>Ga0209396_1000112_pt1 | contig 108073 bp, 70 predicted proteins | sample GOMGulsemesocosm_6_FD_184638 | JGI IMG/M metagenome (GOLD analysis project Ga0209396, IMG submission 184638) | Methane-oxidizing microbial communities from mesocosms in the Gulf of Mexico - GOM8C Gulf of Mexico (SPAdes) (version 2) | ecosystem: Environmental > Aquatic > Marine > Cold seeps...
TTGCTAACCTAGTTGCAGATCAAGGTAATGCCAATTATGCTTCAAATTATCACGCGCAATCAGATACCTTTGATAAAGTAGATCAAAAACAATTAAAGCTCAATGCTGCCATAATTGGCGCATTAACCTTAGGTTACGCCAATATTGACGAAGTCACTTGGCAACGTCAATCTTCTGCACAAGTAGTGCAAATGGTGAATAAATTTGATATTGAAACATCGATGAAAACTTTTGGCTTATACAAAAGCTGGCATGATAACTCTCGTGGTATTCATCACTAAATAGATAAAATAGTATGTAATTATGCTCTACTTGCGTTTAATACAATAGTAGAGTCATAATTCCAACCTTTGCGTTACTGCGATATTGAAAACTACGACTTGTTATCTACTCCTCTGCTCATATAAATGATTTAATTTCCTAATATTATCCGCAACTATTATCGCGATACTTTACATTTGTCATTCATAAGATAAAGGTTAAAATAGATCACCTTGTAAAGTATATTTACCCCTTAAAAATGATAAGGCTTTTATATGAACAATAATAACTTAACTAAAAAGTCTCACAAAAAGCCAGCTAAAGCGGGAGGTTTATCGTCTTTGACCTCGACGCTAAAACATATTATCAAAAGCCAACAACCAAAAACGAATCTTAAGAACTTACTTATTGCCAATACGGCGGAAGGATTTGATTGCCCAGGTTGTGCTTGGGGTGACAAGCAAGAAGGTTTTTTACATTTTTGCGAAAATGGTGCAAAAGCTATTGCTTGGGAGTCAACATCAAAAGCTGTTGATGCTAGTTTTTTCGAAAAATATAGTGTTACACAGCTATTAAAACAAAGTGATTATTGGCTTGAGTTTCAAGGCCGACTAACACAACCTCTAAAATATGATAGCAAGAGTGACCACTATCAAGCCATCACCTGGGATGAAGCTTTCCAACTTATTGCTCAATACTTGAATAATCTCGACAGTCCCGATCAGGCAGAGTTTTATACTTCAGGTCGTGCTAGTAATGAAGCTTCATTTTTGTATCAATTGTTTGGTCGTATGTATGGGACCAATAATTTTCCTGATTGCTCAAATATGTGTCATGAAGCCAGTGGAGTTGCATTAAAAGAAAGTATAGGAATAGGTAAAGGAACGGTGCTATTGGAAGATTTTGATCAAGCTGATGCTATATTTGTTTTTGGTCAAAACCCGGGCACCAACCACCCTCGAATGATGAACGCTCTACGATCTGCAGCACGCAAAGGCTGTAAAATAGTTACATTTAATAATTTAAAGGAAGTTGCCCTCGAACGCTTTGCTAGCCCACAAGACCCAATAGAATTGTTAACACCTAGTGCAACAACAATTAGTCACCGTTATTATACCCCACTGTTAGGTGGTGATATGGCTGCAATAAGAGGAATGGTCAAAGTCATTTTGAAAAAACATCAAGATCATATTGAAAGAGGGTTGCCACCAATAATTGATATAGAGTTTATAGCGAAACACTGTGTAAACTTTGTAGATTATCAAGATCAAGTAGATAACACGTCATGGAACGACATTGAAAAGCAGTCAGGACTATCACAGTCGCAAATTAGCGAAGCTGCCGAAATATACATACAAGCTGATAACGCTATTTGTACTTGGGCAATGGGGATAACACAGCACAAAAACTCAGTTGCTACTATTCAAGAATTAGTTAATTTACAATTACTAAAAGGAAATATAGGCATTACAGGAGCCGGCTTGTGCCCCGTGCGGGGGCATTCCAATGTGCAAGGAAACCGCACTATGGGTATTAATGAACAACCTCCTGCTGAGTTTTTAAATAAACAAGCACAAGTGGTCCAGCATCCAATGCCTGTTCATCACGGCCATAATGTTTACTACGCATTAAACGCTTTGTTAACTAAACAAAGCAAAGTATTAATTTGTCTAGGTGGCAATCTTGCCCAAGCCGCTCCCGATACAGAAAAAACACATCAGGCACTAAGGAATAGTCAACTTAATGTGCAAATATCAACCAAATTAAATCGTAGCCATTTATTGATAGGTCAAGATGCATTAATTCTCCCCTGCTTGGGACGTACTGAAATTGATCGACAAACCTCTGGAGAGCAAAAAGTAACAGTAGAGGATACATTTTCTATGGTACATGCCTCTAAAGGTAAAGTAGAGCCTACCTCTGATTTAGTGCGTTCAGAAACTAATATTGTTGCCAATATTGCCCAAGCTACATTAGGAAATAAAACTATTGATTGGCAAGCGATGACCAATGACTATGCCAATATTAGGCAGCTCATTGCCAGTATTATTAGTGGTTTCGATAACTATGAGGAGAAACTAGCTCAACCAGGAGGCTTTTATCTGGGTAACAGTGCACGTGATAAAATTTGGAAAACACAATCAAAAAAAGCTCAATTTAGTGCAAACCCTTTACCCAAACATGTTTTGCATTTAAATGATGAACAACTCAAAAAAGCAACTGAAGATAAGTCGAGTAAAGTTTTTACACTACAATCGCTGCGTTCTCATGACCAATACAATACAACCATTTATGGCATGAATGATAGATACCGCGGTGTACTTAACGAGAGAAAAGTACTCTTTATTAATCCCAAAGATGCTAAACAACTTAGGCTTGATGATGGCGACATGGTAGAAATAACTTCAATTTGGCATAATAATCAAACACGAACGATCAGTAATTTTAAGGTGTTTTTCTACCAAGTTCCACGAGGAAATTTAGCGGCATATTATCCAGAAACAAATCCTCTGGTACCACTTGATAGTTTTGGTGACCGTTCTTTTACACCAACATCAAAGGCGATTCCCGTTATTTTAACGAAAATAGTTAACAAAAGAATTATTTAATTAATAAGTGACTTATCTTCATAGATAACATTCGAATTAGCACTCTGAAGGCAATAGTCGCCATTCACCGTGATATAAATTGAATGTATTTTCTGAAGCAAAACCAATTAAAGTTAAATCGAATCTCTTCGCCGCTATAATAGCTAAATCTGAAGGTGCGCCAACGGCAATTAATACACCGATACTAGACATAACAGCTTTTTGTACAATCTCAAAGCTCAGTCGTCCACTAACAACTAAGCAATATGGTACCAAATGCGCACGGTCTAATTGCAACTTAGCGCCCAGTAATTTATCTACTGCGTTATGGCGACCAATATCTTCATATAGAGACAGTAACTCTCCTTGTTGATCAAATAATGCCGCAGCATGACAGCCTCCTGAACGCTGAAATATTTTTTGTTCTGCTTTCATTAGTGTAGGCATTTGACAGACATCCATTGGCAACAACCAATGTTTAGTATCATTTAATATCGGGGGATTTTTGAGCTCCAATGACTTCAAGGATGTTGTTCCACATAAACCACAACTACTGTAGGTCACTTGATAACGCTCTAGTGAACTAATGTTAGGTATATGTCCTTCGCGCAGTTTTACTTCCCAAAGATTACCCGTGTTATCTTCAACTTCGCCAGCAATACTTTCTATTTGTTCATTACTGTTAATGATACCTTCTGATAATAATAAACCAAGGATCAACACTTCATCGTCACCAGGAGTGCGCATCGTGATGGAAAATACTTGTTGTTTAACAACATCATTATCCTTTAGCCAATAAAGACGTATCTGTAGGGGTTGTTCGACAATCACCACATCTGATAATAACTGGCGATCACCATTTTTATAGTAAAATTTTGGCTGATTACTCAAAGCCATGCTTTCATGCTTATTCAAGCCTTTTTGAACGCTTTTTTTCATACATACTTTTTAATGAACTTGATGACATAATATTACCCCCATAAAACAGATGTGGAAAGCGTGACAACAAATTGATTTTAAAAAGGGAGTAACTTGTACATCTTTTGTTGGAAATAATTCCAAATACTGAATACATATGAACCATTTGCAAATGGCTTTACAGAGCTCTCGCCAACAAAGCATCACCAAACCAATGTTTTTCAGCCCAAAACTAAATAAGTACAGCTCTTTAAGTCGAGGAACTGTTACAAATGACTTAATTCATTCAAATAGCACTCACAACATTTTGACATTGTGGCTGCGTATGGGCACAGTAGAAGCATATTAAAAATAACAATTAAGACGAAAGAGAAGCCATGACATTTCCCCCTTTGAAGAGCTCAATTAAACATTCAATATTATTCCTGTCAATCTGCATAGGTCTAAGTACCAGTGCTTGTCAAAACGAGCAAGCGTCAACAACAACAAAGGTAACCAAACAGGATAACCATCAACGAGCTGTGCAACTCGCCAAAAATACTATCATCACAGATACTCACATTGACGTGCCCTATCGGCTTGAAGAGAAGTTTGAAAATGTCGCTAATCATACAGACGGTGGTGACTTTGATCATCCAAGAGCTATCGCTGGTGGTTTAGATGCACCTTTTATGTCAATTTACATTCCTGCAGAGCTTGAAAAAACTGGTGGTAGTAAAGCCCTAGCCGATAAACTTATTGATATGGTTGAAGGCATGGTTAAAGACTCACCAAATAAGTTTGCCTTAGCACACTCAACCCAAGCGCTAGCGACTAATTTTTCAAATGGATTAGTCTCCTTTCCTATGGGAATGGAAAACGGCAGTCCTATTGAGGGCGACTTTAAAAATCTAGAACACTTCTATCAACGTGGCATTCGTTACATCACGTTGACGCATTCAAAAGCCAACCATATTTCAGATTCTTCTTATGATACTAATCGTCCAGCAAAAGGATTAACGCCGTTTGGTAAGCAATTAATTACACAAATGAATAATGTCGGTGTGATGGTTGATGTATCCCATATTTCTGATGATGCTTTTTATCAAGTTATGGAGATCAGTAAGACGCCTGTTATCGCTTCTCACTCCTCTGCAAGACATTTTACGCCAGGATTTGAACGTAATATGAGCGATGATATGATTAAATTACTCGCCAAAAATGGTGGTGTTATTCAAATTAATTTTGGCTCTACCTTTATTTCACAAACATCAATTGAAAATAACAATGCTTTCAAAGCAGCCGTTAAAAACTATAGCGAACAAAATGCGTTAACAAAAGACAGTGATGAAGTTAAAGCATTTATTGAAAAATATCGAAAAGAAACACCTTTTGTTTATGCAAGCTTAGAGGATGTACTTGATCATTTCGACCATGTGGTAAAACTTGTCGGTATTAACTATGTTGGTATAGGGTCTGATTATGATGGTGTAGGAGACAGTTTACCTACAAGTTTAAAAGATGTTTCCTCTTATCCTAATTTAATTGAAGGATTATTAAACCGCGGTTATAGCGATCAAGATGTTAAAAAGATTCTCTCAGGTAACTTACTGCGAGTATGGAAAGCCACAGAGGAGTATGCAAAACAACACTAATTGGTGATACTTAGGCGAACAACAATCCCTATTTGTTGTTCGCTTTTTTATTTCTTCTACTAAAGATATTTATAGTAAATAGAATTGAATATTTTTACTTCCCCTACCAAACTATAATGATGTTTAATTAAAATATTCTCGTTACCATTCAACGTTCAGATAATAGTTGCAATGATAAACTATGTAAAAAACCTTCATGTTAGACAATGATTGTTTTCAACGGATTTAAATTATGTCTCTTGTGTGGGTCGCACACCGTGGTGATTGTCATTCAGCAATTGAAAATACTTTAGCCAGTATTTCTGCCGCTATTGAAAATGGTATAACCCATATAGAAATAGATATACAGTTAACTAAAGACGCCGTTGCTGTATTATTTCATGATCGAAATTTAAAACGTATGTGCAAGCAAAACAATGCTATTGCCGAAATTGACTTCAATACACTCCAACAATTGACATTGCAACCTGATGATAATGTTCATCTCAAATACAAAACAGATAAAATATCCGTATTAAGCGATGTGGTTACACTCATAAAGAATCATCCACAAGTAACGCTATTTGTAGAAGTAAAAAGAGTCAATTTTTTACACTTTTCTTACCAAAAAGTTTACAACACCGTTATCAAAGTACTCAAACCAATATTATTTCAAATAGTCTTGATCAGCTTTTCTTATCGATTTTTAAGACACTGCCAACGCCATTCAAATCAAACTATCGCCTACGTTTTACCACGTTGGCAACAGTTAAACTCTAAGTTATTGACAAGACTTAATCCCGAATACATTTTTTGTGATATAAAAATCATCCCAAGAGAATATATATTTAATCATTCAAGATTTAACTGGGTGTTATATGAGATCAGTGATATTAATCAAGCAAAAACTTTTATTGATAAAGGTATACGTTATTTAGAAAGTTTTGATACGAATATATTGAAGCAACAAATATCGCCTTGATGTACATTTTTCGTTTTAGCTAAAATGTTATATTTCCCTCGTAAAATTAAAGTTTTAATCTTCCATAAAAATGCAGTAAATAATAATTGGTCTATATTTAATGTTAATTAACAATGATTAACTTTATTTTTATGAGGTTTAAATGAATTTTTTTGGAAAACTATCTGTTAAATATAAAATACTTTTGATTCCCATTGTTGGTTCAATTGGTTTTGTTGTTTATTTATTAATAAGTATGTATACCTTAAGTAGCGCTGTTGAATTACTCGATAATGCTCAAAATGTACGTTTTCCCTTATTACAAACTGCCGAAAAAAATTTAGTTTTATTAGATAAAATTAAAAAGACACTAAGTGACGCTGTCGCCGAGGGCGAAGAAGATTTACTTGTCGATGCTGATAATATGGCCTCAGAAATAAAGAGTAATTTTAATAAAGCAGCAGGTGTTGATAGGCAAACTGCGAGTTCAATACGCTCATTGGAAAAACAATTTGGAAGTTATTATAAATTAGCACACGACATGTCAATGCAGATGGTAAACGGTACAGCCGACTTTTCAACAATGGCAAGTAGCGGTAAAGCCATGTCTGAACAACTCATCGCTTTACAAAAAGACCTTAATCGTTTTCAAAGTGAGCAAATGAAATCGTTCACCAGTGCCTTTAAAGAAGTTAATGAAAAAGCAGATACAACAACAAATATTGGCATCGTTATGGCATTAGTAACAATTACTCTTCTTTTTAGTGTTGCCTTATCGATTGGCACTACTATTCGTTCTAACCTGGCCAAAGTGGTTCATTCATTTAAAGGTATCGCTCAAGAAAATGGCGACCTAACGGTTCGTATTCAAACCAATAGTAAAGATGAAATTGGCGATTTGGTATTTTGGTTTAATTCTTTTATGGATAAATTACAAGAAGTTATTAAGCAGATTGTTGAAACCGCCAAGCCTCTTGCACAAACAGCATTAACTGTTGATGAGTTATCCGCATCATCGCAAGAATCTGCCAACCAACAGATGCAAACGGTTGAAGAGTCTCTAGTTTCAGTCAACGAAATGAGTCAAAGTGTAGGGTCTATTACCGGTAATGCTTCTGATGCTGCTGATGCTGCGAAGAATGCCAATAGTGAAGCCGAAAATGGACATCAGGTTGTTAATGATACGATCGTTGGCATTCGTGAGTTAGCCGATAATGTCACAGAGTCTTCTACGGCAATCCTCAAATTACAAGAAGATACAAATCAAGTAAATCAAGTTTTAGAAGTTATAAAAAGTATTGCTGATCAAACTAATTTATTGGCACTAAACGCCGCCATTGAGGCCGCTAGAGCGGGTGAACAAGGCAGAGGATTTGCTGTAGTTGCAGACGAAGTACGTAGTTTAGCCTCAAGAACACAAGATTCTACACAAGAAATCAATCAAATTTTAACGCAATTACAAGAAGCCGCACAATCAGCAGTTTCGACTATGGAAAAAAGTAAAATTCAGGTTGAAGGTAGTGTGGCTAATGCCTTAAAAGCAGGTGATAGCCTTTCTGCAATAACGGAAACCGTTAATGTTATTTCAGACATGAATAGCCAAATTGCCGTTGCAACTGAAGAGCAGCATAAAATATCCACACTCATGGTCACCCATGTAGAAGATATTAAACATCGAGCTGAAGACGCTTCAGAAGTATCCAAAAAAATGAGTACCGTCAGCCATAACCTCTCCGAGTTGGCGTCAACGCAAGAGAAAATAACAAAGTTGTTTAAAGTGTAATGTTTACATTAAAGGCTAAACAATGAGTCATTACTATCGGTGATTATCTGTAGAACAACAATGCTGTTAATTAGCTGAACTAACTTCGCTTTGGCTTAACTTCACATGTCGTTTTTTTGAATCGAAATCTAACCAGAATCGATAAAATCTTAAAAATTCTGGTTGATTACGGTATTTTGACAGGACTTTATTGACCTGAACGATCACTTTTTCACCCCAAGGGCTTTTACTACAAACTATATAACTAGTTAAAAAATCAGGCATTTCATTGATTGGAATGAACTGGATTTTATTGTCTAAGACCCCCAACGATGTATGGTAGGCTAACTCTTCTGGAAAACCAAAAAGATAGTCAATCCGATCTTTATCTAGCATTTGTAATAAACCAGCAAAAACATCAGTATTACTTCTAACGATTATATTATCTTTGTTTCTATGATTGTTTAATTCCAAGTCTATTGCCCCTTGATACTTACGTCCATCAGCAATACCACCAATTAAACGTTCATCACTTAATAATTTTTTAATTGATATAGCCTTATTACTATCAAGGTATCGTTCAAATCGATGACGTTGTTTTTCCTTAATGATTAATCCGTTTGGGAAGGTTAATAAATAGGGTTGAGAGAAATACAATTTTTCTTCCCGGTCGCTACTCTTATATATACCAACCGAACATCCACGACCATACTTCAAACTATGCATAATTCTTTGGTAACTCGCCGTAGCGTATTGATGTTGATATTGAGGTAATTTCTTGGCAATAAACTTCTCCGCTTGATCATTATGGCCTAAGCCTTCCATTAGATCTTCGACGAAGTTAGCTGGTGGGAAGTTCGGGTGATACCAAGTTAATTTTTCTTGGGCTAAAGCACTGCCCCAATAAAAATAACATGATAAAAATAGAACATATACCTTCATAGTCATTAACCTTAGTGAGTGTAAAATACTTTATAAAAAACACCTTTTACTTAGACTGATTTAATATTAGGTTGTGCCACTTCTATAGTAGTAAAATTCTATTTTAAATTGGCTACTTTTAATATTTTTGAACTCCAGTTCAATTTTTCAGACTCAGATTGCGCTAAATCTAATAAAAATGTCGGTTTACCTGACTTTATTCCAAGCCCTAAGGAACCTATATTTCTCATACCTGCAATGATAGGATAAAGTGACATCACACTATATTTATTTGCATAATTCGTAGCGGCTATTTCTTGTGTATATGAACCGATATAAATAACATCATATTTTTTATCAGGTAGTGCGTTTCCCTTATCTACCACAGCAAGTGTGCCATTGCCAAAATTAAAACCAATGTTATCTTCCAACAATAAAGATATTCTTGGAGCATCTAGTACATAAATACTTATTTCACTTTTCTTGTTTAGGTTATGCTCCATTGCAACAATTTTTGAAATTAATGCAACTTGCAATCGAATGGGCAATTCTTCTGCAGGTAAAGTCAGTGGTATCAACATCAATAGCAATATAATTGCTAATTTACATTGAATTTCAAAACGAGGATAACAATACATAACTTATCCCCCTACCTATAAGCGTAAGGTGAAATAGGCCATAATCGTTGGCTTATTCACTTGCGGGATTAATGAATTATTAAAACCAGCACTAGGCTGACTGAAATCGTCTCCACTATTACCACTTTCAACACCAGGTAATAAATAGTCTTCACTGAAAATATTTTTAATACGTAAACCAACATCAAAAGAAGTGCTGCGATAACTTAAGTTCATATTCACTGATAGGTATGACTCTGCTTCTCTATTTTCACTGGCTGGTCTATTGTAATTGTATTTGGAACGTAATGGATTTTGCGAATGAAGAACGCGATTACTGACCCAGTTTGCTTGAAAATTTATTCCCCATTCAGCGGTGAAAGGTACATCGAGAATTAAGACTATTTTATGTGGAGCTATGCCTCCTGAGTCATCTTTCTTTTTTACCCAAGCATCACTACCGTCGTCATGATAACCTTGTATATATTGATCATCCGCTGTTGCCTGTGTATAGGTATAGTAAAGCTGTGCTGTGATATCCTCACCATCGTAAAGTGAATTGACGATATTCATTTTACCACGATATTCAACCCCAAAAACATCTCGATCACCTAAATTCCCTGAACCACCGTCTACAATAACGTCTTGGTATTTTGTCTTAAAAACTGAAACATCGTGTAAAAATGATTTCGTTTGATGAATAGCAATGAATTCTAAATTTTTGGTTTTTTCAGGAAGCAAATCAGGGTTGGCTGCCCTCCCCGTCCAACCACCATAAAGTAGTCGTGCTGAAGGTTCTTGAAAAGCCTCACCATAAAGAAGTTTAAAGGTGGTTACTGGTGAGTAGTGATAAATTGCTGCACCTCTAGGGCTAATTACACTGCCATATTCACTATTATCATCAAAGCGTAAACCACCATTTAATCGCCAATTACCCGTGCTATAAATTGCTTGCGCGAATATACCTTTATCAATTGTTGTTATTTTAGATAGAGGATAAAATTTTTCTCGATTAAATTCTGCCGGTAAAGGAATAACATCGCGATTATCACCAGAACGAATCGCAGAGCCATCATTTATTCCACCAGCGACTGTAGGACAAAGACTTCCTGACCAGTAACCACATATTTGATAAGCTTTGGTAAGATTTTTTTGTTCGTATTTTATGCCGCCGTGTATCTGTAATTGTTTAGTCATTTCTAGCGTATAATTTTGACGAAAACGCCACGCATCATTATAAGCATTCCAATTAGACAAACTTACTGAACCACCAGAGCTTTCGGCCCAATAACCAAATACCTTAGATTCCCGATATAACAGCTCACTATTAATTTTTACGTTATTAAGTTCTGTCACATTTTCCAGATAATACTGGTATGAATCAAATAACCAACTGACATTAGGTTGACTTTTGTCCAGAGGATAATAAGGTCCATATCCTTCATCTGTTTGCCAATAAATAACCCCAAACTTCCAACGTTCGTAGCCAAATTCAGCAATAATGCCTTCGTCCAGAGTATTATCTCCGTATTGTCCTAAAGTGCCGCCGCCAAAAGTATCTGTGCTGCCATTATTATCAAAGTCACTATTAACAATTGCTTTCCCCCAAATATCTTCATCAGTTAGTAGTTCTTCACGTAAATATCCCCATTTGGCATAATCATCAATACTAGGCCCATCACTATCATAAATTTTACCGGAAATAACAAAACTGACATCAAACAAATGCCCTGCTGCAGTAAAGTCAATGCCCTGAGTATTGAAATCACCGGCTATCAACTGTGCAGATAAGTATTTTTCGTCTGCTTTTAATGATAGAGGGTCCTTGGTAATAATATTTATCACCCCCAAAAAAGCATTAGGTCCATATACGGCACCAGCAGGGCCATACAGGATTTCAACACGCTCTATTGCCTGTATGGGATACTGCTTTGAAATAATTGAAGATTGATTCCACAAGTTATTATCAACTTTGCCATTAATTAATAATAACGTTCTTTGTGTACGTGGATTACGATAACCCCGTTGATAAGAGATAACAGGAAAAGAACCATTAGTGGTGATGGTATCGAAGCCGGGTAAATCTGACATCATCTCATCTAGACTTAAATATCCTCTACGGCTAATTTCATCTTTAGTCAGTATCACCATAGCTGCAGGAGCATTCATGATAGACTCACTAATTCCTGAAGCTGTATCTGACTCACGATGAAGTGAAACACGTTGGTTTAATAAAGAGTCTAAGTCAAGGTCTTTAATCGATGATTTTTGTTCAGTAGAAAAGCATTGAAAACTAATAAAAAAGTTCAATATAAATAGAAAATAGCTGGTTACACTATAGGGATGATCAAATTTCATACTTGATTTTCCTTTGATTCACCTAAGTATAGTCTTCTTTCATAATAAGTAACCTACTCAAACCAAATAACTAACTATCGGTTTGAGTAGATTTATTTCATTTAAAAAATAAAATCGACACCAACAGTTACCGTATCTGAATCACCATGATATGCCCAGCCTGAAGGAGCATGACCTTGATCAACAAAGTGATCATATTGAACTTTTAAAGAAGCGTTAGGCAAAAAATTATACCTTAAGCCATAGCTCGCAATATAATGTTCTTCAAGGTCTTCCGTTGCAGAAGCGCCTTTGGTACGTTCATGATCCGCTTTTGAATAGCTAATGTAGGGTTGATACGCATCGTGATTGTATACTAACGATACTAGGTAAGTTGGAAATTCAGTACCATTGGCATCATCATACTCTACAAAATTCCAATCAAATAAAATGGTAAAAGGTTCAAAATCAACCGTTCCTCCAAAACCAATAAAGGTTTGAGAAAATGGCGTATAGTCATCAATGCTGCCATCTTGTTGAATCGTCTCTCTGTCTCTATCATTTTGAAAATAAACAAAACGAACATCAAAATTGTCACCTGATATATTCCAATTCATACCAAGAATATCAGTCCAAAATTCATTAACCGTTCTAGCACTTCCACCATAAAGCTTATCGTAATAGAGCATCTCGACATTATCGTCAGAATATTCATTGCCATAAAAAACAGTAATGGTATTGGAGTAATCACCTAAATCAAAATCATACATTGCATGAATACCGTTAAACTGGGTGATTTGCCACCAATATAAATTCGAAGGTGGTCGCATCCAAGGGTAAGCATAACCGACTTCTGAGTATTCAGAAAAATAATACATAGGAATATTTCTGCGACCTGCCATTAATGTCAACGCGTCAGTTGCTTGATAGGTCAAATAGTACCAGTCAAATTCAGGACTAAAATTTTCAACGCCTTTGGCAACAAGTTGTGCTGTTACTTTTAAACCAGTTCCTAAATCAGCTACCGCTTGTAATGCAAAAATGGACTCTGCATTAAAAGTGATATCGTTATTATATTGGCCTACATCATAAAAGTCCGCTGTCAGAATTTCATCTCTTTTTTGACCTGGATTTAAAGGATCTTCAACACTGCCTAGTGTTTTACCAGCAACTATTGAACCATATCCACTAAATTTTACATTAGCTAATGTTGCAGCAGAAAATATAGTGCCAAAAAATATTACCATCGTTAAAATTACAGTTTTCATCATTTAGCTCCTATTTAAAATGTTGCAACGACTTTCACTGCACTTGTTACCGCAGTGGAGTCTATATAACTAATAGCATCTTTATTGGCAGCTATTGCGGATATAATTTCACTTGCAGATGCCATCTCCTGAGGAGGTACACCTTTGCCTGTGAATATCATTTTTGACCAATACGCATTCACTTGGTTACTTGATTTATTAAGAACTTTTTTATTAAAATCTTCGCGAACGGGATCTTCTTGACTAGGGCTGAGTAAAATCGCAACCCTACCGTTATCAAAGGATTTAGATTTACCAAGAAAGATTTTTTTGAGAGTACGTTTATCAAATGACGAAGCATTTTCTGGGTGAACAATAACGGATACTTCGGCTATTGATTGATGCATGAATAACAAGTTTGAAATAAGTAATCCAATTACCGTTATCCACTTTGAATTTTTAAAGAGGCGTAACATATTTAATTCCTTAGTTAATGGTAAGTATTTAAAAGAAATATTTTTAAGATACGCATTTATGCTAATGCTTGATTTTAAGCGTAGAACGATGTGTAAAAATTGCAAATAATTAAAATGTAATGAGTTTTATATCTCTAACAAAAAACTATTTATTCAATTAATTTAAAACATTAAATATGGGGTGAATGAATTACAGGGCAGCCATTGCTGTTTTCCACAACTGGTAACGATTTAGTAGTTCGCTATTACTTTGAGCAAGATAATAACGATAGTTAAGTGTAGGCAACCATTTTTTGGGGCAATCGGCTAACCACCATATACTGCCCATTACACTTGCTTCAACTTCGCTTGGGGATTTCACTTGATAGCCTGAAAGATCTGCTAGCATTTGGCATAGAATAACATTATTGGACATACCACCAGAAACCACTATTGAGGTTAATGTTGGTGGATGTTTTGCCATTAATTCAACTAATGTCGTAATTAAAAAGGCGATGCTTTCCAATACGGCAATAAACTTCCCTTTATTATTGGCCTCTCCAATAAACCGACTATTAATATCTGTACGCCAAAAAGGAGCACCAATCCCGCCGATTGCATTAATAAATATAGGAATGTAACTTTCAAAATCTCCCATATTGTTAAGAAAAGACTCATCAATAGCCAATTTTCTGGCCATAGTTTGAATTGCTACACCACAACCATTAACCGTCCCTTCCAATACAAATATTTTACGAATATCGTCTGCATATACAAGACTACGCAATAGACGATTATCATTTCTGACAGTTCGATTCGTATCATTTACGAATACTCGACTTACAAAGGCTCCTGTGCCCATATTAATTAGCAGTTCATTTTCGTTGGGTTGCCCATAAGCAAAGATTGCAGATGATTGATCGCCGTTAACATATTTCATTGGAATAGCATGGTTATACCCAGCTTTTGCTATTGATATGTCGCCATAATCATCCATTGTCGATAACACCTTTGGTAAATAAGAGCGCTTAATAGTAAATATTTCTAGCAATTCGTTCTGCCAAAGTAATGAATTTATATTGAATAATAGTGTTCGTGACGCATTCGCGGGGTCTATACAAAAGTCTTTTTGATTGGTCAGTTTCATTATTAAAAATGCAGAAAGTGGTAAAAACATAAGCTCAGACTTCGCAGCTGCAGCAAATACATTTTTATCGTTCTCCATACACCACTTCATTTTACTCGCGCCGTAGTGTTCACTTTTTCTAAGACCCGTAGCGTGCTTTAGCCAGTTTTCGTCAATAACTAGTTGTTTAATATTTTCAGCAGCTCTAGTATCCTGCCAACTAATAATTTGGCTTAAAGGCTGTTTTTTTAATTTATTGATAGCAACAAAACTAGAACGTTGGGTAACCAAAGATGCACTTTTAATTTGTGATATTAATTCGTTTGGCAACGTAGCGAGACAACGCTGAATACTTGTTAATATGGACTCATATAGCCGTTCGGGATCTTGCTCAACCATAACGCCATTTTTTTTTGTCGGCAGCGTACACTGTCCTTTGGCAACAACATTACCTAAAACATCACAAACATATACACGTGAACTACTGCCACCTTGATCTATTCCCAAAAAATACACTAAATGTTACCTCGCGAAATTAAGACTATGGCCTACACTGACTATAGACGCGACATATGGAATATAAAAATATGAAAGGAATTTCTAATTCTTTAGTGAAAACATGGCTTTTTATGATACAGAGTGACGATCCCAAATTGGCTATACAAAAGTTTTATGCTCATCGAAAAATAAAACAGCTATTTGGTAGTATTAATATGGCAGAAATCTATATTGAACAAGTCGAAGATAAAGAAATTGAAGTGATAATTATTTAGAATCCAACAAATGAAGTTCAGCTGCGAAAAATTGTAATTAAATGGCTTAACTTTTATAAATAAGATGCTCGTTCTTATAAATCAAAAAACATACAAACCAAAAGCTTAATTTAACGAAATAGCTCCCCATTATTTAAATTTATTAATGTCACTTCCATTAATAAAAGTAAACAACCACGTTAACTGTTTGTCATATTTTAAAGTCTCTACCATCGTTCGTATTGCGTAATAGAGAAATTATATAGACTCTGTTAATTTTCTTAATCCTATGTTTTGTTTTAAATTTACTCCTTCGCTTATTTAATACTAATACTTTCGTATGTGTATTTTTTATGCTATAAAAATAATATATAAAAACAAATTGTTACATTCAGTAATAAAATTAGCAGTTTTTAAGGATATTATTTTTGACTAAATTCTACGGAAAAATTGTGTATATATTCAAAAAATTACAGCCACAATCAATATTACCCTTTGCCCTACTCTGCTTACTGTCTTGCTCACCAGCAGAATACAATACCGCTCTTAATAACTATAACAATGCAATAAAGCAACATAATTTATCGTCAACATTAGACTCACTAAAAATACTGGCTAAATTTAAACCTGATGAATACAAAAATGAACTAATTAGGACAATAAAACTAAATGAAACACTTACTGAAGCCAAAAAACATATGGCGAGTAAGAATTATTATCAAGCCTATTTAAACAGCCATGATGTTTATCGCCAATCACTGGATAGTGAAAGTAAAGCCTTATTGATCAGCTCAGGAAAAAAACTGACGTCGATTATAAAAACACAAAATAATATTGAAATATTTTTCAAGAATTACCCCAAAGACTTATCCAAAGTATTGAAAAAACTTGCAATGTCACCAGTGATAAGCTGGAACCTTATTGAAGTTAACCAATTAGTTAGCCAATTAAGTAAAAGTAGACTGTTATTAAAAAGTGCATTATTTTCATTGGAAAATAATAGCCAAGATTTAAATATTCCTGAAATTAAGCAGTGGACACAAGGAATTGCAACTCTGCTGACTAACATCACCTATTCACAAAATTTTATTGTCAATCGTGCCCGCTACCAAAGTGCTATAGCCTTATTAGATGCACATAAACTGCTGACTAAGGAAAGTACAAAGTTATTATCGTATGTTCATGAAAAAATAGCGATAAAAACACTAACTCCAACGTTTTATAAAGCAGAAAGCAACTATCAACCCTACCAAGTTTTGATAGAGAATATTTCCTTAGCGTTATTATTAAATCGTTCTGATATACACTCAGTTTGGTATACAAATTGGCAAAAATTGGAAAGTGATATTTTACTGCCGAAAATGCCTTTTTCCAATTACCCTATAGATGCTAAAAATATTGACCAACAGTTAAATGAGCTGATCATTGAAAATACCTCATCATTAACTACACAACATAATAATGTAAATACACTCACTGAATTTTCCCATCAATATCCACAAGTTAATACCTTAGTCAAAAAACTTAAAAGAGATAAAGCGCTCATATAACAATAATCAGTAACTAAGCTTTTAAAATAAAGGAATATTATGGCACATTTACTTATAAAAATTAGTATATTAATAAGCATTTTCTCAAGCTCTTTTGGGGCGTTAGCAAAACAAATAAACAACAGTTTACCGCCAATTCTCGATTTTTATCCCAGTTGCTCTTATGAAGTCATCGAAACAACATATTCAAAAAAGACAGCCCTGCAGCCAACATCGAGAAAAACAACTGACTTATTACTCAAACGTTTACGATTAAAAGCAAAGACTGTTGGTGCAGACGCTATAATATTAACAGACAGAAAATCTAAAAAGTCGGCAAAGTCTAAACTAATGGCTTTTACAACATTATTTGAAGTCAGTTACCATGCTGAGTTCATTAAAAACTGTGAAGATAATTTAGACTCACCAAAAAAAGCAGCTACATTCAACCATTTGGGGATGAGAACTATTGATTTAAAAGGAAAAGTACTATCTTCTCCAGAAGTATTAATGAGTACAAATTTAAAACAATCAGAAAAAGAAAAACTACAAAGAGCGATAACCAAAACGGATATTAATAACTTACCGCCAATTCTCAACTATTATCCCGATTGCTCTTATGAAATCATCAAAACAGCGTCATCTACAGAGAAAACAGAACAACCACTCGCCAGTAAAACAACTCAATCATTATTTAAGCACTTACGTGAAGAGGCCAAAAATGTTGGCGCTGACGCTTTGATATTAACGGCTAGAAAAATTAATAAAGCTAAAGATCAACATGACACTCATCGAATGACTAAAACCAAAACACTCTATATGATCAGTTACCAAGCGGAACTCATTAAAAGCTGTAAGGGAAATTTAGGGGCAAATAAAAAAGTAACGGCATTTAATCATCTCGGGGAAAAAATATTATCTTTCAAAAATGAAATTCAACTGTCAGCTAAAGTCGTAATAAATACAGAAAAAGCAAAGCTTCACCGTCCTATCGTTACCAATCAAGAAGTATCGTTAGAGCATGGTCTCTACGGCGTAAAAATAGGCAGTGATTATCAACAGGTCGTCGCTGTATTTGGAGTTCCAAGTATCGAGCTTAACCTGTTACATAATGAATTATTAGTGGGTTATGGCCGTCGTCACTGGCTGCACTTTCAGGATGGGGAGCTTGTCAAGATTCAAAATAAGTCTGAATATTTATCACAAACTATTATAAATGAGATCCCATGGTTTGACTTTTTTGATGACTATTCTTGGCGCATTAATAATAAAATTACTCACGGAGATAGCTTAAATAAAGTTAAAAGTGCTTTGAACATAGATACGCCATTAAATGCTGATGATCAGCTAATCATTAAACAGAAAAATAATACGCTCGTTTTAAATTTTATCTTTGTAAAAAATATGGAAACATTTGAAAGAGAATATTCACTTCATAATTTTGAAATGTATCAAAGTGACTATCAAAGAAACGCTGTAGTTATTAAAGACAAACAAGACAGCCAAAGCACTGCTATTACCCAAACGTTTGAAGCCCTGCAACAAGAAACAGAGATAGACTGGCAAAAACTTAAAGCTGATCTTGGTGAACCTATGGGTCGAATAACATTAACAGCAAACTCCGCTTTACTTTTATACAATCAACACTTGCTCGTTAATATTAAAAAGTCAGAGTTAAATGCTATACATTATATTAAGTCGGCCTTTCTTAATAATGAGCAGCTTTATACAAATAATAAACTATGGTCTTTAGGTTACTTCAAACAAAATTCATCGGTTAAGCAACTCAAACAATATTTTTTGGAAAATAATAGTGAGTATGATGGTGAGATTGAGATGCTGGCAGATGATTTCAAATTATCTTTATATTTTGAGGATAATGAAAATAGTTCATCGCTTGATGAGGCGAAACTCATAATTTATTAAAAATGTAGTTGAGTTCACATCTAGGTATGTGAATTATTTTTAGGTTAATAAGTAAGTAGTTAGAAAAACTACTTACTTATTAATTAAAAAAACGTTCGCACAATAACTTAGCTTAATAATACCATTCAATCGTTAACTGAGCATGATCATCATTTTTCAAACTATAGAGTTGATCGATTGGATTAGTTGATTGAAAAAGCCTAATATCTAGACTTGCCTTGAAGTTTTCGCCTATTCGCCTATTTGCTTCAACTAAAAAGCTAACAGCATTATGATCAAGATCAGAACTAAAACCGACTAAGACCTCACTACTTTGCATATCATTAAAAGCAAGCCTGCTTCCCAGGAAAACATCATTTTGAAAATTTGCACCGGCTTCATTTACATTACCTTCGCCTCGAGAATCCCAGCTATATTCCATTAGTAAGCCAACATCAATTGCAGAATCAAAGACTCCAATAAAGGAGTATTCAAAACCTGACTGGGTAGCCCAAAAATTTTCAAACTTGGTATCACGATAAATCGTTTCAAACTTCCACAACCAGTCATCAACAATCATTTGTATGTCTAAACCAAATTGGTCCATTTGACTATAATACTGCTGTAAAACAATCTCTTCACCTTGCTGACTTGGACTTATTATTGGATCACGATTGGTGCCGTGAAACCAATACGTACCAAAATCGATATCACCCAAGCTATGACTCCATCTTGCGACTAAATCAACGTGCTGTTCTTCGGCACTAGACTCATATTCAATGTTATCATTATCAATAACAATAGGTGCCCGTAATCGACTTTTTTCATCACCAAAAGTACGTTCTCTAAAACCTGGTAATACATATAAATCAATAATACCCCAGTCTCGTACCAGTGATAGATTTAACATTAATTGACCAAGTTTATCTTCACCATCAATATCTTCAACACTGTCTGTTTGATTAATAACATCAACTAAATGTTGAAACTCAGTAACGCCCCAAAACTCTTTACGAATGCCAGCTCTAAGTTCCCAATCATCACTAGCATGGATATAAGAAAATTCTCGAATATCGCCATGGCTGCGTTCATCATCATGCTCATCAAGTCGATAAAAAGGTTTAAAGGTTAAACTATCACTGCCATCGTTCCAATTCCAATAAAGTTCAGGTTCAATAAATATCGAAGCTTGAGAGCGTTTGAATTGTCCTTCGTATTCATTACTCTTAAAAAATTGCCTTTGTTCTACAGCAATTTTTCCTGACAATTCAAATTCATTTGCCTGTAAGCTTTTACTTAATAAAGAAGGAATTAACAGTGAAGTTACTGTTAATCCTTTTAATAATTTTTTAACCTGCATAGTGATTAACGTACCCGCTTTAATGAGTTGCGATTAAAATCACTCTCTTTCAAACCCGATTTAAAAGCGTAGTTTTCCCATTTTAATTCAGTGCTTTTACCGTTTTGATGGTTGATCATTTGCATGCTATTTGCACGCCAGTATTTGTTCAAATATTGCTTATAATCAACGTAGGTTAATGTTTTTAGTAATGAGTTTTTACGGTCATAAAAATCAATTTTTTGGATACGATATTCTTGATCATCAAGCCAAACAATACGTCGGGTATAACCTGAATTTTCATCCACAGGTATTTGTTCTACCATAAAACTGTTTAAGCCATTAAGTTTTTCTTCGCCTAAATACTTATAGGTATACTTTTCAATTTCAAATGAGCTTAAGTCTTCAAAAGCATACTCTGAGCCCATAAATGGACCTGATTTGTTACGAGAAGATATTCTCTTTACGCGCTTTAATGCAGGTAAATATAACCATTGGTCATCAGCACCAACCGGATGAGAGAAACTCAAAAAAGCCGTGCCTTTTACATCTCTTGGTTTGTTAAAGATGGTCAAACTTTTATCGCCATCATTATCTATTTCAAGGGATTTAATTTTAATTTCTCGTATACTCTCTTGTCCTTGTTTATTACGCAATAACATCAACATGTCTGCCGAGCTGTCCACCCAGCCCAAATCTCTTTTTTTTGCTTCTTTGGAAATAGCTAAACCTTGCTCTTGAGGCGTAACCGCGGACGATGATGCACTGATAAAAGTGAATGCTATCGTTGCCAATAATGTTGTAATACTTTTATTTGTTTTCATAATATTTATCCAATTTACACTGATGTTTGTGTTGGTAAGTCTGAGTTACTTGCTTGATTCAATTGTTCTTCAGCCAATTCTTTATTTACTGCCGAAGCACTTTTCTTTTTATCAATCGCCATTAATAATGGCGGTAAAAATAAGAAGTCAACGATCAAAGCGATAATAATTGTCATCGCCGTTAACATCCCCATTTCAGCATTCATTCTAAATGATGACTGTGCAAGTACGGTAAAACCAGCGCCTAAAACAAAGGTTGTAATCCATAAAGCACGACCAACATTATCAAAAGCATAATGCACAGCAGCTTTCGAGTCCGCACCTTTCTCACGACGTGCATGTAAATATTTACTCAAAAAGTGTACGGTATCATCAACAACGATACCTAACGTCATACCGATAACGACTGATAAACCTAAGCCAACTTGTCCTTGGAATATCCCCCATAAACCAAAACCGATTGCCGCTGGCACTAAGTTTGGTAATAAACTGACAGCACCATAGCGCCAGCTCTTTAACGCAAAACCAAGTAATATTGAAATAAGTATTAAGGCGATACTTGAAGCCAGTAACATACTCGAAATATTCCGTTGCCCGATATGAGCAAACATTAAGCTTGGACTAGCAATATCCGCTTCATACATTGGCGCGTTAGCAGCAAACCAAGCATTTATTTGCTCTTCAAGGTTTACCATTTCATTACTAGTCATATTTTTAAAGGTAGCAACAATTCTTGATGATGACTTATCTACATTCAACTGATTATTTAGATCTAAGCCATAGGGTAGAGACATTTCATATAACAATAAGTACTGAGCCGACATTTCTTGACTGTCTGGTAACTTATACCAACTAGGATCGTCACCATGCATGTTTTTATTTAATCGTTTTAACGTATCTGTAATGGTATTTACATGATCCGTTTGTGGTAAACCACGTAACCAATCACTTAAATTGGAGATCTTATTTAAGTATTGCGGATTATTAATACCACTAGCTACGCCTGTCTTTACCGATATTTCCAAAACCATCATGCCAGATAAGTTGTCTTGCATAAAATCAGTAGCAGTTCGATAAGGTACACTTTCATCAAAATATTTAACAAAATCGTCGTTAAGTTCATTTTGTGGAATAAATGCGGCAAAAAAGATAATAACAACTGTTGTTAACGGTAAAAGTAATTTACGTTTTGCAATGACGAAGTCCGCCAGTTTTGCCATGATATCTCGCTTGCCATCTTTGCTTTCTTTCACTTTAACGGGCAATACGGTAAGTAAAGCCGGAAAGATTGTCACTGAGAAAACAAAGGCAAGCATTACGCCGATTGCCACTAAGTTACCGAGATCTTGAAAAGGTGGTGAATCAGAAAAATTCATACTTAAAAAGCCAATTGCGGTGGTAACACTGGTTAAAAGTATTGGCTGAAAGTTAATTTTAATACTCTTCGCTATAGCTGAACGCTTATCAGCGCCATGGCGCATTTCGTAGAACATTGACGTTAAAATATGGATACAATCGGCGACGGCCAACGTTAAGATCATTGTTGGTGCGGAAGATGATGGTCCTGTAAGGAAAAAACCTAACCAGCCCGCCAAACCCATTGTCGTTATTATACTCATAATAATAACAAGTACTGTGGCGATGGTACCTGTGATAGTTCTTAATAAAATGCCAATGATGATCACTACCACTAAAAACATCAGAGGAATTAAAGTTGCACCATCATTTAAGGAAGCTTCACCAAAAGAGTTATTCATCATTACCATGCCAGATAGATGAACTTGTGTACCTGGGTTTTCAGCTAAGAATTTTTCTTTAATGGCTCTAACACTTGCAGCAACTTCAGGTACTTCGACAATAGGATCAATACCAGGTAGTTGTACGGTAACATTCACAACGGAAACATGACCCGTTTTTGAAATAATTTTATTAAGCAATAATGGTTCATTAATCGCAACGTCTTTGATCTTCGCTAAGTCTCTTTGACTGAGGTTTTTAGTGTTCATTACCAGATCTTCGACAATCATGTCGTCTTCTTCTGCGTAACTGTATTGAAAGTTAGTCACCGAGTCGACACGTGTTGAGTATGGCACTTGCCAACTTTCTTTCGTTAACACCTTTAACGCAGCTAAATGTCCGGCAGTAAAAACATTACCGTCTTTTGGTACAACAACAAATGAGACATTATCACTTTTGTTATATACTTTTTGCATTGACTCAAAAGCGGTTAATTGCGGGTTTTCTTCTCCAAAAAAGACTCTATAGTCGTTTTTAAAGACCAATTTTTGAGCGCCTGCCGCTGCAACTATGGCAAAAGTTAGACATGCCAGTATTACCCAAATAGGATGTTTACCGATAAATCCGTAGAGTTTATCTCTCATTGCTTTACTCTCCATCATGACGAATCGTCACTTAGTTTGTTAAAAAATACGGTGAAACACCGCATGATTAATTGAAATAGTTTATTGTCTAAATGTGGTGATTTTATTAAAAGTTTAAGGCTCGCCCTCGCTCTTCTAATAAGTTAAGTTCTTCTGGAAAAATTAATTTTAATGCGTCTTCAAGTGCACTACGATGATCATTGTCTTTTAGTAAAGGTTGCCAATTTAAGCCATCAAATAACAAATTACTCTGGTTAAATAATTCTTTTTCAACAATTAATGTTGTGCGACCACTGCACTGCTCAACTTCCCCGGATAATAGAGAAATAGTACCGTATGACATTGACCAATTTGCAAAACAAAGTTGCTGAATATCCATATAACTAGGTAATTTTAAGCTTTCAGTGGTTAAAGCATATTCAACAATGCTATGAATTGCGCCGAGTAGTTTCATTTCGAGCTGCTCTTGTTCTTTAATTCTTTCAGGACTCGACTTGCCATATACGTTTGGACTTTTTGAACAAATAACGGTTTTAAAAAGTGCGGGATACAAAATCGCATATATGAGATAAGAAATATTTAACAACAACATGCGAATACGAGCACAGCCACTAAATGATGATGCTCGTAAAAATAGATCAGAAAGAATAGCAATTGCTTGATTACTAATCGCTAATAATAAGTCTTCTTTACCAATAAAATGTTTATAAACTGTCCCTTTTGAATAAGGCACTTTAGCAACCACTTTATCCATGGTTAAGTGTTCAACACCGCCTTGCTCTATAATCTTAATTGCAGCAGCAGTAATGACTTCTTCACGTGCTCTTAAGCTTTTTTCATCTAAAATTCTTGGGGGCATGCATTTACCAATGGTGTTAACAACAGCCGTATGACTGTATATTTTGAGCATTATTGCTCTTTGTTCACATATCACAATCACGTTTACGCATGCTTGCAATAACTATTGATTTATCGATAACAAAACTAAAAATCATTCATTTTAAACTTAGATGACGATTCGTCAGTGACGATGCGTCATAATAAGCTTTTTGAGGAAATTGTCAATAACGATATATAAAATTTGTAGGAAGAATATAAGAAAAAGTGAATAGGAATTAAGACTTGTTGGAATCTGTATCTTCAGGTGGCTTGAGTATAATAGTAGAAGAACAGGAGTTTTAGTTTACTAAACTAAAACTCCTTTTAAGCTTTACGTTAATTAGACCAATGAATATGGGTGATTTTCCACTCGCCATTAATATCGTTTAACGTCATTGTTTCCATACCTTCATAGTCAAGTTCTTTACCATTATAGCTACCCGTAGTTTTACTGCGCGACATAGACACTGCGACGCTGCCTATAACTTTAACGGTATGCTCCAGTATTTTTGTTTTAACGGCTGCCAAATATTTCATATCAGCAAGCATATGACGCTTAGCATATTGCTCTGCAGAACGTTCAACTCCACCCCCTTCAAAAATAAGCACATCATTGGCAAGTAACGCTCTCGCTGTTTTTTTATTACCTACTTTTAATGCATGGTGAAATGCTAGTACCGTATTTTTCACCTCACTATTTACAGTATCACCATGAGCCATGCTTTTGTTTGAAAAACTCAAACAACTAATGAAAAGAGGAAGAAGTATGTAAGTTACTAGCTTAACTTTATTAATCATTTTAAAAATTCCTTTAATAGTTTGAATTAGCTTTTTAGCCGTTTGTTATTGCCAAACGAGTCAAATTTAATCGCAGAATCTTTAACGCCTTTATTCTTTAATAGCGCCATAGTTTCAGTCATTAAGGCTTGTGGACCACATAAATAAAATTCAAGATTATCAACATCACCTAAACTGGAAAGTTGTTGAGATAAACTTTGCTGCACATAACCTTTTTCATTAACCCAATCATCACTTGCTTGTGATAGTACAGGGTAATAATGAAAGTGTTTATATTGTTTAGCCAAACTTTTAAAGTAGTCTGCATATAGTAGATCTTGTTGCGTTCTTGCTCCATAAAAGAAGTACATCGACCGGTGGTCAGCAACGTTATTTTTTGTCGCTGTATTTATTAATGCCACTTGTTCTGAAATTAATGATTTTAGCGGCGCCATACCTGAGCCAGCTCCAACAAATATCATCGTTTTCTCACTATTTTTTGTAGCAAAAAACTCCTCAAAAGGGCCAATCGCATCAACAGTGTCACCATATTGCAAGTTACAAAGGTAACTAGACCCCACTCCTGGTAATGTCACATTATTTGGAGCTGATTGTATTTTTATAGTAAAAACAAGTTCATCAGTATTCATTGATGTTTCAGCTAACGAATAACTTCGAGAGCAGTTGGCATGCTCAAATTCCAATTGCTCAATATGATGCCAATGCGGTTTTAGTTCTTCGGGCAGCTTTAACGGTATTGAACAACCTTTTCCAGCAGGGATTATAAAGCTCATATAGGCCCCCGCTCGATACGATAACGGTTTTTCACTAACAACACTAAAACGTAATTCTTTAATAAATGGGCTAATGAATGTAGTCCGCTCTAACTTTAATTGATGTTTTTCTGCTTCAGTAACATCAAGCAATGTAATTTTTTCAACACTTTCCGTTTTATGTTGGCATGCAAGACGATAACCTTGCTCCAGCTCAGTATCATTAAGCTGAGCATGATCGGCAGAAGTTATCTTAACTTCTTGGCCACTGTCATTACTCATTTTAACCTTACACTGTCCACACGTACCACCGCCGCCACAACTGGATGACAACGCGATATCATGGACTAATAAAGCGTCAAGTATATTTGCCCCTCTCGTTAAGTTTACACCTGTAATACGTTGTTGATTTTTATCAAGGAGGATAATGTCTTTAACTTTAGCTACTTTGTTTCTTGAAAAAAAACTCAATGAATATTGGCCATTAAAGCCTAACTCTATCGTCCAAATGAGTCCGGTAAATGCAAAAAACAATGTGAATATTGCAAAAATAATAATTTGTATATTATTAAAGTTACCAGCATTGCCATAATCCATAAAATGCAACATAAAAAAGAAGTCGGCAAAACGTTTATCATCATTAGAATGCGCAATTAAGCGTCCCGAGTTTGCATCAACATAAACACTGGTATTAACGTCATCTGAGTAATTAACTCGCCAAGCATTATTTTGTTCACGGGCAATATCATCATAAGGTGGTGATAATTTTTCTATCGAATGAATTTCAGCTGTGCCACTATAGGAATTATTTGCCAACATTGACGCCATATCGCCATCAATAATAACGTTTTCTCCCGAATAGGCATCCACTAACGAATAACTACTTTTAAAATGTGAATATAATCCTTTTTTATGAGCTATTAAATAATAGGGTTTCGCAATTAGCTGAATTTGTTTAAGTGAATGAACCTCAATATTTTGTTCTGAAAAACTGCTTAATATGGTTTTGGGTTCAATCAAACGGTTTTGTACTATAACACTTTGTAATGGTTGCCAAATACGATATTGACTACCATGTGCTTTTTCGCCGTCCATTAAATTAAAATAGAAACCAGAACCTAACCAAATCAGTAATTGCAATCCAATAATTAAGGATAGCCACTTATGAATCGTTTTAATAAAAGCCATTAATTCAAATCCTTTACTATTGTTTTTATTTTAGTGTTAGAGGACGTTACTGATTGTTGAATAGCCGTTGTTGGTTTAAAAATTCTAAAATACGTTAAAACAAAACCAAATATTGAAGCAATAAGTGAAAATAGTACAAACCAAAACAGCAACTGATTACTAGGATCTTCATCCTCATAATCCATCACATGTAGGCTGAACATTAAATCAAAAATTCGCCAAAACTCATGACGTTTAGCGACCAATTTACCTGACTGGGCAGACACATAAATAGATGGGCTACCAAAATCATTAAAATTTATTCGCCATGCTGGCAATGCTCGTCGACTCAATTCAAAGGGTGGGTTTTGAGTTATTAATTCAACTTCACTTACACTTCCCTCTCCGTTGTAATAATGTTGAGCGGCTCGTATTGCCATATCTTCCTTCATAGGCGACAGTTGCTGACCATTACTCGCTAAAAGAACATGATGACTTTGTTTATCACCTGAAGACGTTGTAAATCGATAGACACTTTGATCAATAAAAACATCCAATTCTATATTTTTAGCATCAGGATATTTTTCAAGTAAATCGCGATGCGAGAAGTTAATATCATTAACATCAATTTTGTTTTGATGATTAACCACCAAGCTATCACCATGAATATAGTCAATATCAAAAATGACCATATAGGCACCTGAAATTGTCCATATAACAAACTGCACTCCTAAGAAAAGCATCAGCCATTTATGAAACTTGCGACTGGTTTTTAGTAAATTCATTTAGCTGTCCTTAATTGCTTTATTAATAGCACCATTGAATGCATCATCATTTTGGCTTTTATTAGTAGCCGAATTTCTATTAAGTGTATGACTACGCCATAAATAAAATAATGCAGGTAGTACCAGCAAGGTTAAGATAACTGCGCTAAGCATGCCACCAACCATAGGTGCTGCAATTCTACTCATCACTTCAGAACCGGTTCCCGTGCCATATAATATCGGCAATAGACCAACAATAATGGCCGCTGCTGTCATCATTACGGGACGTACACGCATGCCAGCACCACGTAAAACAGCATTGAATACATCGCTTTCAGTGGTGGTGATATTTTTTAATTTATGTTCCTTAAGCATTTCTTGATAGGCTTGATTTAAATAAACCAACATAATAACGCCAATTTCTACCGCAACCCCTGCTAATGCAATAAAGCCTACACCAACGGCAACAGAGAAGTTAAAACCTTGGATATACATCAACCAAATACTACCCACCATAGCCAACGGTAAAGTCCCCATAATCATTGCGACTTCAATAATATTTCTAAAGTTAAGATAAAGTAGGAAAATAATAATACCTAAGGTCAAAGGTACTACGTAAGCTAATTTCGCTTTTGCACGTTGCATATACTCATATTGACCCGCCCAAGCAATGGAGTATCCAGCAGGTAGTATGAGTTTATCAGCAACAACCTTTTGTGCCTTAGCTACATAAGTGCCAATATCTCCCCCTTCTATATCAATAAAAGCCCAGCCATTTAAACGTGCATTTTCAGACTTAATACCCGGCGGACCATCTTCAATAAAGATATTAGCGACATCACCTAATGAAATACGTTGCCCATTAGGCGTGACAATGGGTAATAACGACAACTGCTCTGGTGAGTCTCGATAATCCTGCGGATAACGTAAACTCACCGGATAACGCTCTAACCCTTCAACGGTGTTAGTGACATTCATGCCGCCAATAGCAGTAGCTATCACTTGTTGAATTTCACTAATATTTAAGCCATAGCGAGCGGCTTTAGCCCGTTGAATGTCAACTTTTACATATCTGCCGCCAGCAACACGTTCTGAATATACAGAAGCCGTACCGGGAACTTCTTTTAAAATGACCTCTAACTGTTTACCTATATCTTGAATAACGTTTAAATCTGGACCTGCAATTTTAATGCCCACTGGCGTTTTAATGCCTGTAGCTAACATGTCTATACGCGTTTTAATCGGCATCACCCAAGCATTAGTCACACCCGGTAATTTCACCAAAGCATCTAGCTCCTCTTTTAAACTGGCGGTGGTGACACCTTCTCGCCATTGATCACGAGGTTTAAATTGGATAAACGTTTCAATCATAGTGATCGGCGCAGGATCAGTGGCCGTTTCAGCTCGTCCCATCTTACCAAAAACCGTTTTTACCTCAGGTACTGTTTTAATCAATTTATCGGTTTGTTGCAGTAGTTGTCTTGCCTGTCCAATTGAAATTCCCGGATACGTCGTGGGCATATACATTAAATCACCTTCATCAAGGGGCGGTATAAACTCACTGCCAATTTTATCAAGAGGGTATAAACCCACGAGTAAAACCATCAATGCAGCCAACAAGGTTAATTTTGGAAATTTCAATACGGTTTTTAACGCCGGCATATAAATGAAGGTTAAAAATCGATTTATCGGATTTTTATGTTCAGGTAAAACCTTGCCGCGGATAAAATAGCCCATAAGAACAGGAACAAGTGTTATCGCCAAAGCGGCAGAGGCTGCCATTGCATACGTTTTGGTAAAAGCTAAGGGCGCAAACATCCGTCCTTCTTGTGCTTCAAGGGTAAATACAGGTACAAAACTTACCGTAATTATCAATAAACTAAAGAACAGTGCCGGCCCCACTTCACTGGCTGACTCCATCACAATCTGCCAGCGGTTTTCCTTGGTTAACGGCGTCCTTTCCATATGTTTATGCATATTCTCTATCATCACGATGGCACCATCAATCATGGCACCAATAGCAATGGCAATACCGCCTAAGGACATTATATTGGCATTTAGCCCTTGCATATGCATAACGATAAAGGCAGTTAATATGCCAACGGGTAAACTGAAAATAGCCACAAGAGAAGAACGTACATGGAATAAAAAGAGTATACAAACCAGTGCCACAACTCCAAATTCTTCCAATAATTTATAGCTTAAATTATCTACAGCCCTTTCTATTAACGCTGAACGATCATAAACGGGCACAATTTCAACGCCATTTGGTAAGCCTTTTTTAAGTTGCTCAAGCTTTTCTTTTACCCTTATGATGACTTGTTGCGCATTTTCACCAAAACGCATCACCACAATACCACCTACCGTTTCACCTTCACCATTGAGCTCGGCTATACCACGACGCATTTGTGGGCCAGTACCTATATCGGCAACATCTTTTAAAAGTAATGGTGTACCACTTTTATTGACACCTAAGGGAATATTTTCAAGATCTTCTACACCTTTGATATACCCTGTGGCGCGCACCATATATTCTGCTTCAGCCATTTCAATAACTGACGCACCTATTTCTTGATTACCTTGTTTTATTGCCCTTTGTATATGAGAAAGCGGAATACCAAAAGCGCGTAACTTTTCAGGGTTCACTCGCACCTGGTATTGTTTAACCATCCCCCCTAGAGCGGTAACTTCTGAGACACCAGGAACCGTTTGCAATTCATACTTTAAGAACCAATCTTGTATACTACGTAGTTGACTTAAATCATGCTGCCCAGTTTTATCCACTAAAGCATATAAATAGACCCAACCTACTCCAGTGGCATCAGGACCTAGTTGCGGACGAGCATTACTGGGTAAACTAGGTGCCACTTGACTCAAATATTCAAGTACCCGTGAACGTGCCCAATATAAGTCGGTATCTTCATCAAAAATCACGTAAACATAGGAATCACCAAAAAATGAGTAACCTCGAACGGTTACCGATCCCGGTACCGATAACATCGCTGTCGTTAAGGGATAGGTAACTTGGTCTTCCACAACTTGTGGCGCTTGCCCGGGATAGCTGGTTTTAATAATGACTTGCACATCAGATAAATCAGGTAAGGCATCAATCGGTGTCTTACTAATTGAGTATAAGCCCCCCCCTACCAAGAGCAATGCGGCCAATAAAACAAAAAATCGATTCACTATAGACCAACGGATAATAGCAGCAATCATAATATTTCTACTCCTATCCTAGTGGTTTGAATGATCAATAACAGCTTCTTCACTTTCAGAAGCCTTGGTTGCCGAGCTCATTTGTTGAGCAATGTCAGTAATTACAAAATTACCCTCGCGAATTTCAAAAGTGAATTTAACCTTCATACCTTGGCTCAAACCAACTAAGCTCACACTATCGTCGCTGATAAAATCAACAGTCGCTGCGGCTCGCCCCCATTTTTCAATGGCCGAACGGCTAATGTTTATCATGCCATGGTCAATCATCAATGAATTGATTGTACCTGTAACTGTTGCAGAAGATATTGCCATGCTACTATCGCCGCTCGGTGACATGTCCATAGTGGATATAGCCATTTTTCCCTGCGAACTATCATCAGGTACATAAATGTTGGTTACTTGATAATCTCCACTTGTCGTTTTAGTCACTTCAACTTGCAAACTAAGACCAATGTTAAGTTGTGAAAAATCAACAGCTTCTGACGCCGTAAAATCCATAGTCATTTCAGGCCAATCCCACTCAGGAATCGCATCATGGCTTAAGCTCAACATTTTGTGGCCCGCCATCATTGATTCTACTTGAGCTTGTACCCAAACAGAATTTGGTGCCGTTTCATCATCTGTAGAGTCTGCTTGATGCATACGTTTAAAATCTGATGTTTTACTTGATTCTGAGTCCAATAAAAACTGTGCTGAACTTACCACACGTTCACCTTCCTCTATACCTGAAAGTATTTCAACATTCTCACTATCAAAACGCCCGACACGAACTTCTACCGATTTGAAACTACCTTCACCTAAAGCTAAAACAACTCGGTCTTGAGTACCTGTTCTGATCAACGCCTCTTTGGGGATTAATAAGGCACTTTCGTCAGCACTGGTATGAATGGTTATTTGCGCAAACATGTTGGGTTTAAGCTCACCATTGGCATTATCAAAACTTAGGCGAACAATTCCGGTTCTATTTTTCGCGTTTATCATCGGATGGATATGTTCAATTTTTCCTTGCCATTGTTTGTTTGGCAAATAATCCAGCTTCATTATTACATCATCCCCCATCGATACTTGCGCGGCTTGTCGTTCAAATATTTCAGCCTTTACCCATACTTGACTTAAATCAGCAATCGATAACATCATAGTTTCAGGTTTAACGTAAAAGCCTTCTCTAATATCTAGTCGTTTAACCACTCCATTTTGTGGTGCATAGAAAGTAATAAACTGTTGAACTTGCTTTTCTTTTTTAAGTTTTTCTATAGCAGACTTGGGCAATTGTAAAGCAAGAAGGCGATTTTGCGCTGCAGAAATCAAGCGTTTATTTTTACGATCTAACGCTAATATTAATTCCTCTTGAGCGTTGACTAACTCCGGTGAGTAAATATCATAAAGCGCTTGACCTTTTTTAACAGGATCGCCAATTGCTTTTACATAAAGTTTTTCTATCCAACCTTGCACCCGTGGATGAATATGTACCAATTTATCCTCGTCATAGTTCACATATCCAACAGTATTAATTTGCGTATGTAAGGATTTAATCTGCGCTAAAATCGTACGTACCCCTAAGTTGTTAATCACATTGGATGATATTCGAATAGTCCCTGCACCTTCATCTGGGCCCTTGCCATCATCCGCATATACTGGCACTAAATCCATGCCCATCGGTGACTTACCCGGTTTATCACGTTGATAATTAGCGTCCATCGGCGCAACCCAATAAATAGGTTCATTACTTGCCTTATTTTCCATTGCTCCATTGGTCATTTCATTGCCGGCATTATTAAACAATGAATACGTGAATACACCACCAATAGCACCGCCGATAAGAATAGCGACAAAAAGAGATTTAACTGAAGAGTTATTAAGTATTGTCATGATTTTTATTCCTTTCCTTTCAGCGCATTGGAAAGCAGCGCATGAGCAAAAGTAGATTCTTGATATTGAGTTGCTTTTACAAATAAATAGTTAATTTCTAGATTAAGTTTTTGCTGTTCAACCAATATTGTCAATTGATCAATTTCAGCATTTAATTGTGCAATACGAGCACGAACCACTTCACTAAAGTCACCGATATCATTGGTATATGAATTTAAAGCAACTTCAGCTTGTTGGTGAAATTGCGGTAATAATTTAGTGCTATAAAGTGTCTTACGCTTTAATAATTGCTCAAGACGCCCTTTAGTACTTGAGAACGCCCCCAAGAGTTTTCTTATAAGTAATTGCTTCTCAGTTTTAACCGCTTCTGTTTGTGAAATAGTCGCTTTAACTTGTTGATCTTGTTTATTCTCTGTAAAAAGAGGCAAATCAAAGGTAACACCAACTGAAAATAAATCAGCTCGGTCAGATCCCATAGGATCATCCCCTCGGTAGCCATAACTTGCATTAACGCCCCATTGAGGTTGATATTTTTGTTTCGCGAGATTAGTGCCGATGCGTGTTGCTTTTATCTTTTTATCTAATGCAATGACCGCTGGATGACTATAAAAATTGTTAGCTAATTGATCATGAGTTAGCCATTTATCGTTAAAAATTCTATCTGGTACATTTACGTCGATAATTGGTAATTTATTACCTAAACTAACCGTGCTAACGTTTATTAATGTCCTCAGTGAACCCGGCTGTTCTTCTTGAAAAAGCCATTGGCTTAATTGTCCAAATAATTGCTGTTCTTTTTGTTGTAATGAGAGGAGTTTATCTTCAATTCTAATAAGCTCTAATTCAGCACGAACAATATCTTGTTGACGAGACTTACCAATCGCTGATGAATAACGGGCTTCGGTAACATTAATCAGTTGTTCAAATAGGCCTTGGTTTTTTTCAATAAGAATAGTGCTTTGTTGCACTAAAAAAAGTTCTAACCATATCGAACCAACCGTCACCGCAACTTTGGCTTTTCTATCTTGTCGTTGATAAGGGTATTGTAAACTTTGTGTCTTTAGTTGGTGGCTTTTGATACTGAGACTTTCACCTCGTGGAAATACTTGACTAATTCCCACCTTAAACTGAGTCATTGTTTCTTGATTAAAATCTAAAGAATCTGCAGCAATATTACCCAGTCCTAATGAAACTTTAGGATCAGGTAAGTTATTAGCGGCCGTACTTAACGACTCTAGTGAACGCTGTATGTGTACGCTGCCTTTTAACCAAGGGTCAAATTTTTGTGCTTGCAGAACGGTCGCTTTGAAACCTAGTTGAGTTTCTTGTGACGCTACATTTGGGTTATCACTGGCAACTGAGTGGCCGCTCGCGATTGTATTAAATAACAAAAATAACATTATTATCTTGTTGTTTTTTTGATGTTGAATGATATTCATTAAACATCTCCTTTTTTTCATTTTAAGCTTGTTTTAATCTACTATTACTTTATTTTACAAACGCATAAATAAAGTACAAGAGTGAGAGAAATGAGCAGCTATCCATAATTTGGATACACTGATCCTAGATTAGCTATAAATAGGAGGTTTAAACAGGTAAGAGAGGTATTGACTATTAGGTTTTAAAACAGGGAGAGCGTGGGGTTGTTCAAGTTCAAATAATTGACTTGTTATCGTGTACTCAAACAATGCCGCTACTTGATGACAACTTGTTGTATAACAATAACATTCCTCACAACATTTATCACTTGATGATAAATTCATCTGATGGGTCATATTTTCAGAATTGTCTTTAAACGTTGACATAGATTGAGTATGCGCCATCATTTCATGGCCCATACCTGTCATTGCTTGATTTTGCTGACTACTGCTCATATCGCAAGACACCATATCTTTCGCCGATGACTGACCAATAAAGCTCAGTAACATCAGTAAAATAGTAATGAATTTAAAATGAGAAGATGTTTTCACGTAAAATATAATACTTAATCAACAAATATAAGAAAAGACAGAGTAATGCATAATTCTATAAAAACCAAATACAAGTTGTAATAATTGTTGTCATACTTTATTTTTAGACCAATTTTGCAGCATGTTAGGTACAGCTTTTTTTGCTGTTTTAGATAATTTTTTAATTAAACTAGACGATATATTCGCGATTTCATACTCATTGCTAATATCATTTAATATTGCCAACCATAACTGTGTTGTCATTTCAGAATCATATAATGCTCTGTGAAAACTGCCTTCTGATAAGATATTTTTATAAGCTATCAAAGATCCTAACTTATGATTAGGTGCATTAGGGTATACCCTTCTTGAAACTAACAAAGAGCAAAAAAACTGACCAGAGTAAGTCCTAGAAATTCGTGATAACTCAGCATCTAGAAAACGTTTATCAAACGATGCATTATGTGCAAGTAAATTATCATCACCAATAAAGTCAGCAAATTGTCCCATTACGCCTTCACAAGATTGGGCATTTTTAAGCATGTCATTAGTGATACCAGTGTATTCTTCAATAAATGGGCTAATTTGTCTTTTAGGATTCATTAAGGCTTGAAAACGGTCAATGATTTTTCCGTCTCTAATTTTAACAGCCCCTATTTCAATAGCTCTATCTCCCATATCAGGTGAAAGTCCTGTCGTTTCAAAATCGAGAATAACGAGTGAGTTAGCCATTGTTGTCATACTAAGTTCTATTTAAAAAGAATTAAGAAAATAGATTGTACAGATAGAAAGGTTATGATGAAAACAAAAAAGCCTGAGTAATTCAGGCTTTTGCAAGATTATGAATAATTAGAGGCTGTTATACTTTTACATTTGTTTATCGATACGTACAAAACCATTGGTTAGATAAACCATCCTAACTTCATCTTTATGGCTAAAGACCATATTGGCATCAAAGTCTTGCACAACCATGTATTCTTGCCCTTGCTCAGTTTTAATCATTAACTCAACTAAGCGTAAGGTAAGTACACGCGATTTTTGGTTGTTTTCACTGGCGATTGAACCGCCAATTAATGCCCCCAATATGGTTGCTAAGTCACGACCATGACCACTACCAAATTGATTACCAATAACACCACCAATAAGGGCTCCACCAAATACCTGCCAACCATTTCCTTGGTCTTCAATTAATTCCTGCTCAGTAATATTGCGTACAGACAGCACTTTACCAAACAATACTTTTTCGACCGGTACGGCTTTATTTCTATCGTAATCAGCAAACGCTGAAGGTATAAATACAGAGTAAATAAAACAACAAACAATAAACATTTTCATCAGTAAATTCTCCTACTCTTTATAAAATATGGGTTACTAATATAACTCAACGATTACCAACCTACATTTTCTTTTGATTTGGTCTTACGTATTTCTGTTTCGTCAGCCCACTCTACTAAGCCGCTTTCCAAGTCCATTAAACGCATGGTAAATTTATAATATACATCCGTCTTATCAATGTTAGATTTTACAATACTCGACAAATTGCCATAAAGCATATATTGCGCGCCAATTTGACGACCAAATTTAATTGCTGTGTTGGGATCAACCATGCCACCGCCATGTTGAAATTCTAATTGTTCACGAGCAGCCTCTACACGAGACATATCTACAAAGCGAAATTTTCCTGACTGTAAAAGTTTAGTCGAAATGGAATCGGTAATTGATTCACTATCAATATGCTCACTGGTTTTATTTTTAATACGTTCAACAAAAATTATCGGACGATTATTTGCCGTTAAAGTACCAACAACTGGAGACAAGACTAATGAATTAGTCATTTGCTTGGCCACCTGTTGCAAATCGGTAGAACCAAAGCTGGTATCAACAGTCTCTACTGCATTGGCATCACCATAACGAACCACAGCTTTATTTGCACAACCTGTAGCCATAATTACCACAAAACCTACCACGCTATACATCATTGATTTATTCATAACAACTTTCCTTCTTTCCTAATCTGTTTATGGCTTTCGGCCTATTAAAATGGCTAAAAAGCTATTTATAATTTGTTTATATGATAATTTACTACATTTCCAACTACTGTTACATTCACTAACGTCAATTTATTCTTACTCACATTAACATCAAGTATTTGATTCTGCCCTGCTATCATTAAATTCATTTTCTGTTTACCTGTTGGCAGTGATAATCTAACTATTTTCATCTTGTTAGGTAACGTTAACCAACTACGAGTATCCGCTTGTTCTGAGGCAATATTATATAAATTAGCAAGAATATTACCAACATCACCACCATTTTTACTCATTTGTTTTCGTAATTGTTCTTTTGCAATAACTCTTATTGCTTGTCTCGCCACAAGTGTAGGTAAATTATCACTTAAATGTTTGGATGCTAATGATTGTAACTTTACAATTTCTTCTGCTTGATATTCAACATTATCAAACTTGACTTTCACCTCTTGATAATTAGTTTCCTCATCACGATATACGGGTAAAGAAAAGCTAAAATAACGAGCATCGTCATAAAAATGAAAAAGTGGTAAATGTACCGATAAGTCATCTTTCGCATTAATAATACCTTGCTCGATTATAAAAACGACTTGGCCAACATCCGCCACCTTGCTGTGATTTAACGGTCCATATAATTTACTGAAATGGTCTAAGTCATCAACCATACCTAAGTCTAACGCCAAACGTAAAACATCTTGCTGCAAGTACACATTATCTGGGTATATCTCTAATGCTTTTTTATAATCAATATAAGCATCATTAGTCTGTCCTGCCATCTCGTACATAATGCCTGATAAATAAAAGGTATACGCATTTTGAAAACCATTTTTTAAATCACCTATCATAACTTCCATCGACGGATAAGCCTTTTGTAATGCATCATGATTAAAATCTAGTTCAGCTTTATCAATACTACTTTGGTTATTTTTTAGTGCTTGTTCTTGTACAAGATTAGCACGACGTATTTCGACCAAAGCTCCTTCTAAATCACCTAAATTTAAATAATTTAGCGCTTGATAGGAATGCATCATACTTTGTTCATATGCGGGTATCTCATAAGTAATAGCATTATCATTACTTATTGTTGCGCCCACTTGTTTAAGGCCTTTACTCAGCTGTAATTTAGCTTTTTTCCGCTCAATTTCGAGTGTTTTATATACCAAAGTAAAGTCATGCTGACTTTTTTGCCAATCGTTTAATAGATATTGTAAACGAGCTTGTTCAAGCAATGTTAATGCGTAATTATTATCGCCTTTTTGTCTATTTATCAATAAGCCTTGAGCTTTTATGAAATCACCTGATTGTTGAGCTTGACGTACTTTCTTCATTTGCTTCGCGTAACCAGAAAATAAATCCTGAAATGCCAACGACGAACAACCAGAAAAAACTAAACCAACAATTAAATAAAGACTAATACGAGGTAAACGTTTAAACATAACAGCTAAATTGACCATAAGAGTGATGCTATTTAAGCACAGATGTAGTTTGAAAGATGTTTATAAATTGTAAGATAGAAATAACTCAATGATTAGCACAAACCATACACTTTATTACAATTGAAAAACACTAAGTTACGTATAAGATTAATCAGTCATGTTATATTTTTGACAATTATCACTTTATTTAAAGATATTTGGGCCATTTATGCACATGAAAATGAAAATAGCCGTTGTATTATCAACATTATTTACCACTTTGCTACTGAGCCAAGCTGCTCTAGCTAAAAAATCTTCTAAACTTAAATTTATTGAGTCAAAAATTGAAGTGCCTTTCAAACTCACCCATCCCATAATGCTGGTTGATTTACTTCCCATCACAGGTAAAGAAATTGTTACTTTTTCCGTAGATGATAACGAAACACGTTGGTTGATAATTTATAGCTATGATGAGGAAGCCAAGTCCTATTTAGAAACCGATCGGCAGATAATGCCAAAAGATCTTTATTCTTTTGATATTACAGAAGATTATAAGAATCATAGCTCTTTGCCGTCTGTGGCACCGTTACATACCGATTCCCCTATTCATAAAAAACAAACATTATATTTTCTTTCTAGTAATAATCTTTATCGTTATGATGCCTTAGCTAAACAAAGCGATAATAAGCTGACAGCCGTTACCACTGTTAATTCCTTTGCCGTTGGAAATAGTAGTCAATACTTATCTAGAGGCGATTTCCTACATGATTTCAATAATGATCAACGCGACGATATCATCGTACCTGATTTTAACAAGGTTCATATTTTAATTGCGCAAAATGATGGTTCAATGAAACAACAATCTCTACCAATAAAACCACAAATTGAACTCTCCAATAACTCTGCTAACTATACAAAAACAAAGCTCTATTTTAGTGATGTTAACTTTGACCAACGCCCCGATATTATTGTTGTTAATGAAGGTGAGTTTGAGTACTTTTTACAAGACAAAAATCATCAGTTTAGCCAACAAGCTCTACATTTAAAAATCAATAAATTAATTAGTGGCATTGATTGGTGGAACAAACCTAGTGCAGACGGTGAAAACGTTGATCAAAGCCAACTGGTATATAAAAAAGTAGAGCAAGTAAAGGATATCAATAATGATAATATTACTGATATGGTTGTTCGTTTTACACAGAGCTCAGGTGTTCTTGATCGTATTAATGACTATGAAGTCTATTTGGGAAAAAACATTGATGGTCAATTGACCTATGCCAATGAACCTAACAGCACAATAAAAGCGGAAGGGACATTAACCGGTTTGGAGTTTATTGATATCGATAATGACAAAAAATTGGAAGTAATGCTTGCTGGTTTTGATATTGGCTTGTCACAAATCATTGGTGCATTACTTTCTGGCAGTATCGACCAAGATGTTTATGTTTTTAAAATGGATGAAAATGATAATTTCACTAAAGATTTAAAAATAGCAAAAGAAGTTGAATTAAACTTTAGTATAAGCTCAGGAACCAGTGGCAGCCCGGTGGTAAAGTTAGCTGACATTAACGGCGATCAGCGACAAGACTTAGTTTTATCCGATGGGGATGATGCGCTTAAAGTATATTACGGCGTTGATGATAAGAAGTTATTTTCCAAAAGAGCACTTAAATATAAAGTAACCTTGCCTAAACAAGGCAAGATGCTGATTAGTGATGACTTAAATGGTGATGGAAAAGATGACTTATTGATCAAATATGGCCGACAAGATGATGAAAAACTGAAGAATATATTCAAAGTTCTCTTATCAAATTAAATAAATACTACATTATGTTTGAGTCGCTACTTAAAAAATAAAGACTCAAACATAATGAGTAAATTAATCAAGAGACACACATTCCAATTTTTCACCACCTAGAATATGAAAATGTAAATGTGGAACGGTTTGGTTTGCATCATGTCCAGCATTCGCTATTAATTTAAAGCCTGACTCACTAACGCCCACTTTCCTTGCTGTAGCTCCTAATGCTCTTACTAACGATACTATTTCATCATCACTAGCAGTAACTGAAAAGTCCACTATAGAGCGATATTTACCTTTGGGAATAACCAAAACATGAACGGGTGCTTTAGCCGAAATATCGTGAAAAGCTAACGCGTGTTGATTCTCAAAGACAATATCAGCTTTAAGTGTTCTATTTAAAACTCTTCATTTGATTAACTTGAACTTTTCACGTTGTCATTTCCGCTGCTGTTATAACGTTAGGGTTTTTCCCGTCTGAAATGTAGCATCTAAGGAGAGTTACTTATTAGGTTATACAAGCTTGCGGGGCAGTTGAACTTTAGTTTAGTTATTTGTTGTTATTATTCTCCTATAAAGGTGTTTTAAGTATAGTTTTCACCAGTTGACATAAGGTTAATAATTGCTGATACCTTAACTCAATCGTCTCTCTTTTTTCAGCATTCGTTGTCAGTATTCCAGATTGAATTGGCCAACCAAAGTTAATGCGAAAACAATCCTTATATAAACCAATAGTACTAAATTCACTTCCCACTCGAAAATAAATATCTTGTTTTATCGCTTCACTAAGTAATTTATCACTATCAAGCTCAGGAATTTGAATCCACATAACCATACCACCTTGTGGCGCATTAATACGTGTACTATTTGGTAAGTGCTCTTTTAACAACTGATAATAACTGAGCATCTGTTGATTAATGGCTAACCTTAAGCCTTTCAGGTGCTTCATATATCCGCCTGAATAGATGTATTCAAAAATTGCACTTTGTATAAAGATATTGATGCCAAAATACTGAACGGCTCGATGTTCAAGGTATTTCTGTAAATACCGCCCTGGTTCACACCACCCTAATCGATAACCGGGTCCTAGTGTTTTAGATATTGAATTACACCACAATACCCAACCTGAGCGATCCCAATGTTTGATTGGCAGTGGCGTTGTACTGGTATAATTAAGCTCCAAATAAACATCATCTTCAATTATTGGCACTTCATAACATTGAGCTAAAGCAGCCAATTGTTGTTTTTGCGTAGAACTTAAACAATTCCCCTGTGGGTTAATATGATTAGCACTAAATAGACAAGCTTCAATTCTGCCGGCTCCCATATGATCTTCTAACTGCTGCAAATCAAGCTGCGCTTGATGAAAGGGAATTTCAATTACCATACGTTTCATATTAGCAAGTAATTCTATTAGACCACTAAAGCAAGGAGAAGAAATCGCCACGGTATCACCTACTTTTGTAGTAACTTCGATCGCTGTTTTAATGGCATCAATACAACCATTAGTGATCACCAAATTTTCTGCCAATACATTGAAATATTGCTCAGAAAAATGTTTCGCGAGAACATCACGTAAATCTTTTCTGCCCTGGTATTCTGGATATAAACAAGCCAAGTGTTGATTTTTTTTATGGCTTCTACGAAAACAGCTTTCTAACGTTTTAAGGGATAAAAGTTGTGGAGAAAATTGTGAAACATAAAATGGGCTATTGATAGCAACGTGACTTTTGTTAAACGTATTTGGCGTACTTATTTCAGACTGAAAATCTGGAAACAAAGGCTCACTCATTTTACCTAAAGGTTGAGTAACAAAAAAGCCAGATTGCGGCTTGGCATTTAGCCAACCCAGTGCCTCTAAATACTGATAACAATTAAGTGCCGTGGTGATGCTGACATCATATAAGTTGGCAAACTTGCGTACTGAAGGCATGCGTTGCGCTAATTTAAGTTGGCCACTCTCTATATCAGCAATCAATTTTTCAGCTAGTTGAATATATTTAGCCATAAAATTGTACTCTTTTTATTTACAGTAATTGAATCTGTTTATTATTTGTCAGTTGTTCATACTAGTCAAACTCAATTTTCAATAAAGTTTAACTACATATGAAAACATTTCATCTCATCATTGCGCTTGCTGTAATCACCGTTTGGGGACTAAATTTCTCCGTAATTAAGCTCGGCGTTAATGAAATGGATCCACTACTGTTAACTGGTTTACGTTTTACTTTTGCAGCACTTCCCGCCATTTTATTTATCCCTAAACCTAAGGTCTCATGGACAGTTTTAGCAAGCTACGGAATACTGTTTGGTGTCGGCGTTTGGGGAATGATGACCCTTTCGATATATGCAGGGTTATCAGCAGGTATGGCAAGTTTAATTTTAGAAGTCAGCGCCTATATCAGTGTACTTTTTGGGGTGATTTTTTTACGTGAAGCATTATCTCCTGCAAAAATAATAGGCCTATTGATATCCATTATTGGCATGACACTGATCTTTAATATAACCGACGGCTCAGTCACATCATTAGGCATCATACTCGCTTTTATCGCAGCAATAAGCTTAAGTATTGTTGGTTTGATCATAAAAAAAACAACCATTACCGAGATGTTTGCTTTTGTTGTCTGGTCTTGTATTTTTGCGCCCATTCCGCTATTTATCTTATCGTATTTCATTCACGGTATGAGCGGCTTTGAACATTTAGTAAATAATGTCAGCTTATTGGGATTATTCTCGGTAATGTTTCAAGCTTATCCCGTGACATTATTAGGTTATTGGTTATGGAATAGATTGACTGTACTTTACCCAATGTCGACATTAGCACCACTAACCTTACTTATACCTATATTCGGCTTTATCGGTTCCGTGCTTTTTCATGGTGAAGTATTTGGTATTACTAAAGCCATTGCATTTTTAGTTATTACTTTGGGATTAGTAATTATTTTGGCAGAAAAATGGTTGATGAAAATTGTACAGTCCAAAGATGCAACGATAATTCAGGAAAACCAGCAATGAGTATTTTCATTAATGAATTTCATTTGAAATAGCAAACAATCTTAAATGAAAAAGCCAAGTTAATGCATAACTTGGCTTGTTACTATTTTTATTAACGACGATTCAAAGTTAGTGAACTAACGAGCCTTCAACTGTAATTTCAGCACTTTTTAATGCTTCAACATGAGTGACTAACAAACTATCAATTGCTGTAGTTATATTATCAATATTAACATAATTCAAGTTGCTTAGCGGGCCGTTAATTACAACGCCACCGATAAACAATTCTGTTAAATCAACTACATTCGTTGATTGAATGTTAATCGAGTGCAAATCTGTTAAGTCATTAATGGGTGTTAAGCTCGTAATCGAAACACCTTGGAAAGCAAGTGAAGTGATGCCAGTATGCTTCGCAAGTAACGAAGCAAATTCAGCATCACCCAAGCCGCTACCCCAGCCAATATCTAAAGCTACCAGATTATTTAATGATAATAACGTTGCCATATCATCGATGCCCAAATCATTATTAATAATATTATCGCCATGAACAGTCAGGTTTGTTAAGTGACTAAGTTGAGAAATTTGGTCAAAATTGTCACCACCATCCAAGTTGTCTAACTGATTACGACGTACAGCTAATGTCGAAAAACTAGGAAGATCCTTTAATGATGCTAAATCTACATCATCTGTTTCACTTTCCATTATATGCAATTCTTGCAAGGTCGTAATACCAGCTAAAAAACTTAAATCTGCGACATGGTTTTCATTAATATTTAAGGAAACAAGCGATGTAAAGGCTTCAACACCTTCGATGCTGGTTATAGAGCGATCATCACATCCTAAGTGAGTTACCTGACCCGTTAATAATATACCTTGTGTTTGTTCCGTCACACATGTGGCAAAATTGGCATCGGTAAAAGTCAGTGCTGTAATAGGCGTTCCAGTACCTGGAGAACCTTCTACATTAACATCTAAACCTGACAATTCAGTGATTTGTGAAACCAAAGTAATTGGTGCATTATCAATATCAACTAAGTTTAATACAGGCTTCCAATCATCATTGGCATACAAGATATCTTGCGCCTTTCGTAAATCAATTAGCGCCTGTAAGTCTGTCACTAAAGTATTTTGCACATGTATATCTTGTAGGCGAGTAAATACATCAACATTCGATAAATCAGATACTTTGGTATCGTTAATCCATAGTGCACCAATATTAGGTTGGTTATCCGTAATTAATAACATAAAGCTATCATCAAATAGTGGATTGTTGTTTTGTGACATGCCATCTAGATTTAAACTAGTCATTAATGTTGTAAAGTTAGCATAGGACAGTTCACCATTAAAATTTAACCACTTTAACCCTGTCATACCTGCCAATACCGAAATATCATTAAATAATTGTGAAACATGCATACTTAAGTCACTAAAGCGCTGCAGGCTAGTTAAGGGAGAAATATCTAAAGAATTATTTCCCCAAAGCTCCAAACGTTGCAACTGAATTGTCCCAGATAATGCACTTAAGTCACTGATCGCATCATTATTTGAAAGGTTTAAATTTTCCAATCTTGGGATAGCCGCAATACTGTTTACATGGCTATTGTCTAATCCTTGATTATCCGCATGTAGAATAGTTAACGTTCTAATTTGGCTTAACGGACTTAAGTTTGTAACGCCATTAGTATCGTTTAACCTTAGCTCTTGTAAGCTAGTTAACTGAGCAATATCACTGATATCGCTTATTGTATAATTGCTACAATCCATGTTAACAAACTCGGCCACATTGTTTATGCCATCTGAATGGTCAACAACACATTGCGCTAATTGTGCATCATTAAACGTTAGTGAACTTAACTCTACATTTGCAATAACACTGCCTGCAACGTAAAGATGCTCAGGAAAATTATCAACTTGATTAATATCAACTAACGGTAGGTTATCAGCACCAAGGTAAGTTAACGCAGGATTATTACCCAAAGAGCTAATATCATTAATTAACGTATTATCAAGATGTAGTTGATGAAGCATATACATATTATTAAGTTCATTACTAATTTCAATGATATTATTGTTACTCAAATTTAATTTCATCAATTGATTAAATTGCCCTAATCCCCAGACGTTGTTAATTGAACGATTTTCACACATTAACTCTCTTAACTGTCCTGTAATTAACAACCCTTGAGTATGATCAATCAAGCATTGTTTTAACTGCGGGTCGTCTACGTGGCTGAGCGCTTCAATAATTGTAGGACCATAAGCCAATTGACCTTCAACATGCAAATTTTCAGCATTACGCATTGCATCCACTTGGGCTTCAAGGTTACTCCCCTCAACAACAGGCAAATTATCAATATTAATTTGAGTAAGCGACATTGCTACGGCGTTATTATGATCATTACCAATAAAGAATTCTTCTAAGTTTGTGACATTAGTACCATTAAGCTGTAGCTGCTCAAGTTTGCTCAATAAGCTTATTTGTGTGACATCTGTCACTGGCGTATGTTCAATGCCTAAGCTGGTAAGATTCGGCCAGTTAGCAACAAGGTTAGTTAACACATCATTAGTTAAATAGTCATTCCAACCTAAGGCAATATGCTCAAGGTCTGATAGATTAAAAACAATATCAAGCTCGTCAGCTGTTAAATCCCCATTTAACCACAAGCGTTTTAAGTGGGATAAGCTACTTAATTGACTAACATCTGATAATTGTTCACTACTTAAAGCGATTGCTTGGAAATATGCTAAACCATTTAAAGGTGTAAGGTCATAAACCTTATCATCCCATAAATGCAACTCTTCAAGGGCTGGCATTAACGCAGCGCTAGCCAAGCTGGTTAAGGCTGCTTCGTGCAAACCAAAACCTTTAATATTGGCATGATTTTCAAATGCAGCAAAATCATCGTTATCAAAGTTGGTTTGACTCACACCTATGTTTTCTAAGGCTGGTATTTGCGCCAACTCAGAAAAGTCAGTTATGCCAATAACTCGATCAAAATTGACGTTAGATAAGGTTTCAAACTGATTAATGCCAGCAAGGCTAGAGATTGCTCGGTCACTACAATCAAGATTAGTCACTTCACCTGTCAATATCATGCCTTGTGTATGTTCGGTTAAACATTGCTTCAACTCAACATCAATAATTCCATTAAGTGCATCGCTAATGACTATACCACTACCCGGCGCACCATCAACTTGCACACCTAACGCATCAAGCGTATCTATCTGAGTTGTATCAGCTATAGGTGCTCCACTGATGTCAACATAGTTAAATAGCGGTTGCCACTCATTCTCAGCTCTCAATAAATCTTGTGCATGACGTAAATCGATTAATGGCTGCAAGTTAGTTACTAGCGTATTTTGAATATGTAAATCTTGTAGTTCAGTCAACTTATCAATATTCGATATGTCTGATACGTTAGTATTATTAATCCACATAGTGCTAACACGATGCTGGTACTGTGTAATCAAGGCCACAAAGGTATCATCAAAAATATCACTGTGTGCTTGTGACATTCCAGTTAAACTCAAATTCTCCATTAGGTATTCAAAATCAACATAAGGTAGGTCATTATTAAGAAACAGTCCTTCAATGTTTTGCATATCTGTGAACACGGTTACTTCGTTACCAAGCTGACCAGTCCCTATCGAAATGCTATTAAAACCAGCAAGTGATGTTAACGGTGCTAAATCAAGTACATTAGCTCCCCATAAATGAAGGGACTTAAGTTGACTAACATTTGCAAGCGGACTTAAGTCACTTATAGCATCATTATTTGACAGATTTAAGTCTTCTAGACGTTGAATACCAGATAAAGTGTTGACGTCATCATTACCTAGACCTCTATTATCAAAATTAAGATTCGATAAGGTTTTAATTTGAGTCAATGGAGATAAATCTGTCACACCATTGGTATCGTTTAACCTTAGTTCAAATAAACTGGTTAACTGAGTAATATCAGTGATGTCGCTTATAGCATAATTACTACAGTCCATATGAGTAAGTTCAGCTACATTATTTATATCACTTGAATGTGCGGCAACACACTCTCCTAATTGCGCATCATTACTAAAACTAAGTAAACCTAATGACACATCTGCAATAATGGTTCCTACAATTTCGATTTGTTCAGGTAAAATATTTACTTGATTCGTATCAACTAAAGGTAAATTATCAACACCAAGATAAGTAAGCGCATCATTGTTGCCCAATGAACTAATATCATTAATTAAGGTATTATCAATATGGAGTTCTTGTAGCATATTCATGCTATTTAGCTCTCCATCTAAATTGATGATATTGTTGTTACTCAAGTTAACTTTAGTTAGCTGGTTAAACTGACCTAACCCCCAAATATCATTAATACCTCGGTTACTACAATCCAACTCCCTTAATTGGCCCGTCAGCAATAACCCTTGTGTTTGTTCAACAAGACACTCTTTTAAATATGGGTCATTTATATGACCTAGTGCTTCTGAAACTAGCGGCCCATAAGCTAATTGACCATCTACATGTATGCTATTACGTAGTATTTGTACTTGATTTTCAAGTTCAATACCTTCTACTCCTTCAACAACAGGTAAATTATCAATATTGATATAAGTAAGTGGTATCGCTAACGCATTATTGTGATCATTACCAAGAAATAATTCAGCTAAGCCAGTTACATTTGTACCGTTTATCGCCAATTCATTTAGGTTGGATAACAAGCTCACTGCAGTAATATCTGTCACAGGAGTATGTTCAAGTCCTAAGCTGGTAAGTTGTGGTAGGTTTGCAACAAGGCTGGTTAACACATCATTGGTTAAATAACTGTTCCAGCCTAACGCAAGATGCTCAAGACCGGTCAAATCAAAAATAACTGCTAACTCAACATTTAACTGTTCCGAGTCTAAATCACTGTTTAACCATAAGCGTTTGAGATGAGTTAAATTGCTCAATTGGTTAATATTCGATAGCTGCTCACGGCTTAACGCAATGCCGCTAAAATTGGCTAAACCATATAGCGGTGTCAGATCGTAAACCTTATCGTCCCATAAGTGTAACTCTTCAAGGGTTGGCATAAGAGCAGCGCTAGTCAAGCTAGTTAAGGCAGTTTCATGCAAACCAAAACTTCTAATATTTGCATGACCTTCAAATGCAGCAAAATCATCGTTATCAAAGTTGGTTTGACTTACCCCTACACTCTCCAGAACTTCTATATCAGCTAATTCACTAAAATCAGTAATACCTGTCACACGATCGAAATTAACATGGGTTAACGCCGTTAATTGATTAATACCACTAAGGCTTGTCATCTCACGGCCACTACAGTCAAGATGATTAATATCACCGACTGTCGTTGCACCCGTATCATTAATACAAGCTTGCAAATCATCAGCAAACGTTAACGATGATAAATAAACCGTTAGCTCACCTTCTACAGTCGTTACTTGTGCTTCTAAGGTATCGATTTGTGTTGGGTCATCTAATACCAAATTATTGATATTGACATAAGTTAAGTCTACCAGCATTTCAACGTCTACCAACTCATCAAGATTGCTTACTTGCGTATCGTTAATCGACAAACTCGTTAGTTTCGCAAAACTCGCTAAACCGGTTAAGTTAGTGATTGGATAGCCACTTAAATCAAGATCTGTCGTTTCATCAAATATTGTTTGAGTAAACGGTGCATCCAAGGTCATATTCAGCTCATTGCGAATCGCTAATGCCAATGCCTTATCTGCAAATGGGCTTGCTAAGTCACGATTAGTAAAGAAGTTGACTCTTGGTGAAAACCAAACATACCAATTTTCATCTTGCTCACTTGGATAATCCCACTTATTTTCTAACCTTTCTTCCCATTCAATAACAAAAACACCGTCTTCATTACTTGCAATAGGTTTTAAGTAACGTTTGCCCGAAACAATACAGTTTGCTTCCGTTAATTCACATTGTGACCAGTCATCATCTTGAAAACGAATCGTTAATAACGTCTTATCTCCATCTTGCTGCCAATATCGCGGCGACGAACTGGTGTTTACACGTTGGCCATTAGAGCCTGAACTATGAATGCCATTAAAAGAGAAGTTATCGACACTACCAATACCATCACTATCTTTATCATCATGAAGTTCAAAACCCCAAACCCTTAATTCGCGTTCTCCATTTTCATCATATTCATAAGCATGATTAATTTCGCCATTTAAGAAAGAGCCAAGATAAGCATCTAGGTTATTCGTATTATCATCAACAATACCGTAACTATAATGGGCGAGACCAATTTCATTCTCAGCAGTACCAAAACCAGCATCAACAGTCATTTCATAACCATAAGCAAGCTCGGCATAAGCACGTAGATAAATAGTGGCAGGCGTACCTTGACCATCAACATCTGTGAAGTTAATCGTGATTTCACTCTCTTCATCAACAGACCAAGTAAATGTTCGATTAGAAAACTCTGTTGTACCCGTATTATCACTATTAAAGGTGAAACTATCGGTATCTAAACGTTCACTCGTTGGTAACGCCGTTATCGCAATGGTTTTATCATTTAAGTCAAGCGCCGTTATTGAAACCCTTGGCGCTTGCTCTAAGTCTAACCAAGTAACACTGCGTTGCGGTTCACTTATTTCGATTACATTTGAGTGACCAAACAAGTTTTGGTGAATATCTGCATCTTCAACAAGGTAGCTGTACCTATGATAAGCCTCAAAACTGTCTTCATTAATTTGATCACTGAAACGCTCAAATGTGTGACGTGCGGCTTCCGCTTTAACATAAACACCTGTAGATAAGTCGCCATGAATATTGACATAGTTATCAGCATCTCCTTGCCCAATAACACCACGTTCAACCAAGTTATAGATACTGTAAATCATAAATGATTGGCTAGGTACAAAACCGGCTTCAATGTTTAGAATGTCGCCATCTAACGTATAGGTAAAAGCCACATTATCATTTTCAGAGATCATAGCGCCATTGCCATCACCAAAGAAGCGGTAATTAATGCCACTTTGACCATGCTCAAAACTTGGATGGTTTGACGCATAACGTTCAAAATAAGAAGAGGATAAACTAATAATTTCACCGACTACCTCCTCTACTTGATCTTCTAAGGTATTAATTTGCGTTGGGTCATCTAATACTAAATTATTGATATTGACATAAGTAAGGCTATTCATGGTAAGCAATACATCAATATGACTCACTTGAGTATCATTGATAGAAACATTTGCAAGATTAGTGAAAGCATCTAAACCAGTTAAGTTAGTAATTGGATACTCACTTAAATTTAGAGCAGTAATACTTTCAAAAATATCTGTTGTAAACGGTGCATCTAAGGTCATATTCAACTCATTGCGAATCGCTAATGCCAATACCTTGTCTGCAAATGGAGTTGCTAAATCACGATTAGTGAAGAAGTTTACTCTTGGTGAAAACCAAACAAACCAGTTTTCATCTTGCTCACTTGGGTAATCCCATTTATTTCCTAATCTCTCTTCCCACTCAATAACAAAAACACCGTCTTCATTACTTGCAATAGGTTTTAAATAACGTCTGCCTGAAACAATACAATCCGCTTCAGCTAAATCACACTGCTGCCAATCACCATCTTGAAAACGAATCGTTAATAACGTCTTATCCCCGTCTTGCTGCCAATAACGCGGCAACGAACTGGTATTTACACGTTGTCCATTGTTGTTGGAGCTATGAAGGCCAGCAAAAGAGAAATTATCGACAGTTCCAGTACCATTACTGTCTGCATCATTATTTAAGCCAAACCCCCAAACATTGAGTTCACGTTCACCATTTTCATGATATTCATAAGCGTGGTTAATCTCACCGTTTAAGAAAGAGCCTAAATATGCATCCAAATTGCTAGTACCATCAGCAACAATGCCGTAACTATAATGGGCGAGACCAATATCATTCTCTGGCGCGCCAAATCCCGCATCAACAGTCATTTCATAACCATAAGCAAGTTCGGCATAAGCACGTAGATAAATAGTGGCAGGTGTACCGTGACCATCAACATCTGTGAAGCTAATAGTGATTTCACTATATTCATCAACAGACCAAATAAATGTTCGATTAGAAAACGCAGTTGTACCCGTATTATCACTATTAAAGATGAAACTATCAGTATCTAAACGCTCACTGATTGGTAAAGCTGTTATAGCAATTGTTTTACCATTTAAATCACTTGCTGTTATTGAAACCGTTGGCGCTTGGTCTAAGTCTAACCAAGTAACATCTCGCCATTGCTCTTCAATTTCAACTGCATTTGAATGACCAAATAAACTTTGATGGATATTTACATCATCAATACGGTAGCTGTATCTATGTAAAGCATTGAAAATATCTTCTTCTGTTTGGTCGCTGTGGCGATCAAAACTATGACGTGCTGTCTCCGCTTTAACATAAACACCAGAACTTATATCACCGCCATTATTATTGACAAAATTATCAGCATCGCCTTGCCCGATAATACCGCGCTCAACTAAGTCATAAATACTGAAAATCATAAATGATTGGCTTGAACTAAAACCACTTTCAACCTCAAGACGGTTACCAACAAGGGAATAAGTAAAAGCGACATTATCATTTTCAGAGATCATGGCGCCTTCTTTTATCCCATCGTCATTAGTATCACCAAAGAAGCGATAATTAATCCCCCCTTGACCATGTTCAAAGCCTGGATGGTTTGAAGCATAACGTTCAAAATATGATGAAGATAACGTTGAAATAGCCCCTTCAATATGTACGTCACGGGCAACTAAATCATCAATTTCTTCTTGTGATACAGATAATCTATCAACATTTAAATTATCTAAATTAGTAAGACCACTGAGTGCCGATAAATCTGTGACTTGCGTACCTTCAATACCTAAACTATAAAGTTCGGAATGATTATTAACAATTGCTGCAAGGGTTTCATTGGTTAAATAATCATTCCAACCCAAAGACAAGTGCTTAAGTGACGGTAATGCTAAAACGACATCAAGTTCAGTGTCTAGTAATTCACCGTTAAACCATAAGCGCTCTAAGTTCAAATCGGACAAGTCAGCAATATTACTCACTTGTCTGGTTTCCAATGCTAGATCTGTAAAGTGAACTAAGTTGTCAAGCACTGAAATATCGAAAACTCCCTCGCCCCATAAATGTAACCCTCTCAGGTTAACCATGGTTGCGGCAGGCGCGATAGTGGTCATGACATTGCCACCAATAGAAAAGTACTCTATGGTTGCGTGCTCAGTAAAAGCAGAAAAATCAGTGTCATCAAAACTTGTATCCCAAGCTTCAACATGTCTTATATTTGTTAAAGAGGCCAGCATGGTAAAGTCGGCAATAGTATTGGCGTTGTTACCATTAATATCGTCATTACTAAAGTCGACGTTTTGTAGTGCTGTTAACTTATCAATACCTGACAATGTGCTAATGCTCATTTGACGACAAGAAAGGTAAGTCAAATCAGTTACTCTTTGAATACCACTTGCTTGAGCTTGTTCATTAACACAAGTTTGTAAATTAGCATCCGTAAATGTTAGCTCACTAATTCCAATAGCGGGCTGTCCAGAAACTATCATATTAGCACGTGCGGCTAAATCATCTTTTTGCTGCAGAGGCAGTAATAAGTTATTAATATTGACTGAGGTTAGCTTTATTAAAGTGCTTAATTCGGTCAATACACTGATATCAGAAATTTGCGTACTATCAAGATTAAGGCTTGTTAACTCAGTTAATTGCGCTATCCCTGTTAAATCACTAATCATATGATCTGTTAAGTCTAACGTAGTTACTAATTGCAACAATTCAGCAGTCACCTCTTCATTTAACGCCAATCCTAAATTCTCACGAATTGCCAAACTTAACGTTGCATCATTAAAACCATCAAGGGTTAAATCTCGCACCTGATAAAAAGATATCCTAGGATAAATACGTGGCGTCCATTGCTCTGTACCTGGCGCGCTGTAGTTATGCTCATTGATATTGCGATCTTCTTTCTCAATCACAAACAAACGTTCATTATTAATGTTTAACGGCACCCAAGTACGTCGATTACTTAATGAACACTCACCTTCACTAAGTGTACATTCAGCATATTTCCCGACGCCTGATTTTCGATAGGTATCAAAATATATTTCACCGTTTTCTGAATTTTGCGACCATTTCCGGAAATAATCATAGCTGTTAGCACCATTATAAGAATAATTACTCACAGTGCCCCAGTCATCACTATCTCGATCATCATTTAAGGTAAAGCCCCAAACATTCAGACTGTGATAACCATTTTCATCGTATTCAGTTACGTGATTAACGTCACCGTCAAGGAAGTTTCCTAAATGAGCAGAAATGTCGTTACTGGCGGTATCAGGTATTCCTAAGCCGTAAAATTGTGCGACATTTTTATCGTCAACCTTGGTTAATGAAAGTATTTCTGTACCTTCGCTAAAGTTTTCAAATTTACGTAAGGTAACCGTTGCCGTTTGGTCTTCGCCATTATCAGCAAAAACGAGTTCTGCTTCACCAAAACTATTAATACTCCAACTAAATGACAAACCTGTAAATAATGTGGTTCCTGTATAGTTTGCATTAAAAGTCAATGCGTCAGTGGTCAAATATTCAAGAGGTACAGCCACAGCTCCCCATGTTTTATCTGCAAAGTCACTATCAGTAAAGGCGTAACTTGTTGCGCCTTCAAGATCTGTCAACTCAAAAATCTCTACCACGGTTGTCCCTTCAACAACATTATCATGACCAATTAAACTAGCACGTAAGCCATCATCAACAATGAAATATTGGTAGACACCGATAACTTCAAAAGTATCTTCACCAGCGGTATCATTGGTTAACGTAAACTGTGCTGAAATTTCGGTTTCTAAAATTTCAAAATCACCATCTAAGTCATCATTATTGTCAAGATATGTATTTGCCGTTTCTTGAGTAATAATCCCTTTACCTACCAATTCATCAATACTACTGACGTACTCTGAATTAGATATACTTTCTAGAGGTTGACGTGTATAGGTTGCATTTTCTTTTGACCAAGTAAATTCTTTACGTGCACCCTGATTACCGGCGAGTTCGTAGCCTAAGCCATTAGCAGCAAAGACTAACATACCATCATCATGGCCATGTTTAGGTGTACCCACAAAAGATTTTGGACGAACAAAATAATACTGCTCACCTAATGGTGAATAATCATCACCATCAGCGATATTGTCTCCATCATCATCATTATCGGCATTGTTACCTTCACCGTCACCATCAGTATCTACAGATTCACTGGCATCATCTGGTAAGGCATCTTCACTGTTTGGAACGTTGTCACCATCACGGTCATCGTCGCTGTTATCACCGGTGCCATCTTCATCTAAATCTGCCCATTCGTTAACATCGTCTGGGAATAGATCATCGTTATTGTCTCCATAACCATCGCCATCAGTATCAAACCATTCAGTAGCATCACTAGGGAAAGCATCGGCATTATCACCAAAACCATCACTATCTGTATCAGCAGATTCAGTACCATCATATGGAAATAAGTCGTCAGACAGTCCAACACCATCAAAATCTAAATCATCACTATGATTAATATCATAAAAATGAATACGAGGTTCAATTCTAACTACAAGGCCGTTACCATCCCCCTTGTCACGATCTTCCCACTCTAGAACAAATAAGCGTTCACCAACAAGTTGTAATGGAACCCAAGTACGATCATTATAAACACTACAAGAATCATCGTTTACGTCACATTGAATGTCTGTGTTCCAATCATCATCTCTTAAGCCTTGAATATGAACAAAACCAGCAGTGTCAGTATCTTGATAAGTCAATCGAGGAGCTACAACTAATGCTGCGTCTGAACAATCTTGTGTATTACAGTAACTGAATGCTTTGTTACCAAAGTCTCCATCTATAAAATGAATACCAAAATAACGATCTTTGAATAACTCGCCTTCATTGTCATAACTTTCTGGCAATATAGAATAAATTGAGCCCATCATAAATTTATCGTTAATAGATGATAGATCTATCGCACTTGTTGGTACTTTTGCCATATAGCGATATTCACTGCGCATTTGACCATTAGCCATAGCAACCGTATTTAGTACGCCAAGCATAGCGCCGTCAGCTTCAAGTTTCGTAAAGCGATGTAAAGTACCATCACTATAAGTAACTAATAAATCACCGTTAAATATCTGCCATGTAAAACCTACATTGCTCAATGACGCACTACCAATTGCATTATCTGTAAAGGTTAAACGGTCGGCGAATAAATGGTCACTTTGTTCATTTAAGGATGCAAAAATACTTGCCGCCCATTCAGTATTAAGAAGTTCTTCAGAGGTAAAGTCTGTTGTTGTATAGGTATCTCCATTAAACCAAATATTATTGACAGGATTGTTATCGGTAACAGGGATCGGTCCATTAGCCCATAAACTTGTTGGATACGTTTTGCTTTGCGTATAACTTATTTGCTTAAGTGAACCTTGATTATCTGCTGGTGTTGCTAGTTCAAGAACTTCTTGTACTTCAGTATAAGTAACCGTGAACTGAGCATTACTTTGTGAAGCTAACCACGTGTTTTTCTCATCTTCACTGATCAAGCCTTTAGCTACCATTTCACTCGCTAGTGCGTCTGAATTTTCTACAGCCGTAATACCACTACTAGTAAAATCAAGTACAAGTTGACCTTGTTGATTAAATTCCCAGTTAAAACGAAGATCTATATTTGAACCAAATTTACGACCTACACCATTATTATTAAAGGAGTAAGTTTCGCCGTAACTAAACTTAACATGAGTCGGTACAAAACCTTCTTTTAAGGCGCTCACTCTGAACAGTTTACTTAGCATAGCACCGTTTGTTGGCGTGAAGGTGTCATCACACACATCACCAATATTATCTGCATCTGTATCTAGTTGATTTTCATTGCTCAATAATGGGCAATTATCGCCATTATCACCAAAAGTATCATCATCGCTGTTTAGCCATTCATTTGCGTCAAACGGGAAAACATCATCTTCAGGATCTAGTACACCATTATCATTAACATCATCTAAGACACCATCATTATCATCATCTGTATCAGCAATATCACCAATACCATCACCATCAAAATCTTTGGTTTCATTGGCATCTAATGGCATTTCATCGTTAACATCATCGGTACCATCATTATCGTCATCTGGATCACAGACATCACCTAACTCATCATCATCTGAGTTAGTTTGTGCCCCAGCAATAGACGGACAATTATCAGTATTGTCACCGACACCATCAAAATCGGTATCTAGTGTTTCGCTAGCATCAAATGGGAAGGCATCAACATCATTTAGAGCACTGTCATTATCCCAATTGTCATCACTGTTATCACCAATTTCATCACCATCAACGTCAGCCCATTCGTCAGCATTTAATGAAAAAGCGTCATTAACATCAATTACACCATCGTTATCATCATCGTTATCAGAGCGTTCTACGTTGATGGTTTCAGTTCTAATACCACTTTCTAATACATAAACAACATCGGGGATTCCATCTTCGTCATAATCCTTATCTGCTGCCGCATTACGTGGGAATGCATCTTCTGCATTATCGACGCCATCACCATCAATATCAGTATCTTTACTATCACCTATGCCATCGTTGTCTAAATCAAGTCCCTCACTTGGGTCAAGTGGTTTAACATCATTCACATCAGGAATACCGTCATTATCATCATCAAGATCTGGGTTTAAACCGCCAGTATTCGCAAGACCATCACCATCCGAATCAAGATAGGCAGGGTTATCGTTAAAGACAGTGTCATCAATATCTTGTCCTACAGGCCAACCATCACCGTCTGTATCGTCAAATGAACTGGCGTTTTCATCTAATGGGAAAGCATCATCAGCATTGTCAACACCGTCACCATCAATATCTGTATCTGTATTATCACCTACTCCATCACCATCGGTGTCGATATATTCATTTGGATTTAGTGGGAATATATCATCATCATTTAATACACCATCATTGTCATTATCGGTATCAGTGCTATTCCCGATACCATCCAAATCACTATCAAGTTGTTCGGTATTATCAAGTGGGAATGCATCATTGATATCAAGTACGCCATCGCCATCATCATCTCGGTCACAAGCATCACCAAAATCATCACCATCGGTATTGATTTGGCCTGTATTTGCTATCAACGGACAGTTATCTGTATTGTTACCAATAGTATCTTTATCTGAATCAAAACGTTCTGATGCGTTGTTTGGTAAGGCATCTGTAGCATCTAATACACCATCACCATCGGTATCACGTATTAATGGATTAGATTGAAGATCAACATGAAGTAGGATTGAATTTTCTTCAATTGCATCAGAAAGGCCATCGCCATCATCATCTTCATCGGTATTGTTACCAATACCATCACGGTCAGTATCTAATGACTCAGTAGCATCAAACGGGAATTTATCATCTATATTATCAACGCCATCGCCATCAATATCGGTATCAGATTTATCACCAATTCCGTCATTATCCAAATCACGACTTTCACTAGCGTCTAGCGGGAAAGCGTCATCACCATCTAGTACACCATCGTTATCATCATCAGTATCCGGTGTTAAACCGCCTTGATCAGCAATACCATCTTTATCGGTATCATTAAATACAATTTCAGGGATTAAGGCATTGTTATCATCTGGATCTTGTCCAGCAGGCCAGTTATCATTATCTTGATCGGTAGCATTTTGTTTGCTTGAGTCTAGTGGAAAATCATCACTGCTATCAGGTGTATTATCACCATCGTCATCAAGATCTTCATTATTACCAATATCATCACCATCAGTATCTAAATATTCTGTAACATCAAGTGGAAAAGCATCATCTGTATCTAAAACACCATCATTGTCATCGTCAGTATCATATGCACCCGATGTATCAATTACTCCTGTACGAGACTTATCACCATCTAATACATAAAGTACATCAGCCAAACCATCTTGGTCACTGTCGATATCTCTTGCCGCATCTTCTGGAAAGGCATCTTCAGCATTGGCAATACCATCACCATCAATATCTGGATTTGTTTCCGCAGGTTTAAGTTCGATAACCGTGTTATCTGCTTCAAAAGCCGTAGTATCAACTAAGCTTCCAGTACTTGTCGTCTCAGCAACAATGAGATCTTTGATTTCGCCAACGGTTTTGTCTGTACCTGGGATAGGTAGTGTTGCGGGGTCTTGCTCTAATACTTCTAGAGCGGCAACAGGATAAGTTGCAGTATCAACACCATCAGCTTTACCATCTATTTCACCATCAGATAAATCTTTAGTTAAATCACCTAAAATATCAGCAGTGGTACTTTCGGTATCACCACTTAATTGTTGCATTTGATAAACAACTGCCGTTAATGCTTCAACAGCACTACGGTAGGCTGTTGTATCCGCTTGTTTTTCAGCAGAATCAGAAGTGCTATCAATTAATGGTGGTGTATCAAAAATATCAACATCATCACCAATACCAAATCCTAATGTAGATTTAACTTGCTCGGCGGCAATAGGTAATGCAACAATTATTTCATCTTCCGATGCTGTGCCATTATTATTGCCTGTAAATGGTGCTATGCTGGAGTCGGCATTCGCAAGCGCCATATCAACAGCCATAGTTGTTAGTGGCGTTGCATAAACCTGCTCACCTGCATCTAACATTTTTTGAGTTAGTACAGTACGTAATTCATCAATGACTGGGTAAGCGTTAGTGGTAATATCATATGTTGAACCGTTAACACCTTTAATCTCCAAAATGTAAGGAGGATTTAAAGGAAAACCTAGCGATAAACCAACAATTTGTGCACTTGTATCTGTTGATGCAGTACTAATTAAACTACCTTTAAAGTCAACTTTTGTAGCATCTAATTGATATAATTTTACTTCAGCAAGCGCCATTGGGCCTTTAACACCACTACCTGAAATACTCAGTGTTTGTGGTGGAGGTGGAGGGTTAGTACCGCCGCCAGTATTACCTGTATCAGGTGTTTCCGTTACAATATCAATCTCTAATGGGTTTTCATCATCAACATCGGCAATACCATCGCCATCATCATCCGTATCGGCATTGTTACCAATACCATCACCATCAGTATCAATAGACTCAGTGCTATCTAAAGGAAAAATATCATCTAAATCTGAAACATTATCACCATCATCATCCATATCGGCATTGTTACCAACACCATCACCATCTGTATCAATAGATTCAGTGCCATCTAAAGGAAAGATGTCATCTAAATCTGAAACATTATCACCATCATCATCCGAATCGGCATTGTTACCAATACCATCACCATCTGTATCAATGGACTCAGTGCTATCTAAAGGAAAAATGTCATCTAAATCTGAAACATTATCACCATCATCATCTGTATCAGCATTGTTACCAATACCATCACCATCAGTATCAATAGACTCAGTGGCATCTAATGGAAAATCATCAAAAACATCGAGTATATTATCGTTGTCATCATCAAGATCTTGGATATCATCGATACCATCACTATCAGAATCAACAGAAGCTTTATTATTTAAAGGAAAGGCATCAATGCTATCGGCAATGCCGTCATTATCATCATCGGTATCTGTATTATTACCAATACCATCACCGTCGGTATCTACCGATTCTTCATTATTAAATGGAAAGGCATCAATGCTATCGGCAATGCCGTCATTATCATCATCGGTATCTGTATTATTACCAATACCATCACCGTCGGTATCTACCGATTCTTCATTATTAAATGGAAAGGCATCAATGCTATCGGCAATGCCGTCATTATCATCATCGGTATCTGTATTATTACCAATACCATCACCGTCGGTATCTACCGATTCTTCATTATTAAATGGAAAGGCATCATTTTCATCTAGTACATTGTCATTATCATCATCACTATCGGCATTATTACCAATACCATCACCATCGGTATCTACCGACTCACCACTATTAAATGGAAACGCATCATTTTCATCTAAAACATTATCATTATCATCATCAGTATCTGTATTATTACCAATGCCATCACCATCGGTATCTACCGATTCATCACTATTAAATGGAAAGGCATCATTTTCATCTAATACATTGTCATTATCATCATCGGTATCGGCGTTATCACCTAAACCATCGTTATCATTATCCGCTGACTCGGTATTATCGTATTGAAATAAATCAAGCGTATCGACGACACCATCACCATCATCATCTTCATCAACAAGGTTAAATACGCCATCGTTATCCACATCCGGATTTAGTGCTAATGGAGTATACAAAACATCTGAATTGTCTTCTACAAAGTTAGTTACATCAATATCTTGATAGCCGGTTATTGCCATTTCAGCAATTAAAATAGCTTTAATATTTTCTAAGGTTCGTTGTGCTTCATCATTAGCAATGACAATTTCTGTAGGCTTATGCTTAAGTTGTAAAAGAGATTCTTGACTATATTGAGCAATGTTACCTTCATTACTTTGCCCATCTATGACGCCATCATTTAAATCCAATGCAATCAAGTCTAAGGCTTTATCACTTTCTAAATTATTTGTGTTCGAAAAGCTATGTAATACTGTCGCCGCAGCTTCTAATGCCCCACGATATCCAATAACCTTGATGTGTTGTGCTAGGGTTGTTTGCGCAACAGATAAAATTGGCGCATCTGTAAATAAATTGATTTCGGCATTCATACCATAACCAAATGTAGACTTGGTTATGTTGCTAGCAAGGGATAGCCTCTCTTGAAACGTGGAAAATGTTTGTTTGTTACTAAATGCAATTTTTAAGGCCAATGTGGATAGCGGTGTCGCAAATATTTCATCACTCGACTCTATTTGTGATTTGGAAACATAAGTTAATAACTTGGCAATAACAGGCTCTTTGCCTGTTGTTATATCTACGGTATTTTCTGTAGAAAGATATTCTACAATATAATGTTCAAATAACGGGGCGGTTAATTCTATACCTTCAGTCTTTGCTTGAGCATTGGTTACACCTGACGTGACCAGCTGGCCTTTAAAATCAATTAAAGTTGCATCGAATTGATAAATATTAACAATAGCATTAACAAGAGGACCTTTTACAGCAGTCCCTGAAAAAGAATAAACATCAGCAATTGGAGGTGGAGGTGTTATAGGTGGAGGTGTAACAATATCTACATCGTTGTTTGTGTCCGAATCGCTCGAAAAACACCCTGACAGTACCACTGAAACTATTGTAAATAGTAGCCAATACTTCGATTTATTAATTATCATCTTAATCCCAATTATTTCAATATAATAGTCAACCTCTAATGGGTTGCTTTAAACCAATGCTTTATTATTTTAAATTTTGCACATAAAAAAATACCGCATATGGGTATTTTGGAATTTGAGATAATGAAAACATCCCTTTATTTGATCCCTTTTTGATATGCACTAAATTTAGATACTGCCAAAATAAAGCAAATGACAACCATGCAAAAAACACACCAAAACAGTAACCCTTTGATCAAGCTAGATTAAAAAACGTACAGACAAAATAAAAATAAAAAGTGTAAAGATACCGGACAATTTAATAGCTAAATCACAATCGTGCTTTTTTGTTTATAATCAAATTATTAGGGAATATAGCTTGTATGTATTACTTATTGGGGCTTCTAGTTAAACGAAAACACAAGGCTTTGACATTTATTATTAGTCATTACGTGGTCTTATTTAATAAAACTTTGCTTAACTCATTGATCAATCAGCAATAACACTAGGCGTTTTTTTAAACAATTAGAGCTGATATTCAATGGTGACGTTTTCGATATTGACCTGGTGTCATATTTGCTAGCTTTTGAAACCATCGAAAAAAAGATCTCACATCACTAAACCCTATTTGTTCGCTAATTTCATCAAGCTTTAAGGTGTTATCTTGTAAAAGGTCTTGTGTTGCTTGCAAACGTACTTCGTCTGCTAGTTGATTGAACTGGGTATTTTCACCTTTAAGACGTCGTTGTAATGTTTTGGCACTGATACCTAATAAATCGGCAATCGCCTGTTGATTAGTACCTTTGTGACTTAAGCACTGCAAAATTAACTGTTTTGTTTGTATGACAATATTAGACTCAACTTGGCGTGAATTGATCAGTTGATTTGCATGAGCCTCTAACGATGAAAGTAACTGCTTATCCCCCTTTTTTAAGGGTAACGCCATAAGCGCTTGATCAAAAATTATGGCATCACGTTCTTGATTAAAAATCACCGAACACATAAATAATTTTTGATATTCTGCACATTGTTGTAAATTGGGCTGTTTGCGTTTCAGCATAACTTTTACAGGAGCATGATCAACACTGGTTAAGTAATGGGCAAATATTAACCACGAAGCCAAACAGTTATCAACCATATGTCGTCGAACCAAGGGGTCACTATAATGACAAAACCAACTGATCACGATATTTTTACCATGCTGTTCAATATCTGTTGTGCCCATGTCACCGACAAGTTTTTCAAAAGGTTTAATTTTGGTTATCGCATCTCCCAGTGTTTCGCAGTTCATAGTAATAAAACCCAAAACACTGTAGGAAACGGGCTGCACATATTTTGCGGTGTGCAAACCAAATAATTCATCTCCTGATAATTCAATTAATTTAGCGATTAATTGCTGAAGTTTATCGCCACTGATATAGAGACTATTATCGCTAAGCAAGGCTGGACTTATCGCTAAGTCATGTAAAATATCTTCAACCGCTAAGTCGTAATGTTGGGCTAATTGCAAGTATTGATTAACGGCAGGCGCCGAGACTTGATCAAGGTTATTGTGCATTTTTAACACTTCTCTATTGTCCACTTTAGTCACCCAATTTGTCTTTATAGGACATTTAAACTTATCTCATGCAGTTTTAACATGGATAAATATCAATAAATAGTTAATGGATAATATAAATGAGACGTTGGAATGGATGGGGTGATGAAAAAACCTCAATGGAATTGCCTGCTACGGCCGATATTTTTTTACAACAACAACTTGGTAAAGCTCACTGTTTAAAAGACGCCCAGCTAAGTGAAGTAATTGCAAAAGTCCCGAGTAGTAAATTAAAAGATCATCCTTTTACTTCAACAAATACGTTAGTAGATATTTCATTAGATAAAGAGCAACGCGTACGCCATGCAAAAGGGCAATCATTACCTGACTGGTTAGCTATGCGCAGTGGTGATATAGCCACCTTCCCTGACGGCGTTTGTTTTCCTAATAACAAAGAAGAAATTCGGGAAGTCATGTATTATGCAAAGCAACATGATGTCGAGCTTATCCCCTATGGCGGTGGCACCAGTGTGGCAGGACATATTAATCCGCAATTGTCTCAAAAGCCTATTCTGACTGTTGATATGTCACATATGAATCAATTACTGGATCTGGATGAGGAGAGTAACATTGCTACTTTTGGCGCTGGTACACCTGGGCCTATGGTTGAGGCCCAGCTTCGTGCAAAAGGATACACACTAGGACATTTTCCTCAATCTTTTGAATTATCCACCATTGGCGGTTGGGTTGCTAGTCGCTCAAGTGGTCAACAGTCCTTACGTTATGGTCGTATTGAACAAATGTTTGCCGGTGGTAGTATTGAAACATTTGCCGGTGAGTTGGAGTTACCCGCTTTTCCAGCCTCATCTGCCGGGCCTGACCTTCGTGAAATTATTTTAGGCTCTGAAGGTCGAATGGGCATAATCAGTGAAGTTAAGGTACGTGTTAGTAAACTTGCCGCTGTTGAAAAATTTGTCGTCGTTTTTTTCCCTGATTGGAAACTCGCCAGTAACTTTTGTCGAAACGTAGTTCAGCAACGCACTCCTCTTTCTATGTTAAGGGTGAGTAATGCCGTTGAAACACAAACTCAACTCAAATTGGCGGGCCATGAAAAATCCATTTTCTGGTTAGAAAAATATTTAGACTTACGTGGCTGCAAGCAGAATAAGTGCATGTTAACGTTAGGGATTACTGGCGATAAAAAACAAATCAACGCAAGCTTGGCGCAAATTAAACCACTGATGAAAGAGTATCACGGTATTTCTACAGGTAGTTTATTAGGTAAACGTTGGGCACAAAATCGATTCCGTTTTCCTTATTTACGTGAAGCCTTATGGTTTAAAGGGTATGTGGTAGATACATTGGAGACCGCTACAAATTGGCATAATGTCGATGAAATGATGCAGCGTGTAGAATCAAGCTTACGTGATTCATTAAAGGCAGAAAATGAAGATATCCACGTTTTTACTCACATGTCACATGTTTATAGTCAAGGCTGTAGTTTATATACCACTTATTTATACCGTAATGGTGATGATTATCAACAAACCTTAGCAAGATGGAAGAAACTTAAACATAACGCCAGTCAAGCAATCGTCAATCATGGAGGTACTATCAGTCACCAACATGGTGTGGGCAAAGACCATGCACCTTATTTATCAATTGAAAAAGGCACGTTGGGTATGGACACTTTATCTACTCTAGTCAAACATTTTGACCCTCAGCAATTGCTCAATCCAGGCACGTTACTCGAGACTGATCAGCAAATCCCTGAAGTCAGTGTCACTGAAAATATTACGGATAGTTCCACAACGAATATCACGAAAAATGATGATAATGCGTAGATTCATTGGGCCAAGAAAGGACTTGCAACTATGACAATGGACATTCCAGAAAATTTACGTTTAACTCGCCAAGAGCGCTTGCAAAAGATTGCACAACAAGAACAATGGGACATCATTATTATTGGTGGTGGTATTACCGGTGCTGGCATATTAAAACAAGCGGCGCAATTAGGTTTAAAAGCCCTTTTACTTGAGCAAAAAGACTTTGCTTGGGGCAGCTCTAGTCGTTCATCAAAAATGGTTCATGGTGGCTTACGCTATATTGCCCAAGGACAATTTAAACTCACTAGGGAGTCTGTAAACGAGCGGCAACGTTTATTAAATGAGGCTCCATCATTAATCAGCAATCAAAGTTTTGCCATTAGTCACTACAAAAATCAGTTTCCAGCGCCTTGGATTTTTAATTGCTTATTAAGTGTTTATGATTTTTTGGCGGGGAAAAAACAACATAAATATTTCCCAAAAGCAGACTATCAATATTTAGTACCTAATATGGGTTGTGATAACCCTCCTACACACTCTCATGTATTAGGAGGTACACAGTTTCATGATGCGATGACTGATGATGCCCGTTTAGTTTTACGGTTAATACAAGAAGCCCAACAATTAGGCGCTCATGCAGTCAACTATATGAAAGTTGAACAACTGATAAAAGACAACTCACAAGTTTGTGGTGTTGTAGCACAAGATACTCATTCAACAGAAAACTTAAAACAAACAGATAATAGTGAATACACAGATTTACCCTTAAAGTTAAAGGCAAAAGTGGTCATTAATGCCACCGGAGCATGGGCTAAAAAACTTTTAGTTAAGCACAATCCCCATGAGCAAATCAATCTACGCCCTTTACGTGGTAGCCATATTATAGTTGCTAGTTGGCGATTACCCGTTGCCAGTGCCATTTCGGTTTTACACCCTGAAGATAAAAGACCTGTACAAATATTCCCATGGCAAAATGTCACCATAATTGGTACCACGGATATCGAACATGATGACTCGCTTTCACAAGAAGCCATGATAAGTCGTAGCGAATTTGACTATTTGTTAGCAGCCGTCAGACATCAATTTCCATCGGCAGAAATTAGAGAAGAAGATGTCATTTCAAGCTTTTCCGGAGTGAGACCGGTAGTAACAAATCAACCTGTGCTATCTTCACAAATCAAAGGAAAGGTGGCTCCATCAAAAGAAAAACGTGAACATAGTTTTTGGCAACACCCCGGATTATTGACCATCGCTGGAGGAAAACTAACAACGTTTAGGTTAATTGCGCAACAAGCATTACAAAAGATAGCGAGTGAAGTCTCACTACCCGTACATAAAATAACCGAGATGACAGAACCTGTTTTCAATAAAATTACAAAGCGTAATAATAGCGAGCTGCCAAATCATATTTTTTCTCATCTACAAGGCTGTTATGGCACGTTATCCGATCAATTTATACAAGATGCCAAACCACAAACGTTATCACCAATCAGTTACAGTAAATCACTGTGGGCATCATTAAGTTGGGCCGTTAAATATGAACAGGTAGCACATCTTGATGATTTACTTTTACGGCGGACTCGTCTTGGTAATGTACTGCCCAATGGCGGACTAGACCTCATCGATAAAATTAAGCAAATATGCAGCAATGATATCCAGTGGGACGATAAACGATGGCAAATGGAAATATTACGTTATCGTCAAATATGGAAAAGTTCTTATAATGCAATCCCCTTTAATAACAATGTAAGTGATTAATATTATGGATAAAGACTTAAACGACATGGCTTCAAATGATCTGATCCTTACCATTGATAATGGCACACAAAGCATGCGCGCTCTGTTATTTGATCTTAAAGGAAATTTAGTCGCTCAAAATAAAATTCCTTTGACGGCTTATTTTTCTAACAATCCAGGTTGGGCGGAGCAAGAAGCAGATTATTTTTGGCAAAAACTCGCTCAAGTCTGCCAAGAACTATGGCAAGACCCTGATGTTATTAAGCACAATTTAAAAGAGAGAATTGTTGCTGTTACTTTAACAACCCAACGCGGCACCGTTATTAACCTTGATAAAAATGGCCAAGCATTACGCCCGGCCATACTTTGGCTTGATCAACGTCTTTGTGATCTCTCAGCTGAAGATAATAACAAGATTAATAATATGCCATGGTACTGGCGATTAGCATTTAAAATAACCCGACAAACCGCTGTCATCCAATATTTTCGTCGCAAAGCACAAGCCAATTGGTTTGCACAAAAACAAGCGGAGATTTGGGGAAATACAGATAAATTTTTATTATTATCAGGTTTTTTAACTTACCGTTTAAGCGGAGAAGTTAAAGACTCTATTGGCTGTCAAGTGGGCTACTTACCATTTGATTATAAAAAACAACAATGGGCAAAAGCTCATGACTGGAAATGGCATGCTTTAACCATAAAAAGAAGTATGTTGCCCGAACTAGTTAAGCCAGGGGAATTATTGGGAACGATTACCAGTGAAGCTGCACAGTTAACGGGTTTACCAATTGGTCTTAAATTGATCGCCAGCGCATCAGACAAAGCCTGTGAAGTTTTAGGCAGTGGCTGCATTGAGCCGCACACGGCCAGTTTAAGTTACGGTACAACGGCAACAATTAATACCAACAACAGTCAGTACGTGGAGCCACAAGCTTTTATTCCACCATTTCCCTCTGCAATAGCCAATCAATATAACTGTGAAGTCATGATTTATCGCGGTTTTTGGATGGTTAACTGGTTCAAAAAAGAGTTTGGTCAACGTGAACTGGTTAAGGCTAAAGAATTAGGAGTCAGTCCAGAAAGTTTATTTGATGAACTGGTTAATGCTGTTCCTCCTGGCTCGATGGGCCTAATGCTGCAACCCTATTGGTCACCAGGCTTGAAAAACCTAGAAGCGAAAGGCGCTATTATCGGCTTTGGTGATGTACATACTCGTGCTCATATTTACCGCTCTATTTTGGAAGGTCTCGCTTATGCACTCAAAGATGGTAAAGAAACATTAGAGAAACGCCAAAAAACAAAAATAACGCGTATGATTATTTCCGGCGGCGGCTCACAATCTGATGCCGCGATGCAACTCACTGCTGATATTTTTAATTTACCGGTACACAGACCACATACCTATGAAACATCAGGGTTGGGTGCGGCAATAACCGTTGCTGTGGGTCTAGGATATTTTGACGGTCATGGTGATGCAATAAAAGCAATGACTCGTATTACCGAAACCTTTACCCCAATAAAAGAAAATGTACACCTATATGGCAAGTTATATCATCAGGTTTATCGAAAAATGTATCGCCAACTTAAGCCACTTTATAAAAAAATAAAACAAATAACAGGTTACCCAGAATAGCTAAGATAGTTGTAATATAAACCTTAATAACGGCTAATAACTATGGCTGTTAGCCTGCAAAAATGGAGTTAGCCAACAACTATTTGGTATTTATACAAAGTAGTCAACCCAAAAGTGACAAACGACGTATGAATATCAAACAAACGTTATACCCTTTTCATTACGCTTTGATCATCTATTGCATAGGAAAAAATTTGAGTAAGGTATTCTCTTAACCAATGAAAAATAAACTCGTTTGAGTCTATATTGTTATGTTTTTTAATGAAAGTAAGCAGCTGAGTAGATTACCATTTTCTGAAACGAACTAATAAATACTACTTAACAAACCCCGTGACATTATTTTTCAACAGTTAAAAACGTCAATTAACTATAATTTCCTATCATATTCTTTAATCATTTACATATTACTTCCTACGATTAACATTTACTTTCATTTTTTTTATGGTGTATAAATATCCAAAAATAGAAGAATAATCTTCCTTTATAAGACTAATAACGGCTTTTCTCTTAATATTTCTTTGCATAAAAAACGAACAAACCAGCATTTGTCACATAAACATCAGCAAAATTGAAACAATCCGAATTCTAGTCAAATAAGACGTAAAGTTATCACTTAAGCATCAAAAAAACTTGTAAATAGATGAGATGTTGTAAAATTCATTTTTTTTGATTAATAAAACAAAACCTATAAATACTTCACCTTTTACTTTGTTGTTAATTAGAATTTTCCATGATTTACTCAGTGATGCCAATATGAATATAAATTGGTGAAAATTTAAATAACACCTTCAGTACTTTAAAATAAAATGACCTGTTAAAAATTTAAAAAACAAGATCAAATAGGTTAAAAAACTAGGGGAAAATATGTCAATTATAAAAAGAAATTCTCTCAAGACCAGTATTGTTTGTAGTGCGGTTCTTTCTGCATTATATACATTACCTATGCATGCAGCCGAAGCCGATACATCAGCAGAAGATGCTCAAGTTGAACGTATTATGGTAACGTCACGCCGAAAGTCAGAGTCGGTCATTGAAATTCCAATGAACGTATCCACTGTTGGCGCTATGGAAATTGCCGATCGTAATTTACTTGATAAGTCCGATCTTTTTCGCTCAGTCGCTGGCGCAGCAAGTCCTCGTGGCGAACTCGTTTTACGCGGTTTAAGTGGAGGTAATGAATCAGGCGGTACAACAACATCGACTATAGGTACTACTAGTACATTTACTGACGGTATTCCCTATGATTTTGACGATCTTTATGATGTAGAGCGTGTTGAAATTCTACGTGGTCCACAAGGTACACTTTATGGTTCAAACGCCATTGGTGGCACTGTAAGAATTATAACTAAAAAGCCACAACTTAATGAGTTTGAAATTAATGCCTCTCTACAAGTAAATTCTGAAGATAATGTAGATGGTTTGGACCAGCGGATATATGGCACTATCAATCTCCCTATTAACGACGAAATGGCATTACGTGTAACAGGCAGTACCACAGATCAACCGTTAAGTGTTACCAACGTCAATACTGGGGTGCAAGGTAATATCAATAAGAACTTTTTACGCGCACAACTTTTATGGCAACCACAAGATGATTTTAGTATTAATCTTGGTTTTATTCATGATGAGTACAAACGTATTGGTACAGACACCGCTGATCTTGCAACCGGCGGCGCCGCCTATGAAGCAATATTAACTGCTAACCCTGATGCACGATTTGGTTATGATGTTGAAATTGGTGCAGGTCCAGATTGCGATAAAGGTCGTGTTGAATGCATGAGCTCTGGTTATATCGCTGGTGGTACAGATCCAAAATATAATGCTTGGGAGTTAATGGACCGTCGTACAGATGATGATACTAATATGATCACGTTAAATGTGACTCATGACAATCTTTTTGATTTTGCATCTTTAACTTATGACGGCTCTTATCGTGAATATGATGACTATGTTGGCACCAGTGCTAATTGGTCAAGAAGTGACGGTGGCGATATGTTCCGAACATGGCTTATTAATGACTTTCAAAATAAGCGCACTACTCACGAGTTACGTTTGTCTAATTTAGATACTGACAGTAATTTTGATTGGACAGTAGGTTATTTCTACGATAGAGATGAAAAAGGTAAAGGTCCAAACATCCAACATCAATACCACGGAGATGGCGATAAAGGTAAAGCAATTGCCACAGCGTTATGGGGTGATTCATGGGAATATTTAGCTGGTGGTTGGGATGACGGCCAAGGAAATGTACAAGATTTAGCAACCGTTGCAGATTTAGGTATGTTCTATTGGGGTAATCCTGATATTAACTACAGCGAAGAAACTCTAGCTTATTTCGCTGAAGAACAATCTTTCTTTGGTGAATTTAGCTATACCATGGAAACAGCCGACATGGGTGAATTTGAATTTACCGCTGGTATTCGTTTCTATGAATTAGAAGATGGCGAAGATAATGAGATAAAGGGGATCTGGGGCTCTACCGATGATGAAGGCGTTCATGTAGTAAGCCGTCCATCACAAGGTGGTAAAGAAAGTGGTAATCGTAAAAAGTTCAGTGTTTCATGGCGACCCGATGCAGATATGTCAGTCTACGCTTTATATGCTGAAGGTTACCGACCTGGTGGCAACAACATAGCGTCATTACCTCAAGCATGTCGTAATGACGATAATGCTAAGTTTTATCAAGCTCGTTATGAGTCTGACTCAATTGATAACTATGAAATTGGTTATAAAGCCACATTATTTGACAACAAATTCCGAGTATCTACTGCCGTTTATCAAATAGATTGGACTGGGGTACAAGCTGAAATAGGTATGGGTTGTGGTTTTGACTTTATCGCGAATGCCGCTGAAGCACGTTCACGTGGATTTGAATTAGAAACAACAACCAATTTAACCGATGATTTAACACTTACCGTAAATGCGGGTTATGTTAGTGCTGAAATGTTGGAGGATGTCGAGTCTATTGGCGCAAAAGCCGGCGATGATATGACCCAAGTACCAAAATTCAACCTATATGTTGCACTTGATCAAGGTTTTGAATTGTTTAGTCGCCAAGCTTTTGTTCGTTTAGATATGGAAGCTTATGATGAATATAAAACTCACTTTAAAGCCACAGATGAAGATACTATCCCATCATATGAAAAAGTGAATTTGTCGGGCCGCATTGAGTTACAAGATGGTATTAACTTAAGTTTGCATGTTAAAAACTTATTTGATAAAGAAATCATTGACTGGAGAAGTACTACGGGTAATGGTTACGGAAATTACCATTATGTAGAATATGCCAACGGTCGTAATGTTACTATGCGTGTAGATTTTACTTTTTAATTAATAATTAAAAAATGGTCTAATAAAAAGGCGAGTAGATAATATCTACTCGCCTTTTTTATCAACAAACATTACCAATTAAGATTTTCTACGCTTGGCATTACCTTTCATGTAATTGAAATAAATGTGAAAATATCTACTTTTTATAACCACTTTTCAAAGCGTTTAAGAGTTTGCTCTCCTAGTGCCTCTTTTAGTGGTGACAAGTGAGCTTCAAAACGTTTCCACTGTTGCATACCTTTTGTATTAATTGGCTGTCTTACTTGTTCGCTGCTTGCTGTTCTCACCGCACGCTTGTTTTTATAAAATTCTAAACACTGAATTTCAAAAGGAAGTTTGCAATGAGACAATAATCTCTTCACTTGATTTTCAGTATCTTGTACCATTTCTTCGTACTGCATGCATAATACTTTATCGGGTAAAACCTCATCCCAATAATCCATAAGAGCAATATAATGATTATAATAATGACCGATATGATTTAAGTCATAACTAAAATCATATCCTCTAGCAAAATGCTGCTTATAATTACTAAAACCTGTAGATAATGGGTGACGGCGAGCATCAATAATAATGGCTTGTGGTAAAATTTTATGAATTAAGCCAACATTATGGAAATTGGCTGGCATCTTATCAATAAAATATGGCTTTCCTGTACGGTATATGGCTGTTTCGTTTAAATATTGCTGCCCTATATTTGTTAAGGTTTCACTCGAAAACATATCAAGATTTTCAGGATATATTTTACCGTTCCCACCTTTACTCATTTCTAAGCGTCTCACCACTCGAGGTAGAGAATAAAGCTCCATAGTTCCTTCAATAGCACTATGGCTTGCTAACATTTGCTCTAGCAGTGTTGAACCTGAACGAGTTAAACCAACAATAAAAATGGGTATGGTTTGATTGTTTTCTAAACTCGCTGTCTTTTTCAACAACTCTTTAGAATAACCATTTTTAATAGCATCACATTGCGCCTTATATTCACTTGCAACAAAGTGAATATTCGGTTTGAGTTTGTTCGCTTTATTGTAATAATCAAAAGCAAGATCGAACTGATTTTCATCTTCATAAGACTTAGCTAATGCAAAAGATGCTTGACAAGCTTGCCCTGCAGCTACATTTTTATTTGTAGAAATTATTTTCATTTGCTGGACGTCATCATCAGTAAAACGATGAGATTTTAAGTCTGCCAATGCCCAAAAAGCGGTACCATTAGTTGTTTCCAACTCAAGGCTCTTGCGATAATCTGCTTCACAAGCTTTTCGTTCTCCCATCGTTTTATGAATGTGACCACGTTGAATATAAACATTGGCTATTTCGGGAGATAACACTACCGCTTTATTATAATATTCAAGACTTTCTTTATTTTGTCCCGTATTGGCCAACTCTTCAGCAAGCAACATACAATATTTTGCTTGGTTAGGTTCTATTGCAACAATACGACGAGCTGTTGCTATTGACTCTGTTAACAAACCTAAGAAAGTACAGCACTTCACAACAGCGGTTAATAAATTCACATGATAAGGGGCATATATTAAGCCATGCTTTAATATTTTTAGTGATTCTTCATAGGCATTAGCTTGTTCTGCAAGTTTAGCTAAAGTGTGTAATGCTTGCGGGTGTCTAGACTCTTGACTTAATACTTCTCGACAAATGGCCTCAGCTTGATAAAAATCATTTTCCTTAAGTGCGTTTTGAACTTTAGTGAAATGATGCTTAAACGGATCATTACGTTCAGCTTGTACAAAACAGTAAGTTGCTTCCTTATTCTCATTTCTTTGCATTAATAAATTGCCAAGATATTGCCATGCTTCGCTACATGATGGTTCTATTTTGATAATTCTTTTAAAAGTATCTTCTGCTTTTTTATAGTTTTTAATTGATAAATAGGCACTTGCTAGTTCAAGTGAAGCATTGACAGAGTTTGGAAAAATAAGAATAAGCTCTTCAAATAATTTAATACCTTCAGAGCTTTTTTTTTGTCTTAATAAACTATGGGCAAGTAATGTTAAAAACTCTTCATTCTTAGGCTGTTTTATTAATGATGTACGTAATAAATTTTCTGCTTTATTAGGGTTTCCACTAGATAAGAGCGCTGTGGCTTGCTGAACTACTTGCTGCATTTTTTACTCACATTTATTATTTTAGCTAGGCCGTATTTATTTTCGCGCTTAAATTTTATTGAATTTAAAGAGCTACTGCAAAAAATGACAAAAGTTATTTCCCCTAGAATAAATCCCCAGCTAAATAGATTCAATACCCAAACAGAAGCAATTTAAACAATCTTTTTATTTATGCAATGAAACGAAACTTAAATTTTAACATCACATTTCAAGTTGTCGACTATACTCAGATTTATAAGCAATAAATTCAAATAAAATAACAGTAAAAAAACACTATTTAATAACATATTAAAGGAATATTTAATGAGCACAGATAAAATTTTAATTATTGATGATAGTCGTTTATCAAGAATGATGATTAAAGGTTTTACCTTAGCCTCTAAGCCAGACTGGGGAATAATTGAAGCAGAAGATGCCAAGGATGCCCTAACAAAGTGCGAAGGAGAGGAAATTACTTGGATGACAGTTGATTACAATATGCCAGGTATGGATGGATTAACCTTATGTAGTGAACTTAGGGAGTTATTTCCTAATGCCAGAATCGCCTTATTAACCGCTAACATTCAAGACAGTGTCAAAGCCAGAGCAGATAAGATAGGCGTTGCCTTTATTCAAAAACCTGTTACTGAAGAAAAAATTAAAACCTATATTGAGAGTTAATTTATGATTGAACTCAGTGAACTTCAAAAGGATGCCCTTGGAGAGTTGTTAAATATAGGAATGGGACGAGCTTCAGCATCATTAAGTGAAATGGTCGGAGAAGAAGTAGAGTTATCAGTTCCTAGAGTAGAAACTCTCAGTAGAAAAGAAGCTATTACGAGAATTAATTCCCTTGTAGGTCATGAAATAACAGCGATAAAAGAATCTTTCTCAGGCGCATTTTGGGGGGATGCATTATTGCTTTTTCCTGAGAACCACAGTTTGGAGTTGGTTAGAGCCCTAATAAATGACGATACGTTGCCAATAGAAATGCTTTCAGAAATGGAACAAGAAGCATTAACTGAAGTAGGAAATATTATTCTTAATGCTTGCCTAGGTAGTTTAGCCAATATCTTTAATGAAAACCTCGAATTCGCTTTACCACAATATTCCCATGGAAGTTGTGATGACATTTTTAAAAACAATACTTCTTCAGTTACATCACCGACTTCACCTGAAGGAGTTCTGTTATTACAAATGAACTTTTCTTTGGAAAAAACAAAAGTAAACGGCTATTTGACGTTATTAATGGATGTTGCTTCAATGCAGGCTTTATCTAAGCAACTGAATAAGTATTTTGGTAGTAGCCTCTAGATTATGACCCTAATTAAAGAATGCAGCTCTTCGACAAACAAACCGAGTCACATTAAAACTATGGAGGAAAAGGAAATCACTGACTGGACATCTACAGTAATAGATTTAAGTGATATAGGATTATTTTTGCTAGACAAAAGTAACGTCATACAATGCTGGAATCAGTGGATGGTGAGTAGTTCTGGTATTAGTAGAGATAATGCTATTGGTAAAACATTTTCTGAAGTATTTCCAAATGTCAAAAGTGCCCGTTTATTAAATGCCATAGATGATGCTTTATGCCAAGGTATGCCATCTGTTTTATCACAAAAGCTAAATCCACATAAGTTACCATTATACAAAACAATATCGTCTAAGTCAGAGCATAACCTGATGTCTCAGATGATCATGATTAAACCTATTATATCAAAATCAACATTATGTTTAATACAGGTTGTTGATGTTAGCGCTGCAGTGGCCCGTGACCATATGTTACGCTTTCAAGCAGCGGAATATCATGCAAAAGAGTTACACAATAGAGCGGTTTTATCCTCTATTGCTGATGCTGTGATAACGACTGACACACACGGCCGTATAGAGTATATGAATAGTATTGCAGAAAGTATTACGGGTTGGACCATTGAAAGAGCAATAAATACCTATTTAGAAGAAGTATTTTCTGTGTTATCGAAAAATGGCAAACCTCAAATTCATTCTGTAGGTTTATGTATTAAAAATGGCATTATTCCTAGTACCTTTGGCGACAATTTAATACTAAACAAGGAAGATGGTACAACCATTGCGGTGGAAGAGTCACTAGCCGCAATATATAACGCAAAAAATGAAATAACCGGTGTCGTATTAGTATTTCGTGATGTTACGCGTGCACGTAAGCTTGCCGATGAAGTCAATTGGCAAGCGGAGCATGACTCTCTAACAAAACTATTCAACCGCGAAGTCTTTGATAAAAAACTCAATTACTTGGTTGATTCAACAAAAAACGTAAATATCCACCACGCATTACTCTATTTAGATTTAGATCAGTTTAAGATTGTCAATGATACTTGTGGCCATGTTGCAGGTGACGAATTACTGATACAAGTGTCAAAGATACTTGCTCTACATATACGAAATAACGATGTACTCGCTCGTTTAGGTGGAGATGAGTTTGGCATCCAACTATTTGATTGTCCAATCGATGTATGTATGCGAATTGCTAATAAAATTAGGCAAGCAATAAAGGACTATCGTTTTGTCTGGGGTGATAAATCTTTTAGTATAGGCGTGAGTATTGGCGTAGTGGAAATAACTAATGATAATGTCAATGTCAAAAATTTATTGAGCGCAGCTGATGCAGCTTGTTACGCAGCTAAAGACTCTGGAAGAGATCAAGTTCACCTCTACCAAATAGACAAAAGTGAAGCTGCTACTAGACATGGCGAAATGCAATGGTTTAGCCAAATACAAAAAGCGCTAGACAATAATGATTTCATCTTATATGCACAAACTATTGTTCCTTTAGATACAAGTGATAATCAAACACACTTAGAGGTCTTAATAAGAATGCGTGGTGACCAGGGGCAATTAATTCCTCCAGGCGCTTTTATTCCTGCTGCAGAGCGGTTTGGCTTAATGTCGGCAATTGACAGATGGGTAATAGAAAACATATTTAAAATGATTCACGCTTCCAAAGAATACATTATTCAAAATAAGTTTAATTTTGCGATTAATCTTTCAGGACAGACATTATCTGATAATGAAACCCTAGATTTTATCACCAAACAGCTGGATAAATATGAAATAACAAGAGGAAGTATTAGCTTTGAAATAACGGAGACGGCCGCCATTTCTAATTTATCATCAGCGAATTCTTTTATTAAATTACTCAAAGCAGCGGGTTGTAAATTTGCGTTGGATGATTTTGGCAGCGGCCTATCGTCGTTTGCCTATTTAAAAAACCTTCCTGTAGATTTTTTAAAAATTGACGGTGCCTTTGTTAAAAATATGGTTAACGACCCTATAGATTACGCAATGGTTAATTCTATTAACCAAATTGGTCATGTTATGAATTTAAAAACTATCGCAGAGTTTGTTGAAGATGATGATATTTTACAGAAATTAAAAGAGATTGGCGTTGACTATGCCCAAGGTTACGCCATATGTAAACCTTATCCATTGACAGATAAAAATGGTAATATGCTCCATTAATCGTTCAAAACTGTTGTGCGAAACCGACTTTCCAATAATTCTCCCTCAATATTTTCCAATAACAACAATTGTTTATTTAGTACTTGCAGTCTTTCAGTAGGAGTTGGATGCGTTTTATACATTAATGCCAAACTGGCATCATTTGGTGATATTGCCTCAAGTAATTGTAAGTTTTCTAGGTAGGCAAAGGGATCATAACCTGACTTTGCTAATAAACGAATACCATATTTATCAGCTGAAAATTCATCATTACGGTCTAAACCTTTACTATATAAATTTTGCGCCATACCTGTGACTTTTTTTGCCCAAGCACTATATTCTCGATCTTTTTTATTTGTTTTATTATTACCTTGATAGGCATCAGCAGAAATAAATAACGCTTGTGTTAATGCACCTCTCATTGTTCCACTTTTGATTGCGTTTAAATGATGTTGCTCAACCACATGAATTATTTCGTGAGCTAAAACTCCCGCTAATTGTGCTTCATTAACAAGTTGCATTAACATACCGGAGGTAATAAAAATAAAGCCGCCTGGTGCAGCAAAAGCATTGATGGCACTACTATTAATAACACCAAACCGCCAAGGTAAATTTGGACGAGCTGAGTTTGACGCTAACCACAATCCTACTTTATTTACATATTCGTTAAGTTTTTCATTTTCAACTAACGGTCTAGTACCAAGTAACACAGCCGACATGTTTTGCCCAAATTGTATCTCTTGTTTTTCATCAATATTATTCACATCCCATAAAGCAACACCTTGATTCACTAATTTACCTACATCCAAACTACCAATTTTTAACCCTGTTGTTTGACAAGAAGCAAAGATAATAGAGATAAAAATACAGATAAAAACAGTTCTCATTTTATTACTCCTTGCTTATTTTCATCATCGAGAACAGCACTCTCTTTGACAGTATTACCTTTGACAGTAATGTGATTGACAACTAAGCGGCCTTCATAAATAAAATCGAGTAGACTCTCTTTTTTAATAATATAACTATTTAATAGCTCAATTTGTTTTACATTAGCTTTTGCTTTTTTTAAATCCTCTTCATCAAATCCTCTTACACCCGTTGATACTGTGGGTAAATCACTACCACCAGTTACACTTGATAGTAAGTTTGCGACTCCTGTTTCACTTGCTCTTTTTATGACTCCAGAAAACCTCACATCTAACATTTTTACCCAACCAAGTAACTCGTCATCATTAGAAACATGATACCAAGCACGTTGTCGACGATGAATATCAATCGCTTCATTCGCATTTAGCGTTCCTACCATTTGACTCTGTTGCCTAGGCTCAATAAAAACTTTACTTTTGTGCACTAAAACTCCAGCTCTAACCTCCGCTTTTAATTGAAATAACACTAGATTTTGTAAAAATATAGTCGACAAAATAAATAGTAATTTGAATTTCATCATCTTTTCCTTATTGGCTGAAATAGCCGTACTTTTGATGTTCGCCCTTTAACCGCATATTCTCCCTTAAATTCAAAATCAAAAGCATGTTTTGCTAAGTCTCTGCTTGTTTCAGAAACCAGTATTCTGTTGATATTTTTTGTTAATCCTTCAATTCTGCTGGTTAGGTTGACTGCATCACCAATAACAGTATAGTCCACTCTTAATTCTGTACCGACTAAACCAACAATCACTTCCCCACTATGTACACCGATGCCAATATCAAATGTCTTTAATGACGCCGGCAATGTTTGTTGAAAAGCCAACAGATTTTCCTCCATAGCCATAGCCGCATTGATAGCATCAATAACATGATTATTATTATTTATTGGCGCTCCCCAAAATGCCATAATACAATCACCGATAAACTTATCTAAAGTGCCCTGATGTTTAAATATTATGGCAACCTGCTGACTAAGATATTGGTTTAACAATCTAAGAACTTCTGATGCTTCTCTACTTTCAGATAATTGGGTAAAGCCCCTAATATCTGAAAAGAGAATGGTCACAACTCTTTTTTGATTGAGTTTATTTAAATCAAGTTCCCCTTTTTTTAATAAACGTAAAACGACTTGTGGATCGAGAAATCGGCTGAATAATGCCAATGATTTTTTACGTTCAATAAATTCAATGTAACCATAACCTATAGACAATAGTAAAAAGCATATTGCCATCATTAATATTGGACTCCCGACCATCAAAACTTGTTGTTGAGCTAAAAGGTAATGGCTAATACTCATTAAAGATAATGAGCCAACAACAAACACCATTGCAGATATTAGTACTTGCCATGAATAATTTGAAAAGACAACAAAACAGCTAACTATCATCAATATCATTATTAACGATACAAGCTTTTGGATATTTGAATGGATTAACTTTAAATAGCCTTCATTTTTAAGGTTATCAATTGCAGTAGCTAACATATAAACACCAGCAAGCGTGTGATTAAGCGGTGTAGCTCTTGCATCAAATAAGCCTGAGGCAGTTGCACCAATAATAATAATTTTATTATTGAGTTGTTTTAAGTACTCGATATCATTTACTTGAATGGCCTGATAAACATCAGCATAACTTAACGTTTTAAACGGCTGTTGATAATCACCACGCCACTGTAACAAGATACGTTTCTCATCTGGCAATTCAATTCCTAAAGACTGGATCACTATTGCTGGCAAAGACTTTATTTTCCAGCCATCAATATATCTATGTACGTCATAATGCCGGCCAATACCGCCAGTACCTGACTGAAAGTTAATGGTGCCTAGCCGCCAATACTTTTTATCGAGTGCTAAAGGTAAAACAAAACCTGTTCGTGCCATTTGATTTGCAATCGACGTCGGCTGTAAGCCAAGTTCAGCAGGAAAATGAGTTAATAACTGGCCATCACCAAGACGAGTATTTTGCACTAAGACAGAAAAATATACATTGTCCATATCAGCTAAAACTTCATTAAAATATAAATCAGCATCAGGTCGATATACATCCTTTTCTGAAAATAGAATGTCAAAAACGATTGCTAATGGCCGCAGCTCTTTAATGGCTGATAATAATTCAGCATGGACACTTCTTGGCCAGACCCAGCGACCAGCAACGGCATTCATACGCAAGAGACTACTATCATCAATAGCAATAACAACGATATCTGAGTCCACAGGTAAACTTTGCGCTAGTTGCTTAGATTGCCAATCAAAAATAAAATTGTCTAAGCTTTCAAAATAAACGTTCTGATTTGCAATGAAATAAAGCAACATTAAAAGTCCACTGATACGAACAAACAGTGTTTTTGCCTTTAGTATTCCTTTCATTGAGGTAATAATTTGTTTTGATTCATATTTTAAGGTTAATCAAATAAATTATATTTACCAATTTACGCCGTTATTAATTTTTAAAATACAATACTTACTTCTATACTTTTATTATTTCTCATTCGAAATTGAGTATTTGAATGGACAACATTGAACATTTTATTGAAATAGGCATAGCATTATCATCAGAAAAAAATCACGATTCATTACTTGAAAAAGTACTCAAAAGCGCCATGGAATTAGCGAATGCTGATGGTGGTACAATTTACTCAATATCAGCCGACAATGAATTAGTGTTCAAAACCTTATTTAATAAAAGTTTAGATATTCATCTTGGTGGTACCAGTAAAGACAAAGTCAATTACCCTAACATTCCTATTTTTAAATACGGAGAATGTAATGATAGTGCAATCGTTGCAGTTTCAGCTGCATCTGGAAAAATCATAAACATTGATGATGTTGATACATGTACAGACTTTGATTTTAGCGCCGCAAAAGCTATGGATAAAAAAATGCATTACCATACAAAATCAGTACTAACGTTACCCATGAAAAACCACCATGATGATTTAAATGGTGTCATTCAACTACTCAATGCCCATAATGAGAAAAATCAAGTTATTGCTTTTAATCTAGATATAGAAAGAGTTATTAGCTCACTCACTTCACTCGCCGCGATGATTATCACCAATAAAGAACTAGTCGACGATATGGAGAATTTATTTAACTCTTTTTCGCAACTCATCGCCTCTGCTATTGATAAAAAATCACCATATACGGGGGGACATTGTCGACGCGTTCCAGAAATAACTATGATGCTTGCAAAAGCATGTCACCGCATAGAATCAGGGAAATTACAGGCTTTCTCAATGTCTGATGAAGACTTTCATGAACTCAGTGTTGCTGCTTGGTTACATGACTGTGGCAAAGTTGCCACACCAGAATACGTTATGGACAAAGCGAAGAAGCTCGAAACCATTTCAGATAGAATAACATTGGTTAGTGCACGCTTTGAAGTTGCCGCTCGGGATATTTATAACTCTCAACGTCTAGATAAAAATCAAAAAGCAGAACAATTAAAACAATTAGAGTCTGATCGAGAATTTATCAAAATAGCCAATACCGGAGGCGAATTTTTTGATGAAGATAAAGTTCAACGAGTTTATCAAATAGCTAAAAGCTATCAAGTTGCGATAGACGGCATAAAACAATCCGTATTAAGTGAAGATGAAGTTTATAATCTGATCACTAAACGTGGCACACTTAACGCAAAAGAGCGAAAAATTATTAACGGCCATATGGACGTTACCGTTGAAATGCTAGAAGCCATGCCTTTCCCTAAACATTTACAACGTGTTCCTGAATATGCCTGTGGCCATCATGAAAAAATGGATGGTACGGGATATCCTAAAGGATTAAAACGTGATCAAATGTCCATTCCCGCAAGATTAATGGCAATTGCAGATATTTTTGAAGCTTTGACCGCTAATGATCGCCCTTATAAAGCACCAAAGAAGTTGTCAGAAACCTTAATGATTATGGGTAGAATGAGGTTGGAAGATCACCTAGACCCTGATTTATTTATGGTTTTTATCAAAGAAAAAGTCTATTTGGAATTTGCTCATCAAGCTTTAGACCCAAGTCAACTTGATGAATTCGATGTTAGCCAAATACCAGGATGTCAAACTTTCTGATTTAACAATATATAAATAAGAGCTCGTTATATTGCTTTATCAGTTTCAACCCATTTAAATAAGTACATAATAATTAGCTTAGTAATTGCACTTGTCACAGCGAGTACAATTAACGGCCAGCCGTTTTCTAACCCCATCACTAACGCAAAAATTATTGTAGAAATATCCATCATTAAAATAAACTGGCTCATTTTTAAATCTACGGCACCGGTACAACGTGAGTGAATGATTAACTTAATTTGATGATAATAGCCTTGTGCAATTAACACTGAAATAACCAAAATAATGACTGTCGACACATTACGCCCTTCATCAATAAACGAATCACCAAAAAATAGTCCAAAAATTCCTGTCATCAAAAAGATCATTGCAAAAATCAAAACAACCAAGGTTGATTGACTTTTTCTATCAAGCCAAAGTTCAAATAAAATAGCGAGTACTAAAAGTGCCGCAATAAGTCTTGGCCATACAATAAAATGATTAAAGGGCTCAATAGAGTAGCCATAAATAAAAAATGATAAATACGCTAAAAAACTGACAGAAAACTGATTTAATGATAACAATGATGTGGTTTGTTGCTGACTATATTCTGATCCCTTTCTACGCCAAATAGTTTTAAGCTGTGAGAGAACGCCATACAAACTAACAAATATAAATAAAGTATTAATTCCTCCAAAAACGCTATAGAAACTCATAAATGATCGCCACTGATAAAAAATCATTAAACCATCAATTGTCGACAATTAAAACACCAAACTTAACTTAACATCTAAATAACATGGCAATAACGGCACATTGTCGACATAAACCCCCGGGATTTTCCAAAAAACATGATGGTAAAAATAAAAAGAGAGGCACGTTCTTTTGCTATTGATGAGCGGTATTACATATTTTATATAGTTATCCGACTAATAAGAAAAAATGAAGTTTAATGACAATATCGTATAGTCGTCTTATAGCAATCTGGCTAATTGTATGAGCATCTTTAGATGGTTAAAATTAATATTTTCTGCGTTGCTTACATGGATGTCTGTATTTGGATTTTGTTTGGAATTCGAGATCTGTATTATCAATCTCAATAGCCAACTATTGCTCAATCAAATACCTTAAACTTAAAAATTTATTCTCAACGAATTTTGATTATCTCAAAAATCTGTTTGGTATTAGACACTCATCATTCAGACAACCGTCATTCTCGACAATTGCTCTGCTAAATCAATAATGCCTTGACTGGCCGCTTTTTTGATTAAAGTAACATTGTCGGCACATTCTAGTGCATCATTTACCGCTGGGCAGGGATCAATATAATATATAGGGGTATTGTTAGTTGCAAAAGACACTAAACCTGCGGCGGGATATACCTGCATTGATGTGCCAACGATGATAATAATATCTGCCTTTAAAACTTCAGCAATTGCTTCATTTAATTTGGGCACTTCCTCACCAAACCAAACAATAAAAGGTCTAAGTTGACTACCTAGTTCACAATGCTCACCTAGCAGCATATTTTTCTTACAAGGATAAACTAGATCTAAATTTTGTGTACTTTGTGATTTTAAAAGCTCGCCGTGTAGATGCATTACATTTGAGCTACCAGCCCGCTCATGTAAATCGTCAACATTTTGTGTCACGATAGTGATATTAAATAGTTTTTCTAATTTAACTAACGTTTGATGAGCTATATTTGGATTGGTATTCAGTAATTGTTGCCGGCGCTGGTTATAGAATTCCAATACCAATTTAGGATTGTCTTGCCAGCCCTGTGGTGAAGCAACAGCCATAACATCCTGGCCCTGCCATAGTCCATTTGCATCTCTGAAAGTATCAATACCACTTTCAGCACTGATACCCGCGCCACTTAAGACAACAATATTTTTGCGCATGATAATTCCCTTTAAATATTCGTCCTAGTATATTTAATACCACAACATATACTTTCAAACTAGTGAGTATAAACAATTATTTATTTTTACTTGTTAGAAATAACAATAACGGTTTGCTTTTGTAAACTTTACCTAGCAGTGATTAATTACTTTTTAAATAGAATGATATAACACTACAATAATTATATTACACTTTGAATATCAACAGATCAAAAATTGACTAAATTTAGTTACTTAGGTTAATTAACTGTGTTTATTATTGTCTGTTTGGGTACGGATTCAGTTTCATTAGTCCTATTTACAATAGCGGCATCTGGCCCAATACGACCAATTGCTGGCAATTCAACCGCAAAATCAAAAATATCAAACTCAAAATTAAGACCAAGGACATTTAACTCTAATCCTTCTTCTATGCCAATAGTTAATGCTAATAGCCCTAGAAGTGAAGCTTGTAGTCCGCCACTGGCTGACCGTCCAACAAGGTGACTAAATGTTTTATAGTCTTTGCCAATGGCCGTAGAGGGTAAGTCTAAACCAAGCTCAGGTACCGCACGAGCAATAGTCGCGGTGAAGGTATTACTATTGGGTCCAGGATATGCTCGGTATTCATGTTTATACTCATAATTTTCAACCGCAACTTCAATTTTATTGATTAATTTGTCTACATCCTTTTCTCGATAATCGAGCAATAATTTGGGTTGATGGCCCCACCAATCACGATCTGGAGTCGTTTCACGAACAACAAGAGCCGAGTCATTTCGACGTAAACGCCAACCTATGATTTCATAACTTGTATAATGGCTATCATTAGCACGCTTAACACTAAACCACGTATGAACAGATACTGCTTGTTTGGCGCCTTTAGTTCTTGCTGAATACACTTGAATAACACCACCAGAATGCTCCATAGGCTTAGGAGCTAATAGCCCACTCGTTACCTTGTTATTACTGCTACAACTGATCAGAAAACCACAAACAACAATCGAACTTAAAAAGACTATCACTATACGTAATTGACTAAAGAATTTCATTCGATATGACATCAACTCCATTACCTTTTTGCCGTAACTTCCGCTACTAAACTCTCATCTACACGTACTTTTTGACCATTTTGTAAACGCTCGCCGCCACGTACGATCACTTCATCCCCAGCCCATATTGCTCCAGTAACAGCAATCCATCGGCCAACGCCTTGACCAACGATGACATTAACTTTTTTTGCTTGCTCGTTTTCATCTATGGTTAGTACAAATGTTTCACGTTCACGTAAAATTAACGCATCTCGAGGAACTAGTGTTGCTTCAGCAACTGTCTGTTTTGGTAGTGAGACAGTGACAGCTGTTCCAGCTAATAAATTAAGATTATCAGCAGCAAGGCGAACATCAAATGTTCTTGATGATTGCTCACCAGCTTTGCTCCATGTACGGATAGGCAACTCAACTAACTTATCACGCCATTTCACCATAACTTGAGCATTCATTTTTAAATACGAAGCGATGGCAATTGGCGCAGCTATTTTAATATCAAGATTATAGGTATCAACCAGTTGTACCAAAGGACGTCCGACACTTATCAATTCACCAACATGTGCAAACCTTTCGCTAATATTGCCACTAAATGGCGCAATGATATGCGTTTTCTCAATAGCCAATTCAGTTTGTTCTGCTAACATTTTTAATGCAATAACTTCATTTTCAGCAACAACCAAGTCTTTAATGATCCGCTCGAGCTCACTAACTGCCGTGTTATTTTTTTGACTCAAGGTAGACATGCGTTTTTTCTGGCTACTTAAATAAGTAACATTTGCTTGGTGTTGTTTCACTTCTGCATTTTGCTGCGCCAATTGCAATTTCAAATGTCGATTATCAATTTTGGCAATAACTTGCCCTTGCTTAACTTGATGACCTACCTCTTCAATCCACAGTAACTGTCCAGTTTGTTCAGCAGAAATAGGGGCGTTTTTACGGCTAATAACATTACCCGGCAACCACATTGTTGGATTCACTTGTTCAATTTTTGTCGCTTCAATACTAACCAACTGAGCACTTTCAGCTGTACTCTGCGCGGCATTAGCCATCACGGCTAACTGACTAGACAACAAACAAGTGATTAGAACTCTTGATAGATTATTTTTCATAACATTCTCCGTATTATACCAATACAAATAAATATGTGATCATTCCAAATGGTCTAAATATTCCAATAACATTATTACTTTCAATCCTAATAGCCCGCTATTACTCAATCAAGTGCCTTGTTCTTGAAAATTTATCCTCATTGATATTTGATCACTAACTTACTAGCATTGATATTATTAATGTTTGTTGTCGACTAATGCTACGGCAACAGGTGATGTTTCAGTTAAATTAGATTTTAGTAAACCACGATTAAAGCCAAAATCAGCTTTACTTAATCGCAACAAACACGGCAATAACACAATAGTAAAAATGGTGCTAACAGCCAAGCCACCTACAATTACAGCAGCTAATCCTCGATAAATGGCACTACCGGCACCGGGCATTAATAACAAAGGTAACATGCCAAAAAAGCTTGTCGCTGTACTCATAAATATTGGCCGTAACCTTAAACTTAATGACTGTTCAATAGCCTCTAGACGTGACAAACCATCTAGTTGCCCCATACGCGTTTGATGTACTAATAATATTGCATTGTTAACCACTAAGCCGAGCAAGATAATAAAACCTATCATGGTGAGTAAGTCTAAAGGTTGAAATACGATCAGGTTTAATAATTGGATAGCTAAAATGCCACCTACGGTTGCCAGAGGTATGGTAATAACCACAAGTAAACTGTCTTTAATTGATTTAAATAATGCCGCCATTAAGAGAAATAAAATGACTAAAGCAAAAGCAAAATTATCAGCCATAATACCGATAGCTTTTTCAAGCTGATCAGCACTCCCACCAAATAGAACATTGCCATCTTCAGGCATAATGTCTCTAAGTTTTGGCTCAACCTCAGACTTTAATGCAGCAATTGTCTCTTCTAATGACCAACCCTGTGGAGGATTTACATTTAATGTAATCGTACGATTTCCATCGATTCTAGTTAAGCGAGATGGACCCACAGTACGTTGGATATCAACTAACTCGGCCAATTGAGTAATGGAACCATTTCCTGTCATGACTGGAACATCACCAAGGTTATCAGGATCGTCCCAACCTTTTGCACGTAAAATCATATTAAGTCTTTTACTGCCATTAAAATATTCACCAACAAATAGACCATCCCCCATGGTACGCACTACCCGACCTAAATCTCTGCGATTCCACCCCTGCTCTAAAATATTACGGTCATTAGGTGTCAAACGCAGCTCTGGTTCAGACATTTCAAGTCCAGGGTTTGCTTGCACACTCGCCCCTGGTATCGCCTCTTTCACCCAATCTAATCCTTGACGAGCAACATTTTGTAAGGCGTTGGTATCTTTTGATTGTAAGTTTATGGTGACTTGTCGTCCGCCGCCAAAACCACCAAATAAATTACCTTGTCTAGCAAATGCACGTGTATCAGGTAAGTCTACTAAAATTTCATTTTGAACAAGGTCAAGTAATTCATCGACGTTAGATTGGTCTTTCGCACGTATTCCTAAATTTCCGCCAAATGGGCCACTAAATATATAATAATTTTTTAATGCCGGTTCTTTTGTACCATCCATATAAGGCTTTAATCGCTGCACTATTGGGTTAATAACTTCTTTTTCTATCGTGTCAATATTGGCACCAGGAGGGAATTGTAAATTTGCATCTACCGCATCACGTTTAACTGGCGGTAAATAGTCTAATTTTGGCATAGCGAAATAACTAACCACCAAAGGCAGAGTAAGTAAACAAACAGATAACAATACACGTTTACGCGAAGAATTGGTTATCGACATTACACGTTTAGTGATCCGCTGCCAAAGCTTAATATTGGGATCAATAATGGTTTGTTCTTTAAGAAAGTATTTTGATAATACCGGTAAAAAAACAGCTGCTACAATTAATGAAACGGAAACTGCGATAGCAATCGTTAACGCCAAATCACCAAACAGCTGACCTTCAATGCCCTTTAAGAAAAACACTGGTAAGAAGATAGCAACAGTGGTCGCTGTTGATGCAAGCAATGCACCCCATACTTGTTGTGCCCCCTGCTCTGCACTGTCATGCTCGTTTAGACCTTTATCTCGCATACGTAAGATATTTTCTAGTACAACAATTGCGGCATCCAAGACCATCCCGACGGCAAAAGCCAAACCGGCTAATGAAATAACATTTAAAGAGCGTCCGGTAATTTCCAATACAATAAAAGTGCTTAATAAACTAATGGGTATTGCAGTGGCAATGATGAGCGTTGCACGCATCCTGCGAATAAAAAACCACAAGACTGATAATGAGAGAATAACGCCGACAAACAAATTACTAGTAACCAAGTTAATCGCACGATAGATAAATACAGATGCATCAAAAGATTGCACCATGACGAGCTTTTTATCGGCCAAAACCTCACTATTAAGCTTTTCAACTTCAGCTTTTACGCGGTTAAGTGTTTCTAAAACATTAGCACCGTTGGCGCGGTCTATTCGCATAGAGAAAGCAGGGTTACCATTTTGCACAGCTAAGTTTTGGCGATCATTGCGTCGTACTTCCACCGTAGCAATATCACTTAAGCGAATATTACTACCGTTTCTTGACTCCAAAATAAGGTTTGATAGCTCTTCAACGCGATATTTACCATTATATCGCAAGGTATATTGACGACGCCCGACATCAATAAACCCACCAGAAACATCATTTGATGCTGAAACTAGTGCTATAAGTTGTGGTATTTGAATACCATATTCAGCTGCTTTTACTGGGTCATAACGAATTTGAAGCTCTTCTCTATTATTTTGAGTAAATGTTTGTACACTAGAAACACCTTCAACAGCTTCAAGTCGTGGGCGGATAGTATCGTTAGTAAAGTCGATATAATCGCTAATCGATTTATCATTCCCAGGTAAGGCTTGTAAAAAGAAAAACGTTAATGCCGGTGTGCCTCCACCAAATCCTCCAAGCATAATACGAGGAGGTCTGGCATCACGAGGAAGGTTTGGAATTCGAGTCATGCGACTAATCACTTCAATTAGCGTTTGCTCCATATTGGTATCAACACCAAATTCCAAATTGATAAAAGAACTGCCACTGTTAGCAAAAGCATTCATCGAACTAAGCCCAGGAATCCCTCTTAATACCTGCTCTTGTGGTTCTATCAGTTCTGACTCAACTTCTTGTGGGGATGCTGCACGCCAAAACGTTTGAATTGCTATACGTGGTCTTTCAATATCGGGAAATAATTGTACCGGGAGCTTAAAAAGACTTAACATGCCAACGAGTAATATAAGAGCGACTCCAACCGCAACAGCAGCAGGACTTGTTAAGGCACTTGAGGTGAGTTTCATTTCTATCTCCGAGCGATTGTAAAGTTGATATCAACTCATATAAAATAGCAACCAATCTATTTTCTAGACGTTGAATTACGCTTAGTGGATTAAAAAACACGACAAACAACAATGATGAAATGCTTTGTCATTACTAGACATACATCGACACATTTCTCATCAAGACGAATACCATCGTTATTAAGATAAATAATAGTGAGAATAAAAGAGGAGTAGAACGTTGCATTACACATGGTTAGATGATGATCAAAATATGGACTGGTCAGTCGTATCAAATTTATACAAAATTGCACCGCTTGGTGATAAATCTGCAGAATCATTACAAACTGTTTTTTCAAATAGTATGTTTAAGTGCTTTGTTTTTGACAAAGATATACTTATTGGTATAGGAAGAGCACTTGCTGATGGGCTAGATGCATCGTATATTTGTGATATTGCCATACACCCTGATTATCAAGGACAAGGGTTAGGTAAATCAATTGTTAATAAACTGGTGACGCTTTCATCGACACATAAGAAAATTTTACTTTATGCGGTACCGGGTAAAGAAGGTTTTTATCAACAACTAGGTTTTCGGAAAATGAATACTGCAATGGCTATTTTTGAAAACCAGCAAAAAGCCATTGAATACGGTTTTGTTAGCTAACAAGACTTTATAGTTTGTTGCTGCTTTTAAGATTATTTTTCAAACTAATGATTTTATAACGCTGTGCATGTAATAAAGCCTTGTCATTCACTGAACAGTTCTTCGCACAGTGCCTACTTTCTATATACATTAAGATACGGTGGCAATAATGCGATATAATCAACTCCAATATACAGAAATTAATAATCATAATACCTACGTATTTACCTATTAGCGATATTAATTGCCGTATGTGCCTTTATTGAACAAACAGATAAAAATTCATACCAATACTTGTAAATACATCAAATAACAAGCAACAATAATCAATACACCTCCCATTGTTAAATTGAATAACATGTAGTGTCTAGGTGAGTGTAAAAACCTATTAATTCTGTCGCCTAAAAAGGCCCAGCAGGCAATAGAAACATAACAAATTAAAAAATAGATACCAATAAAAAGTCCTAATAATGGTAATGAATAACCAAGCTTAAATGCTGTTACACCCGAGATACAAGCGATCCAAGCCTTAGGATTTAACCATTGTAGTAAAAAGCCATCACCAAAAGTTGGGATACTTTGTTTCTCGGTAACTAATGATGCAGCGTTTCTTGCAGAAAAAGCAATTTTTCCTCCCATATAAGCAATATATAATGCGCCAACATAGCTAAGTGCGGTTAAATAATCTCCTAACAGACCTGTCATAAAACGTAAACCTAAACCAATCATCAGTAGTAATAAGGTAAAACCCACCGTTGCTCCTCCAACAAAGGACAATGCTTTTTTAAAGCCATAATTAACCCCCGTAGATAAGGTAATCACGTTAACCGGTCCCGGTGATATCGACATAGAAAAAGAAAATAAACACATTGCAAATATAAGTGACATAGATGGTCTCCAATTAAGTATATTTAAAACCATAACAATTTGCAGAGACTTCGAATAGATGGTGTAATTGAGATTGATTATTCTAATATCATTAACAATCAGAGAGATGATTGGAATTAATTGTTTAACGTCATTCTTAAAAAGGTAAATAAAGTGTTTGATAAATTACGGGCAATAGCCATTTTTGCTGAGACAGTTAAACAAGGTTCATTTCGTGGTGCAGCCACAAGTTTAGGGCTTTCGCCATCCGTGGTTAGCTACCAAATATCTCAACTTGAACAAGACTTAAATAGCGTATTAATTTATCGTTCAACCAGAAAACTATCGCTTACCGATGATGGAAAAAATTTATATTATTATGCTCAACAAATGCTGCATGCTGCTGAGCAAGGTCTAAACAATTTGAATAAAGAAAAACCTCAACCGATAGGGAAACTACGTATATCACTGCCCTCAGCGCTTACTAAATCTCTTATTACGAATAAATTAGCAGAGTTTTCCAAGTGCTATCCAAAAATTTCACTCGATATTCAATACTCAGATGTTCGCCAAAATATCATTGCCCAAGGCATCGACTTGGTCGTTAGGGCAGGAGAAATGAAAGACAGTCACTTAAAAAGAAAAAAAATAGGTGAAGTAAAACGTTTATTAGTTTGCAGTACAAGCTACTTTGATAAACAACAGTTTGCTGAAAATCCTGAAGAGTTAAGTCATTGGCAATGGATAAAATTAAGTATGCTGCCAAATAACCGTAAACTAATCGGTAGTAACAACGAAGAAATAACGATTAATTTTAATCAACAAATCACGGTAGATAATGTAGAGGCAATGACACAATTTTGTATACTCGGCTGTGGCGTTGCTACACCGCCTGATTATTTAGTTAACCAAGCAATTAAAAAGAAAGAACTTATGCTACTTTTTCCACAATGGCATGTTCCTTCAATTCCATTATATGCAACTTGGCCTAATAACCATCAAGAAAATAATAATACTCGATTATTATTAGACCATCTATCAGAGAGTTAAATAACATCTAAGATAAATTAATAATACCTATGCTTGTTTTTCAAATACTAAAACAAATCTATCGGTCTTTCTTAATGTTTCAGGTTTGAAGGGTGAAAGTATACGTTTATCCGATGGGTTTGCTAAAAGATCACTACTGTTTATAAGCTTATAACCTTTAGATGTTAGTTCTTTGATAACATATTCACGGTCGATACGGTGCAGCTTTTGAGCGTGTTTTATGCCTGTTCCTGCGGCTGCGGAATGATCAACAATTAATAACTTACCATGAGCTTTTAAAGCGCGGTCAAGTTGTTGTAGAAAGTCATCTTTATCGATTTTCCAATCTTTACCCACATGATATAAGTCGTGATAACCTAATACAAAAAATATCACGTCTAAACTGTTCTCGGCAAAGTCTAAATTATCCGTTTCTCGGTCATGACGAATAACATTGGTCAGACGATCTCCCTTTAAACGAGCCACCAGTTCTTTTTCAATCCATGGCATATAAGCTTTATTATTGTGCAGGAATATTTTGCCTTCACTACCAACTTTTTTACTGAGTAGTTCACTATAATACCCCCCACCACCAAGCACATCACCAATAACCATACCTTTTTCAATGCCAACTAAGTCTATGACTTGACTGCCTTTACTTTGACTGTCACGCGTGATGTCTTTAGCGTGTCTTTGACCTTCGACAAAGGTGAGTTCATCTGCAAAAGACATATGTGATAATAAAACTAACAGACCCAATGAAATTATTTTAGTTTTTAACATGCTATTCTCTTTTTATTGTTATTTGTACAGATAAAATTAGCATCACATCAACCAGATAGCAATTATGACATGGTAGCCGCATATATACTCAAACAACTTCCTGACGCATGACTCAGTTGGAGTTAGAAACGACTTAACGCATTTTTTGAAGAAGGGTTACTCTCGGTAATGGCTCCTGCGTTGCCCTAATCGCCTAAATCCGTGTAGGAATCTTGTCAAAATCAATAACGCGGCATAAATCGTTACTCCCCCCTATAGGAACATCTAAGCAAGTGACTTGAAGTTTCTTGGGATTATTTAAAGGTGAGGCTCTAGATGACAAAACCTCTAATCGCATACTAATTACAACGTTGCGCAGCAATAATAGTATTTTTAAGTAAGCAAGCAATTGTCATTGGCCCTACTCCACCAGGTACTGGCGTTATAGCGCCACATACTGAACGAACATTAATATAATCGACGTCTCCAACTAACTTTGCCTTACCCGTTTCATCTTCAATACGGTTAATTCCAACATCGATTACCGTAGCTCCGGGTTTAACCCAATTGGCTTTAACAAATTCAGGACGACCAACCGCGGCAACTAAAATATCGGCTTGTTGACATACCTCAGCTAAATTTTTAGTACGCGAGTGAGCTATAGTCACAGTGCAGTTCTCTTGTAATAATAACAATGCGACAGGTTTACCGACAATATTCGAACGGCCAATAACAACAGCATGTTTTCCTGATAAATCATCACCAAGGTGTTTTTTGGCCAAAATAATACAACCTTGTGGTGTACAAGGGACTAGCGCACCACTTTCACCATTTAACAAGCGACCAGAATTCATGGCGTGAAAACCATCAACATCTTTACTTGGTTCAATAGCAGCAATAACAACGCTTTCATCAATATGTTTTGGCAATGGTAATTGCACCAAAATACCGTGAACATTTTTATCCTGATTTAATAAGATGAGTTGTTCCAACAATTGTGTTTGTGTTGTATCTGCTGGCAATTTTATTTCATTCGAGACCATTCCCACTTCACGGGTTTGTTTCACTTTATTACGTACATATATCTGACTTGCTGGATCTTCACCAACCAAGACCACAGTTAAGCCCGGCACAACACCTTTCTCTTTTTTAAGTAATTCGACTTCCCCTGCTAAGGTTTTTCGTAAATCCGCAGCAGCTTGTTTACCATCTATGTTCATAAATTATGCATTATTGTTTTATTGGTTATATTTGGATCCTATTGAATTCGACTTAAATGATCAAAGGTAATTTTAATAAATAATCTTTTTGATCATTATTATAGTATTCAATTGATTGATTCAGAATAAAAATAATCAAAGTGCTATATTGTTAAAAGTCATAATGTTTACAAATAATGGAGGGTTATTAATGAATAAAATAATTACCAGCACAATGATCATGCTAATCATTGTTATGAGCGGCTGTGTATCAACAGAGGAATCAACGGTTTCCGAAAAGCGCCAAGCTATATTAACCATGAAAAATACGGTATTAAATGAGCTTTATAAAATAAAGCCTGACGTTAAGTCTCAAATAAAAAAAGCACCAGGATATGCTGTATTTAGTAATGTTAATATTAATCTACTAATTGCCAGCTTTGGTGGTGGTCAAGGGATAGTTAAGAATAATAGTTCAAATAAAAATACTTTCATGAAAATGGGAGAAGTGGGTATAGGCTTGGGTTTGGGGGCTAAAGATTTTCGGATCGTTTTTGTTTTTCATAATAAAGATGTAATGAAAAGGTTCATTGAACAAGGTTGGGCCTTTGGGGCACAGACAGATGCAGCAGCAAAGGCAAATAATAAAGGTGTGGCGGTTGGGGGAGAAATAACCATCGATGATATGACTGTCTATCAATTAACCGAATCAGGTCTCGCCTTACAAGCAACCATTAAGGGCACAAAATACTGGCAAGATGATGAGCTTAACTAAGCCAATTAGGAATAGCATATCTAAGCTCTTATTATTCAATATAACGTTAGTGCGAGTTAGTGTGATGAAGTGATTTAACGTTATATATTTAGCTAACATTTAATTAAGTAAATATCATACTGTTTATAGCTACTACACATCGCATTACTTAACAGGTTTAAACATACCAGATTTATTAATCTGCTATGTTTTTACTCCTGCATCGTTAAATAACTGGTTAACAGCGCATCATAATATGGAGAGTTTCTCAATCGGCCAATTTCATCCCAGACGCTCTCTATCAAGGCTAGGTTATTTTTCGTAAATTTTTTGGAGAACATTAAGTGATAAGCTTTTTGACGCACCGCTGGTTGGACTTTGATCACATTAGTGGCCAAATTAGGACGCTGTTTAAGGAGGTGATCAGAAAAATTTTCGAGATCAATAACGCCATCTAACCGGCCAATTTTTAACATACCAAATAATTGTTGCTGGCTATCAACCTCAATAATAGCTAATCCTATTTTTTTTAACTCATTAACTATAGCGTAGCTTCTCATCACACCATAGATTTTATTGGCTGAATTAAATTTCTCTCCATCCCAAAGTATAGGAGTTGCTTTATTTTGATATAAATAATATGAACGAATACCAATACCTCTCGTAGGGTCTTCTTTACCATTGAGTAATGGATAAACACCATAAAGGGTACGTTCAGTTTTAAAACTAGAGCCTAATGCAGCATCTATTTTTCCAGACTTAGTGTCTAATAACACCCGATTCCAAGGAATTCGAACAAAATTAAACTTGAGATCAAGATTTTTAGCTACCTGATTTAATAGCTCAACAGTTGCCCCTGGGCGTTCCTTAGGTAAAGAGAATTTAGTTCCTAAGATATATGGAGGAAATGCATTCGTTTCCATGCCTATTTTTATTGGTTCTGCATCACAAACCTTTATAAAAACGAATAAGAAAAGTATTGTCTTAGCAAAATAATTAAACATCCAATAACTCTTTCGTGTAATAGGTAACTTACAAGCATTTATAATAAGATTACCGGAACAAAAATAGAAATAAATTCTATAAATAGCTTATTAAAATGCAGAGTATAGGACAGCCCATGAAAATATAACAACTATATAAAAAAAGGCTTACATCGCTGTAAGCCTTTTTTTATATAGTTGGTGCGATGGAGAGACTCGAACTCTCACGTAACCTTCAGATACCTTGATATACAAGAGGTTCAATATCCTGACAAGGTATTACAGGGTATATACCAGCAATACGATGATCCAACAATGATCCATAAACGGAAACTCTTTATCAACCAAAATCATCCAAACTAACGATCACTTTGAAACGATTGTTAACGCTAGTCTTTGCTAATCAAAAAGCAAATAAACTCCCAACTTTAGGTAATATTATAACAGTCCACTGCTGTGGCTAGAGTCTCTTGATATATACATACTATTTATACGCTAAAGGTTTAATGCATCTAATTTCACATCTACTTTTTTATGCTTTAATTTGAGCAATGAAAAAATAGTCTGTCGATATTTTTCTTTAATTCTATGTGTTTTTTCATAATGCTGTGTTCTTATAGATACAATTCTATTCATGAATATTGATTTGTCACGAGTATAGTTTTTTATCATAAACTCAAACTCTTGTTTTAAATTTTCATCGAATTGAGTGCTAGTATCAAGCATGTAGAAATATTTAATCAAATGGTACGCTGGCGAATTTTTTTCACTTACAAGATCAGTAATAATCTCCCTTAATTCTGGCTTATTGATAGCTTTGGCAGACTTTTCTACAGAGCTAAGAACCCAAACCATTCCTCTGAAAGTTACCATTTTATGTATTTCATTAAGGTGAAATGAATCTGTTTTTGAACTGTCATAATTCTCTGACTTTTTGTATTGCTCATAAACAAATTTCACACATGCCTTTATTTCTCTATCATCTCCTAACATTATAGATGCCAATCTTAATCCTGCATCACATATTGTTTCTACGATCTCAGCTATTTTCGATTTCTTTAAACTTCCTGTCTTATTTTTAAGGATTTGACTTAATATTTCTATATTCTTATTACATTGAAAGACTTGATTTAGCGTTTCATCCTTTGAAGCTAATCGCTCTATCTTTTCATCACTAGAACTTATATTTTCTTCATGTTTTGTTCTTAGTTCACGCTCTTTTGTTCTCTCTAAATCTACTTCACAACTGCTCTCTAGTTTTTCAGGGATTACGTTGTGAAGTAATTCATTATATATTGATGTTTCTTCCTTCGTTAATTTCGCAGGGGCTATATCATCTATTGCGCACATTGTATGTGCCAATATCTCATCAATAATACTAATGTCGTTTGCGTGATGAATAGTAAAAATAAGAGTTAACGAGTTATGCCTAGCAAAACTGGACTCTACCATGGCAGATATATCTTCTTTATGGTCTGCATAATTATCAGTTAAATACTTACCAAGAAAGAAATAATAAGAATAGGATATTGCAAACTCTATTTTTCCAGAGTTATTTGTTAGCAATCCATACTCACTGAAAAGACGATTAAAAATAGCATTTTTTATTATATATTCAGAAGAATATTCTACTTTAAACTCATTAAACTGATTTTCAGTTAAACAATCCATTTTTCATTTCAAATATTTTGTATGCCAAATTTGAACAAAATGTAAATGCTGATTCAAGAGCACTATCCTCTTGATTTATACCTGACTTAATAAGACGAGCAAGAATTAGTGCATGATAGCAATGTCCATATGCTGTTATCTTTAAATTCTCAGGCATAAAGCTTTCATACGTTTGAAGAATAGATAAAATAAAAAATGGAAATCTTGGTAGGACTTTATTGTCAATTATTATAGCGTTAATATTCGTTTCTATAGAATCAATTAAATTATGATCAACATCACCTCCACTACTCTTAATCCTTAACCAGTTCTTAATTAACTCCTCTTGTTTACTATGACAAAACGGCCTTATATTTACTTCTTTAAAATTAACAAACCTATCATCATCGATATAATAAGAGCGATAAACATCAGTACTTGAAAAAACTAGGATGTTAGTGAAATAATCCTTTACGAATTCAATGAGCGCTATACTGTTATTTTCTTTAGTCAGATTGTCAAACACTATATACTTATCAGGTAATGACAACCATGACTCAAAATCTCCAGTCTGTTGGTTTGTAAAATTATCCTTTAATATTTTCTTTTTATCTTTACTATTTCCTATTTGAGCAAGATCTATATATATACACGGGATACTCTCTTTATTGAGTTGAAGATAAACCCATGAACATAGTTTCGTTTTCCCTGATTGGTTTTCCCCGATAATAAATTGCAAAGGGTTCAGTCTTAACCCATCAAGTGTATCTACCACTAATTCAACCCCATTTGTATCGTCGGAGTATGTTGTCAAATTAGGAAATACAAATACGTCTTCTAGAGAGATATCTTCAGAGCTTGTAGAGCAAAACTCAATGCTTTTAAGTTCACTTTCAAATTTTGGTTTTATTTTAAAGTTTTTTTTTATTTCCATAGCTGCAACCTTAATACCTTCATAGACATTAGACCAAGCAGAATCCATTGGTTTCCATTGTGTAACGGGCTTCCCATCGGAAGGTAATACAAGCATTGTTTTCATATCATCAAAATCCATCCAAGCACATTCACTTGCAATAATTGGTATTAAGCGTTTGTTTGGTTGACTCTGAGCGTATAATTTAGCCTGTTCCCACTCCTCAATACAAGCTCCTGAATTAAGCCAATTTGTAGTAACCAAAAACACTACAATATCTGCGGCTTCGAGGTTCTCAAGGATTTTAGACTCCCATGGACTCCCTGCTGTTATTTTCCCGTCATACCATTGATTAATAATTCCATTTCTAACTAACATTGATAGATGCTTTTCTAAATTCTGACGATGCTCTTTATCTTGATGGCAATAACTATAAAAAAAGTTTAAAGATGACATTAGTTTTGATTTCCTTTTCAATGATAATTAATTCTATGTGCCTAGCTATAATTAAGCTCCACAGCATATAACGCTTCCCTATGAGATGAGGCGAGTAAATATTGGCTAAAATGTAAACTGAAGCGGAACTGATCCAAATGTTAGGTGTCCTGCTTTAGTGACTTGTTATATTTTTCTATTAACTTACTGTATGTAAGTCCTGTTAGTTCGATGGAATTAGACATTTCAAATTTCTTGTATAATTCGGCTTCAACACAACTAATTTTTTTAGAGTTGAAGAAACATACATTCTTCACAATATCATCGAATGTTGTATATGAAACATATACAACATTATTTAATTCTATATGCACATATGGAGCATTTTTAGGTCTGAAAGCTGTGAAAGTAGCGTTAAAATCTTTAGTAGCATTATCAACACCTTTATGGGTAGCGATTAAACCTTTGGGTTCCCCAGTTCTAAATGAACCATAATAGTATCCATTGATAGGGATCCATTGCTTACCAATTGTCCCTGCATCATCTAACTCATAAAAAGAAGTAACACCTGTCGAGATATTAGCAACGGGTGCACCGATATTAAATACTTTAATCTCTCTCTCATAGACGGATCTAGTTTTCTCTTCTATTAGTGCAATCTCACTTACATAGAAATGAGGTTCAACAGCTACTTGACTTATGGCTAACTGATTTTCAGAAATTAAGTAAGAATTATACGCAACATATAGAGCAGCTAATGACACTAAAATAGGCGCTAAATCTCTATTTATTTTTTTTAACTTCTGAAACATGACACCCCTAAAATGGCGAAAAATAGTAAGCTAAAATGTTAAGGAACGAAAACAGAAAATTATTTTTAGTTCTTATTTATTAGCTTGTTATACACACTTTACCTGTTACGGATAATTAAGGGAATATATTTAGTTTGTAAAAACGACATTAATTCAATTCCTAATAATGAATAAACATAAAACAGTTAGTGTATGTATGTTATGAACTATCTAGGTGTTAATTTCCTTATTGATGAAGCTCCCTTCGCTTCATTTTCGTCCTTGCACAAGGTCATTTTATCTTCTAGCAGTTCTTGATAAACGGATGTATAGTCAATATTCCATGCTATTTTTTGTTTGTCATTATATCGATGATTAAAGCAATGGTTCAGGGCTTGTTTTAGTGATATATCAGCGATCAAGTACTCAAACAATCTAATATTTTGAAGTTCGTCACCATAAATATCTTTCAATTTTCCTCGAAATTCATACTGATCAATACTCTTAATTTTTGCGATTTTATTAAAGAATATTTTAAGTGTTTTTTCTAAAGCACAAGTCCTCAGTCGCTGAATGATAAAATCAGTTAATCGAGGATATTTATTTAAGATGAAATATAGCTCTTTTCTGAGCCAATCACTGTCCCGTTCATCTAATTTAAAGGAGCGACAAATAAGCATATAGAGCATTTCTAAAAAGTTATCATCCATCATATAACTAACCTCTCTTGTATTTATTTTTATGTTGTCGGGTATATAATTGAGTAAATGCTAACTTTTCATTCTCTCGATGATTGTCAGGTTCTACCTGAAATTCAGTGTGAGTCTGATTTAACTTATGTTGCTTATAATACTCAATACTCGTTCTACGTGAATTTTTAGATTCGGGTTCATAGTCAAAATTTGATAAACCTAGCTCCTGAATTACCGCTTGATTAAAGGATTTTTTTAGTAAATTGATGATACTTTTCTTCTGAAGTTCTTTGCGTACTTCTCCACCAATGACTTTTGAAATTACCAAATTAAGATGAGGATTACTTTGGTCGTGTATATTGATAAATAGGTTATTATTTAATTCAGTAACTGACAGCTCGGTAAAGTCGCAAATATCACGAGTGAGTTTTTTAGCAATATTCCGCCATTGCCATACTGTGGGGCGATTCTTTTTTTGATGCGGTAGCGTAAATACAAAAGACTGTGCAAATGAAGCTATTGAACGCCCTCCTCTACGTTTAGCTGCGGTTATTTTTCCTCGTTCTGCTACGGCGTTGATTGTATTTGTATAGAACGTCTTTGCAGACCCATATACGGCATATATATCAGTTTTGCCTGTATGATTTTTATGATGTGGGTTATTCAGGTAATGGAGATACTCCGCCAGCCCTCTGCTCTTTTTTTTTACTGGTTGTGATATTACAGTCCAATTTTTAATCATTACTCACTCTCGTTGTTCATACTTACGTTTTATCATTGAAAAAAAGAAAGTCAAACGGGAACTGCGGATTAACAGAGACATTCAAGATAGGACAACCAAAACAATTTTGTCCAAACTCTTGCTCTGCGAGGCGGTGAAAAAATTTCACTCTATCACTTGAATAATATTTTTTATATTGCAGGCTGTAGGACATCTCAACAACAAAAATAACTAAGGGGATAAGAAATGAGAGAGCAATTTGAAACAAAATCAGCATCACAGCTGCAACAACAGATCGACAAGTCTGTGCTTAATAAAAATACAGGCGAGCTAGAGAATCATTCTTCCGTGAAAGTTTTTAAAGCGAAGCAAGTTAATGAAGAGAATTACTTCAAAATTTACTTGAACGACTTACAACGTTTCAACTCACTCACGAAAGCAGAAGAGAATATTTTCAGGAGTTTATTGACTATCGCTGAGTACGAAACTGGAGTGTGCTTTTTGAACGGTGCAATAAGATGCAAATTATCAAACTTCGCAGAGTGCAAAGAAGCACACTTCAATAACACACTGAGTAAATTGCTAAAATTGCAATTGATCATCAAGATTGAAACTAATGTTGTCGCTCTCAATCCTTTTTATGTAGCTAGTGGTAGCTGGAGTAATATCAAAAAATTGCGAGACATGATTGACATTAGACCAACAGCTCCACAATACGAAATTTTACCTAACACTGCTGCAAATTTCGATTGTTCAAAATTCGTAGCGTACGTACGAAGTACGTTAAGCCTCGATGAAGCCCCTAGCGGAGGTCACATTAATCGAAGTTCTAATATGAGTAAGTCCATTAAAAGCGACCTCTCAAAACGAAAAACTCGATCTGCATTTCGAAGGCTGTTCAAGTTTTTAAAACGCTAACGCGCAACTAAACAAGATATAGATGTATATCACATGCAATAAACACCAGAAACTCAACCTTTTTGGTGTTTTGACTTTCACCCTTTCAATGTAAATCAGTAATTAACTAAGTGATGATATTTCACTATTGTTTTTCACTCAGTTAATGAAACATCACTGAGTCAAAGAAATTACATAGAACCATAACTTCAGGAATAACTCACTCAATGACACTTACACATATATCAACTGATTTTTTTTGTAAAAAGTAAAATTATTGATTATTAAAGAAAAATACAATCAATTATATAATAGTAAAAACTCCTTTAAAAATAGTGCGTTATAATAATATATAATTGTGGTTATTTAATTTAACTGTGTTTTAATGCACTTGTTTTCGAAAGAAAATGATTGTTCAACTATACGAACACACCATAATTTTGGTGACGATAAATATTGATAGTTTACCCAAGAAGGTAATAAAAGCATGAACAGAACGAACAATCCTTGGAGGTGCAATTAAGCTCTCCATTGCTAGAAATTGGAGCACAAAAAAATGAGAATTCCGCTGTTATCTGAAGCATCCTGGCATTCCTACTCTATAGGTGTAAATTGGACCATAAAGTCAAATTTTATATTTGATAAAGAGGTATGCCATGAATAGCTCTACCCAATCAACACTTACAGAACTGATTACTCTGCCCGATACTGTTCGTCTATTAACTAACGAACTAGAGGCATTTCGATCTGAGTTCAACACTATCAAGCATACGAAGCCGATAGGTCGAGCTATGAATAAAAACAAACCTTTAAATCAGAAATGTATCGTAAATTTGGGATGGGTACATCCCCGCATTATCGAATCTTTGAAAGGTTTAACGCGAGATCAACTGGACGGTAGAAGAAAGGCTGGAAAATATATTGAAGGTGAACACTGGGTAAAAGATCCTTCTGGTTCAATCATGTGGCATTTCGAGAATCTAGATAAATGGGTTGAAGGAGGTTTAACATGTTAACTATTGATGAAGCCAAAAAAGAAACCAAGTTATTCACTGGCGTTGGGATACATGGGAGTTCAATACGGTTGGGGTTCACGTATCAAGGAAAACGGTGTTTAGAGACCCTTAAGAATGTATCTCTCACAAAAAGCAATATCAAATCAGCAGCTAATAAGCGAATGGCTATTTGCCATGATATTGAGATGGGTAAATTTGATTACGTAACTACTTTCCCTAACTCTAAAACTGCTTTAGAGATCATCAAAAACAAAGATAGTTCAAATAGCGAAGTACTATTTAACAATTATTTGGATAAATATATCTCCGATGCTGAAGTTAATAATCGTCCAAAAACTTATCAAACCAAAAAATCCCGTACAGATATTTATGTAAGACCGTTTTTTGGCCATCGCTGTGTTGGGAACATCAAAGTTTCAGATATTAAAGATTGGATTAACAATCAGCTTTCGCACCTAGCCAACAAAACGATATGTGAGGTACTCAGTCCTTTGCGTGCAGCATTCGAGTTAGCAATGGAGGATGAAGTTCTAAGTGTGAACCCTATGCGCTTAATTAAAAATCCGAAAAAGGAAAAAAAGGATAATGCTGATCCATTCACGAGATCTGAAATAAGCAAAATAAGAACTACAGCTACAGAGCGAAACATTGAAAAAAATGCATTACTTTTTGCAATTTGGACGGGATTGCGCCCTTCAGAGTTACTTGCGCTATCAGTATGTGACATTGATTTTGAGAAAAGGAAACTCTATGTTAAACGTAGTATTGTCAGAGGAATTTTTGCCTGCACAAAAAATGACAATAGCTACCGCTGTATAGAACTTTTGGACGAAGCGTTTGATATTTTGAAGGCAATGAAAACGCAAATAAATCAACAGAGATATTTTAAAGTAAATGTCCTCCAGTCCAACAACAGATTAGTTGATGAAAAGGAGTTACAGTTTATATTCACTAGCTCAAAGTCTAAGAGGTATTGGACTGATAGTGAAACCTTTAATAAGATGTTCGTCAGACCACACTGTGAAGCAGCAGGGGTTCGTTATAGAGGAATTGGACAAGCAAGACATACTTTTGGAAGTCAATTAGTCACAGCAGGTGTCAACTTGAACTGGATTGTTAAACAGATGGGCCATAGCAGCATTAAAATGCTAGAAAAACACTATGGTCGATGGATGGAGTCGGAAGTACCCAACATGGCTCAACTAGTATCAAAGAAGCTCAAAGACCAAGAGACTGACGAAGAATGATCCAGTGGTGTACCACAAAAAACAAGAAAGCCTATAACTCATTGAGTTATAGGCTTTTTATTTGGTGCAGATGGAGAGACTCGAACTCTCACGACCTAAGTCACCACCCCCTCAAGGTGGCGCGTCTACCAATTCCGCCACATCTGCATTTTTCTGTTAGTAAGATTCAGTAATTTTTACTAAATTTTATCTACCTATAACTAAACTTATGACTACTGACTTAGCTAATTACTTTGGCACATCATTATCGTCAGCTTTTGTTGTATCTGCATCTCCGGCTGGTACATCAGTATTTTCAATTATCGCTTTAGGCTCTGCACTTTCAGTTGGAATTGCACTGTCTGCCGGAATTGATTGCTCAGTAGCGGCGTCAATGTTGTTCCATTCATCAGTAGACTTAATACGGTTAGCCGTTAAATTACCTAAAACTAAACTGATAGCAAAAAAACCAATTGCTAACCAAGTCGTTGCTTTTGTTAAAAAGTTACCTGAGCCACTTGAGCCAAAGATTGTAGCTGAAGAACCTGCACCAAAAGATGCGCCCATATCAGCTCCTTTACCTTGCTGAATTAGCACTAAGCCAATTAAACACAAAGCAACGATTAGATAAACTACAATTAATACTTGATACAACATTTTATGTTCCCTTTGCTGCCGAACAAATTATTTTAAATTCATCGACTTTTAAACTAGCACCACCAATAAGACCGCCGTCTATATCAGTTTGTGCAAATAATTTTTCACAGTTAGCAGCATTCACGCTACCACCATATAACAACGGCACTTTATCTGCGATGTCACGATTAGCTTTTGCTAAAAACTGACGAATAAACAAATGTGTTGCTTGTGCCATTTCTGGAGAAGCCGTTTTACCAGTACCAATAGCCCATACAGGCTCATAGGCAATAACGACTTCGCTAAATTTCTCAATACCAATTTCATCTATTACTGGCTGTAACTGCGCAGCTAGTACTGTATCAGTTTGGTCTTCATTACGCTCAGACTCACTTTCACCAATACAAAGAATGGGTGTAATGCCAGCAATTAGCGCTGCTTTCACTTTATGTGCGGCCTGCTTGCTAGACTCACCATAAAGACTTCTACGTTCAGAGTGGCCTATGATAACAAACTTCACTGATAATTCCTGCAACATCGTTGTCGAAATTTCACCGGTAAAAGCACCACTTTGATGTTCACTCACATTTTGAGCGCCAATATAAATGTTTTCATTGATTTTGTCATGTAAAAACGCAGACAAATACAAAGCACTTGGACAAATTACGACTTCTACATTATCTGATAATTCCAGATCGTTTAATCCGGCAGTCATAGTGTTTACAAGATTTAAATCGCCATTCATTTTCCAATTAGCAGCAACTATTGCACGTCTTTTCATTTATCATTCCTAAATCGAAGCGGCGAGATATTAACTAACCTAACAATAAGATACAAGTATTAAGGTAAATATCTTGTTCATTTGCTTAATATTCAACCTTAACGACAACATTTACTACTAGAAAACTAACAAGCAAGTTTTACTGCATCAGCAATAACATTTGCTAAAGTCGTCACTTCATCTAAATCAGCTCCCTCGACCATCACTCGAATTAATGGCTCAGTGCCTGATTTTCTCAACAGTACTCGTCCTCTTCCTGCTAATTTTTCATTAACACTGTGTACTGCGGTAACAACATTATCAGATGTTAATGGATCATTGTTTCCTGTAAATCGTACATTCACTAGAATTTGTGGCAATTTAGTCATTCCTTGCCTTAATTCATTAAGTTTTTTTCCTGAGCCGCAAACTGCCGTTAAAACATTTAAAGCCGCAATAATGCCATCGCCCGTAGAGGTATGATTTAGGTTAATGACATGACCTGAATTTTCTGCGCCAAGTTGCCAGCCTTTTTGTTTCAACATTTCCATAACATAGCGGTCACCAACATTACTTCTTGCAAATGGCACTCCCATATCAGCCAAGGCTAGCTCTAAGCCCATATTGCTCATTAATGTGCCAACCACCCCCCCATGCATGCTATCTGTTTTTAAGTCATTACAAGCGATAACATAAACACATTCGTCACCATCAAGTACATAACCGGTGTGATCAACCATCATCAAGCGATCACCATCACCATCTAGAGCAATACCTAAATCAGCTTGATGTTCAACCACAGCCTCACTTATCGCTTCCATAGATGTAGCACCACACTCATGATTAATATTGGTACCATTAGGAGAGGTACCTATTTCAATGACTTCAGCACCGAGTTCTCGAAAAACATTAGGTGCTATGTGATACGTTGCGCCGTTAGCACAATCTACTACGATTTTTAAATGACTTAGTGAAAATTGACTAGGAAAATTACTTTTACAAAATTCAATATAACGTCCTGCGGCATCGTCAATACGATTCGCTTTACCTAAACTTGCAGACTCTACACAGCCCATCTCTTTATCAAGTTCGGCTTCGATAGCTAATTCAACGTTATCTGGTAATTTTTGACCGTCCTGAGAGAAAAATTTAATGCCATTATCATAAAATGGATTATGAGATGCACTAATTACGATACCCGCTTCAGCTCTGAAAGTTTTTGTTAGATAGGCAATACCTGGTGTTGGCATAGGACCCAATAAACCTATATCCACTCCCGCGGCAGAGAAGCCAGCTTCAAGTGCAGACTCAAGCATATAACCAGAAATTCGAGTATCTTTACCGATCAGTACTTTTTTTGTTCCTTGCGCTGCCAAAACTTTACCTGCGGCATAACCTAACTTCATCACAAAATTAGGCGTTATTGGGTATTGGCCAACTAAGCCTCTAATTCCATCTGTTCCAAAATATTTTCTATCTGACATTTTATTCGTCCTATCTTATCTCACGATTAAGCTTGTTCTGCCACCGCATTTAAAATATTAAGTGCATCCACTGTTTCTTTAACATCATGAACACGTATAATTTTCGCACCTTGTTGTGCCGCCAATACGGCAGTCGTTAAACTACCCGCCAAGCGTTCGTCTACTTCTCTATTTAATAAATTACCAATCATCGACTTACGAGATAAACCTGCAAGTAACGGTAAATTGAAACTTTGGAAGTCTGCAAATTGTGCAAGTAATTGATAGTTTTGTGCCTGCGTTTTACCAAAACCAAAGCCGGGGTCTAGAACAATTCGTTGTCTGTTAATACCTGCTTGGTTACATTTTTCAATACGTTCAACAAAGAATTTTTTTATATCATCAATTAGATTGATGTATTGAGGCAATACTTGCATAGTACGGGGCAAACCCTGCATATGCATTAAACATATTGGGATATCGCTCTGCGCCATAATAGCCGTACAACCATTATTTTGTAACGCTCTTACATCGTTTATAAGGCCAGCACCATTTGTTATCGCTTCAGCCATAACGCCCGCCTTACTTGTATCAATAGAGACAACAATATCAAAACGTTGCTTGATTGCTATTAATACGGGAATAACACGTGCAATTTCATCTTTTTCACAAACATCTAAGGCGCCTGGACGTGTTGACTCTCCACCAATATCAATAATGCTTGCGCCATCAATGATCATTTGTTCAACTTGAGATAAAGCCGAGTCTATTTGTGTAAACTTTCCACCATCAGAAAAGGAATCAGGGGTAACATTTAAGATCCCCATAACTTGAGGCGTTTGTATATCTAGAAGTTGTTCAGCGCAGGTTCGTGTTTTTAACAAAGGTAACTCTTTACATATTTTTATTATAATAGCTTACTATTTTATAAAAACTAACGATAGTTTAGACAAGCTTAATTAAATTAGTTTTTATCGTCTATTTCTTACACTAATGAAACACAACAAAATGTTCACAAGGAACATCGTTGTTCTTTCACATCGACGTTCATGGATGCACTAATGCCGAGAAGACATGGATACCTAAAAGCGGCCATGTGAACACAACATACCGTTCATCCTGAACATCGTTATTCTTTCACATCGACGTTCATGGATGCACTAATGCCGAGAAGGCATGGATGCCTATAAGCGGCCATGTGATCACAACATACCATTCATCCTGAACATCGTTATTCTTTCACATCCATGTGATCACAACATACCGTTCATCCTGA
>Ga0209396_1000113_pt1 | contig 107819 bp, 82 predicted proteins | sample GOMGulsemesocosm_6_FD_184638 | JGI IMG/M metagenome (GOLD analysis project Ga0209396, IMG submission 184638) | Methane-oxidizing microbial communities from mesocosms in the Gulf of Mexico - GOM8C Gulf of Mexico (SPAdes) (version 2) | ecosystem: Environmental > Aquatic > Marine > Cold seeps...
GTGCAGAAGAGCTGTGTGTTACCGAAGCAGCTGTTTTTGACACTTTATATGCAACCAGCATTAAAAACGACTCACCTAAATTAACGCCAAGACCATTTGATAAAGATCGTGACGGTTTAGTGATTGGAGAAGGGGCATGTACGTTAATTTTAGAAGAGCTTGAACATGCACAAGCCCGTGGTGCGAAAATTCTTGCGGAAATCGTTGGTTTTGGCTCTAATTCTGACGGTCAGCATGTTACACAACCCTCAGCAGATACCATGCAAGTAGCCATTGAATTAGCCCTTGAAGACGCTGAACTTGATGCTAGCGCAATTGGTTATGTTAATGCGCATGGCACAGCCACCGAAAAAGGCGATATAGCTGAAACAACGGCAACAGCAAATGCGTTAGGCGAAGTAGCAGTTAGCTCACTTAAAAGTTATTTAGGGCATACCTTAGGTGCTTGTGGTGGCATTGAAGCTTGGGCAAGTATTAACATGATGCAAGACGATTGGTTTGCACCAACTCTTAACTTAAACGAAGTTGATCCCGCTTGTGGCCAGTTAGATTATATTCGTGGGGAAGGGAGAAGCATAAAAACGAATCATGTAATGACTAATAATTTTGCTTTTGGCGGTATTAATACCTCAATAATCTTTAAGCGTTGGGAAATATAATCGTTAATATCTATGATTTTTAACTATATTTATAATTTTTGATAAATTGTCACTCCAATTTAAGCGTGACAATAATAGCAATTGGCGATTATGCTAATAAAAGTGATAATGTCGGCAACATATTTTTTGTTAATATTAAGCCGCAAGTGAGTGAAAATAATACTGTTAAACAGTTTTCATGATTTATTTTTCAATAAATGTATGTTTATCGAACGGATTCGAAAAAAAGTGAAATTAGCACTTTACAAACACCTCCACACTATTTATTATTCGCTCCGTCTTCAAGCAAGCAATTGTTTAAAGACATTCAGGTGAGATGGCTGAGTGGTCGAAAGCACTGGTCTTGAAAACCAGCAAGGGTTTATAGCCCTTCTAGAGTTCAAATCTCTATCTCACCGCCACATTAAAAAAACCCGCTAATCGAAAGATTAGCGGGTTTTTGCTTTCTAGCATTCAATATATTTATCTCAGTGTCACATTAAAGAATCCGCTAACCGAAAGGTTAGCGGATTTTTGCTTTTTTAAGTTTTCGAGGTTACAAGAAGGTATCAATGACAAAGCTGTGTAATGGCGTGTCATGTATTTTTAATGCTATCTATGCGATATTATTTTTTTGGCTTAAATGTATAAAAAAGAGATATTTAGTTAAGTATGGATTTATCAATTTACATCAACATGATGATCAGTGCCGCTTGGTATTTAATACCGATCTTCATATTTTCACTCATCATAAAATCTGCATGGTTTAAAGGCATATTGGGTGAGTGGCAAGTTAACTTGCTCATTAAGTTTTTCTTAGACAAAAATGATTATCACCTAATAAAAATGTGACGCTGCTAACATTTATTGATGATAAAGAGCAGGGCACTACACAGATAGATCACATCATCGTTTCAAAATATGGCATTTTTGTGGTTGAAACCAAAAATATGAAAGGTTGGATTTTTGGTAGTGAAAACCAGAAGCAATGGACGCAACAAATATTTAAGCACAAATCAAAATTTCAAAATCCACTTCACCAAAATTATAAGCATGTCAAAACGTTAGAAGCTTGTTTGAACGCAAAGAATGATAGTATATTCTCAGTCATTATCTTTATTGGTGATAGTACCTTTAAAACTAAAATGCCTGAAAATGTTAGATTTGCTCGTGGCGGTATTGAATATATCAAAAGTAAAACTGACGTTGTTTTCAATGGGCAGGAAATCGCCAATGTTATTGAACAGATTGAAAGTGGCAGGTTAGAGCGTAGCTATAAAACTAACCGACAGCACATTAAGCATGTACGAGAAATTATAGAAGAAAAATCTGATATTAAAGCATGTTCAAAGTGCGGTTCCGAAATGGTGTTACGTAAAGCTAGCAAAGGTAAGAATGTAGGTAATGAGTTTTGGGGATGTAGTTTATTTCCCAAATGTAGGAATGTACTTCAAAATGAGTGAATACCTTTTTATACAAAACATTAGCTTTAGGCTTAGTGCTACTTTCAATTGTAATATTGTTTTATTTCAATATATCAAACAATTAACATCTTAATTCAATAGTTATTTTTAATATTTGTTACACTCGTTTAATACAAGATTTTCGTTGAGTTATGATACTAGGACTATAAGGATATTTATGCCAACTTTTGACTATTTCAAACAAGCTCAAAGTTATTACGCCCAATCACCCGCAATTATATTAGGCAGCGGTGCGTCAGCAGCCTTTGGCATGTCAGGTATGGGGGCATTAGCAGACCATCTTAAAAGTAGTGTGGATAACTCAACCTTAGAGCCGGAAGAATGTATTGAATGGGATAAATTTGTCACTCTACTTGATACTAATGTCGATTTAGAATCTGCACTGCATCAAGTCAATTTATCAGAAAGGTTGACGGGTGAAGTTGTTAGAAATACATGGTCATTGATAACGCCTGAAGATTTAGCTGTTTTTGATAATTCTTTGCATGTACGTGATTTTTTCCCTTTAGGCCGCTTATTGTCTGACTACTTTAAAAGTACCGCTACATCTATTGACATTATAACGACAAATTATGACCGATTAGGTGAGTATTCATGTGAGCAAGAGGGATTTCACCATTACACAGGTTTTTCTCATGGTTTTAGGCGCTTATTAAAAGAGCCAGAATACTTAAGGTGTGAGAGAGTAGTTAATATTTGGAAAGTGCATGGGTCACTTGATTGGTTTAAGTCTAATACGAGTGAAGTTGTTGGGTTCGGTAACGTTACAGAAATACCTAATGATTTTACTCCTCAAATAGTTACACCAGGAACAGAAAAATATCGCATCACTCACTTAGAGCCATTTCGCACCATTATTGCAAAGGCTGATCATGCAATAGAAAGTGCTAATAGTTATTTGGCAATTGGCTTTGGGTTTAACGATCAACACATACAAGAAAAACTCATTCAAAAATGTTTGAGGGAAAAAGCCAGTATTACAGTAATAACGTATCAGTTAAGTGATGCTACTAAGACATTTTTATTTGAAAGTGGCATTGAAAACTATATCGCAATAGAGCGTGGCTCCCATGATGGTGAGTCAATTATATACTCATCCATGATTGATACGGCCATCACAGTAGACGAAGACCATTGGACATTACATGGTTATTTAAATTTAATTCTTTAAGGAGAAAGTATGCCACTATTTAATTATTCAGACGATGACGCTTTAGGTAAAGTGATATCGGTTGATACGACAACAGTTATTGTAGAAGTTGATAACGCTGAGTTATTAAAACGATTACAAGTAAATCGTTTGGCAGTTTTACAGAGTAGTAAGCAAGGACAGCATTTAATTGGGTTAATAAGCCAAGTTACTAGAAAAAAAATTGGCGAAATATTAGATGGTAACGATCCTGAAGAGCCAAATGAATTAAATTTATGCAAGGTTGCATTGATTGGCACATTCTTAAACCGTGATGGTACTGAGTCAAACGTATTTAGAAGAACTTTAGAAAGTGTGCCTGAAATTGATGCAAACTGTTTTGCCTTAGAAGGTGAAAACCTGACTGGCTTTATGCGTATCCTGTCGAGGGTTGGTAACGAAGCAGCTTCTTTAACATTAGGGCACTACACTCTAGATGATCAAGCTACAGCATACTTAAATGGAAACAAATTTTTTCAGCGTCATGCTTTTATCGGTGGTAGCACTGGGTCAGGTAAGTCTTGGACTACAGCAAAAATTATTGAGCAGATGGCGAACTTAGATACATCTAATGCAATAGTTTTTGATTTGCATGGCGAGTATGAGCCACTAGTTCAAGCGGGTATTAAACATTTTAAAGTAGCAGGACCTGGTGATATTGAAGCAGGTCATACATTAAATGATGGTGCGATTTACCTTCCGTATTGGTTGTTATCTTATGAAGCTTTGGTTTCAATGTTTGTTGATAGAAGTGACCAAAATGCCCCAAACCAATCAATGATTATGTCTAGGGAGGTTAACTCCGCAAAACAAAAATACCTCACTGATGGTGGTCATACAGATGTACTTGATAACTTTACAATAGATAGCCCTGTACCTTTTGATATTCAATACTTAATACAGCAACTAAATGAAATTAACACTCAAATGGTTACTGGTTCAAATGGGAAACCTAAACAAGGAGATTTTTTTGGCAAGTTAAGTCGCATGATCGCACGTTTAGAAAATAAGATGACAGATAGACGGTTAGGTTTTTTATTCCAAGGTGGAGCAGACACTATGCAGTTTGGTTGGCTTGAAAGTTTGACAACTGCATTGATGGGGAGTACCTCTGAGAATGGGACAGGTGGAATTAAAATAATCAACTTCTCTGAAGTACCCTCTGATATTTTACCCCTTATAGTGTCTTTAGTTGCTAGGATTGCTTTTTCCCTACAGCAGTGGACGCCATCTGATTTAAGGCATCCTGTGGCACTTATGTGTGATGAAGCTCATTTGTATATGCCTCAACGAAATACAGCAGGAGCATCAGATGATATTTCTTTGGATATATTCGAACGTATAGCCAAAGAAGGGCGAAAGTATGGTGTTAGTCTTGTTGTTATTAGTCAACGCCCTTCAGAAGTAAATAAAACAATGCTTAGTCAGTGTAGTAATTTTATATCTATGCGATTAACTAATTCCGACGATCAGTCTGTTATCAAGAAGTTGTTACCAGATAGCTTAGGCGGGTTTAGCGATATTCTTCCAACGTTAGATACTGGTGAGGCATTGGTTGTTGGTGATGCTTGTTTGTTGCCAAGTCGAATACGTATTGATGAACCTATAAATAAACCTAATAGTGGTACTGTGAATTTTTGGGACGAGTGGCAAGAAGCAGCTCCCGCTAATAGGCTAACCACGGCAATAGATAATTGGCGTAAGCAAAATATACAATAGAAGATACCAGTAAACGCAGTAAACACGTTGGATAGCGAAAAGTGAATAAATTGTTAACTTGGTTGGTAAATAATCATCTAAACTACGTTGACCATTAATATGTGCAATTAAGGGAAGTTTAATAGCTTGATTATTTTCACTCAGGGATAATTTATTATGTTAAATGTTGAAAAGTTAAAGGGAAAGTTTTCAGGTCTTAAGAATTCCAGTTTTTTATTAGCATTTTTGGTTTTAGCAATTTATATGCTTGATCGAGCTATAGGTGCGATTATTTATCCTGACGAAAGCATGATACTAACTCAGATGCAGCAAAGTGACGGCAGTGAGCTTTATCTTATCGAATTGAGTTCAGTTACTAGTTATGCTACGAATTCCATATTGTTTCCTACTCTGCTCCTAATTTTCTATCGATTAGCAAAAGGGAATAAGATGTCTTTGCTTCTTATCCCTATAACCCTGCATTATTTGTCAGTCATTATCGTTAGTACATATTTTCTACTTATAGCTGCGGAAGAAACTTCGGAATACCTGCTTAGACTTCAGGTTTATGAGTCTGATGTCGGAGAGCGCTTCAGATTTAATGAAAACTTTAGAGGACTTGAAAAGAGCGATGGTAAAATATTAAGTTTATTACAAACTGAAGAGGGTCGTTATTTTTATGTTGAATCAGGTGAAGAACATGATGCTCCTGAAGAAAGTCGGGTTTATTTGAAGGAGGTGGACGGTAAACTTTCCTTAACAGAGTATGCTGTACACTATTATTCGCCTTTAATGGCGCTGTTTTTTGTGTTTCTTAGTGTATTGGGTCTCTGGTATTGCTTTCGCTTAAATTTAGATGAACTTTTTGAAAGTGAGAAAGAAAAAAAGGACAATTTCAAGGAACGTATAGAAGCTGAGGAATAAAATAGGATGTAGTGTAAGTGAATACCACCTGATTAAAAACGTAACACTGCCTACCTTTTTTGATGTTAAAGAGCATGGAACTACCCAGATTGACCACATCATAGTATCAATATATGGCATTTTTGTTGTTGAAACCAAGAATATGAAAGGTTGGATCTTTGGTAGTCCTAATCAAAAGCAATGGACTCAACAAATATTTAAACACAAATCAAAATTTCAGAACCCACTTCACCAAAATTATAAGCATGTCAAAACGTTAGAAGCTTGTTTGAACTCAAAGAATGATAGTATATTCTCAGTCATTATATTTATTGGTGATAGTACTTTTAAAACTAAAATGCCAGAGAATGTAAGGTTTGCTCGTGGCGGTATCGAATATATCAAAAGTAAAACCGACATTGTTTTTAATGGGCAAGAACTTGCTAGTGTTATTGAACAGATTAAAAGTGGCAGGTCGGAACGAGGCTTTAAAAAAAACCGTCAACACATTAAGCACGTTAGAGATATCCCCCCTTACTTAAGAGGGGTTTAACAAGGAATAAAGAATAATCGTTCCATCATTGATTGGTTTTGCCATGGGTGGCATAGTAAATTCCTATTACCTCATAATGTTTATTTTCATAAAAAGGACTTTACTCTTGAAATTATTACTTGGACCTCTGTTAGGCTTAGAATCTGACAATTTATATACGGTTTGTTTTGTCGCACCATCAAGCTTTGATTCTGCTGATGTGCATTTCTCAAATGGTAAAACAGTTAAAGCAACATCAATAAAAAAATTGCATTACGGTACTTTTTGGCGAGCAGAAGTTGAAATTGAAATTCCACGCCAAGGAGAGATAATAGAGTATTCTATAAAAACCTCCGAAAAGACCATGTCAGATCAAAATAAGATTGATTTATGGTCATTTTATGTTCCGTCTAAAGACGAAGAACCTCAATTTATTTACACATCCTGCAATGGCTTCTCTAGCCCAGACCTTGTTTGTAAAACGACTGAACCCTATCATTTATGGAAGCGAATAAAAACAGAACAGAATAGCCGTGTTAACACATTTAAAAGCGAAGAGCCTACGATTAATACACCGTATTCTATGATGCTTATGGGCGGAGATCAGTTGTATGCTGACTCTATTTGGAATGACGTCCCTGAATTAAAAAAATGGTCTAATAAAAGCGAAAAAGAAAAAAAGGCTAAAAAAGAAAGTAAAATTCTGAGTAGCCAAATTACCAAGTTTTATGAAACCCTATATTTTGACCGTTGGAGCCAACCTGAAACGGCATTAATGCTAGCCTCTATTCCTTCTGTGATGATGTGGGATGATCATGATATTTTTGATGGTTGGGGCAGTTACCCCGAAGAAATGCAAAACTGGCCAGTATACAAAACAATATTTTCTGTAGCAAAGCACTATTTTGAGTTATTTCAAATGCGCTCGGTGAAAAACATTAGCCTTTTAGAGCCGACTAATCATCATTACTCGTTTGGCTTAACGTTTAGAAAAACACATGTACTAGCGCTTGATAATCGAAGCCAACGTACCCTTAAACATGTCATGAGTAATACTCAATGGCTTGATATAATTAATTATTTAAATAGCACAGTTAAAGCAGGTAATTTACTTGTTCTATCGGCAGTGCCCGTTGTATACCGAGACTTTTCAGCAGCAGAAGCCTATGTTGATATAACGCCTTGGGAAGAAGAGCTAACCGATGATTTAAAAGATCATTGGCGTGCCAAAGAGCATCAGGGTGAAAGAATGAAGTTAATTATGCATCTGCTTAGCAATGCTAAAACAAGGCAGAAACAAACGTCTTCGAGTAAAACAGTGATACTTTCGGGTGATGTTCATGTTGGTTGCATGGGAGTGATAACAGATAAAACTGATAGCCAGGTTACTAAACTACACCAAGTTGTGTCCTCTGGTATTGTTCATCCCGCGCCCAGTCGTTTAGCTTGGTTGGGGATAATAACCTCGACCAATGATCGTGATGAGTGCCTAAATGAAGACAATTCTATTACCAGTAGAATGCTGACTCCGATTCATTCTGATAAATATATACGTTCAAGAAATTATGCAACCATTTCAACCGGTACTGATAATAAGTTATGGATTAACTGGCAAACCGAGAATAAAGATAAACCTGCTTACCCCATAGACTAGCTAATTTGTGAGGCCTTCCGTACTAAGTTACAGAAGGCCGTAAATCACAACCCCCGTAGTTACGGCTTTCTAGATGGTAAAACCTATCAATGGCTACTAATTGTCATGCCGTGACATGTTTTTTTCTTATCATCTATGCGATATTCATTTTTAGTTTAAATGAATGTTAAATAACGATAATAGTAGAACAAGTGAACATTAATAAAACAGAAATTCTTAGTTAAGTATGGATTTATTAATTTACCTCAATATGATGAACAAGCGCAGCTTGGTATTTAATACCGATCTTCATATTTTCTGTCATCTTAAAACCAGCATGGTTTAAAGGTATGGTTGGTGAGTGGTAAGTAAACTTGCTCATTAAGTTTTTCTTAGACAAGAAAGATTATCACTTAATAAATATGTGACGTATCCCTCCCGGCACATAAGAAGAGCCCGTTAATGGAAAGATTGACGGGCTTCCTGCTTTCTAAAAGTGAAAAACTGAATAGGATCTGTAGTACTAAATAGGAGCCAGTTGTAGAGGGCAGTCCCTTTGTTGTTAAAAATTTAATGTGAAAACGCTAAGGATTACTATTACAGGTAGACAGTATCTAAATACTCGTTTTAACAACAATATGTAATTGATAGCGCTTTTCTGTTTGTGCTATATTATTTTCACTTTTTACTAATATAAGAATAATAATTTATGGTTGCAAAAGTTGTAGATACAGAGCCAGTTAATGAACAAAATAATGGTATGTTTAATCGTTTTTTGGCAACGGTAGAGTTTCTTGGAAATCTCCTACCACATCCGATAACTTTGTTTGCCATTTTTTGTATTGCCATCATTATTGGTAGTGGTATTGCTGACTGGTTTGAATTAAGTGTTATCGATCCTCGCCCTGAAGGTGCTAATGGTCGATCGCCAGACGGTATTATTAAAGTAGTTAGCCTGCTGTCGGTTGATGGCTTGCATCGTATTGTGACGGGGTTAGTGACTAACTTTACAGGTTTTGCCCCACTGGGAACTGTATTAGTCGCTATTTTAGGCGTTAGTGTCGCTGAGCACTCCGGTTTGTTGTCAGCAACCATGCGTAATATGGTAATGGGAGCATCTAAGCGCCTTGTTACCTTTACTATTGTATTTGCAGGTATCTTGTCTAATACGGCTTCCGAGCTAGGTTATGTGGTACTAATTCCATTAGCTGCAATGATATTTCACAGCTTAGGTCGTCATCCGCTAGCAGGTTTAGCGGCAGCTTTTGCTGGGGTATCTGGTGGTTATAGTGCCAACTTGTTATTGGGTACTATTGATCCCTTACTTGCAGGTATTACCACACCGGCAGCACAAATGATTGATCCAAGTTACCACGTGGGGCCCGAAGCCAACTGGTACTTTATGATGGCATCAACCTTTTTCATTGCGATAGTCGGTACGATTATCACCGAGAAAATTGTAGAACCACGCCTTGGGAAATACGACGAAAGCGAAGCTAGCATTGATTTGTCTATTAATACTGTGGAAAAAATTACACCTTTAGAGAAAAAAGGTCTGCGTTGGGCTGGCATTACATTTTTGTTGATGTGTGTTTTATTAGCGCTAAGTATTATTCCTGAAAACGGTGTACTCAGAAACCCAGATACGGGCTTAGTGGCAGGCTCGCCATTCCTAAAAGGAATTGTGGCATTTATTTTTGTTATCTTTGCTGTTCCTGGATTTGTGTACGGTAAAGTGGTTGGCACAATGAAAACAGACCGCGATATTATCGATGCTATGTCAAAAAGTATAAGCTCCATGAGTCTGTATATTGTACTAGTATTTTTTGCATCTCAATTTGTTGCATTTTTCAAATGGACAAACTTTGGTACCATCATAGCGATTAAAGGAGCTGCTTTACTGCAAGCACTCAGCCTTACTGGCCCAGAAGTTTTTATTGGTTTTATCTTGTTGTGTGCGTTAATTAATTTAACACTAGGGTCGTCATCGGCACAATGGGCGGCTACAGCGCCAATATTCGTTCCTATGCTGATGTTAATTGGTTATGCACCTGAAACGATTCAAGCTGCATACAGAATAGGTGATTCTGTAACAAACTTGATAACACCAATGATGAGTTACTTTGGTTTAATTCTAGCCGTTGCAGCTAAATATAAAAAAGACATGGGCATTGGAACTCTCGTCGCGACGATGTTGCCATACAGTATAGTGTTTCTTGTAGGTTGGATTATTTTATTTTATGTATGGGTATTTGGCTTTGGCTTGCCAGTAGGTCCTGGCTCACCCATTTATTATCAGCCCTAATTAGGGACGACTTATACGATCATAAATTATTTATCGTGAGTCATTTTATAACAAAATAGAAAACCTAACTTTAAAGTACCTACATGGATGTAGGTACTTAGTTCACATAACGGAAATGAAACTTTACCTGAAGCTAATCTATCCTGCGTATCAATAGAAACTCCTCTTTATAATTAAAAACTCTATCTCTTCGCTATATTTTGATAATCAAGTGAGTTTATTTAAGCTCATTAGCTTTTCGGTATTTACCTTGATAGTCAAACAGTCTGTCTTTGATACGCCAATAGAATTTTTGTTTTCTGGCAATGACAAAGTCAGGACATGGCAATATGTTAGCTAACGTTAATGCTTGTTCAAGAGTAGTCACTTCAAACGACTCAGTAGAGCCCAGTTGAACACTGATTTTAGCGCTGAGGCGTTTAGAAAATATGTCATTGAACGCTTTAACCTGATTCGGCATAGCGAAGTCAAAAGATTCATTGAGTTCTGTGCCTTCCTCATCATGGTAAGTGACTTTTAACTTGTCAGCTCCCTTATCACTAGCCTTACCATTAACTTTGGTTAAATTAAGGCCTGCACAGCGAATAACCTTTGAATCTTTAAGTTTTAGTGCCTTTTTTAACATATCATCGGGGTCAACCAATACTTCTAGGCACTGTAAACAGTTACGAGCAGCGATGTCATTTTCACCACCGCAGTGAGGACATTCTTTAAATACAAAACGATAGTCACATTGACTCTGGCTTTCTACTTGGTATGTTTGCTCTTCATTTGGAACATTCACGAGGCCTTTGCATCGTCGGCCGTAGTGCTCTACTAAATAACCGTCATCGTCACAAATGCCCCAAAATAAATTTGGAAATTCACAACTTGGGCAAATAACTTGCACCGGCTGACTTTTGCTATTCGGCTTTTTCTCACCAACTTCCGGATGATATAGGTCAAAATCATTGCCGGTATAGTCAATTACCAAACAATCTTTTTTGTTATCACTCAAACGTAGACCACGACCGATGATTTGCTGATAGAGACTCACTGATTGTGTTGGACGCAATATTGCAATCATATCAACATGGGGGGCATCAAAGCCTGTGGTTAATACAGAAACATTAACCAGGTATTTAATGTCTTTACGTTTGAATGCCTTAATTAATTTATCGCGTTCAGTGTTGTCGGTAGCGCCGGTTATTAACGCACTCAATTTAGTGGGTAAATAACTAAAAACTTCTTTTGCATGCTCAACGGTAGCGGCAAATATCATAATACCTTGACGTTTATGGCCTAACTCAATGACCTGCTCAATTATGCTTTGCGTCACCCGGGGATTTTTGTTTAATAGGTGATTCATATCTCCAGGACTATATTCGCCAGAGGCGTTTGCTCGCAGGCTACTAAAATCATAGTGCTCTATGGTGGCATCGACTAAATTGGGCTGGGTTAAATACTGGCGTTTAATTAAGTAACGAATGGGGAGTTCATAAATACAGTGCTCAAAAGGTCGCTTTTCTTCACTTCGCATGAAACCACGATAATGCTTTTTATAAATCCAGCCCATACCTAAACGATAAGGGGTTGCGGTTAAACCCAATAATTTTACCTCGGGATTAACTTGCATCAATTTTTCAATAATTTGCTGATACTGATTACTATTGGACGGCTTGTTTGCGCTTTCTTGTGATTGCTCTTTGGGCTCAGAATTAGCTTTTTCTTTAGACTTATCTTTAGAGTGGTCTTTAAACAGATCTTTAGACAGGTCAGGGCTAGCTAAGTTAACTCGATGACATTCGTCAATAATAATTAAAGAGTAGGGCTCATTAAAGTCATCTAAATTGCGGGCTGCCGATTGTATGCTGGCGAACGTGACTTGGTGCTGAGTTTCTTTCAGTTTTAGCCCTGCAGAATAAATACCGGCGGTAACACCATAGGTTTCATATTTTTGATGATTTTGCTCGACCAATTCTTTCACATGGGTGAGTACCAGTATTTTTCGCTTTGCCAAACGAGCAAGCTCGGCAATTACCAGACTTTTACCTGAGCCTGTAGGTAAAACAATCACCGCAGATTCGTTGGTTTTTCGAAAGTGTTTAAGCACCGCAGAAACGGCTTCTTGTTGATAATCTCTAAGTTGAAAAACTGCCACGCAGTACTGCTGCCTTATAGGGAACTAATACCAACTAAAATAAACAATCGATCATTCTAAGGCGGTCTAAATATTCAATGTCAGCGTTGCTTTCAATCCCAATAGCAAGCTATTGCTCAATCAAGCGCCTTGTCATTAAAAATTTACCCTCACTTAAAATTGATCACTTATTTAATTCAATTGGTATGAAAGCCGCCATAATAGCAAAATAGCGGATAAGTCCAAAATTAAAAACAAACTTTTCACCTTCAATAGTTTGCGCAGGCTGATCTAGATAATAGGGTTAAAAAAGATAATAATATTCTGCGCACAACTGGGAATATCTCTGAGGCGATTGAGCTTTAATAATATTTTCTGCAAAAAAGTAATACAAAAGTTTGTAGCGTAAACGGTAATCTATATTGATGGAAAAGAATGACGATGTTATCTTTCTTGTTGATATATACGGTATGGATAAAAGTAGACGTTGATGACAGATGTTGATGCACTTATTGAGCAGCTCTATAAAACACATTCTGCAAAGTTACTCGCGGTATTAACCCGCATTTTTGGCGTACATAACTTTGACTTAGCAGAAGATGTAATGCAAGACGCTTTTAGTAAAGCCATGATTGATTGGCAACAACATCGAATACCCCAAAACCCTGCCGCATGGTTGATGACAACCGCTAAAAATAAAGCCCTTGATAAAATAAGAGCGGATAAAACCAAAGTAAAACTATCAGAAGACTTATCTCAATATTTACTCAGTGAATGGACATTAGCTTTTACTATCGAAGAAGAATTTAAAGTTCCGAAAATAAAAGACGATCAACTTAGAATGATCTTCATTTGTTGTCATCAAAGTATCAAAGCAGAAAATAGAATCGTTTTTATATTAAAGTCGTTATGTGGTTTTAGTATTCGTGCTATTGCTCGGGCGTTATTATTAAATGAAGCGACCGTTAAAAAAAGGTTATTAAGAACACGAGAAAAATTAAAGCAGCTCAGTTTTGAATTACCTAGCGATGACAAACTCAGCGAGGCTATGGATACGGTACATACGGTTTTATATTTACTTTTTAATGAAGGTTTTTATAGTTCAGATCCTAAAAAGTCTATCAATATCGAATTTTGCCAAGAAGCAATCGCTTTAGTTAAAATGTTAATAAATGAACCTAAAATGGTTAATCAAGATACCTTAGGTCTGTTTGCATTGATGCATTTTAATATCGCGCGTATCAATGCCCGAGTTGATGAAGATGGTTTTAATATTCCATTAGACTTACAAGACCGAAGCCTGTGGCAACAAGAATATATTAATACGGGTGATCATATTTTAAAAGCTTGTACTGAGGCGAGTAATACGGCTAGTCGCTTTTATATTGAATCGTTAATTGCGCAACAACACTGTTGTGCTGCAACGTTTTCAGATACTAATTGGCTGTTAATTGTTAGTTATTATGATGACTATATAAAAATAACAGATTCACCTGTTGCCAAGCTCAACCACGCCATTGCTCTTGGGCATACCGGAAAGCTGAGTGAAGCAATTAACAAGGTAACGTTATTACAAAGTCACCAAGCGCTTGTTAACTCACATATGCCACTGGCTATTTTAGCGTATTTAAATGCTAAAGGCGGTAATGAAAAGCTTGCTTATCAACAAGCTCATTGTTCTAAAGAAATTGGCGGCACTGCGCATGAACATAGATTAATGATGCAACAGCTGCAGCGCCTACTTAATTAGATATCAATCAATACACAGCACAGGCCTTACTTCTACTGTAATGCTTGGGTAGTTAAAAATAGGGCACTCTTTGGCGATAGCCGTGGCTTCATCAATATCTGTCGCTTTAATTATTGAATATCCACTGACCAATTCTTTCAATTCAATAGAAGATAAATCAGTAACTACACCGTCTTGGCTAATGCTATTACCTGTATAACTTAACGGAGAACCACCAGAGACTAATTGTTTCTTTTGTTCTAACATGCCCATCCATGCTCCCCATTGTTCCATACTAGCGGCCATTTCTTCTTTTGAAGTATTCTCCATCCACTTTGGGTCGCCACCTTTGTATACCAACATATAATCATTCATAAATTTTCCTATTATTTTTTAGTACTAATAACTTTTTTATCAGTATCTATATGTATAACGTATCAGTGATAAAAAAGGGGACACATTATAATTATTTTTACAGCTTAATAAAACCTTGCCGCCACTTCCCGTTACATTCAAAGAAATTGCTACTTTAACGTGTCGTGTTTTTTATCGTTTGAAATTTGATGTGTTGAATAGTGGCGGTAATAACTCGTGTTATTATATAATCTTCGGCATATGCACTCATCATTGATTATATAACGTGGAATTCACATGAATTTAGAACAAGCTCTATTGGTAATAGCTAATGCACATGGCAATGAACTACCGGTTGAAGCGCTCGAAGCAGTTAAAACGGATTGGTCGGTATTTTATCCTGATTTAGAGCGACTAATAGATCAATTTATCGCCGATGATACATCGTTAACCGATGAGCAAAATGCTCTTTTATTTTTTGGCACGTTTTTACTCGCCGAATTAAAATACTCCGCTGCGCTGTCAAAGGTTCTGCTGATGTTTTCTCGCAGTGATACATTTTTAACACCGCTTGAAAAAGTGTTTGGTGATGCGCTTACTGAATTAACCCCAACCTTATTTTATAATATGGCCGACGGTAGCACACAATTATTGTCAGATTATATTGTTGATGGTCACCAAGCCATGTATTGCAAGGCGTCTGCTATGGAAGCTGTATTTGCGCAATACGAAGTGGCTGTTATTGAGAAAACTGAATTAGGTGAGCATGTTACTCGCTGGTTGGCTGGGTTTTTAGCCATACCCAGTTCAATCAATAGCTTTTTAATGAGCGCATTAGCGGATTATTGTATTAAATATCAACTTGATGATTTTAAAAACAAGTTTATTAGCTTATGTGATAAAGACCTATGTGATAAAAGCTTATTTGATGAAAACCGCTTTAAACAGCATGAAGTTAAAGCGTGGAATAGGGCTGATGGACCTAGACTTATTGAGTCTGCAGTCATTCAAACAGACTTTAATCTTGTTGATACCTTAAAGACTTGGATTGATGACGAACCAGAAGATGAAGAACAACCGAGTGTTGTAAACGAAGACTTTGAGGGCTTTGATTCGTTAATGGGGGAAGGCGGTTTATTGGCTAATATTCTGTATGACGAAAACACGATCTTAGAAAATAGCGTACCTGTAAGTTCATTAGCGGCGGCTGGTCGTAATGATCCTTGTCCGTGTGGCAGTGGAAAAAAATATAAGAAGTGTTGTTTACAGTAGGGCAACGAGTTGGAATAGCTAATCGAGCTGTTATCATCGAGGTATAATGACGATTCTAAATAAACCTTGAAGGTAATACACTCTTATAAAAAACCGTTAATCGAAAGATTAACGGTTTTTTGTTTTATGAATTCAAATTAGTTAATACAGGGGAGAATTGCACTAGTCCTCGAGTAGATGTAGAAGCTAAATAAAGTTCGAAAAAAGCACGCAAGTCTACTTATGCTGTTGAACATAAATTGGCTTTAGTGAATAAAGATAGAAACAAATTCGGCAGCTGATTTCTTGGTGTCAATATAGTCCTCTTCGTCTGAAATTTTCAGTATAGGTGGAAGTCGACTGTACACCTGTTAGTTGACTCAAGCAGGTCGAAAGTTAACCTGATAATCATTGGCATAGCAGCCGTTCCAAAAAATGATTGTGAGATTAATATTATGATAAAAAAATAAAATACAGTTATAGAACGAGAATAATCTCTATGACTGTTACAATGCTGTTTTTTGATTTTAGGCTGACTATGAATAAAAGTAATGATCCACTACACGGCGTGAAACTTGAACAGATTCTAACCGAACTAGAGAAGGAAATTGGTTGGGAAAAGATGGGTGAGTTACTTAATATTCGTTGTTTCACCAATAAACCGCGACTTAAATCAAGTTTGAAATTTCTGCGTACAACCCCTTGGGCACGTAGTAGAGTTGAAATTTTATACCTAAAAACATTTTGTAGTAAGCATAAAGAAACGGGGAAATTAATCAGGGGGATACTCGCCCAGAATACAGCAGTAGCAAAGACGACTTCCACCAAGCCTGCTCCCTTTGTTTGGCCAACATCGAAAAATAATTAGAGTTATGTCACACAGAAGACATTAGTATTTGAAAATTTTGTATTCAAGGTGTTAATCAATCAACCCGTTATTTTGGGGTTTTGACTCACTATTCAGACAAAATAGACGACTGGGTACACTCTCTCTAAATCTAATAATTGATTCCAATTATTGTTGCTCAATAGACTTTCCAGAAACAAAAACCACATCCGACAGCAGTTTAGCTTGAACAATAGCTAAAGCATCATTCTTGACGGTTGTTAACGTTGCCTAAGCCAACACTAACCTGCAGAAATGCTTCTTGCATCTTGTCCTAATAGAGTCGCTTCTGCTTCCAATAGTTACCATAATCTATAAGAACGAATAAGATAACTTATCATTCAGGGATTGGGGAGGCCAATTCTCTGGGTTGGTCAGATCCATTAAACGATGTCAATTTATCCATTCGAAAAATCGTCTTATCTGCATTATTTTCAATTTAATCTATAATTTCAATATTGTCCAAGAGCAGGAGGAAATAATGCAGGAGAAAGAATGCAAGAAAGTTATGATTGTTGAAGTTGATCACGCCACTAGATCCACCTTAAGGACATTTATAAAAGATAAGCGCCCTGATTGGATAGTAATCGAGGCAGAAAATGGCTATCAGGCTATGGAGATAACAGATCAAGAAAGCATAGATTTTTTCACCATAGATCATTTCTTACCAAGCCTCTCAGGGTTGAATTTAATCATTGAATTAAAAAGAATGCATACACCTGGGAAGTTCGTTTTGTTTACGTCCCCTCTCGCTGATCACCTCAAAACAGAAATTGAGGTCATGGCCGTAGAGCATTTGGACAAGCCAGTTACTGAAAAAGCAATGCATGCAATGTTAAGGCATTTTGAATCATGAAATAGAAGATACAGCGGATTGTTTATCTATATTTTATTATTAGGTGAAAATATGAATAAAAACAGCATACCAACCGAGCCGATTGGTTCAATACCTCGCAGCCAAAACTTAATTGAGGCTTATAAAAAATACAAGGAAGGGAAGGTTGATTTAGCAACCCTGAATAAACTGGCTGATAGCGAAACGATTCAGGTTATGCAAGATCTTGAATCGCTAGGTTGCCCTGTAATCAGTGATGGCGAACAGAAAAAATTTGATGGGTTTGCCCATTACTGTTTACATAATTCTAAATCATACTCAAAAGAAGGCTTGATTGTTACTTTTTCAGACGGACACGAACGTGTGTTTGCTCCTCACCTTAAGGTTCCGCCATTAAGATATGTGCAAACAGCGGATGAATTCCTAAAATTTGCACTACAACATGCTCATGTTCCCGTCAAACAAGCGGTGATATCTCCTTCAATGATAAGCCTAGTTTACCCACCAAAAGGTCTTAAAAACTACAACCACGAACAATTTATCAACGATTTGATCGCGCAGCATGTTGGTGAAGTTCGTCGATGTCTTGACTTAGGTGCACATAAAGTTCAGATCGATTTTACAGAAGCGAGACTGTCGATAAAGTATGACCCCTCTGGTGATATGTTGAAATCATTTGTGGATCTCATTAATAAGTGTCTGGCACATTTTAATGACGATGAAATACAGCGAATTGGCATCCATACTTGTCCTGGGGCAGACGTTGATTCCACCCATAGTGTAGAGATTGACTATAAATATTTGTTACCTACATTGTTTGAAATTAATGCTGGTAATTTTTATGTTGCCCTACGGGGAGAGCAAGATTCTAGGAAAGTTTTGCGCTTAATCAGTCGTGTTATTCGACCATTTCAACGAGTATTTATCGGCGTGATAAATCCTAATAGTGATTGTTTAGAAACGCCTGAAGATATCTGTGAACTCATCCTTCAGGCAGCTGAATTTATTCCTGTTGATCAGCTTGGCACAACCGATGACTGTGGTTTCTCTCCCTTTGCTGATGATACCTCCACCGCCAGAGAACTAGTCTATCAGAAAATTAGTGCCAGACTAGCTGGCACCCGTTTAGCAGAGGTAAAGCTATTTGGAAAGGACTTCCTTTCATGAACCGAGCGGATAAAACATCCTCAGGGCTGGATAAACTTGATAGGCTCGAAGAGGAGATAATGGGACTGGAAATTGAAAATCATGCTCTTCAGCAAAAAGTGAAACACTATGACTTTGATCGGTATAAGCTTCAAGAAATTCAGAGAAAAGCAAAAACAGGAATTTGGGAGCTTAACCATTTAACTTATAATTTAATAATTTCAGACGAATTATCTGAGCTACTATGTGATCAACCTACGGATATGAGTGATATATCATGGCATGATTTTATAGACATTATTGTAGCAGAGGAAGATAGAGATATAAAAAAAGAGTTGAATGAAAATGTAATAAAAAAAGGTGAATCCCTTGATTTTGAACATTATATGACAAGGCCTGATGGGAAAATGATTTATGTGCGTCACCTCTGTAAATCATTTTATAATACTATTGGACAACCGTTGATAACGATTGGATTAATACATGATTTCACTTTCGAGCATGAGGAGTCACTTGAGTTGGAAAAACGCTGTTCGACTGATGAACTAACTCAACTGTACAACCGACGACGTATTAACGAGATTATGACAGAGCAATACGATATTTGTCGTCGCTATTATACTGCTAGTTCATACATCATGTTGGATATAGATTACTTTAAAAAAATTAATGATCAATTTGGTCATCAAGTGGGTGATGAAGTGCTACAAAAAATAGCAAAATTCATTAAGAGTCAGATCCGTAGTACTGATTTTGCTGGACGATGGGGAGGAGAAGAGTTTCTGATTATATGCCCGAATACAGTATTAGAAAACGCTGCATTGCTTGCTGAACAATTACGTAATGGATTTATGAAATTACAAATTTCAACGGGCAGTGCCATTACAGCAAGCTTTGGCGTAGGAGAAATTTCTAGTGGAGAGTGTACTAATGCTCTTATAAAACGTATAGATAATGCCCTTTATGAAGCAAAGAAAAACGGAAGGAATAGACTTGTGAAGTCGATGTTCTCCCCCAAATAAATCTATCGTTTACCGTATCATCAGCTTTGCTTAACGTAATTGATGAATAATTATTTTAAAAGTAATGTTATCCGGATATGATGACAGTTTTCTATTTCTATAGAAGAATTAGTAGTTGAAATCACGGGCAAAGTTATCTATAAATCTAACATTGTTAACTTTTCCCACATCGCCAGAAATGTCTCCTTTAAGCGTTCTGATCTTGCCCCATAAAAATGGCACTTTGAAGTCATGCCAATACAATTACGTAAACCATCGCTTTGGTGGCTTAGTTGTCCGCCAATCTAAATGACCCAATGATAAAAACTTCCATCAAAAAACCATATATTTCAATCTATGTGGCACATCCGCTATCAGAAGACGGTTAACTCAAGGTGGTTGTTCAGCCGTGTTCGCAGTTGATCAAAGTAAACTTAAATTTTTTGAAATATATTTCGTACCTAAACCTAATAATTCCAGTTTCCGACTTTATTTAGAACCCACAGTAGGGTTCAATCTCTACGGTTCTTTAAAATAATTATTCAATATATTTTTAGTTAAAACTCCTCACAAAATAATTAAATAAGGTTACTTTTAATTTCATTATATAGAGCACTATTTACCCTAATTCTGTTGATAATTCGGTAACAGTCTAAAAAAACTATAGTTTTTGTATTAAAAAGTTACTGATAGTGGTTAAATAACAACCTATAAAGATTGGAGTTATCAATTTAATAATAATAGTGTTTATTTTAATTAAGAAGGAAGGTTGAATGAGTAAGGTTAAAAGTGATGTAGTAATAGATAATGAAAATCTATTTAGAGCTTTGTTTTCTGCACCAATAGCTATTGTATTGGTGTTGTTCGCTGAAAGTTTTTTAATGTCTTCTGGAATTGTTTTGTTTAAAATTATCTATGTATTAATGGCATTATATTTTACGCTCAGTACGCTTGCGTATGGGGCTTTTTATACAAATGAACTCTACGAGGGAGAAGCTGAAAGTTTTATTCAAAATGAAAATTTATTTAAAGCTTTAGTTTGTACCCCATTAGCTGTTGTATTTTGGTTTTTCGCCGTAAATTCAATAATGTCTTCAGGGCATATTGTTTTTAATGTGACATATGTTTTATTAGCCTTGTTTTTTACACTCAGTACGCTTGGCTATGCCGCTTTTTATACGAACGATCATTATGCGGAAAAGGCTCATGGTGCATAATAACTGGAGTCAAATAGGCCGAACAGCCATTGCTGATGTTGTTCTGCAACTTCAATTAAAGCATTAGTATTTTCAGTAGAATAGTCATTATATTGAATAAAAAGCAGTGGCTATATTTGTCCTACACTACCACGACAATAAGAAAAGCCCGTTAGGTAAGTAACGGGCTTTTGTTTTTTATTAATATTTATTTGTTAGGTAAATAATTTACACGCTACCCAAGATAACATTGCTAATTATTCATGAATTTCTTCACCATCGATATCGAGTAAAGTTGGTTCACCATAACCAAAATCTTTCATACGAGCTAACTGAGTTTTAGCGTCACCTACCACTAGATATATCATCGACTGCTCATCAAAGTATTTATCGATATTACTATGAATATTGTCTAACTTTAAAGCGGTTACATAATTTTGCTGTTGGTCAATATAGTCAGCAGGTAAGGCAAACTTACTCATATTAGTTAGCATACCTAATAATTGATTCAAGGTTTCAAATTTTCGAGAGTTACCTTTAATAATCATATTTTTCGTGACCGCGAGATCTTCTTCTGTGAAGGTGTTTTTGTAATCACCAATAAGTTCTTTAAATATTTCTAAAGACTCTAAAGTTACATTAGTTCTTACTTGCGATGAAGCTATAAATGGTGATTGATAACTCTTTCCTCGAATAGAAGAATATGCACCATATGTATAACCTTTCTGAATACGCAAAGTTTGCGCCAATCGACCACTCATCCCACCACCTAAACGGTTATTAGCTACTTGCAGAGGGTAATAGTCGGCATCTTGTCCAGAAACAACGGGTTTGCCTACCATGATGACTGACTGTTTAGAGTCAGCAACATCGATGAAATAAAACTCAGGCTTGTTACGCTGTTTAATATTAGGCTGTTTAGGTAATTGAACTTTATCGCCTTGCCAACTATTTAGTGACGCTAACGCTTTATTTACTTGGCTTTCGTTCACGGCACCTACGACATGAAAACTCGCCATTTTAGGTGATATGTTGCGCTGATAATATTGTTTAACATCGTTTAGCGTTATATTTTCAACGGTAGTTGAAGTTCCTCCAATGGGGTTTCCTGCGACATGACCTGTTGAATAAAGTAATTTGCTAAAAGCATTTCGAGCAATAGTATTAGCATTACCTTTGGCTTGTTTAATACGTGTTAAACGCGTATTTTTTAAGCGGTCAAATTCACTTTCTTGCCATCTTGGTGTTAACAGCATTTCACCTAATAAAGCGACCGTAGCATCAAAGTTTTTAGCTAACGACCGACCTGAAATATTAACAAACTCACCGTTACTATAAATACGTAAACTTGCACCTAATAAGCCAATCGCTTCTTCTAGCTCTTGCGGTGTTTTACTAAGGGTTCCTTCATTCATTAATTGAGTCATTAATGACGCTGTACCGAGTTTATCTTGAGAGTCTAATTGCTGACCTCCTTGAATCGTTAGATTGAAATTAACAATCGGCAATTCATTTTGTTCAATACCATAAACTTTCAAACCGTTATTTTGAGTGCTTTGCCAAACATCAGGTACATTCAATGTAGGCAATGCACTTAATGCAGGTTCACTTCTGTCATGCAAGGTAGGCGTAATTTCAAATTTAATCGCATCGTTTTCAGCGAATTGTTCTTCCTTTCCTTGCTCTATTTTTTCTTCAACGACATTAGCTTTTACAGAGCCTGTAACAATCAAACCGATTTGGTCTTTTGGTACAAAACTGGTGATTATACTGTTTTTATTTTTAATATAAGTTTGAAAGACACGTTTTACATCAGCAATACTTACTGCCGTAATATTAGCAATATCTTGCTTGATAAATTCAGGTGAGCCTGCGTATTCATTATATTCTCCCAATTTTTGCGCTTTATCTAGAATACTTTCAATTTCATAATAAAAAGAAGTTTCTTGCTCAGCTTTTATTTTGGTAAGTTGCTGTAGGGTAAAACCATTTTTTTCAAACGCAGTCAAAGAGTCTTCTATCGCTTGGTAAATTACATCTAACTTAGTTCCGACATTGCCACGTACCAAAATCGTAAAAGTACCGGCGATTTCTTCAGAGCTATTCCATGAATAAACGCCTGGCGCCAGTTTTTTCTGTTCAACGATAGTTTGATATAACGGGGCTTGTTTACCTGAAGATAATATTTCAGCCAAAGCATCCAAGGCATAAGAATCTTTATGGTATTGTTCTACAGTTGGAAATGTTAAACGAATTTCGGGTAATTTAGCGAAGTTATCTAAATGATATAGTTTTTTAGTCTCTGTTAAGACAACCGGTTGCGGAGACATAGCAGCCATTGCTTTACCGGCTTTTATTTCACCAAACCAAAGTTTTACTTTCTCTTTCGTTTCTTCAAGTTCAAAATCACCAGCTATAACCATAGTAGCATTAGAGGGAACATAAAAAGTTGAGTAGAATTCACGAACATCATCTAAAGTAGCTGCTTGTAAATCGGCTAAATCGCCAATAACTGTCCAGTTGTATGGGTGTTCTTCAGGGTATAACGCTTTTTTTATAACATGACCGGTATGTCCGTACGGACGATTATCGACACGTTGGCGTTTTTCATTTTTCACTACCTGTTTTTCACGCTCTAATGTGCCTTGGTCAACGGTATTTATCATAAAACCTAAACGGTCTGAGTCAATCCATAGCAACTTATCAAAGGCGTCTTTAGGGACCACTTCGTAGTAGATAGTTCCATCACTCCATGTGCCACCGTTGCGGCTGCCGCCAAGTTCAGGAATGAGTTTTCGGTTTGAGCCTTTTGGCACATTTTCAGAGTCGTTAAATGACATGTGTTCAAAAAAGTGGGCAAAACCCGTTCTTCCTGGCTTTTCACGGTTAGAGCCAACATGCACAATAGTTGATATCGCTACAATTGGATCAGACTTATCTTGATGCAGAATGACTTTTAAACCGTTATCTAACGTAAAAGAGTCGTAAGTGAGGTTTAAGTCACTCGCTGCAGGTTTTTCAATAACCGGGCTGTCACTCTTTTTAGTGATGTTTGAATCAGCCACGCCACAAGCACTTAATACGATAGAAGCGGTTAGGGTGAGTGCCACCGCTTTGTTGCTTTTAGCAAAATTTATTATTTTTTTTATTTTCATTAGGCTTTCCTTGGTCTATCAATTTTGATGAGATAAATGAACTGTTTATAAAATCCAAGTCTTAATCTATCTGAAAATATCTAAGAGGGGTATTAATTTAATGAACTTAAAGGTTTAATAAGTAATGATTAGTTTACATACTTATCTATGTGGATTTTTTTGAAATAAAAAGGGAAACATTATGAATGTTTCCCTTTTGTGTTTTACTAAAAGTGACGAGTTAATTTATGATGATTTAAGGGTTATAAATAACATCCAAACTTACGCCACTGGCTGCTGAGTATCCATAAATACCAATGTGCCATGTGTCAGCGGTAGGGTTAGTAAATGAACATACTTCATTATTACCACTTTCGTATGGTCGACAATCATAAGTTGACGAGGTTGGTTTTGTACCACGTCTAATATATAAGTCAGCGTCACCAGTACCACCACTCATAGTGAAGTCTAATGTTGCCATACCTGCTGGAACGTCAATTGTGTAATATGTCCATGCTCGACGACCTACACTAATATCTGTTACAGAAGCCGTGCCACCTGTTGCTCCGCCACCTGTAGTTGGTTCAGTGAAGCTACCCGTCAAGTTAACATCAGAGAAAGCAGAGTATGCAACAACTTTTACATAGTAAGTACCTGCTTGTGCTGTGCTAATTGGACAACTTTCAGCATTACCGCCTGCATATGGACGACAATCGTAACTAGTACTTGTTGGTGCTGAACCAAATTTAACGTATAAATCAGCATCACCTGTACCACCAGCCATAGCAAAGTTCAGGTCGGTTGCTCCGGCAGGTACTTCCATAGTGAAGCTAATTTCTGTACTAGAGGTTAATCCTGTTTTAGCTACACCATTTTCAAGAGTATTGCCTGTTGGAGGCGTTGGAGGAGTTGTTCCACCACCACAACTTGCAGCTAATGCATCAGAAGCGGCTTTTGCTTGTACTAAACCAAAACCTGTTTTGTCGTCGCGACCTGCAACATCAAGATCGATAGCCGTTGACTTTAAAGCACTACGTACTTCATCAGCGCTACAATCAATGTTATTACTCCAGACAATTGCTGCGACACCCGTAACATGAGGCGTTGCCATTGAAGTACCATTATAATATGCATAGTTTTGCGAGCCGTTAACCGTTAACGTTGCGGAACTGCCTAACTGAGTCAATAATTGCTGACCTAAAGCACGACTAACTGAAACACTCGGTACTGAAACTGCATTGGTAGCGTCAACTAAAAATGGATTTTGTAAACCAGGACGGGTACTGTCACTGTAAACAATAACACCAGATGCGCCTGCGTCAGCACATGCTTTAGCTGGGTTTATTTCTGGATAGTTACTTCCTTTTTGGTTGTCATTACGCTCGGCTAAACAAATGTTGCCTGCAACGTTACTACAGCTATAGCTGCTACCTGAAATTGTACAGCTCGCTAAAACGCCGTTAGCACTGCTATCAACATTACTTACTACGAAGTTACTGCCACTTTGTATGTAATGTGTTTGTGGTACTACATCATCATTACCATAAGTTGTTGAACCTATGTTAATAAAACCTAAACGGCCATCACCAGCAACAGTAGATAAAATAGCTTCACCAGGAGCAGATATTTCTACTTGGCTTGTGTATTGAGAAAACTCAGCATGTTGATTATTACTATCAAGTGCGCCAACGGCCATAACTGAGTCATAAGAAGCAGGGTAAGATAATGTGGTGTTACCATCGTTACCAGAAGCTGCAACTAATAATACGCCAGCGTCTGCTGCAGCTTGAAGTGCATTTTTCTCAGTAGTACTTGAACCTGCACCACCTAAACTCATGTTAATTACTTTTGCGCCATTATTAACACAAGTATCAACAGCATCAGTTAATTCACCCGTGTAACCCCAACCAGCTTCATTAAATACTTTAACAATATGAAGATTTACATTGGTGTTTGGCATGATACCTACAACACCTTCACTGTTATTCACACCAGCAATAGTTCCCGCTACGTGAGTACCGTGAGAACCGCCATTTTGATACCAGTTTCCTGTTCCTGAATTGTTGGTCCCCGAGGCATTGTTAGCGTTTAAATCTGGGTTTGCTTGCTCATAACCAGAATCGATAATACACACGGTCATATTTGCGCCGTCATTATCAGTTAATTGGTCTGATTGTGTTTTTGAAATACCCCAGGGCTGATTTTGCGCCATTAAAAAGCGTTTATAATCAGGTTCAATAAACTCAATTGATGTGTCTTTTTTCATACGAGCGATCATTTTTTTCACATCTTTAATGTTCTTTTGTTTACCAAAAGAAATACTGTGACGACCATTCTTTAGAGCCCGCTCGTGTTTTAACGATAAGCCTGCTTTTTTGGCTAGTCCTGGGGGAATAGCTTTTCCGTTTTTCTTATTTTTAAATTTAACAATTAAACGATCAGTAAAATCCTGCTTTTCTAGCATTTGTTGTGCTCGCCAATCAGCAAAACTTAATTTTGTTAATTGGGCAGATTCCATTCCGCTTTTATTTACTTTATTGATCTTAGCTTGGCTAGCATAACTTGCCGCGCTAGTTACGGTTAGAATAGATAAGGCTACTGCACTTAGTGCAAGGCGCTTGTTATTTCTCATCTGATATAAACTCCATCGTTTGTTATTACGTTTATTTCGAGAATGTACTTATGTAACCCTCGACGTATTTTTTTATGTATTGGCTTACAGTAATGAAAACCAATGACAAAATAATGGCCTGTTAACAATATTTTAACTAGCAAATGACGGACTGATTTTGATAATAAAACGACGAGTTTAAAGTTGGTTGTTTTGATAAGTCATTGATATTTAATGCCCCTCACTCTTTTTGTCGCTGTTGTTCGAAAAGCTGTCGCTATAGTGCTAGGGAATATTTCATGAGTTGATATTATCGAATTATGCAAGAGGCAGGATGCTGATTTTAGCTAACAACAAGAAGTCATAAGTAGTAAGGACTACTCAAAAATAAATAGCGTTGCTAATACCAATAATAACAACAACGTTTCCAATATAATAAAGAGAGAGTGGAAAACATATGAAAATTTCTAAATTTACAACATCGATAATTGCTTTAGCTGTAACAACAGCATTCTCAGCTCAAGCAGCTGACGACAGATACATAATCAAGGTCGATGAAAGTAAAAAAGGCATTGTAAAAGCACTCGCTAAAAAATTAGGCGCTGAATTAAGAATAGACAGCAAAGGTTTTATCGCGGCTTCATTTGCAGGTAAAAATTTAAGCCAAGTTAAAGGGCTAATGAATAACCCACATATTCAATTAATTGAAGAAGACCATCGTCGTAAAGCGCTTTCTCTTTATAGTGACACTTCTGGCAATCCTATGGCAGCACAACTTATTCCATATGCTGTTAAACAATCTCAAGCTGACCAAGTGAGTTTTGACGCTGCAGCAGGTATGAAAGTTTGTATTATTGATTCAGGCTTAGATCGCTCTAACCAAGATTTCGAATGGGGCAACATCACGGGTACTAACGATTCAGGTACCGGTAACTGGGACGAAAATGGTGGCCCACATGGTACTCACGTTGCCGGTACAATTGGTGCTGCAGATAATGGCTTTGGTGTTATTGGTATGGCGCCAGGCGTTGATATGCACATAGTTAAAGTTTTTAACGAAGCGGGTTGGGGATATTCTTCTGACTTAGCACATGCAGCAAACATATGTGCTGGTGCTGGCGCTAACATCATCAGTATGAGTCTTGGTGGTGGTGGTGCAAATAGCACTGAAGAAAATGCATTTAAAGCGTTTACTGAATCAGGTGGTTTAGTTGTAGCAGCTGCAGGTAACGACGGTAACAATGTACGTTCATTCCCAGCAGGTTATTCTTCAGTAATGATGATTGGTGCTAATGATAACAACAATGCTATTGCAGATTTTTCACAATTTCCAAGCTGTACATCAACTTCTGGTAGAGGAAAAAAGCAAACGACAACTACAGACGAAACAACTTGTGTTGAAGTAACTGCAGGTGGTGTTGATACCTTATCGACTTATCCAGCAGGCATGGCGACTAGTGCTTCAATGAGTGTTGACGGTGCTGCTTTTGCAACATCTGCAATGGAAAACTCGGGCTCAGTATCAGGTAATACTTACAACATGGGTACGGCAGAAGCTGTTGATAATGGCGCAAACGGTTTGGTTTGTGTAATAGAACGTGGCGTTATTTCTTTCCATGATAAAGTCAATAACTGTGAACTTTCAGGTGGCGTTGGTGCTGTGCTTTATAATAACGAACCCGGTATGCTATATGGTACATTGGGCGACGCTAATACAACTTCTATCCCTGCAGTAGGTGCTTCTCAAGAAGACGGAGCAGCATTATTAGCGGCAACTACAATTGATATCACTATTGGAACTAGCGATTACGGCTTCATGAGCGGTACTTCAATGGCTACCCCTGCAGTATCAGGTATGGCTGCTTTAATATGGTCTAACCATAACGGTTGTACGGGTACAGACATTCGTAATGCATTAAAAGCAACGGCAGAAGATAGCGGCGATGTAGGTCACGATGACAAGTTCGGACACGGTATTGTTAAAGCAAAAGCTGCCAGTGATTACTTAACAGCTAACGGTTGTGGTGTTACTCCTCCAGTAGAAGGTGGTGATATTACCGCTGATGCATCAGGATACCGCGCTAAAGGTAAAAACAAGGTTGATTTAACTTGGTCAGGCGCTGTTACTTCAAATGTTGACATTTACCGTAACGGTTCAGTAAGAACGACTACGTCAAACGATGGTTTATATACCGATAGCTTTAGAACTTATGGTTCATTTACTTATAAAGTATGCGACCAAGATACAAGTAATTGTTCTGCAGAAATGAGCGTTACTTTTTAGAACGACGTTTTACTACAAGGAAGTAATCTCAACTAAGTACATGATATCCAGTTTTTAATTTGAGCTGGATATTTCTATTTTAGCAAACGCCCATTTAAAATGGTTATATATATATAACTATAAGTTATTACAGGTTAGGTTTTATTTGGTTTATGTTCACAGTCAACGTGTATTTTGTAACTTATTATTAAAAATTGTATGAATGTACTATTTTTAACATATAAATTACATGCAATAAACTGAGTTACCCTGACGTTTTTAAAAGATGTAACGGGCAAAGGGGATAAATATTTTGAATATATCAATAAAAAGAATTATAAAACCACTCTCACTGATAGGCCTTGCCAGTGTAGCGGCTTGGCTTATTCATGTAAGCATTGATAAAAATGCTGACTCGCAAAAAAAATCGTACATTATCTCAGCAAGTAGCTATCAATCTTTACAAAAAGAGTTAGCAACGCTTAACGTTAAACCAACACATCGACTAGCTATCATAAATGCGGTTGCGGTTTCTCTTAATGATGAACAACTAGTAGAACTTCAAGCACGTTTGATTGTACAAGTAACAATAAATCATAAAGTTAAGTTAAGTGGTAATGCTTGGGGCAAGCGTAGATGGCAACCTAAAGCGGTAGTCGCGGATTATATAGATGCATCTTCTGCACATTCAGTAAGAAATTTTGGCGATGGGGTAACGATCGGCTTTTTGGATACAGGTCTCGACCAGTTGTCAGGTTTATCTAAGGATTTATATGGTAGAGATAAAGCTTGGGGCACTTATGATGCTATCAATAACAAAGTAAGCAATTATGATAATGAAGCAAGTGGCCATGGTACTCATGTGGCTAGTATAGCTGCCAACAGCGATTATGATGTTCATGGAAAAATATACGGCGTTGCACCTAATGCAGCACTAGTTGGAATAAAAGCGTTTGATGGAACAGGTAAAGGTACATACGCCGATGTTATTCGGGGGATCGACTGGGCTTTACAGGTAAAAGATCAAATCAACCTAAAAGTATTGAATATGTCTTTTAGTGGTCCGGTACGTTCATATTACTGGGAAGATCCACTAAACCAAGCGGTAATGAAAGCATGGCAAGCAGGTATCGTTGTGGTTGCTTCTGCCGGTAATACAGGGCCAGACCCTATGACAATAGGTGTACCTGGTAATGTTCCTTATATTATCACCGTAGGTGCGATGACAGATAATTACACCACAAACAATTCAGATGATAAAATTACAACATTTAGTGCTGCTGGGCCAACAGTTGAAGGCTTCGTTAAACCTGATGTTATAGCACCGGGTGGACACCTTTCTGGCTTAATGTCTTTTGATACACAAATTGTAATGGAGCATCCTGAATTTCATGATGGAGGCCGTTATTTTGAAATGTCAGGAACTTCACAAGCTGCCGCAGTCGTGTCTGGAGTGGTAGCATTAATGCTAACAAATGATCCAACATTAACACCTGACGAAGTTAAATGTCGTTTAATGGATAGTGCACATAACGCAATTAAATCTGACGGTACTTTAGCTTATAGTGTATTTCAGCAAGGTGCTGGTATTGTAAATGTTACTGACGCACTGTTGAGTAGTGCTAGTTCATGTGCGAACCAAGCATTAAATATCGCTCAAGATTTAGCAGGTGAAAATCATTATTTCGGGCCTGCTAATATAAACGAAGATGGAAATTTTTATATTGAAGGGTTAGGGCAAGAGTACGTTTGGGATATTGAGCAGTCTAATGTAGAAGGCGACGGACTCCTTTGGAAAACTAGTTTTGATACTAATGTATCTATCTGGCAGAACAGCGCAACTACAAATGGCTTGTTATGGAAAACCAATTTTGAGACAAATGGCTTACTATGGAAGACAGGTTTTGGCACTGATGGACTCTTGTGGAAAACATCATTCGCAGTTGATGGTCTACTCTGGAAAACGAGTGTTGATATTAATGGTAGTGATGCTATTGGAATTAACAACTGGGTTCCTCCTCAATAAAGCCCAACATTAAGTTATAAGCTACAGTGAGTATATTGCTGTAGCTTTAATTACTCTACTTTAATTAATCATGGGATTACCTTAACTATTGTGAAAAACTTTTTTCTTTTCTTGATGTTTCTCTATAGCTATTCAGTTATTGCACAAGAAGGTAAGTTATTTAAGAATTTTGGTATTGATAATCCTATCGCTTATAAATTTGTCATGACTATTGCTCAGGATCATAAAGGTTTTATGTGGTTTGGCGCACAAGAAGGTTTACATCGGTTTGATGGCTATCAACTCGTGAGTTTTCATTATGATGCTAGCCTGCCAAATTCTTTAAGCTCTAATGTCATTAGTCGTATTATTACCGATAAAAATCAACAGCTTTGGGTAGGGACTCGTGGAGGTGGTGTTAATTTGTATCGGGAAAAAACACAAGACTTCACCCATATCACATCCAAAACTCAAGGTTCAGAATTAACTAACGACACTATTAATACGTTATTTGAAGATAGTTCTGGAAATATCTGGATTGGCACAGAAAATGGCCTCAATATTTTATCTCAACACCAAGGGAAATGGTTTGTAAAACAAATCTATCAAGAGTTAGGTAATCCTAGAAGTCTTTCACACAATACCATACATGCAATCACTGAAAGTAGTAAACACCAGATTTGGGTTGGTACTAATGGTGGTGGAATATCTGTTTTTGATCTACAAGGAAACTTTATAAAAGTAGTTAAGCACGGTGACAATAATAGTAACAACTACGCAAATAAATTCGTAAATACTTTATATACAGATACCGATGGTAATATTTGGATAGGTACGGTCAGTCAAGGTGTATTGAAATACATATCTAAGAGAAATGACTTTATACATTATCTGTCTGATAGTGATGATGACTCAACAATTAATAGCAATACAATTCATCATATTTACCAAGACTCAGAACAGAATATATGGGTTTCAACCGACAATGGTTTATCGATTTATCATTATAAAACTAAACAGTTTTCACAATATAAACATACTCCTAATAATCCCTACAGCTTAAGTCATGATTACATCATAACCACCTTTGAAGATAAAAACCGTATGATGTGGATAGGAACATTCACCGGAGTCAATCGCTGGGACCCTGCTATGACTACTTTCTCTCAATATAGTGGCGAAAGTAATCCTGATTTAAAGAGCCGAAATATTACCAGCTTTGTAGAGATGGATAATAATAGCACTATTTTTAGTACCTATAGTGGTGGTATCTATCAGATTTCTCATCGGAATAAAAACGTTGTGCGCATTGACTTTAATAACTATTTCTCTGATTTAAGAATTATGACTCTGTTTGCTGAAGGTGACAATTTATGGATAGGGACACGCGCGTCAGGGCTTTACAAAGCTAATATGAAAAGTAAGCAAGTCGTTAAATTTTCACACGATGCTCAAGATATCAATTCACTCTCTACGAATGGTGTTACCGATATTATTAAAGATCAACAAGGAGAACTGTGGATTTCAACATTCCACAAAGGGCTAAACAAATATAACAACGACGGTACTTTTACTAGATATGGCCAAAACAAAATAACGCCCGAACTTGGACCCAGTAATAATTCGATTTTACATTTACTAGAGGATGAACAGGGATTTATTTGGTTAGCAACTTATGGTGGTGGGTTAAATCGACTTGATCCAAAATCAGAGACGTTTATTCATATAATGAGTGATAAAAATAATCCAAAGAGCATTTCTAGTGATCTTTCTTGGTATATGTTGTTAGATGAAAGTGGCCATTTATGGGTAAGTACACAAGCAGCCGGGCTCAATAAATTAAGCTATCAAGATCGCTTAAAACAAAACTTTGAATTTAAACACTTTGATACTAAAGATGGTATGAAAAGCCAAACTGTCTATGGCATGGTTCAAGATGATTTTGGTGATATTTGGCTAAGTTCAAATAAAGGTGTATCACGGTACACACCAGGAAAAGAAAGTTTTAAGCACTTTGACTTAAGTCATGGGTTAGTTGAGCTTGACTATAATCATGGTTCAATATTCAAAGATATGAATAATATGATTTATTTTGGTTCCGCTAAAGGTTTCTCGACTGTCTTACCCGATAACAGCCATCATACTTTACTTGCTCCAGAGGTGCGTTTAACTAATATATTTAAGTTAAATGAGCCTATAAATTTTGATAATACGTTAACAGAATTATCAGCTCTAGAGTTACAGCATACCGATCAATTGGTTTCATTCGAATATGTCGGTTTGAATTATGCGAATCCGGAATCGACGCGTTATAAATATCGTTTATTAGACTTTGATCAAGAGTGGATCGATGCGGGGAAGTCCAGACGAGCCACTTATACTAACTTACCCGCAGGTAGTTATCAGTTACAGGTGATTGCAGGTAATAGCGACAATATTTGGAGCGAACCCAGCCTATCACTTAATCTTATTGTACAACCCGCACCATGGAATACTTGGTGGGCCTATTTACTATATGCCATGACAGTTGCGTTAGCTTTATTAGTATATTCACGTTTTTTAAATCGAAAATTATTAGTTGAACAGCAGCAAAAAACCTACCTTAAAGAACAAGTGAAAGAGAAAACTCAAAAGTTTAAGTTGAAAAATAGTGAACTTGAGCATGCCAATAAATTACTTGAAAAAGCGGCAACGGTAGACAAAATAACAGGGGTTAGAAGTCGCCGGTATTTAGATATTTATATTGAGCAAACTAGCCAATTAATGAATCAAATCCATCAAAACATTTTACCCGTACAGCGAAGTACATTACCGCGACTCTATGTATTAATGGTACAAATAAATGAACTGTCAGATGTTAGTAATAGCCAGCTTATTAACATAACTGATTTATTACTCTTTAGCCGCAATACTGATGACTTGGTTGTACGTTGGTCAGATGATACTTTTGCTGTTATAGGCTACGAAAAAGAAAATAATGCTAGTGAATTAGCGGTAAGGCTCGCGAGTAGATTCGACAAACAGTTCGACGACAAAATAGCTATGAATGTCGCTTATTCTTTTTATCCTTTTAATCGAGAGCAACCTATGGATGTTTCATGGGATCAAGTCAGTGTAATGATTGAGCTTGGTTTGAAGCTAACAAGTGAAGATAATGCCATTGCTTGGCTTGGGTTATGTGAGCCAAAAAAACAACCGTTTAGTTACTTAGAGGTTATTCAAGGTGTCAATTTATCAGCACTCAAGCAAAATATTCAAGTTAAACAAGGCTAACTAAATAAACCTTAATGGTTAGCCTTTAGCAAACTGTTGCTGATATTGTTTAGGGGTGCAATTAAAAGATTCTTTAAAACAGCGACCAAAATACGTTTGTGAAGAAAATCCAACATCTAAAGCAATTCTGCCAATTTTGGAACCATTTTGAAGAAGTATTTGTGCTTTAGCTAGACGAAACTCTTTAATGAAATTGTTAGGTGTTGTGCCTAGGATAACTTTCATTTTACGTTGTAACTGACGCTCGCTCATCGCCATATTACTGGCTAATTGCTGAATACCTAAATCAGTTTCTAAATACATTTTCGCCACAAGTGTTTCTAGTTTTTCTATAAACTTTTCATCCACCGACAAAATAGCGCTTTCAGTACTGGTTAACTGCGACACTTTTTTTACGCTATTATCTTTTCGTTCCTCTTTGAGATTATCACGAAATTTATGCAAATAGTTTTGCTGAAGCTGTTTACGATTTTCAATCAAATTTTCGATTCTAATTAATAACTCTTGTTGATTGAAAGGTTTACTTAAGTATTCATCAGCTTGTAAATTTAGTCCATGAAGACGACTCTCTAAGTCTGAACGGGCGGTTAATAAAATAACGGGTATATGCGCAGTGACTTCATTTTCTTTTAATTGTTTAAGGACTTCAAAACCATCAATGCCCGTTAACATAATATCGCAAACGATAAGGTCTGGAATATACTCTTCGGCAAGTATAAGACCTTGTTCGCCGCTTATCGCCAACAAACAGTGATGTTGTTGTTCAACTACGCGTTTAATATGGTTTTGCATGTCTAGGTTATCTTCAATTACCAACACGACATTATGTAGATCATTATTAGCCTTGGTTTGATTGGTATTTTGTTCTAATAATAACGAAGAAACTTCACTTTCAGATACGCTAGTTGGCACTTCAGTTTCTATTTCAACGGCCTTTGTTAAAGGAATTGATAAGGAAAACTTACTACCCTTATTATATTCACTGACTAAATTTATGCGCCAGTTATGTGCTTTTACCAATTCATTAACTAAAGATAAACCAATACCAACACCAAATACGCCATGATTTTTCTCGTCGTCAGCTCTTTGAAAACGTTCAAAAATCTTTAATTGTGATTCTTTATTGATACCAATTCCAGTATCAGTGATATCTACAATAATATTATCTTGTTCATTATAAGCACTGACTTTTATACTTCCGCCACCAGGTGTGTATTTAATCGCGTTAGCCAGTAAGTTGAAGATGATTTTTTCAAAACCTTGTGCATCGCATTCGAGCCAAAGGTCGTTAGAAATATCAGCATCAAAACTTAAATCGTTTTGTTTAGCTAAGCGAGCGAAAGAATCTATAGGCATAGCCATTAACTGACTTAATCGGTAAGTAGATAACGACAGTTTCGGATTGTCAGTAAGGCGTGACAGTTCCAATAACTGTTCAACCATGCGGACTAACCGTAAGCCATTACGCTTAGCTGTAGTGAGTTCTAGCCCTTCTTCTTTACTGTGATCTTTTAATAGATATTGATCTAAAATACCGTTAATAATAGTTAGTGGTGTTCTGAATTCATGAGAAATATTAGCAATGAATTTATCCTTTAAATCTAAGGTTTGTTTTTCTGCTAATTTTCGCGCCGTTAAATTAATAAAAGTAATGACAATGAGAGGTTTTTCTTCACGGTCTGCCCATTGTAATTCAGCTTGTACGGGGAGTTCAGTACCATCGGCACGACGGGCGATACACTCAATTGAAATTCCGATGTCTTTACGTTGTAGCGCATAAACATTACTTTTAAAGTCAAAGAAGTAATGCATGGTATCTTCAGTTGAGAATAAAATACTTACATTGGTATCTTTTAATTCATGATCTAAACTTTGGAACATTTGCACTGCAGCCGGATTGGACGATAATATTTTTCCGTCAATTGACGTGGTTAAAATAGCATTGTTAGATGCACGTACAATGGCTTTATCTTCACTATTAAGAATTGAACTGATTAGCGTGTTATTTTTTTGTGATAACGCTTGTTGTTCTTTTTGTTGAGTAAAAACTTTTTCCTTGAAACCTAAAGTATGCTTTCTCTTATTGTAAGCGATGAGAATGATCAAAATAAAAGCAATCGCTGCCCAAATTCCTATAACAACAGACTGCCAGTAAGAATTGGTTATGTAGGGCGAATCTATTTCTAACCCCACTATATGAATGGTAAAAATAACACTGACCAACAATAAAATATACAGTTCGGGATAGGTGTCTTTTGAAATAGGTTTAGTCGGCTTTTGATTATTTATTGATGCAGTTGCAGACAAGATAAGTGCACAATAGGGAATAAACTGTATTAAGCTTTTTATATAGTTATCTGCATAGATGGCTTGCTCTTGAATGAGGTAATAATAATTAGCGTTATCAATTAACAAGACCAATGAGGCAATAGATAGTGGTCCATAGACAGTTAACCAAAATTTTTCACGGCAAAAAATAACACAGACCATCAGCCGGATAAAAATTAGTCCAGTTATCGTGATATGAAATAATGCGGAAGGTAAAAACTTATGTTCTGCAGTGTTTGAAAACTCTTCTGGCAATAACACGAAATAACAAAAACAAGTTAAGGTAAAAAATATTGCAGGCACTCTCCCTGCAATATATTTGTTGAGCGGGGTTTCGCTTAGGTGAGGGTTGGTCTCTATGGCAAGTAATATGAAAAAATAGCTAAATAATGAGAAAAAATCTTCAAGTATTGGCGAGGCATCTATGTATTCACCCGCAAAAATAATGCCTGAAATAAGATCAACGATAATAGCTAGAGAGAAAAACTTCCAAAATAACTTTAATGAATGGGACTTAGTCGATAAATAGCTATTAACGACAACAAATACACTCATTGCCTGCAACATAAGTGATGGAAACCCTAACATAAACGAAAAGGAGACATTAAGAGAACTTGTAATCGCTGTATAAGGGAAAAAGGTTAAAATTATTGTAATGAATAAAAATATATTTTTATTAAAATGTGGCAATGATGAGTTCCAATACTAAAGTGATTTTTATTATTATTGCCTAATCATGAGGCGTATTATTTTCTCCTTTCATCATTTTAGTATACATGAATTTAACATTTTATGAATGAAAAGCAGTCATAGGGTTTTTAGCTCTTTGAGTAAGTCTGCTAATTTTTCAATTTTAATATTTGATAATTGTCGGTAATCAAAATACGGGCACACAATTAGGTTTTGTGTCTTATCAATAGCAAACTCGTCATCTAACCATATGAAATCAGCCACTAGCTGACCTGTTGCTAACAAATGCTTGGCATAGGTTTTTCCACAGATAATATGTAATGATTCTTTATTTATCGACGGTTGTGGAGGGGAAAACAATAAAGCCGTTTCAGAATTTGGCTGAAGTAAAAAACTATCACGATATGTTTGCCAAGTGGGTGCAAACACTGAAAAGGTGAAGTATTTTTTATCAAGTGCATAAAGTAACTTAGCATAAACATTAAAAACTTTACGCCAACCATTACCACATGCGTTATTAATGGTATTAATCTCATCTGATGTTACTGGGGATATCAAGGTTAATTGTTGATATTCAAGCATATTAGGTTTATTACCTATATACACAGCGATAGTGAAATTTGTACAACCTAATCCCGTAGTGTCCAATTGATATTACCTAATTTATAGCGAGTTGAGCATTGTAAAATTATATTTGAGCTAAGTAAAACGACTATTATTAGCCGGATATTGAATAAATGACAGTTATAGCATTAGAGTATTTATACCGCCTTCCATGTCGGTATAAATAGGGAATATTGTTATGGATAAAGTTTGAGTAAAAACAACTGTTTTACGACCGTTTGTATCTCTTTTCATCTGTAATATTCTTAATTGTAGATTCAATGGGTATTATTCACCTTATGTCAGTCCATAACGAAATACACTTGCCAGCCATTGCTCCGTTTGTTTTATCCATGACAGGCCGTAAAGGCCGACTAAATGTCTAGGCTTTAATTTACAACGTGGATCTGATAAGAGTGTTCGTGCTTGTGCAAAGTGACCATCACTAATATTAAGTTTTGCAAGATGACATAAGTGTGCAGCGCTATATTTAAGCATATGTACATTGTTATGTTGTTGTGTATGCTTTTGATTAGTCTTTTTTGCCTCTTTAGTAAGTCGGATGCTGAAACCACATTCAGTTGAAGGAATATTATTTTTACTTGCTTGGTTTTGTGCATCTTTATGATAAAGCGAATGAATATTAGGTGAATAGGCAATGGCTGTATTTAAGGCAACGCGACAGAATAAGTCTTGATCTTCGCCAATGGGCTCATCAATAGGGAAGCCGCCAATTGACTTAAATAATGTCCGTTGAATGACCATAGACGACATGGTGAAAGGCAAATCACCTTGTGAAGCTACGTTAAAGTAATCGTCTAAAATTGCGCCTTCGGGATTGATACTATTGAGCTTAATTTTAGCATCGCTAAAATTGTTTTCAGATTCGACAATTTGATAACGAGTGCCAAAAAATTGTGCTTGTGGAAACTTAACAATTAATCGAGCGACTTCATCTAAAAAGAGCGGTAGCCACTGGTCGTCCGCATCTAAAAAGGCAATGTACTCATGACTCGCTAACGCTACGCCATTGTTTCGAGCAGCCGATACCCCTTGATTTGCCTGGTGTACTATTTTTACATTCTTCATGTTTGCACTTTTAACGAGTAAAGCACCTTCATCCGTAGAACCATCGTCGATAACAATAATTTCTGCCGCAGGGTATTTCTGCCATGCGATACTTTTTAATGTTCTTAATATATGCTCAGCTTTATTAAATAGCGGAATAATGACGGTAAAATTTATATGTCTCATTTTGAATACTCCAGTTAGATAAAGAATTTTGAATGGCGCTATCAACAGGTAAAGCAGAGGGGATGAAACTTGTTGAGATACCTTGTGTTATTAGCGAAACAATATTTTCGACATCGAAGTTAAATAAATCTATTTGATAATCTTCAGGCATACCAATTTCATCGCACCAACCTTGGCATTTACTGTGATAATTGACCGATAAAACAGGGGTGTTAGCTAAGTAGCCAAGAATAGCGCCGTGTAAACGCATACTTACAATAGCTTTGTAACTTGAAAGGTGTTCAAGTAACGTGATTGGGTTTGGCTCATATTTCTTAATGGTTACTGGAATATTTTTGCTTAACCGAATAACAATATTATTATTGATTTTCCAATCACCTAGCGAGCTATGCCCGTTAAATTCTATCAAAGTAATAGGTTCACCCGTTTTCTTATATAACTGAGTAATGAGTTGAGAAAAGTGTTCAAATCTTTGCTGTTCAGCAACTTTATCCGTATTACCCATGGCATTAATTGCGACTGAACATAAAGTCAGTGCTATACCTTTACGCTGCGTTAGTTGAGGTTTATATTTTTTAGAGCATAATAATAACGGGGCTAAATCAAAGGTTTTTTTAACATTCGCTTTCGGTGCAATACTTTGTGCGATATCTAAACTTAAAGTATCTCTAACGCCAACGTAGCCACATTCATTTAAAAATTTAGCACAAGACTTCTCAGCATCAAGCGAAGTGAATGGACCTATGCCAACCCCAACAGCTAAGCTATTTTTAGGGCTTGATAAAGACATTAACTGCCTTTTTAAGTTGATATCTGTTTCGCTATGCAGAACTGAGCCGCCACCAAAAATGATACGTTTACTTTGTAGAGCGGTTTTATAATGTAACAACCTATTTTGTCCTGGAAATTTTTGGTTAAAGGCCAATGAAAGCTGGTGCTCGCTTTGTGTTTCTCTTGTGAAATCACCATACAATCCTACTTTCGTATTTTCGCATCCCACAAGATGTTTAGCAGCCCAAGCCGTAGCGTACATTAATGCATCGTCACCGCTATTTCTCATACCGTAGTAGCCGACTAAATAAGCATCATATTTCTTAAACATATTCTTCTCCTGATCTCAGTGGGTTCAAAGCAATGCCTATCCATAAAAGTGCAGGCCAAAAAATAAAACTTAAAATCTCTAAATTTTCAAAAAATGAATAACAAACAAGAACGAGAGACAGTAACGCCGCGGTATAACAAATTTTACTTTTAAGGCTATTCCAAAATAAGTAAAGGCAAGTAAAGGTTAGGGGGATTGCTAGCGATAATAGTCCGACAATGCCTTTTACAAATAACAAGCCGTACCAACTATGGTGAGAGCCAATAGGCATGCCTTCAACTATTTTAGGGCCTCGCTCAACAATGCCATGTCCCCATATGGGGGCTTCAGATTCCCAACGCTGCAATGCCAATACTTCTAAGGTATTACGTACTCGTGTTGAATCAGGACGTGAAGCTTTGATATCTGAATAGCTATCAAAAAGCCAATTTAATAAAGGTTCTCCTAATAATAAAATGGCAGGAATAGCTAAGCCGATAATCATTAACGAAAGTGGATTTTTAAAATATTCTCTCAAAAAACACAGTGGCGATAATGCAATATAAATAGCCCAACCAACACGAGATTGAGATAATAAGCACATGAAAAAACTTCCTAATAAACCAGAATTTCTCCAAAAATTATTTTTTTCTTGGCAACAAAAAATTAGAAACAAACAAGACATTAAACCGGCAGCCGGTGCCCAAGGTGTAAAAAATCTCCAACGTCCAGCACCGGTTTCAGGGTTTAATCCAAAAAAACTTACTGTAAAAAACGTTTCCCCTGGGCCGCCAATGACTTTTAACGGAGAAACAAATAAGTCGCCATGCACTCCTGCCAAATAGAGGAGGATAGTTACCAGTGCAAAAATGAAAGAATGGAATGAAACAATGCACACAGCCCGAACAATTAATTGCGGCTTAATATCAACAAAAGCACCAATAAACAGAAACAATGGCATAAGTGCCCAACCCTTTGCCCAACCAATGGAAGACTTTATTGTTTTCGCCAACCCTAGCTCCCAATTCGAATGGGCAATAAATAATGCTAATAACATAAAAAAACCACCAATTACCCATAACCAAACGATTGCAGGGATGAATGCAAGTTTGTCTTTACCATTGACATACCAACGCAATAAAACAATGATGAAAATCATCCAACCTAATACTGACCCCATAATATAAAGACCACCAAAAGCGAAAAATGGATAGGTTAACGTTAAGCCAAACCAGATCAGTTTTTCTTCAGTAGAGTTTGGCTTAAGTTGTTGTGTAGACATAAATAAGCAGTCCAAATCTGATGAATAAAAAGCCAAAAATAATGAGCTAATCTTTTTGGCTGGCTTCGTCTTACGGGCTAAAATATTGTTATCAATCTACATACTTGCTTAAACTATGCCAAGACCAATATTACTTGTTAACCTATTGATACATAGTTGTTTACTTGTTTTGTTTTAGTTGGTTGTACGTTTGGGGATTGCAGAATAAAAAGAAGATTTTCATTTTGCAAGTCATGGTTATTTCTATAAACGGTTTATAATTTTGGGGAAAATGACTATTGACACGCATGTAATAAAACAAGGGTAAATTATTAAAGTGACTGGTGTGTTCATAATCTTTTGTGCGTAAGTACTAAAGTTTCATTGTAAATAGAGCCATAGATCCTATTTACTAGTTAATCAAAACTGCTTATTAATCGTATTATCGCTCATCAGATAATCATAAATAACACTACGATGGTGTCGTTGAAGTTTTGGCTTCGGTGTGAGAGATTAGCTTTCGTACAAACAATAACTCATAAATACAATGGATGTTTCAATGAAAACTTTTGTCTTAATATTATTACTTTTTTCTTTTCACTAGTCTGCAGCACCGATAAAAGAAGGAGTTGTTGTAAAAATACTCCCTAATAAATTAATATTACCTATAGACTGTGAAACCTGGGCAGACTTACAAGCAAAAGAGTTTTCAATCTTATATTCTTGTAAAGATTCATATAATCGAAAGTATTTCTTTAATTGGGCGTTATATGAAAAGAGGGTTACATGAAACTACTACTAATATTATCTATGTTTACATCATCAGTTTTTGCAACAAAATTTGATATAGATACTTATTCTACTTCTTTAAAATTTGCTCAGGTTACACAGGTTGTCGCTACTCAGGAGTCAAGCGGCAGTTGGTGCTTTGGTACTTCAGTTCGACATAATGATGAAGGTTGGAAACATTACGCAGATGGCTGGGAAGTTATAGACTTAGAAGGTAATCAACATGGATACCGTAAACTTGGTCATCCTCATGTCAATGAACAACCATTTACACGCAGTCAGTGTAATATCAAAATTCCTTCAGGAATATCTAAGGTGATAGTACGAGCCAAATGTAATAAACATGGTTTTGGTGGTAAACCATTCATCGTTCACCTAAATACTCTGAGGTAGTAATGATCAATAAGGAATATGTCATTAAAGCAAGGGCTGTTACTTCGAGCCTTTGTAGCTCACAATTTTAGTTCCTCTGTAGGTGACTTTTACATTATACCAAAGAGAACTCGTGAAAATCATCATAGAAATAGTTACCTTGGCGGAATCGTTAATCTATTGTTTTTAAAAAAATATACCGACATCAAAAATACTGATTAATATCAACCTTTTGTTAACCTTGATATTAATCAAAGCGTTTATTGTCCTAACTTTCTTAAACATGACATACATCATTTTGTTTGTTCATGCTTATTTTGAGGGATAGTGTGTTAAATAAGTGCAAGCTAGTATTGCTAATCACTTTAGCGAACAATTCAACCTCATATTTAACTGTCAGTAAACTCAATGAATACTTATGTTCCCAATAGAAGTTTGAATGTTATACCGCTAAAAAGCGGTTAATAAAAATAATATTATTCAATTAATCCTTCCTGTATAAGTCGTTGTTTATATATAGTCATGATAGAATTTAAAAAACATAAATTGTATAGGTATTATATTGACTGTTCGTTGGGGATTTACAATATTTTTTATGTTATTTTTGCTTCCATTTTCAACCCTTGCAAAAAATGAAATAGATAATTCTTCGGTTATAACTAACTATCTAAAATTGCAAAATCTAATTCATCTTCAGGGTGATAAAAACAAACATCTTATTTCTGAATTAATTAATCAAATAAACTCCCCACAATATGCATTTCTAAAGCCCGCGGTATTTGCTCATTTAGCTGTCCTTAATATTAATGAAGGATATAAAATTAAAGGAAATAAATACCTAGCTGAGGCCGTACGAACATTTAAGATAACTTCTTATAACAAGTATACAAATAGTGCGTTATATAAAATGAGTCGAGCGTATTTACTCATAGGTCAGTATGCTAAATCTATAGAGTACACCAACTTGATGAATGCCTACGCTATAAGGAATAATGACAGGAAAATCGAAATTAGGGCTCTTCTGAACTTGGGCTTAATTTATGATGAATTGCAACTATATGATTTAGCTGAGACTCCTCTTAAAAAGTCTTTAGAAAAGGCTATTTCTTTAGGAGACAGCAAACTCGAACAATTAAGTTTACTCTACTTATCTGGTATTAAAATATATCAATCTGATAGTGACCATCAAAACACGCTTAAGTTACTTAGCAGAGCCAAATCTATTTATAAAACTATTGGTTATTTGGAACGATTAGAGGGGTTAACTTATGCCAAAATTGGTGAGAATAAAACAGCCGAAAAATTATTGTTAATTTCACTTGAATTCGCGATTAATAATAATGATTTCAGGTTAAATCAAATAACTAACCAAAATATTGCAGAATTTTACCTTTCTCAAGATAAACTTTCTTTAGCTTTGTCGCATGCAAAAAAATCATTGGAAATCGCTATAGAATTAGAACATAAAACCCAAATTTCACGAGTCAACTATCTACTAGCTAAGATTTATAAAGGATTTGGTGATGATGAGAATACATTGAAACATATGTCAGCTTACGTTGAATTTAAAAATTCAAACCAAGCTAAAGCATTTGTTGAAATGCTCTATGAAATGGATAAAAGTATCGAAAATATAGCAATAGAAAAGAAATTAGCACTACTTGAAAATGAAAATTTACTAAATCAAATAGCCATTCAAAAAGGCGAAAAAGCTAATCAGCTTTTCGTATTTATCATCATATTAATAAGTATTTGTTCATTGGCTATGTTATTGCTTTGGATATATAGAAATAAAATGATGCTGGAAAAAATTAACTATTCCATGAGGGATAACTTAACAGGTTGTCATGTTAGAAATTATTTGAGTGATTATTTACCTGCTTTAAAATCTAGATTTGAGCGACATGACAAAAGTGAATCTGATTCTGTTGGTATTGTGATAATAGATTGCGATAATTTTAAAATTATAAATGATAATTATGGTCACTCTGGTGGGGACGAGGTTTTAAAGACTATCGTTATTGATATTTCAAAAAAATTACGTGATAGCGACCTTCTTATTAGATGGGGAGGCGATGAGTTCGTTTTAATATGTGAAAATATTTCATTAGCTGAGCTAGATAGTTTAAGTTCCCGCATAAGGAAATCAATTGCTGATCTGTGTATGTGTATTGATGGAAATAAGATCTCAATAACAGTTTCATCAGGCTATGCTTTACATGATTTTAGGTCCATTTTTTATTTTGATGAACTTTTAAAATGTGCTGATAAATACTTATATCAGTCGAAAAAGCAAGGTAGAGATCTTCATAGAGGTGGGGTATGCAAACCAAATGTAGCTGCTAAAATTTGGTCTGAATAGCGCCTAAATATGATCAGTTTTTCTTAAGAAGAACTTTAATTAATTTGTTGCGCTGCGAAAGGATAAACAGTCCAAACGTGATGAATATAAATCCTGCTATTGCTCCTATAAAAGCAATAACATTTTTAGGGCTACTTGGTTTCATTGGATAAGACGGTGTCGTTAACATTTGCAGTACCGGGTAAGAAGCAAAAATATCTGCTTTACTTGCTTCAAGCCTAGCTGCGGCAGAAGTAAATATTGCCTCTGCCATGTTAAATTCTCTTTGTAAACGTTCTAATTCAACAATTTCTCGTGAGTAAATTTTTAACTGATCGCCTAAATGTTCAGCTGAGCGATCTAAATCATTGAACATTGAGGTTTGTCCTTTTTGATTAGCGTATGCGTCAATTAAATCCGCGAATAACGCTGAACGTTTCGGGTTTAGATCTAAATTTAGTGAGTTAAATATTTCAGTTGAATTTACGCCATACATTTCGGTACTCCGCTGGTTAATCGCGATACGGGTAAAATTTAATCTTTTTTGTTGTGTTTTAACTTTGGGGTGGTTAACTCCCCAACGAGAACTGTATTCTGCTAATTGTGTAATACTATCTTTTAACTCAGTAATATACGCTCTAAATTCGACGTCTGATTGAAGGGTAAAAGCTTGTCCTGCTAGTTTTGGCGAAACACCTAAGTCTTCACTTAATTGGTTTATATATTGCTGTAACTGTTTCGCTTCAGCTTTTACATATAATTGTTTCTCTTTAATACCTGAAAGTATCTTAACCATTTGGTTCATTTGATCGGTAGAAACAACAAGGGATCGCTGTTGAAAATCAACAATAGCGTTACGTGTGATGTTCATGCGCTCTCTATATTGGTCTAGCACTTGTTTAATACTTCCATCACGACGTAATACTTCATCAGCTCTCAAGTTACTTAATTCATCTTGTAGCGACTCATATAATGCAAGTGTTTTTTCTTGCGCTAAGTGCTGACTTTTAGAACTCATAGAAAGTGAAATGATAGATGTTTGCTCAGTTAGTTTGATTCTAGGTTTGCCAAGTTCATCGAGTGAAATGTGGAGCTTTTTTGCTGCACGTGCTCTAACACCACGGCTAGATAACATTTCCTTATAGTTGATCCGAGGGCTAAAACCGCTACCAGAAAATGGAATGTTAGTTTGTGACACAACTTGTCCAATATCATCAAGTGTGACACTGTTACTAGTACCTGTGCCAGGTAATACCATTTCCATGTCACTGGTAAATGAAGGCGCTGTATTCAAATAAAACACAATGAGGAGAGCAACCATTAAGTAAGACCCTAAAGCGGTAACTAAGTATGGCCGTTTCAATATTGTGTATATTTGCGATCTAAATAGACCGAACTTTGTTAACGTTACAAGAGGGTATTTCATCATTCACCTATAACAATTTAAAAGGAAGAACAAAATCTACAACTGTTTTCGCGATATCACGATAGTTAGTAATATCTGAGTCATAGCAGGCAATGGCATCGTTAGGCATTAAATAAGGATTAATATTTCCCTCACTTGGCATAGTTAATAATTGCTCAACTGAACGTTCAATGACTTGTGTCTGACCCGTAATGGGATTTTTACTTGCTAAAACAACTCGACGAGGTGCATTGGTCCAATCTTTACCACCGACACAATTAGCTGAAACAGCGGCCTGAAGTAAACGTGTGCCATAAGGTAGATTAGTTGAATATCTGCCAACAGCGGCACTTGAATTGTCACCCGCTGAATCAATCAAATTAGACATGAATACACGAAAACCTTTGGGGGTAATCTGGCTAGGTCTCACTAATTGTTCCTGAAAACATCCTGTACTAGGGACTATAACGCGATCACCGGCAACTAAAGGGTAATCTTTTACTAAATCACCGCTTAACATCCCAGTCATATCTATCTGTACTTGCCAACCTTTGCGCAATAAGATTATTTGATCTAATTTTGCGTCAGGCCTAATACCTGATGCGGCTCTAATGGCTTCAGACAATAATCGAGTTGTTGAATAATCACCGTAAGCTTCTAAATGTTCAGAGTTTTGAATACCGGTAGGTTTTCTATTGATTAATACAGTACCGGGATTAAAAACAGCACCTGCAACAGAAACTGAAATCGAAGACCAGTTTAATACATGAATAGTGACATTTGCGTTGGCGGGTTGAAATATTTCAGCTCTAACCAGTGCCATTTCAATTTTATCTTCTAAAGTATTGGTGGTTGCTCCACCAGCTTCGATAATGCCGACCAATGGCAGTTTTACATATCCTGCGTTATCAATAATATAACGCCCGTTAAAGCCTTCACCATCTTCTATCAGTACTTCAACTAAATCTCCTGGGCTTAACAGTAAACCTTGAGCTAGAATAAGATCATTCTCACCGGTCGCTATTATGCTTGCTTTGGTTAAATTTATCGGTTTATCCGTTCTATAATTTAACGCCGCTCCCATATCCTGAAATTGGCTACAATTTAAACCCGCTGAATAAATATTGCTGGGTGCTTGCTCATGAGCAAAATCGTCGCCATTCTCGGCCGGTGTTCCATAAAACCGTAATGCAGTTTTATCAATGTTTTCTGAAGAATGCCTAGCACAACTTTGTGAAACCAAAGCTCCAAGTAAAATAACAAGAACTGGAATCATTTTATTATAATTTTTAAATGTGTGAAACAGCATGAAATTCTCCACGACGACTTTTACTTTATATATAGCCGTTGCACTTAACATACCAAGTGGTGGTTGATTTGTTACTTATTGTATTTAATAAGATTATTTTATTTATGATGATTCTTGTTTTTTTGCGTTTCGCAAGTTGCAATACGCTTTGTCTATTTTGCAAAGTACTATTTGCCAGAAGATTACAAAAAATAGTATTAATTAATCATAAAAAATTGAATTGATAATGGGTTTTATCAATTCAATTATACCTTTAGGTATTTATGGGGAATTCTAATAAGCACCTTTTGCACTTAATACCGCAGGAATGGTGAGTGCTATTATCTTACAATCCATTAAAAAGCTTTGCTGCTTAATGTATACTTTGTCTAACTCTAACTGCATTTCAAAATCAGTATCGGCTCGGCCAGACACTTGCCATAAACCGGTTAGACCGGGTTTGGTAAATAATCTGGGTTGTACTAAATGATCATATTCATAAGTTTCACTAGATAAAGCAGGTCTTGGTCCTACCAAACACATATCACCTCTAACAATATTGAACAGTTGCGGGATCTCATCTATTGAATATTTTCTAATGAATTGACCTATTTGGGTTATTCTTGGGTCATTAAAATACTTTTTACAAACACCTTCACGAGAACTTTGTGAAGGATCGGGTTCCTGATAATTAGGGTCAGATTTTAAATACATAGAACGGAACTTATACATTTTGAAATGCCGCCCGTTTTCACCCACTCTAGTTTGATAAAATATGGCACTGCCCGAACTTTCAATTTTTATCATAAGCAGCACTAATAAAAGTAATGGACTAATGACTATCAGCGCAAGTAATGCCGCTGCTTGTTGTAATATAACCGGAATTCCTTTATGGCCATAATTATTAACAATAGCCTTGCCAGTTCTATTAACTAAACATTGATTTTTAACTTGTTGTAAAATTTGAATAGCCATTATTTACCTCCAGTATTTACTAAACCAAGAAAGAAAGTTCTATATAAAAAAAGCGGGTTACCAATTACATAACGGCTGAATTTGTTACGAGGTTCTTGTAATAATCGCCACATCCATTCCATTCCTATTTCTCTTAACCACATAGGGGAGCGAGAAATGGTTCCAGAATAAAAATCAAATAGTCCACCAACGGCTAATGCCGTTTTACATTGCAGTTGGTCACGATGTTTTAATAGCCATTGCTCTTGTACGGGAGAGCCCATAGCAACGAGTAATACATCACAACCACTGTTATTTATTGCTGCTATTATTTGTTCGTCATTATTGTTGTTTTCGTTATAGCCGTGCTCGGTGCCAGCGATATTAAGTCCAGGGAATTGACCTATTAATTCCTTTGCTGCTTTTTTAGCAACACCGGGGGCGGCGCCCAGAAAATACAAAGATTGATTGCATTCAATACAACGTTCACACAAGTGGGGCAGCATATCGGTGCCATTATTATTACCGTTAAGCTGGTAACCCGCTTTTGTTGCTGCCAACCTCATACCTGAACCATCTGCAAATATAGCATTCGCTTTTGATAATTGTTTAAAGAACGTCGAGTCGCTGACTGACAAATTAATTGAATTCACGTTGATAAAAAAACCTATCTGAGTTTTATGGGTCTTACTATTGGTATTAGTTATCCAGTTGATGGCTTCATCCATTGAAGTGTTGTTAACCTTTAAACCAAATAAAGGCAAATATTTGGTCTTTTTTAAATTATTCATTGTTCGACCATAAAGGCAAATTGCCATGAAACTTTTGATGATAAGTGCAAGATAATCGGCAAAGTTACCATTGAGTTGCTGTTCAAGTAATTGCGCTTTACTCATCACAGTAAGCCCTGTTTTAAGGTGCAAGTCATATAAACTAAAAATACCAGCTTTACTCTTTATTTGATTCAGAACGCCAAATTGTAACTCGGGCGAAAGGCTGTGGGAGAGGGAGATACCACAAAAAGAAATTTTACCTAAATATATATCAAAAAGAACGGCGGTCTTCACCCATATACCACAACTAAAGCTATGTAATATCACTTGTCTGTTTAAAGCATCGCTCTTACGTAACATTGAGAATAAAGACTTTCTTGTCATTAAAGCTAACAAAGCATTTATAAGGAAGCAGGGCAGTAAGATCAAAATAAGCACAAATGCTAAGGGACGATCAATACAGGGGCCACTGTAACTCTGTTTAATAGAATCGTAATGCTTAAAGGATTGAGCCGTGTTTTGAAGTGAAAGTTTAGTTTGTTTCATTTCAGGTAACCTCAATTATTGTTAGTTACCCTGTACAAAGCTTAAGGTATGCCAACTTATTTTTATTTTTTTAACTTGTTGTTATTAATAGTTTTAATTGTATTTAAAACTATTTTAATGAATGTTATTGAGGAAGATTATTGCAAAATAATAATCAAATTATCATTTTGCAATTCATTTTGAATTTCTAGAAAGAAGTGAGTTTAGGGTAAATTGATATAATCATATTTGTTTCAATCGTGAGTACACTTTCAACCTGTTTATGTTGAGGAGCTAAGTTGTTACGATCAACGTAAGCTAATAGCCGAGCTGAAAGGAAGAAAACAATACGGTGAAAGAAATTATGGATGAAGCCTGTTCGCATTGGTCCGCAATTATGGTGACGAATATAGTCATTTAACTGATAGTTAAAAGTGTTATTCCACTTCTGATCTAGTTCCGCAATAAAGCTTACGCCCTTACTTAGCTCAATGACATGGCCATTTTCACCCCAGCCAACATCATTTTCTTTTTCTACCTTGTTAAACCTAGCATTAATAATCCGCGTCAGCCATGTGATCGTTTGTTCATTATTTCTCACGATAAGTACGCCAGAATTAAATCGGTTAGAATATCCTTTTGCCATATAAATATATTTACCGCTTTGAAATACTTCAGTTAAAGCGGGGCAGTTTACATTTACCATCGCATCGGCGTCCAAAAACAAAACATTGTCATATCCAGACAATAAAGCTGCTCGCATCAATGTTAATTTAAGCCAACAACATTCTACACCTAACTCAGAAACATATGGACGAGTAACCGCTTGATGCTCGTAGCCATGCTTTTGCGCGTATTGATAGTGCGACGTAAGTTCTTTTTTATACATCCACTGATAGCCGTTTAATGCAATGCTCAGTATTAGTGTTTTATTTTTCATTAAGCTCACCTAAGTAGTTAACCCGTTAATGGTGCTTTATTAATAAAGCAATAAACACTCCACCTTTTTAAAGTTAGTTATTTCAATTAGTTAGATTACATATTCTTCTGGATAGTATATGTTTTAGACTGATAATTCGCATTTTTGCGTTGCAGAATGCGAATTATCAATCTAAATCAATGAGAATAAAGGATAAATGCACATATTATCAACGACTTGTGTTGTTGGCATGTTACTAGCTATATCTATCAACAGTCGTTTGATTCATTTGGATAGTAAATTAGAGGGTAACAATATGACTTTTATACGTAACATCATTACCATTTTTATTCTCATCGGCGTTATAACGTTTGCAAGAGCAACTGATGAAGAAGATGGCGTCTATCAGTGGACATTTCTCAGTGGGCAACCTTGGCCAATAGGTTATCAACAAGATATTGGTAAACCTGATAACTTGGCCTGGCATTATAACGATTATAGTCCCGAATTTTTCGCTAGAATAAATAACGCGTTACCAGAAGCAGAAATAAACGAAGCGTTCTTAACTGATAATACAGGCTCAACCATAAGCCTGACGGAAGAAGCCGAAGTGTTTGTTACTTTTATACACGAAGGTGCAGGATACAAAAATTCGTTTGGTTATTTTGTTTTTGATCCCAATAATCCACCACAAAACGCGTCTGAGGTAAGTGAAATTATTGTTTTTCCAAATTTATCATACCCACATTTAACCAACGGACATCGCTTAAGTTTAGGTGTATTTCCCGGCAATACCCATATTGGATTTTTTATTGCTGCTAACGGCTTTTGGTTCGATACAGGTGTTAAACCAATGCAAGTTCCATATTATTATTCGCTTCAAAATTTAAACCCTGAAGCGGATCCCTCGTTACGTCAGCATCTTGTATTACTTTATGATGAAGAAGTTTCTGAAGTTATTCTTGGTTTTGAAGACTTGCCAAGAACCTGGGGCGATAATGATTTTAATGATGCGGTGTTTAGTGTTAAAACGACCCCTGAAACTGCTATCGACAGTGGTGGCTTGGTTGTTGTTCCGCAAGTAAATGACAGTGATGCAGATGGAGTCATTGATGAAAATGATGAATTTCCTAACGATTATAAACGAGCATACAGTAGTTATTATCCAAACCAGAATGACTCAGTAACTTTAGCATTTGAAGATAATTGGCCCCAAATAGGAGATTATGACCTAAATGATTTAGTCGTATCAGAGCAACTACGTATTATCTATGATGCTGCTGGTGCTATTCAAGGTTTTACCATTTCAGGCTTCATCAATGCGAGAGGCGCTGTTAAGCATAATGGTTTTGCCGTACGCTTAATGGCCGTTGCACCAAGCGATATTGGTGATTCAATAATTACTATTGATGGTCAGCAATATACTAAACAAATTGAAAATGGCCAATCTGATGCTGTTATTGTCTTTTGGCATGACAGTCATGACTATACCCAAACAAATGAAGCTGGCGTATGTTCTCATTTCAATACGCATAAAGACTGTAGCCAATTCGATCCCGTACCATTTTTGCTTGATGTCGAGCTTAATGAACCTTTAGCTTCTTTGAATCATTCATCATTAGACTTTTTCATTTTTAGAACAAATGATCGTGGTCATGAAATTCATTTTGCTAACTATGCACCTACTGATCTTTTTGATTTAAACCGTTTTGGTACGTTTGATGATACATCAGAACCAGGCAATGGACGTTATTTTAGGAATGCAGCTAATCTTCCATGGGCTTTAAAATTGAGTACTAACTGGAGATATCCACAGGAATATATCGATGTGATTTGGGCATACCCTGATTATGAAGCTTGGGTTGAATCTTCTGGTGTAGATTCGCAAGACTGGCACGTATTTAATGACCGCATTCATCATATATATTAAGCAATATTAAGGAAGTAAATTATGAAAAGCATTGAAAATAAAACCATCAATTATAAACCATATACGTCAATTATTTTTATTCTTTTGAGTCTGTTAGGTTGTGGAGGCGGCGGTGGGGGAGATAGTGCTTCACCGGCCCCCGTTGTCGAAACCATATTAACGGGAGATACGACTACTGGCTCAGAAGAAACTAGTGTTGATTACACACCTGACCCTAATAAGTTAGTGATTACCGCTAAAGCTTCATCTGAGCTATATGCCGAAGCTACCTTTAACTTTGATAGTTTTAAAAGCGTGACTTTTGACATTAGTGCTACTGATAATTTGAGCCAGCCGTTAAGTGCAGCTATGTTATTAATATCTGTCATTGATCCAGATATAACCGCATTCGACGATCCCAGATTACAGGATAAATCTCTATTAACAAAAGTGTTTACTGATGCTAATGGTCAAATTTATATAACATTAGAAATGGCCCAGAGTGTAGATAAAGTGTTATTAGAACTCAATACATTAGGATTAGAGAATGATGTAATCGTGGTACTTGATGATACAAGCGCTATTACCTATAACTTTGAAAAAAATAATTAACCTTGAAAACGAAATAAATCACTTAAAGTTATTTAAGTGATTAATTAGCCTATTTTGAGGCGAGTGGTAGCGTTATAGTAAAACAAGTACCCACATTCACTTCACTATGAACTTCAATTTTTCCGCGATGCTTTTCAATAATCCCATGCGAAATGGGCAAACCTAAACCTGTGCCTTCTCCAACAGGTTTAGTGGTATAGAAGGGGTCAAACACTTTTAAAATATTTTCTTGGGAAATACCTTTACCATTATCTGTAATATATATAATGATATTGTTTTTTTCTTGAACGGTTTTAATTGTTAATACGCCATTTGACTCGCAGGCGTGTGAGGCATTAATAAATAAATTTATAAAGACCTGATTTAAATCATAGGGCTGTCCCAAAATATTGTCACAATCAGCTAATTCTAATTTAATATCCATTGAATACTTCAATTCATTATCAACCACTTTTAAACAGTCATTTATGCAGTCGTTTATGTTACATGTAATGAGGGCATCATCACCTTTGTATGAAATATTCTTCAAATTATTGACGATTATTTTTACCCGTTCAATACCTTCAAGGGTATCTACTAGTAAGTTAGGGGTATCTGCTATTAAATAATCAGCATCAATCTCTTGACGTATAGTTTGGTATTGTTCGAGTACAGCATTTGCATTACCTTTTTCAACATTGTGGCCTTGTATGATTTTATCTAGCTTAAAAATCTCGCTAATATTCTCAGATAAACAAACAAGATTACTGTATGAATATGCTATGGGGTTGTTTATTTCATGGGCAATTCCAGCCGTTAATTGGCCTAACGAAGACATTTTTTCTGATTGAATAAGTTGTGCTTGTGTAGTTTTTAATTCAGAAGCTATTCCCTCAAGATGTAAAACACTATCGTATAAATCTCGAGTTTTATCTTCTAATAGTTTTTCAGCTAGCAGTCGTGCTTTTTTTTCACTAGCATAAGCTGTTTTATAGTCATCAAGCACACTCATTTTATTCTCCCTAATTTATTTAACTCAAACGTTAAAGCTTATTCCTCAATAACGATAACAAATTTGTGTTTTTGATTTACTTCATATTCAATAAGTTTATCAATTGAGTGTTCGGTAAATTCATGGCCTTCCGCTAGAATCAGTAAATTATGACTGGAAAACAAACTATTTTTCAAGATCATTTCAGGTAAAATTTGTAGGGTGGTTAAACCCTTTTCGATAATGTTTTCTTCAATCAGTTCAGGTTTAGCAATTAATAGGTCAAGAATGCTTTCTTCATATTTTATACCTTTTGATTTATTTAATGCTAAAAAAATCTGTTTATGCTCCATTTTGTTTTCTTCGATTTTGCCATAAGCAAACCGCCAATAGTCTCTTGCAATATTAATTATTTTACAGGCTAATAATGTTTTACTGTCTGCTGTTTCAGCAACATGTTCAAGGGTTGAAAATTGATGCGTTAAGACGGCTTTAACGCTATTTAAACGCTGGGCTGGAGAAAGTATTTGCTGTGCAATTTCACCTTGGGTCATGAACAATCTTTTTTGTTCGAAATTAAGTAAATTAAAAGGCGTACTGCAAATAATCGGCTCTAAACCTAACATACCAATTTCATTTAGAAATCCAGCTAAGCGAACATCGTGTATGGCTTCTTTGTCTAGGCCAAGCTGTTCACCTATTTTACCCGCTAATTGACCTACCTTTTTGGCAAAACTGCCACTTAGATATGGATCTATAGCAATAAAATTAAAGAGCATTTTTTCACAAGCTTTATTATTTCGTTCGTTTCTGAGCAGTGAAGCTCTAATTTGTTTTGTGCGTAAATTAACTTTTTCTTCCAAATCGTGGTTTAAACTTTTAAGTAATATGTTTTGTTTTTCAATCTTAATTTTTAAATTATTATTTTCTTTCTTTAAGCGTATTCGCTCTAGACCTTCTTCGACGGCATTAACAAGTTCATCATTATTCCAGGGTTTATTGATGAATCTATTAATTTTACCTAAATTGATGGCTGCAACCGTTGACTCAAAGTCGGCATAACCACTTAAGACAATTCGGTAGGTACTAGGATGTGAGTTAGCTACTTTTTCTAATAAGGCCGCGCCGTCCATTTCAGGCATTCTCATATCAGAAACAATGACGTCAACGGACGTTTTTTCTATAATTTCCAAAGCTTTTTTTCCGCTGTCGGCAATTAGTACCTTATAAGATCTACGATGAAACAATCTTTGTAAAGTGCGTAAAATTATTCTCTCATCGTCAACACATAAAATAGTCATACCTGAGTATTGGGAGGTGTCGGCACTGCTTTCTGACATTACTATTCCTTTAAAATTATGTTGTCGAATTCTACTTTATTTAACTGTTGTGCTTTATTAACGGGTTGTTATCATTAATTTAGCTGTTTTATCTAGATAAAACAGCTAAAGTCAGACTATAGTTATAACTGTTATTTAAACAAAAATCATTGATATTACTAAAAAATAAATTTTATACTGAAGGTAACTATATTTATAACACTTGCACTATACATTGAACTTTAAAATCACGACAAAATATATTCAGCCAGTTATTACTCGCTGTTAACACTATATCAATAGCGCCAATTTTATGGGGAAAAAATGCAAAATTTTAATAAATCTAGGGTTTTATTTGTTGATGACGAGCCCGCTATTTTACGTTCTCTTGAACGTATTGGTAGTAAAGTCGATGCTGTTATTTTAACTGCTTCTAGTGGACAGCGTGCGCTTGATATTATCAAAGAATGTCCTGTTGATATAATAGTGTCTGATCTTAAAATGCCAAATATGGATGGTAATCAATTACTTGAAAAAGTTGCTCAAATTCATCCTGAAACCGTTCGTATTGTTTTAACGGGCCATGGCGATATGGATATGGTTCTCAACTCGATTAACGCGGGACATATATGGGGATTTTTACATAAGCCTTGGGATAATTTTGAACTTATCGTAAAGCTAAAACAAGCATTACAATTACAGCAAGTTTTAGCTGAACGTACGTTAATGAGAAGAACAATAGATCAATATCAAAAATATCATAAGGCGAAATTCGAAGGTTTTATTGGCGATTCTGTACCAATGCAATTTGTATATTCTTGTATAGAACAAAGTGCGCCAAGTAACGCCTCTGTTTTTATTACCGGACCGAGTGGTTCGGGTAAAGAAGTAGCTGCACAGGCTATCCATCAATTAAGTAAAAGAAAGAACGGGCCTTTTATAGCACTTAACTGCGCAGCTATACCATCAGAGTTAATGGAATCAGAAATATTTGGTCATATTAAAGGTGCATTTTCTGGTGCAGTATCAAATCGTGATGGAGCAGCTTCTCTGGCAAACGGCGGCAGTTTATTTCTAGATGAGATAGGTGAAATGCACATTGGTTTACAAGCTAAATTATTACGCTTCATCCAAACCGGTTGTTTCCAAAAGGTGGGGAGTGGCAAAGAAGAGAAAGTCGATATTCGCTTTATCAGTGCAACGAATAGAGACCCCCAGGTTGCCATTAATGAACATAAATTACGCGAAGATTTGTTTTATCGCTTAAATGTAATTTCCATTGCTTTACCGTCACTACATGAACGTGATGATGACATTGTTCAATTGGCAGAACATTTTCTAAATCACTTTAGCGAGCTTGAAGGTAAGGTCTTTGCTGGTTTTTCTTCTGGCGCAGAAAAATTAATTAAATTATATTCTTGGCCAGGTAATGTTCGACAATTACAAAATATTATTCATAGCTCAACGGTCATGTCTGAAGGGCCACTTATTTCTGAAGAAATTATCGTTCAACAACTTGGTCGACAATATAATCCTGCTAATTCGACCTCTAGTGTGCAGAACAAGGGGCTTACCTCCTGTAGCATTGAGCGTAGTCCAAGCACATTCGGACACAGAACGTCGGAATTACCTTCGTCAATCATTACACTTGCTGAAGTTGAGAAAGAGGCTATTGAGCAAGCAATTGAGCTGTGTGAGGACAATATTGTAAAAGCGGCCAGTGAATTAGGTGTAAGCCCTTCAACACTTTATAGAAAAATGCAGCAATGGCAAACATCTGAAGTAGAGTAAAACTATTCTTAATTTGCAAATATCCGTTGTAATGATTTTCATAGTGCAAATTATTACAATGGGTGTTTAATATAAATTTATAAAATCCATATTAATCAATCTATTAGAGGTGTCGTGATCTTGGAACGAAACTTGAAGTTATCTTGTTAATTATTAAACAACGATGATTCAGGAAAGTTCTAATGAAGTTGATTCAATTTTTTAGAATACAGTTAAATTCTGTTATTGGACTCTTATCAAACGCTATTTGGTTACTCAGTGCTGAGTTCTTCGCTAAAATATCCCGTATTTTCACCATCATTGTACTCGCTGCTCAATTATCTCCAATATCTTACGGTACCGCTATGTTAGCCCTAGCGTTTCACGATGTATTCGCACTATTACTCAGGGCAGGAGTCGGTAGTCAACTGATTAACTGTAAACCTCATCAAATAGAAAATTTTGCTAAGAATGGCATATTAATTCAGTGGGGAATTTGTTTAACAATAGCGATAGGACAGTGGAGCTCTGCTGACTTTTTATCGTCACTTTATGATAATGACGATATAGCGGTTTTATTAAAAATAATGGCCGTTATTTATCTATTGTATCCTTGGGTCAGCGTAAAAATATTTTTATTACAACGCGAAAACAAAATGCGTTGGTTTAGTATAAGAAATGGCTTGTGCATGATTATTGAAAACGTTTCTATCGCGATTGCTGCTTTATTAGGGACCGATATTTTGGCGGTTGCTTTAGGAAAAATTGCTTTCTCATTATTTTGGTTATTACTCTTTTCATTCTCGCCAGTTAAATCATATGGCGTCGGTTTTAAGTTATCTGTTATTTATCAGATGCTGCAAACATCAGGCAAAATTTTTAATACCGAGTTTTTACGAGGGATACGACTTCATGCTGACACTTTTATTGCTGGTAAGTTATTAACACCAGAGCTTTTTGGCTTTTACAGTTTTGCAAAAAATGCCGGTGTTGGCTTAAGTCAGTCTATTAACCAAGTTTATATGGCAGCTTTGTATCCATACTTATGTAAATTAGTCCGAAAAGCGCAGTTGATAGAGCAACAAAAAACAGTATTAGGTGTTTCCTTATTAATTGGATGTTTATTTATAATTCAAGCACTTATAGCTCCCATTTACGTCCCTGTTTTGTTTGATGAGAAATGGGCTTCAGTCGTTCCCATCATCACAATATTATGCTTGGTCGCTCTGCCGAATTTATTTATAGATATTACGTGTTGCTTCCAACGTGCAAAAGAGCAATACCATAACGAAACGTTCACTCGTTTAGTTTGCCTATTTATTAGCTTTTCAGCGCTTTTGATTTTTAGCCCTAATGAACCTATGGAATTTGCTATTGTGATCTTTTTTAGTAGTTTGTTTTGTCTTATTTCTATATATCTCATTAGTGTTATTAAACCATTAAATTCCAATTTACGTACATTATTTACTCGGAGTAAAACACATGAAAGTTAATCCAATTCCCGTTATCTCGGTCATTATTCCAATGTATAACGTTGAAAAGTATATCGAGCAAAGCATTAACAGTGTACTTGAGCAGAGTTATCATCACTTCGAACTTATTTTAGTTGATGATGGTTGTGTGGATAACACGCTTAATATTGTTAAAACGTTTTCAGATCCTCGCATTAGATTAATACAACAAACAAACCGAGGCTTATCTGGTGCTCGTAATACCGGAATAGATGCCGCTCGAGGAATATATGTTGCTTTACTCGACGCCGATGATTATTGGGCTAGCGATAAGCTAACCAAACACATTCAACATTTATCTGAAAACCCTAAAGTAGGTGTTAGTTATTGTCCTTCATTATTTGTTAATGAAGATGGTGATCTGTTAGGCGTGGGGCAATTCCCTAAGCTTAAAAATATAACAGTACAACACATATTTTGTCGTAACCCCGTGGGGAATGGCTCTTCACCCGTTATTAGACGATCGTTATTATCAGAAGTGGGATATTATGGCGTTAAAAGGGATAAGTATAGAAAAATGTATTTTAATGAAAGTTTGCGACAATCAGAAGATATTGAATTATGGACGCGGATAGCGCTAACTACAAAATGGCAGTTTGCAGGCATTGAGGCACCTTTAACTTATTATCGTGTCAATGACACTGGCCTGTCTGCGGACCTAAACAAACAATTAGCGAGTTGGCAACAGGCAGTAATGCTAAACAGAGATTCTCACCCTAGATTTTTTAAGACATTTTATAGTTTAGCAATGGCATATCAACTGCGTTATTTAGCAAGAAGAGCTATACAATCAAAGAGTAAACTGACAGCCTTTAGACTTATCCATCAAGCAATATATTGTGATTATAGAATACTATTACAAGAGCCTAGTCGTACCATCATGACATTGTGTTGTGCCTGGCTGAAGTTTCTACCCAGTACTATGTATAACCGTTTAGAAAGATTCGCTATGTTAAATTTCGGGAACTCTTAGTTTAAATCGTAACGTGAAAGTGATTTTGAAGATGTATTGTTATTATCATTGTATTTTAACGATTAACTTACGGTGCAGTGTTAATTGTATGGGGTATGTAAGACTCATTTATGAGCTGTCTTTAAAGATAGACTAAACCGCTACTCAGGCTAACAACTATTATAATGAACACTCAGAGGCCATATGACACGTATCAGCAAAGTAGATAAAAATTCGAAAGTTAATCAGCTATTAAGCGGTATGGAAAAGTCTGTTGCTGAAACTTTTACTTATAAACAGCGTAAAGCATTACAAAAAAGTATTACTACTCAAGACTGGCGCAGCCATAATGTCGATTTTAGACCTACGTTAGCGCTTCCTTTTATGCCATGGAGCTTTTATATCGTTTTTCTTGTTGGTGTAAACAGAAGAGGGCTTTTACCTGCGGAACGCTTTATAGCCTTTACTATGTTTTTGTTGGTAATATTTTTTATGGGGTTGTTCGTATTTGGTTGTATTCTTGTACTTATCTATTTATTAAAATCATGGCTAGGGATTGATTTGTTTCCAAATGAATCTTTAGGTATTTGGGATAAATTCAAAAGCTATTTTTAGCTTGCTCAATGATAAGACAAAAGCATCATTATTCGTTAAAAAAACAACACAGGAAAACAATAAGCGTATACACTGTTTCAATTATTTCGGCGAACAAGGTATACAATGAAGCAACATATGCAGACACTGATCCATTTATTGTCAAAAGATGACGATCAGGCTTTGGTACAACATTATCTAACGTCCACAGAGTCCGAGAATGTTGTTCAATTAGCCCATTTGTTTCAGCAAGGAATGAGCGAGCTTTCTAAATTTGAGTTTTACCAACAACTAGCGAGTCAATTGATAGAAAGCAAAACTCTACCTACTACTCTTATTGCACAGATCAAAACGAGCGATACCTTAAATTTCTTTACCTCGGCATTACAATTAAAAAATAACTTCAAGGAGGTTGACCATTTACAGCGAAATACATTGCATTATTTATTAGCGGGTAACCCACTAGCAGTAAATACCCCTCCCTTTAATTATTTACGGTCTATGATGTTATTTGGCAGTAATGAAACATTACGCGATGCACTATGCCAGCGTGATAACCAAAATTTAACACCTATAGAAGTTTATCTGTTGTCCAATCAAAATTTGGCAAGCTTACCTCCCCATGAACTCACTGCGTTATTGGCCTTAATAGAAATTGAAAGCAAACAACAAGCAGTAGATGCTACTAATTATTTACCGACGATCCAAGCCGTGGTTAAATTATGCCGTACCCAAGTGCAAGTAATTAACTGTGAATTACAACGACTAATATTAATCGCTATTTATTTCACAAAACCCATTAAAGATATCGTAAATGAAATTAACTAAAACCAAGAGCTTGTACATCATTTGCCAAAGTATTCAGGTTGCATTTGGTTTGGAAAATTAGGGATATAGTATTCTTGACCTGATATAAAGAGAGAACTCAGACTACACATAGTGACTTCATAATTGTTAGCTTAGTCCTCTATTTTTATTGAGGTAATTAATCTAAAGCTAAATCAATGAAGCATCGCATTTTTTAGCCACATCTTTTTTATGGTGATAAATGGAAAAAAGGCCAAACTCTAGCGTTGTATACTCCGACAATATAGTGACTAACCTCTCATCATTAATTGCACCTTTAACAATAAACTCAGGACACTACCTCCATCAGCAATAGCTATTTCTTGTACCGCTTTAGGGCTGTTTATTAGCCATTTGGGTACTTTTTTCTTTAAAAATAAGAGGAAAATATCGATATCATAGTTATGCCTATTTAAAATTGTTGGAACACTTTACTTAATATTAATATAATTAAAGGCTAATATCGTCTATTTCAAGTTGCAGTTTTTCTAACTCTGTTAATATTCCTATAAATTTGTCACCAAACGGTGTCACCTGATATTCGACTCTTGGTGGGGTTTCATTGAATGTTTCCCGCTCAAGAATACCAAATTCTATATTACGCTTTAAGCAAGCATTAAGCACCTTTGTCGTTAAGCCTTCTACACTTCTAACCATTTCTCCTGGTCGATTAATGTCGTTACTCAGTAAGTTATAAACAGTGAGAGACCATTTACAGCCGACAATTGTTTCAACCATACGAGCTGATTTCTCAGGGGCGGATGTTCTTGAAAATCTAATACTCTTATTATTCATAAAGATGTACCTTAAAGTACCTACTGAACCACTTTGTGCGTACTTGGTATAGTATTTAGAAAGCGATATTATGACGCTAATGATAGCTACTGTTATGTAGTCTATTTCTCGAAATTTCAAGCGCTAAAGGAAAATCAATGCTTAATATGAACTTCACAGAACAAGTATTTATTAATACTCATTTGCAACCTTGGCTCGCTAGTCCTCATTCAGGAGTTTGGCGTAAACCGTTAGCCAGAGAGGACGCTGAAAGAGGTCATGCGACGAGCATAGTCAAGTTTGAAGCCGGCGCTAGTTTCAATGAACATGATCACCCACTAGGTGAAGAAATACTCGTTTTGTCGGGTACCTTTTCTGATCACACCGGCGATTATCATACTGGGAGTTATTTTCGTAACCCTGAAGGATTTCGTCATGCCCCTTTTAGTAAAGAGGGTTGCATATTATTAGTCAAGCTTCATCAATTTCAATCAGGTGATAATGAACACGTAGTCATTAATACTCAAAAAACTAACTGGTCACCTGGTATGGGGAATTTACAGGTTATGCCATTACATAACTACAAAGGTGAATCAACAGCGCTAGTTAAATGGCCCAAAGGCGAACAATTTCAAGCCCATAAACACTTCGGCGGTGAAGAAATATTTGTCATTAGCGGCGAGTTTATCGACGAGCATGGTAGATACCCTGCAGGTTGTTGGCTTCGAAGTCCCCACCTAAGTGAACACTTTCCTTATGTAGAGCAGGAAACAATTATATTGGTAAAAGTGGGTCACTTATAATTATTTTAATAACTCAATGAACGAGTTAATTCATATACAATGTTGAATATAAAATAAAGGAAGAATAATGAAAAACAATAAAGTGGTTATTATTACTGGGGCAGGTCGAGGAATTGGTGCTGCTACAGCCAGACTATTTGCTGAAAAAGGATACGCAATTTGTATTAATTACAAATCACAATCAGTACCTGCTGAACAGCTTGCTAAAGAAATTTCAGCACTAGGTGTTCAGTGCATTACTGTTAAAGCGGATGTATCAGACGAACATGATGTGAACCGTATGTTTTCAACGGTAGATAGTGAGTTAGGTACAGTTACTGTGTTAGTTAATAATGCAGGAATTTTAAGACCGCAGTCTAGATTAATTGATATGACAGCGACACGTATTAATGAAATATTAATCAACAACGTAACTAGCTATTTTTTGTGTAGCCGTGAAGCTGTAAAGCGGATGTCAACCAAAATTGGGGGCAGCGGAGGAGTCATTGTTAATGTTTCATCTGGTGCTTCAAAATCAGGTTCTCCAAATGAATACATTGATTATGCTGCTTCAAAAGGTGCTATAGACACATTAACGCGTGGTCTTTCATTAGAAGTTGCAAGTGAAGGAATAAGGGTGAATTGTGTTCGTCCTGGGTTAATCCATACCAATATGCACGCTGATGGCGGAGAGCCGGGACGGATCAAAAGACTAGAAAGTAAAATTCCATTAGGTAGAGGTGGACAACCTTACGAAGTTGCAGAAGCTATATACTGGCTAGCTGCTGAAAAGTCTTCATTCTCGACGGGAAACTTTTTGGATTTATCAGGAGGGCTTTAATACGGATCTTAAAGTTAACTTATCAAATAAAACGTATGAACTTCTATATATATCTACTTTGGTTCGACATATCGATTAATTATTTTTTGCAGACTGTTTAAGTTTATCATTTAGAATTAAATATTCAGCATGAACACCTATCACTAAATCCATAAGCTAATGAGGCCGCGAGAACTCCATCTTCACCACTAAATTGAGAAGCTAACACCTAGGTTATATTTTTAGCTTTTAGTTTATTGGTTAGGCTTACAATTGGTAACATAAAACCCTTTCAGTACTTGCTAAACTCTCTCGAAAGCTAGCCTATTTGATGTTGAATTTGGACGCGAAACATTAGTGTTCGTATTTTTTATCTTAGCCCATGATTCATAGCCATGTACTAGGCAGTGAATTTACCTGTGTACTCGAAACTTGTGTAGAAAATATAATATGATTTCAGAAAGTTTAAAAAATGAAGGTTTTACTTTAATAGAATTAGCTATTGTTATAACTATTTTGGGTATTTTAGCGGCTATGGTTGCCCCAAAATCTTTAGAGTTGAGCAATGACGCAAAAGCAGCAAACTTGCAGGCCATTGGCGGAGCTATGAAAAATGGTATTGAGTTAATAAACGCTAAAGCAAGAATTGATGGTCAAGAATATAACTCAGGTAAAATTCAAATTAATGGAATCAATATCCCACTTTATAATGGTTTTCCAGCGGTTAATGGCAAAGATCATTTTGTTGAAATTAACAGACAAATTAAAGCATGGTTAGACATTGATACCGTTGACCGAAATACGGCAAGAAAAAATAGAAGTGCAGCTAGATTCTTTACCGATAAATCGTCTGCAAACAATCAAATATTCATCTTTTTTACCGAAGATTACGATCAAAAAAGTTCAAGTTTTAAATGTTACATTCGTTATGAAAACCAGGTGTCTAGCCATTCATATACACCAATTATTAATATTGAAACCAGAGATTGTTAAATTAAGGGGGATTACGCAAGTTCTACAGTTAATATTTAAGTCTTTGAACAAAAAACGGATATTACCTCTAGTTGAATTAACGATCACCTCTGTATTAATTTAATAAATAGCCTATTCTTTATATTAGCCAATAGATATTTGTCAGTAATTTTCAGTTCAAGGACGATTTGTTATAAAAGCTTTTAAGAGGTTTTATGATTAATTTAAAAAGTCTAAAAATAAAGTTTATCGCTATTTTTATCGTGTTAGGACTGGTTCCTGCCGTAATTGTTAGTCTTATTTCAACCATGAATAGCTCAGCAGATGTAACAGCGAAAGTTTATAATCAGTTAACCGCCATAAATCAGATCAAAAAGCAGGCCATTGAAAATTATTTTGCTGAACGCCAAGGTGATATGGGGGTTCTTATTGATATTGCTGATACCATGCGACAACAAGCTTTTATGAAGTTATCGGCAATAAATAACCTTAAAAAATCTCAAGTTAACGATTACTTAAACAATAATAATGTTCAATTAGAAATTCTGGCAAATGCCAATATTACCCACCAAGCTATTGAAGAACTAGTTGATACTTTTTCTAATAAAAAAGAATGGACTAGAGCACTTAATAAATACGATAAAAATTATAAACCCTTATTATCGTATTTTGGTTGGTACGACTTTTTTATCATCAGTACAAAAGGCACTATTGTTTATTCAGTCACACGAGAAAGCGATTTAGGGCAAAAAATCCCTAAACATTTGACCGACAGCTCGTTCTATCAAGCATTCAATTTAGCTAATAAATCGGCGTCTGCAGACATTCAGTTTGGTGATTTTCTTCCTTATGAGCCAAGTAATAATGATCCCGCTGCATTTACAGTTAAACCAGTAGAAGTTAAGGGTAAACGCGTAGGTTACATTGCTTATCAGCAACCTCTGGATAAAATAAATAGTATTTTAGGTGATAGAGAAGGAATGGGTGATTCGGGTGAGTCATACCTTGTTGGGCAGGATAAACTGATGCGGTCAGACTCTTACCTAAATTCTGCAGAATATTCAGTTAAAGCCTCTTTTGCTGATAAAAACAAAGTACAAACAGAAGCCGTTCATAGTGCCTTGAGTGGAGATAAAAATACCAGTGTCATCATGGATTATAATGATAATCCCGTAGTAAGTAGTTGGGACTATATCGATATTGGTAGTGGCATACGATGGGCAATAATATCCGAAATTGATGTCGCCGAAGCATTTAATCCTAAAACAGCTGATAAACAAGATTTTTATAAAAGTTATATTGAAAAATATGGCTATTATGATTTATTTTTGATTAATCCTAATGGTCATATTTTTTATACAGTAACTAAAGAAGCTGATTTTAATACAAATATTTTAACTGGAAAATATGCTAGCTCTAATTTAGGTCGGTTAATTAAGGACATTAACCAAAGTAACCGATATGGTTTTGTTGATTTTGCTCCTTACGAACCTAGCAATGGTGATCCGGCCGCATTTATTGCACAACCCTTATTAAAGTCTGATGGGGAAGTGGTACTTTATGTGGCTTTGCAGTTACCTCTTGAAGGCATACAAAAAATTATGGGCATCCGAGAAGGTATGGGAGAAACAGGGGAAAGCTACTTAGTTGGTAATGATTTAAAAATGCGTAGTAATTCATTTCTAGATCCTAAAGGTCATACGGTAAAAGCGAGTTTCGCTGGTTCAGTTCAACAAAATGGTGTTGATACAGATGCAGCAAAAAGAGCGTTAAAAGGAGAAAATGGTACTGATATTATAATCGACTACAATGGTAATCCTGTCCTTTCATCTTTTGATAGAATTGAGTTTACTAATTTCAGCTGGGCTATATTATCAGAAATAGATGAGCCTGAGGCCTTTGCATCCATTCGCAGTAATACCCTATTTATGAGCATATTAATGATTATTATTGTTGCCGTGGTAGTGATAATAGGCTTTATTGTGGCTAAACGTATTGCTACACCAATCATTGAAATAGCAGATGTAGCGCAAAAAGTGGCAAGTGGTGATTTAACCATGACGGTTGATAAAACGTCTGATGACGAAGTTGGTTTTTTACAAGAAGCTATTGGGAAAATGATCACGAATCTATCCAAAATGGTCGGGAATATTTCAGGTATAGCCATTCAACAAGCCTCGACATCTGAAGAACTTGCTGCAATAACCACTCAAACCAGTTCTACTGTTGCTGAGCAACAGGCAATATCGGAACAGCTTGCTACAGCAATGCAAGAAATGGGCGCGACTGTTAATGAGGTTGCTGTTAGCACTACTACAACGTCATCGGCCGTCGATAGTATTAAAAATAAAGTGAACGATGGCGCTAATAAATTAGATGAAACTTATAATTCAATCGTTAATATGGCCGAGCAAATTCAGCAATCAGAGCAAAGTGTTCAAAAAGTGAGAAAAGACTTCGAGCAAGTCGTTAATATTCTCGATGTTATTAAAGGTATTGCTGATCAAACTAATTTACTCGCATTAAATGCCGCGATTGAGGCGGCTAGAGCTGGTGAGCAAGGCCGAGGTTTTGCGGTAGTCGCCGATGAAGTTAGACAACTTGCACAAAGAACTCAAGATTCAACTACAGAAATTGATAATATGATCAATACCATTATGGTCGGAGCAAATTCATCAGTTGAAGTTATGGCAAACAGCGTTGTTCAAGCAAACTCAGTACAGGAAAATGCTGAAGAAGCTAGAAACCTAAATCAAGTCATTGCCAATGATATGAACGAAATTAGCGATTTAAGTGCGCAAATAGCAACGGCAGCAGAACAGCAGTCTGTTGTTGTAGACGAAATATTACAAAATGTTGAAACTTTAAATTCTGGTGTAACAGAAACAAGCCAAGCGACTGAGAATATTTCCGAGTCAAGTGTAGAACTAGCACGTTTAGCCACTGAATTAGAAGAAGAGTCATCCGCGTTTAAAACCCAATAACTTGCGAGTAAAGGTATGCCATATAAATAACACGTTTATTTACTGATATTTTAATTTCCTAAAGGTTACTATAATAATCAGATGTTAAATCCATTGAAGTTCATGATTTAAAGGGGTTTAAGAATAATATATATGAGATATTGGAATATTATTTGTGTTGTAGTACTTCTCAGTGCCTGTACTAACAGCAATTGGCGTACGGCGAGCATAGAGCCTGCGGGCATTGCTTCGTTACCGAGTGAAGATACTAGAGCTATCATTGAATTCTATGCTGCTGATGCTTTTAGTTGGCGTGGCTGGTTTGCTGTCCATCCTTGGATAGCAATTAAAGAAGAAAAAGCGACTGAATATAGTGTTTATGAGGTTATAGGTTGGCAAGTAAGGCAAGGGAAACCAGCAATCAGACAATATCAAACCCAGACACCAGATAGATACTGGTATGGTTCAAAACCTGAGTTATTACTTTCTATCAAAGGTGATAAAGCCTCAAAGCTTATTCCTAAAGTTCAGGCAGCAATAGCCCTTTATCCTTGGGTAAATGATTATAGTATTTTCCCAGGCCCTAATAGCAATACTTTTGTGGCTTGGATAGGGCTTCAAGTACCAGAACTTGAGTTAGAACTACCATTAAGTGCTATAGGAAGTGGCTACGCTGATTAATTCCGCCTAATCTCTAAATTATGTCTAACCGCTATATTTAAAGGGCTGCACTATGTGCTGTCCTTTGTTATTTTAGCATTTTATAATAAAGCAGCAAATTCTAAACCTTATTATCCACTTCAATAGCACTTAAATATTAGCTTGTAGTTGGGAGATAGGGGAAAGACGTTTAATTCGTAATATATATTGGGAAATCGAATACAAATGGCAAATTGTAAGTAGTATCGGTAAGGCATTATGATTTAAAATTATCAAGAAATAGCAAAGTTGAAAGAAACGTTTTACAAAATTAATATTTAATAACAAAAAATATAGCGAAATTATGTATCAATCAAACTTATTAAAAAATGGCTCTTTTATCAATGGCCAATGGTTTTCTTCATCGACATCTTTTGAGGTAACTAACCCTTTTGATAACAGTGTTCTGGCAAATGTATCTAATGCAGGAGTGGCAGAAACCAAGCATGCAGTAGAAGCGGCTAAACGTGCTTTAAAATCGTGGTCGAAAAAGTCTGCCAACGAACGTTCGTTATTAATGCGAAAATGGTTTGATCTTGTCATAAAAAACCAGGACGAATTAGCTAAAATATTAACGCTAGAGCAGGGAAAACCCTTAGCTGAAGCAAAAGGCGAGGTTGCTTATGGTGCATCATTCATTGAATGGTTTGCTGAAGAAGGCAAACGTGTTTACGGCAATACTATACAGGCTCCAAGTAACGATAAGCGTATTGTAGTAATCAAACAGCCAGTAGGTGTTGTTGCAGCCATTACACCTTGGAATTTCCCTAATGCGATGATTGCTCGTAAAGCCGCTGCTGCCTTAGCTGCTGGTTGCACCTTCGTTGTTAGACCAGCGACACTTACGCCTTTGTCAGCTTTGGCCTTAGCTGAACTTTCTAAGCAAGCAGGAATACCTGATGGCGTATTCAATGTTGTTGTGGGTACTGATTCGCGTGCGATGGGAGAAGTACTAACGACTCATCCCGATATTGCCAAATTTACTTTTACCGGTTCTACCAATGTGGGTAAAACGTTAATTAAGCAATGTGCATCAACGGTAAAAAAAGTATCAATGGAACTTGGAGGCAATGCTCCATTTATTGTTTTTGATGATGCTGACATTAATGCAGCGGTTCAAGGTGCTATTGCTTCAAAATATCGTAATGCGGGACAGACTTGCGTGTGTACTAATCGAATTTTAGTGCAAGAGAGTGTTTTGAAGGCATTCACTGAAAAATTTGTAAAATCGGTTGAAGCGTTAACATTAGGTAATGGGTTAGACAGTGACGTCAATGTTGGCCCTATGATTTCTACTTCAGCGCTTAATGATGTAAAGCAGTTAGTTGCTGAGTCACTTAATATGGGGGCTCGGCTGTTAACGGGGGGAGAGTCTCAGCAGGGCAGTTGTTTCTATTTGCCTACCGTTTTAGCTGATGTATCGAATGAAATGGCAATTGCTGCAAACGAAATTTTTGGCCCCGTAGCACCGATTATCAGTTTTCAAACTGAGCAAGAAGCAATTGAAATTGCTAATGCTACTGAATACGGATTAGCGGCTTATTTCTATGCACGTGATATTGGCCGAGTCTGGCGGGTATCAGAAGCGCTAGAGTTTGGCATGATTGGCATTAATGAAGGTGTTATTTCTAATGCTGCCGCTCCGTTTGGCGGTATCAAGCAATCAGGTAATGGCCGTGAAGGCTCTCAGTATGGCCTAGATGATTACTTGGAAATAAAATATCTCTGCATGGGCGGTATTTAATTTTTAATCTCATTCGAACGCCATTTACCTAACAAAGTGATAAATGACGATTGATTTATGGCTTTTAATGTAATTACAGTGAAATTTCGCATAAAATTTCATGATTACTCACCATGATAAATCCTCAATTTAAGATATGATGATTTTAATAAATAGAATTGGGGGAGATTAAAAAAATTAAGAAGTTGGTAGCGAAAGCCAGATTTAAAGTGATGCCACTCGGTTTATAAACCCTATTATATATTAGAATACACTTTCATAGGTTTCAGATTACTAATGTATAAATCCTGTGGTCGGTTCTGTGTGCTGGTAACAATGATGAGGTTTTAAAGTACGATTGATATTAATTAGAGTCGATTGATGTAGAGCTTTTGTAATAGGGTACTTAAATTGTTGAATAGGTTAATTTTTGAAATAGCGTAATCAGCCCCATATTTATTAGCGGCATATAGTATTGTTTCTGTAGAATTGTTTTCAGCAACGCTGCCCGACACAGCTATAATTGTTTGATTATCATTTTTATTAATAGATTCTATAAAATCAAATCCGTTAATTTCTGGCATTTCAATATCTGTTATGATCAAATCGTAACTCTCGGATTTTAATTTTTCCATTGCTTTTTTGCAATCAGTATACGATTGAATATTTGTACCCGTTGGAATTGATGACTCCACTACTTCTTTTAATACGATCAAATCCATTGAACAATCATCTACGAGTAATACATTCATAATAATAAGCCCTTTTTTATTAAGGTTATTAGTATAAGTTAATTTACGCAATGTAAAAGACAGCTATATTTCGAGGTATTGCTACTGTAATTGATTATCTATAGCGCTTTATGAACATGCTAGGACGTAATTAGATTTAATATTTAAAGAAGTTTGACACGTTTGTTCATATATTATGAAGAGGTTACTGAAAAGAAGATATTTACTTAATACAGAAAAGAATTGGTTGTTGGAGCCCTTATCTAATGAAGAGGGAGCTGAAGACCTGATTTTTATACTTAAGCGAAGTTGGTTGCGGGAGCCAGATTTGAACTGACGACCTTCGGGTTATGAGCCCGACGAGCTACCAGGCTGCTCCATCCCGCGTCCGAATGACCTAATGCAATATTAGGAAAGCCAATAATTATTTTAATTCTATTACTAGAGAATTGGTTGTTGGAGCCCTTATCTAATGAAGAGGGAACTGACGACCTGCTTTTATACTTAAGCGAAGTTGGTTGCGGGAGCCAGATTTGAACTGACGACCTTCGGGTTATGAGCCCGACGAGCTACCAGGCTGCTCCATCCCGCGTCCGAATGACCTAATGTTATATTAGGAAAGCCAATAATTATTTTAATTCTATTATTAGAGAATTGGTTGTTGGAGCCCTTATCTAATGAAGAGGGAACTGACGACCTGCTTTTTATCCTTAAGCAAAGTTGGTTGCGGGAGCCAGATTTGAACTGACGACCTTCGGGTTATGAGCCCGACGAGCTACCAGGCTGCTCCATCCCGCGTCCGAATGGTTTAAGTGTTACTAATTAAAGAGATACCTAAACAAGCCAATAACATTTTTAATTCTTGTTATTAAGGAATAATTTTCAAAAACATATGCCCTTGAAAGCGAGGCGTATATTAAGGATAGTTACTTCACATTGCAAGGCGTTTCTGTAACTTTTTAACATCTATTTAAAGACAGGCAATAGTTGCATCAATTATAGCCTAAGAGGCGTATTTATGAGCTATGCAGCGAAAATTGAAAGTTTTAGAATTATCTGAAAATAAATATTAGCTGAATATCCTGATTTTCTATCTATATCTATATAAGTAGTAACCGTCTTTGTTTATAATCGCGGGCATAAATCGGTCTGGAAAAATCTTATGCAGCAATTTTTAGCGTTAACATCCTTTGGTATAGAAATATTATTAGCTGAAGAGCTTAAAAACTTAAATGCTCAGCAAGTGGTTCAAAAGCCTGAAGGGGTCTATTTTACGGCAACAATAGCTGACGCATATAAAATTTGTCTTTATTGTCGTTTATCAACGCGAATTTTATTAAAGCTTGTCGAAGGTGACGCTGAGAATAAAGATCAACTGTTTGCTACTGCAGCAACGGTTAATTGGTCTGAGCAGTTTTCAAGTAATCATACCTTCGCTATTGATTTTGTAGGTACAAGTGATGAAATCAGAAATACCCAATTTGGTGGCCTTACAATTAAAGATGCCCTAGTTGACCATTTTCGTGATCAAGGCATGGACAGACCTTCAGTTGATAAAGGCGCCCCAGACATAAGTTTTCAGGGGCGTTTGTCAAAACAAAAAGTCACTATTTATCTAGATTTCTCAGGTCGTAGCTTATTTAAGCGTGGTTACCGTGAGCATTCTGGTGCTGCGCCACTTAAAGAGCATTTAGCTGCTGCAATCATTAAACGTTCTGGTTGGTTAGACGATACGACCAAACCGCTAGTTGATCCAATGTGTGGTTCAGGCACTATTTTAATCGAAGCTATAATGATGGCAGCGAATTATGCCGCAGGTATCGATAGAGCTAAATGGGGCTTTGAATTTTGGTTAGGTCATGAATTATACGCGTGGCAAGAACAGTTAACGCAAGCGAAAGAAAAGTCACACCTAGGTCTTGAACAATTAAAAGCAAAAGTGTTTGGCGTTGATATTGATAGCAGAGTAATAAATACAGCACAAGCAAATGCTCGTAATGCCGGTGTACAGAAGTTTATTGAGTTTTCATGTAAAGACATTAATAACCTAAATAATGGTTTTGGTCATAATGGTACATTCTTACTTAACCCTCCTTATGGTGAGCGTATTGGTGAATTACCTGAGTTAGTTGAGAATTTTGTACTTTTAGGACGAAAACTAAAAGCACAATTTGTTGACTGGAATGTTGCTATTTTAACGGCGAATGTTGAATTGTTATCAATGATGAAGCTGGCAAGCCGCAAACGCTATAAATTCAAGAATGGTCCATTAGATTGTCAACTCGCTGTTTATAATGTCGATATAAAGCAAGCTGCTGGCCAAAACAATGAAGATGAATTTGCCGATAAAGATTCAGATTTTGGCAATCGCTTATTAAAAAATAAAAAGAATCTGAAAAGCTGGCTCAAAAAAGAACAAATTGAATGTTACCGCTTATACGAAGCGGATATTCCAGAATACAATGTTGCTGTCGATGTATATGGTGACTACCTTGTTATACAAGAATATTCAGCTCCTAAAATTATCGAAGAAAGTAAAGTTGCAAAACGCTTACAAGAAGTCATTTACTTTGCACCTAAAGTACTTGGAGTACCGACCGATAAAGTTATTTTAAAAACACGTGCTAAGCAAAAGGGCGCGGCTCAATATCAACGTGTCGATAAAAGTCAGCAATCGATGATTATTACTGAACATGGCGCTAAACTAAAAATTAATTTATGGGACTACCTTGATACCGGCTTATTTTTAGATCATCGAAAAACTCGTCAAATAGTCGCTCAAAAAGCTAAAAACAAATCATTGCTTAATTTATTCGCCTATACGGGCTCTGTTTCACTTCAAGCTGCACTTCATGGAGCTTCGAGCGTTACAACTGTCGATATGTCGAATACTTATTTAAATTGGGCACAAGAAAATTTTTCATTGAATAAATTATCAGGTCATAAATACCAGTTTGTTCAAGCAGATTGTTTAACCTGGTTAAAAGAGCATAAAACAACTTACGATGTTGTTTTCGTTGATCCACCAACGTTTTCAAATTCGAAACGTATGGAAGATAGCTTCGATGTACAAAGTGATCATGTAACACTTATTACTGATGCCATGAAATGTGTTGCTGAAAATGGTGAACTTATCTTCACTAATAATAAACGAAATTTTAAAATGGACTTTGACGCAGTTGCGGCTTTGGACTTTGAAGTCAAATCAATTTCTGATTTAACCCGTGATAAAGATTTTCAGCGTAATAAACATATCCATAATAGTTGGTTAATTACCCGCAAAAAAGTTAACACATAATGAGTACTTTGTTTCATTTATATAGTAGTGAAGGTTGCCACCTTTGTGAGCAAGCAGTCGAGCTTATTAGTAATGTTATTCCCGATCACCAAATCAGAGTTGTTGATATTATTGATACAAATATTGAAGGTGAACAAAATTTAGTCGAATTATACGGTGTCCATATTCCCGTATTAGAACGCCTTAGTGATAACCGTAAGTTATTCTGGCCTTTTGAACAATCACAAGTAGTAGAGTTGATATAACCCATGGAATTAATCCGCATATCTCAAGGCGAACTCGCCTTTGGTGAAGACAGTATTTTAGATAAAGCAAATTTAACCATAAAAACTGGCGAAAGAGTTTGTCTGGTTGGCAAAAATGGCGCAGGCAAATCGTCATTAATGAAAGTATTAATGGGTAAGCAAAACTTAGACGATGGCCAAATTTTGATGTCGAGCAATATTAAATTGGCGATGTTAGAACAAGATCCACCTGAGTCATCTGACATGAGTGTATTTGACTATGTTGCTCAGGGTGTCGCTGAAAATGCTGAGTTGATAAAAAAATATCACCATTTAATTCACATAATCGGTGAAGACCCTTCAGAGAAAAACCTTAATAAGTTGGCTAATGCTCAACAACAACTTGACCAAGCTAATGCGTGGCAAGATGAACAACGTATTGATAAAGTCTTAACCACTTTAGCGTTAGATGCAGACAAGAAAATTAATAGCCTTTCAGGTGGGTGGTTACGTAAACTTGCATTAGCTAAAGCCCTGGTCTGTGAGCCAGATGTTTTATTACTTGATGAGCCAACAAACCATTTAGATATCAGTAGCGTCTTGTGGTTAGAGCAATTCTTGAAAGACTTTAAAGGTACTATCATATTTATAAGTCATGATAGAGCATTTATACGAGGTTTAGCGACACGTATTTTAGATTTAGATCGTGGTCAATTAGTGAGTTACCCGGGTAACTATGACCTTTATATTGAACAAAAAGCCCATGACTTAGAAGTAGAGTCTACACAAAATGCACTTTTTGATAAGCGATTAGCTGAAGAAGAAGTCTGGATAAGACAAGGTATTAAAGCTCGAAGAACTCGTAACGAAGGACGAGTACGCTCTCTTGAAAAATTACGTGTTGAACGCCAAGAGCGACGAGAAGTTAAGAAACAAGGCGAAATTAATATATCAACAGGTGATCGTTCTGGTAAGTTAGTTTTTGAGTGTGAAAACCTGCATATGGCGTTTGGTGAAAAAACAATATTCAAAGGCTTAGATTTACTGCTTACGCGTGGTGATCGTTTAGCACTTATTGGGGCAAACGGTACAGGTAAATCAACATTAATTAAATTGATCATGGATCAGCAACAACCAACATCGGGTAAAATGCGTGCAGGTGTTAACTTAGATATTGCTTATTTTGATCAGCATCGTGATGCTTTAGATTTGAATCTGACCGTTCAAGACACAGTTGCTGAGGGTAAACAAGAAGTGACAGTTAATGGTGTAACACGACATGTACTTGGTTATTTACAAGATTTCTTATTTAGTCCTAAACGCGCAAGAACACCTGTAAGAGCATTATCAGGCGGAGAGAAGAATCGATTATTACTCGCGCGCTTATTTTTAAGACCAAGTAATTTACTTATTCTCGATGAGCCAACCAACGATTTGGATATAGAAACTTTAGAATTATTAGAAGAAGTCGTTGCAAATTATGCAGGAACCGTTATTTTAGTCAGCCATGATCGTGATTTTGTTAATAATTGTGTAAACACTTGCCTTTACTTTGATGGAAGTGGTCAAATAACAAATATTGTTGGCGGTTATGATGATGTTGATAGTTATTTAGCTTATAAAGCAGAGCAACGAAAACAATTAACTGATGGCATAAAAACAGCACCTAGCTCGGTGAATGAAAGTAAAGCCGTTACTCAAGTGATTGCCAAGAAAAAATTATCGTTTAAAGAAACTCGTGAGCTAGAAGGGTTACCAGAACAAGTTGATGAGCTTGAAGCATTGATTAGTTCGCTTCAAGAACAAGTTAATGATGCTAACTTTTTTAGTCAAGATAGCGACAAAACAAAAAATATATTGAACCAGCTTGAAGAAAGTGAGTCAAAACTCGAAATCGCTTTCGCAAGATGGCAAGAGCTAGATGAATTATAACAAGATATGAGAGCTAAGTAGTTATATGAACAAATTTGTAAAAACAGTATTAGCGTTAGGTATTAGCAGTGCTTTAAGTTTATCAGTAGCACATGCAGCAAAATATGAAGTGATCGATAAGGGAGGTGTAAATATAGTAAAATATAGTTATGCCCAACAAGAAAACGAAAACGGTCAAATGGCTATTTCGGGTACAGGAATTTATAATATGCCTGTACTGTTTGCCGAGGAATACCTTGATAAAGATGATTTTGATGACATTGTTAGATTAGCTGAATACCAACATGAAAATGTTCATGAATTAGTTGATATAGAAGATGAGGCTGCATTACGAGCAGGTACTCCGACGGCGAACGACTTATCGTGGACAATTCGCTTTCTTCAATCGTTAGCTGGCAGCAGTTTATATCAAAAAGTTGGTAATATTGTTGCTATGCGTAACTTAACTGGCGAAGAAGGCGATACTGAAGATTTCACTGTCTTTGATCAATTTCTTCCAGGTACAACTAGCTTAACTCGCTCAACCGTAGATTATGTAAACGGCATTACCGATAATGGTCTGATATATGGTAATGGCTCAGCACCTTATACCGCTTTACCGTTTACGGAAAGCGATGGTGACCAGGTCACTCATTGGGTACGTGACTTTACCACTCGGGCTTATTTCTCTATTGACGCAGGGGAAACAATTATTGAGTTAAAACCACCAACAGAAAATGATGATGTCCCTGAAAATTTACGTTTTGGTGGTGAATCAGCGATATTTGATGTTAGTGAAACGTTATTTGCCGTAGGTTATGCAAGTACCAGTATTGATCAAGATGCCCTTGATTATATAAACAGAGATGATAACAACGGTTGTAAAGATACAAGTTACCTTGAAGATGTTCCATATGAAGTTTGTATTCAGCGAGCTGTGGCTACCATGTACAATACTGAAGCAATTAAGTGGACGCTTAACCTTGCGGGTGAAGCAATTCCCAAGACTTTAGGGCACTTAGTTTCGCCGCATGAAGATGACGAACGAGAATTTGTTAACTACGCACAAGCCGTTAATAATAACGGTGTGGCGGTAGGTTTTGCACATGGTTGGTGGGACGAAAATGAAACTGCCCCCAGTGATAGAGAATCTCGCCAATTATATGCAGTTGTATATAAAGATGATGAAGTTAAAGACTTTACTGAAGATCACAGTGAATTTTTCGATTCTCGTGCCTATGATATTAATGACGCAGGTATTGCTGTAGGTCATACTAAAACTTATGTAAACGGAAGTCTTCGTTCAAAATTTTATTATGTAGATACCAATAACTTTGACAGCGGCATGACGATGGTAATGCCTGATGATTTCTTTAGTGGTTCTTCAAGTACCGCTCGTGCCATTAATGAAAATGGTATTATTGTCGGCGAAGGTGAGGTTGAAACTCATAATGACAGTTCAAGTGCACCACGTAGAGAACATGCCTTTATGTATAATATTGACACTAAAACATTTACCGATTTAAATGCTTTTTTACCGTGTAACTCTAAATGGACTATTATTGAAGCCCGTGATATCAATGATAATAATGAAATTGCAGCTTCCGCTTTAATCAAAGTACCTCGTAAAGATTCTAAAGGTGACTTAATGTTTGATAAAGTTACTGGGGAGCAATTAGTTGAAGATGTTGTTCGAGCAGTCACCTTAAAACCGATAGAGGGTGAGCTTGAAGATTGTTCTGTTGTTGAAGAAAAAGTAGAGCGAAAAGGTGCAAGCTTCGGCTTTGCTGGCTTATTTACATTATTAATTTTAGGCTTTAGACGTTTTTCTTCAAAAAAATAACTTCTGTTTAATATAAAAAATATCAAAATGGCTTAGATTATTTTAATCTAGGCCATTTTTTTAAATGGGTAAATAGTATGAAAATTACTGAACAAGAAAGAGACGCCGTTTATAAAACTATCTTTTCAAGACGGGATGTTCGCAGTGATTTCACCAAACAAGAAGTCTCTGAGGATGTCGTTAAACGTATCCTTACCGCCGCACACCATGCGCCAAGTGTTGGTTTTATGCAGCCATGGGATTTTATTGTTGTTAGTGATGAAGTTACAAAACAAAAAATAAAAAAAGGTTTTGAGCAAGCGAATGCATGCTCAAAAAAAATGTTCAGTGAAGAGCAACAACAAAAATATCAGCAATTCAAATTAGAAGGTATCTTAGAGGCACCTTTGGGTATTTGTGTTACCTGTGACCGTAGTCGTAACGGTCCTGTTGTTTTAGGGAAAACCATCAAAGCAGAAATGGATCTATACAGTTCAGTTTGTGCGGTACAAAATCTATGGCTTGCCGCTCGCGCTGAAAATCTAGGCGTTGGTTGGGTGAGTATCATTGAAGATGATATACTTAGAGACGCTTTAGGTATTCCAAAAAATATCGAAATCATCGCATATTTATGTGTTGGCTACGTATCTAAATTTAAAGAAAAGCCTGAATTAGAGAGTGCAGGTTGGCTACCACGAAGATCCGTTGATAAAGCTATTCACTATAATAAATGGCCAAAAGAAAACTTATAACCTTTTAACACTGGAGTACATCATGGCAGAAGAAACTATTTTTTCAAAAATTATCAGACAAGAAATACCCACTCCATTACTTTATCAAGATGATCTTGTTACTGCTTTTAGAGATATAACACCACAGGCTAGTACTCATATACTTATCATTCCTAACAAACTTATTCCTACAATTAATGATGTAAATGAAGAAGATGAACTCGCGCTAGGGCGAATGATCACTGTTGCTAAAAAATTAGCAAAAGAAGAGGGCATTGATGAGAATGGTTACCGTTTGATCATGAATTGTAATGAACATGGTGGTCAGGAAGTTTATCATATTCATATGCACTTAGTCGGGGGGCAGGCTTTAGGGAAGATGCTTATTATATAGAAGTATCTGACAATACAATTATATCCAAATGAGATAAGAAGCAGAATTGCTACGGTAAACGGTAATGCACAATGCAAAAACTGCTTCATAATTAATATAAGCCCCTTTACTGGTTGTATTGTGTGAATTGGAAAGAATTATTAGAAAATAAGAACCGCCTATTTTGGTTTGTTCATAGCGCAAGCTGGTTTGGTTTTGCTCTAGTGCATTATCTCGGTTCGCTATTACATAATCCCCGCGATATTTTTGTCGTTATTATATTTCTCAATGCTTACGCAGGTTGGTTGTTTACCGTACCACTGCGTTATATTTACCGTAGAGTGTGGAACTTCACCCCAGGTAAAATAGCAGGGGTTGTTATTATCGCTTCCTACCTTGTAGGGGTTTTATGGCAAGTGGTTAAGAATATTAACCACTGGGAAATATATAAACATGGTTATCGACCTGACTTCTGGCTTTATTACACTTCGAATAGTGTCTATTCATTTTTCATTATTTTAAGCTGGAGTGGTTTATATTTCGGTACAAAATACTATCAAATGCTCCAAAAAGAAAAGCGTAACGTACTTGAGGCTAATAATGTTGCACATCAAGCACAGCTAAAAATGTTACGTTATCAGCTCAATCCACATTTTCTGTTTAATACATTAAATGCAATCTCGACGCTAATCTTGGTGAAAGAAAATAACATCGCCAATGGTATGGTCACTAAGCTAAGTGAATTTTTAAGATATTCTCTTGATAAAGATCCTATGAAAAAAGTAACACTTAATAGTGAATTACACGCTCTTAAGTTGTATTTAGATATTGAAAAAGTTCGATTTGAAGATCGTCTTCGTGTTGAATTTGTTATTGATCAAGACTGTGAACAGGCCTTAGTACCTAGCATGATCTTACAACCGATCGCTGAAAATGCGATTAAATATGCCATAGCAACCCAAGAAGATGGCGGAACAATTAGAGTAACGGTAACGCGTTTTGCTAACGACTTACTTTTAGAGCTCGCTGATAATGGCCCAGGTGCTGAAATAAAAAAAGGTAACCTATATCGAGAGAATGGCGTTGGCTTGGCTAATAGTCGAGAAAGGTTACAAGCATTATACGGTAATGATTTTTCTTTAGTTGTTGCCAATAATATCCCTAAAGGTGTTAAAGTAAGTATCAGGATGCCATATGATTTAGGAAGTAAGACATGAATATGAGCTTATCAACAATTATTGTTGATGACGAACCCCTTGCACGAAGAGGTTTAGCTGTACGTTTAGCTGAGCATCAAGACGTGGATATAATTGCCCAGTGTCATAATGGGCGCGAAGCTTTAGAAGCTGTTCGTGCTTATCAACCTGATTTAATGTTTCTTGATATACAAATGCCAGGTTTAAATGGTTTTGAGGTGGTTCAAGCAATTATTGAGCAGGGTTTGAAATTACCATTGGTTATTTTTGTTACCGCCTTTGATCAATACGCTTTACAGGCTTTTGAAGTTCATGCACAAGACTACTTATTAAAACCTGCTGATGAAAACCGTTTAGCTGAAGCTATGGATAAAATTAGAAAAGACCTTATCAGTAAAGAAAATGCGGTGCATAAGTCTAAACTTGTCCGTCTCGTTAGTGACGTAACGGGCAATGATTGTGAAAAAATCCTTGAAGAATTAGCGAATAATCAACCGGTAAGTTTATCATCTTTTTCAGATATCTTAGCGATAAAAGATGCTGGAGAAGTCAGTCGAGTACCTGTTAAAGACATATTATGGATTGATGCAGCTGGTGATTATATGTGTGTTCATACAAGTAAAACGACGCATATTTTACGTAAAACTATGAAGCAACTAGCAGAAAGCTTAGATCCCAAACAATTTATTCGCAGCCATCGTTCGACAATTGTTAATAAAAGTTATGTAGACAAGTTTTGTAGTCAGCTAAATGGTGAGTATTATTTAGTGATGAGTAATGGTAAAGAATTAAAAGTGAGTCGAAGTTATAAAGAAAAAGTGAAGCAAGCGGTAGGCGTTTAATATCTTTATGTAATCAAAAATACCCGTTAGCTAAATACTGAACAGGTATTTCATAAATTTATTATGTCAGCATTATTGAATTGAAAGTTACTCTTCAGCTTCAATTTCATCAGGGGTGATACTTGCTGCATGATGGCCTTTAGGCCCCGCATTCAGCTCATAATTTACATCCTGACCGGCTTTCAATGTACGGTATCCTTCCATTTGAATTGTTGAATAATGAGCGAAAATATCTTCACCACCATCCTCTGGACGAATAAAACCAAACCCTTTTGCGTTATTAAACCACTTAACTGTTCCGTGAGCCATACTTCAACTTCCTTCTATATTCATCGGTAATTAGGTATGCTTGCCTAAAAGCATTAACATAAATATATTTGTGACTAAAAAATAGCCACTGTTTTAAATCGTAGATAACTTTAGAAAATAGTCAAGTAAATTTTCTGAAATTATTACTTTTTTTAATATTGTTATTTTTTGCAAATGTTCAAGCAAAATCATCTGGTACAGACTAATATAAAATTATGAGCAAGTGGAAAGAGTTAATAGATAATCAAGAAGTTCTCGAAGAAGAGGTGGTTGAACAGTTTGAAAAACCGCCTATGTATAATGTTATTTTATTAAATGACGATTATACGCCAATGGATTTTGTGATTGACGTGTTATGTCGGTTTTTTAATATGAATGCAGATCAAGCAACTGACATTATGTTAGAAATTCATTATAAAGGGAAAGGTCGGTGTGGCACTTTTACTTCTGAAATAGCAGAGACAAAAGTTGACCAAGTTAGTCAATATGCTTTAGAAAATGAACACCCATTACAATGTACAATGGAAAAATCGTGATGTCGCATGGTTTAAAGAGGAGTAGTCTATGCTAAATAAAGATTTAGAAATTTCGTTAAATATGGCTTTCCGCCAAGCCAAGGACTCCCGTCATGAATTTATGACGGTAGAGCATTTATTATTAGCCTTACTCGATAATCCCTCATCAATTGAAGCTCTAAGAGCTTGTGGTGCGGATATGGGTAAAATTCGTAAAGAGTTATTAGATTTTATCGCAGAAACGACACCGGTTATTCCTGAAGGTGAAATCGAGCGTGAAACTCAGCCTACTCTGGGCTTTCAGCGAGTATTACAACGAGCTGTTTTCCATGTTCAGTCTTCGGGTAAGAGTGAAGTGACAGGCTCGAATGTGTTAGTCGCTATCTTCAGTGAGCAAGAATCACAAGCCGCTTATTTTTTAAAAAAATCTGATATCAGCCGTTTAGATATTGTGAACTTTATTTCACATGGTATCTCTAAAATTGAGCATGCTGATGCACCACAAACATTAGATGAAGTACAAATTGGCGAAGAAGAGCCACGTACCATTGACAATTTTGCTACTAATCTTAATGAAGAAGCGAAAAAGGGGAATATTGACCCACTAATTGGTCGTAGTAGCGAATTAGAAAGAACATTGCAGGTACTGAGTCGTCGCCGTAAAAACAACCCTTTATTTGTTGGGGAGGCGGGTGTAGGTAAAACTGCTATTGCTGAAGGTTTAGCTAATTTAGTCATTTCCGATGATGCGCCTGAATTTTTAGCTGAAACGGTTATTTATTCACTTGATATGGGCGCATTGCTTGCAGGAACTAAATATCGTGGGGACTTTGAGAAACGTTTCAAAGCCTTGTTAAAAGAATTAGAAGAAGATGGTAATGCAATATTGTTCATTGATGAAATTCATACCATTATTGGCGCAGGAGCTGCCTCTGGTGGCATGATGGACGCCTCTAATTTAATTAAACCTTTATTATCATCTGGAAAGTTACGTTGTATGGGATCAACGACCTATCAAGAGTATCAAAGTGTCTTTGAAAAAGACCGAGCATTAGCTCGTCGTTTTCAAAAAATAGATATTGTTGAACCTAGTGTTGACGATACAACTAAAATATTGCACGGCCTTAAAGAAAAGTACGAGTCTCATCATGGTATTCGTTACACTAACAAGGCATTGCGCGCAGCAGCACAGTTGTCGGCTAAATACATTAATGAACGATTTTTACCTGATAAAGCGATTGACGTTATTGATGAAGCTGGAGCTAAACAGCAACTTGTTGCCGCGTCAAAACGCAAAAAGGTGATCAACAATAGTGATATAGAATCTATTGTTGCAAAGATGGCAAGGATCCCTGAAAAATCGGTTTCTTCAACTGAAAAAGACAGTTTGAAAATGTTAGACAGAAATTTGAAAATGGTCGTTTTTGGTCAAGATCATGCTATTGACGAATTAACTTCTGTCATACGTTTATCTCGAGCAGGTTTAGGCAGTGAACAAAAACCAGTAGGTTCGTTTTTATTTGCTGGCCCTACAGGCGTTGGTAAAACAGAAGTAACACAGCAATTAGCTAAATCCTTAGGCGTTGAACTTCTACGTTACGATATGTCTGAGTATATGGAGAAACACGCGGTGAGTCGCTTAATAGGAGCTCCTCCTGGCTATGTAGGTTATGAGCAAGGTGGTTTACTCACAGATGCCGTTATAAAACACCCTCATTCAGTGGTATTGCTAGATGAAATTGAAAAAGCCCATGAAGATGTTTATAACATTTTATTACAAGTTATGGATCATGGTACTTTAACGGATAACAATGGACGTAAAGCTGATTTTAGGAACATTACCTTAGTATTAACGACCAATGCAGGGGCTCACGAAATAACGCGCCAGTCAATTGGCTTTAAACAGCAAGATCAAAGTATTGATGCAATGACTGAAATTAACAAAACCTTTTCACCTGAATTTAGAAACCGTTTAGACAACATCGTTTGGTTTAATCATCTTGATGAAGTGGTAATTCAACAAGTGGTTGATAAATTCATTGTTGAATTACAGGCGTTGCTTGATGAAAAAGGTGTTTCTTTAGAATTAACCAAAGATGCTAGAAAGTGGCTCGCTGTGAATGGTTACGATAAAACGATGGGCGCAAGACCTATGTCACGATTAATTCAAGAGCATTTAAAGAAACCATTAGCGAATGAATTGTTATTTGGTGATTTAACTCACGGTGGTGTTGCAAAAGTTGGTGTTAAAAAAGACAAACTTGTTCTTAGTTACATTCAGAAGAAAGAATTAGTAGAGCACTAAAAATAAACTTCTATATTTTTAGTTGAGTGCAAGGATGCACTATCTTGATATTTTAGGGGCGCTGGAAATAGATTACTGTCACAGCTTCTATCATGACCTTCAGGAAAATTAAGGTATTAACAAATATACTTTCAATATCAACATATAAAAAAGCCCCGTGAACTTTCATTCACAGGGCTTTTGATTTTATATGGTTTAATTATCTAGCACGGAAAATAATACGGCCTTTAGATAAATCATACGGAGTTAGTTCAACCGTAACTTTATCGCCCGTTAATATGCGAATGTAGTTCTTACGCATTTTTCCCGAAATATGTGCCGTAACAACATGACCATTTTCTAGTTCAACGCGGAACATAGTATTTGGTAAGGTATCAAGTACCGTACCTTGCATTTCAATATTTTCTTCTTTCGCCATTGGGCGCTAAACCTCTAAAGTTGTGCATAATACCAATTCCATTAAGTTTATTCCCACTCAGTGAGATTCAAAGGTTTGGCATAAATAAAAATCTGCGCAGATAATGCCGAAAACGTGATGAAATGTAAAGCTATAGTGTTATTTATTTACGGTATGCCAGTAGTTTTCTGATAATACTTGATGAGGGTAGTAGCGATTTTTGTAATTCATCTTTTTACAGTCGTCGATTTGATAGCCTAAATAAAGGAATTCCTTCTTCATTTCTTTGGCTAATCCCAATTGATTCAAAATAGAAAAGACCCCTAGGCCATGGCGACTATAATCTGGATGGTAAAATGTGTATACGGCAGATAGAGCATCATTAAGCACATCGGTGACCGCAACACTAATAAGTTGTTGATCAAGCCAAATTTCAAGGTACAGCTGCTCTGTAATATGACAATCAATAAAACTGTTATATTGATCTATGGTTGCAGGGTACATCGAGCCGTCTTGATGAAGTGTATTAATATAATTTTCGTATAAAGCATAATAATGCGGTTCTTGTTGATGAGAAACCTTAATAGTAAAGTGGCTATTTTTCTTAATGTTACGTTTTTGGCTTTTTGATGGCGAAAATTCATCGGCTAAAACCCGAAGTGATTTACAAGCAGAGCATAATTCACAATGCGGGCGATATATTTGATCGCCACTGCGCCGGAACCCCTGAGCCATTAACCAGCCATAATGTTCACCGTTTTGTAAGCGTTCGTCAGTAGCAACTAATAATCGCTCATGCTGATTAGGCAAATAATTACAGGGAAATACTTTAGTAATGCCTAATTTAAAGTTTATGTTCATATATTTATTATAGTGTCAGTTGGCGAGGTAGCCAAAAGTCTTGCGGTAGTTCAATCGCTAGAGCTTGTTTTTGTAAGGTAATAAATTTTTGTCGAGATATTTCAATACAGCCCATATCTTCTAAAAATGGATTAAGCATTTGGCAGTCAATAAAGGGAATGTTTTGACTTTGCAGTAATTCATTTAAATAATAAAGAGCTATTTTAGAACCATTACTTTGCCGGTAAAACATTGACTCACCTGAAAAATAACCATTCACTGCTACGCCATATAAACCACCTGCTAATTCATCATTCATCCAAACTTCAATGGAGTGAGCAATACCGTGCTTGTGGAGATTTTGATACGCGTTTAGCATATCGCCAACTATCCAGGTTTCTTCTTTTCGAAAGGGAGCATCTGCACAATAATTAATGACACGATCAAATGCTTTATTTAACGTGACCGTAAAATTTTTTTGTTTAAGTATTTTGCGTAACGTTCGATTGATATGTAAATGGTCAGTGAGAATGATACCTCGAGGTTCTGGGCTCCACCACATAATAGGTTCGCCATCACTATACCAAGGAAATATTCCTGAACGATAAGCCGACTGTAATCGATTTACCGATAAATCACCGCCAACAGCCAGTAGACCATTAGGTTCGTTAAGGGCATTTTTTAGGGGAGGAAATGCCAGATTATCGAGTTCGAGTAATTCGACAATCTGGCGAGTCAAAAACTAAGTGCCTTTAGCATCTAAATAACGTTCAGCGTCAAGTGCGGCCATACAACCGGCACCAGCAGAAGTTATCGCTTGACGATATATATGATCAGCGACATCGCCAGCGGCAAAAACACCTTCAACACTTGTTTGTGTTGCATTGCCGCTAGTACCGCTTTGAATCGTTAAATAACCATCTTTCATGTCTAGTTGATTTTTAAAGATATCAGTATTTGGTTTGTGACCAATAGCGATAAAACAACCCATAACGTCGAGATCTTTTGTGTTATCTGATTGAGTCTCTTTTAAACGAACACCGGTAACCCCCATTTTATCACCTAAAACTTCATCTAAGGTTTGGTTTAAGTGGAGCGTGATATTACCGTTTTTAACTTTTTCGTATAAGCGGTCAGTTAAAATCTTTTCAGAGCGGAAAGTTTCACGACGATGAACTAAATGTACTTCAGAGGCAATATTTGATAAATAAAGAGCTTCTTCAACGGCAGTATTACCACCACCAACAACGGCTACTTTTTGGTTACGGTAAAAGAAACCATCACATGTAGCACAAGCCGAAACGCCTTTGCCCATGAATGCTTCTTCAGAAGGTAGCCCTAAATATTGCGCTGATGCACCAGTACAAATAATTAATGCGTCACAAGTATAACTTCCGCTGTCACCTTTCAAAGTAAATGGGCGGCTAGAAAAATCAACTTCATTGATATGATCAAAGATGATTTCAGTATCAAACTTTTCAGCATGCTTCTGCATACGATCCATTAATGCAGGACCTGTTAAGTCATCCGCATCGCCTGGCCAGTTTTCTACTTCAGTCGTCGTGGTTAATTGACCACCTTGTTGCATACCCGTGATCATCACAGGTTTTAAATTTGCGCGTGCGGCATAAACTGCAGCGGTGTAGCCTGCAGGGCCTGATCCTAAAATGAGTAACGGGCAATGTCTTGCTTCGCTCATGTATAACTCCAAAATATGAAAAGAAAAGTATTAATAGCTTATTAATTGGGATTTTAAGCAAAGATCTCAACTGGGGGAAATGTTTTTTTGATAAAATTTTTTTATAAGTGCAATGTTAATTGTACAGTGATGGCATATAAGCCTTTATATGCCATCTAATCTAGCTATATTACGCCCAGTTCTTTTAATCTTTCTAAGAGATAACTTTTTTGAGTATGACGTTTAGATAGTACAACTTCATCACGTGGATGAAGAAATAATGGCAATGAGATTCTAGATTTTACGCTGGCCTTACCCGAAGGGTTAATAACGCGATGACTTGTTGATGGAAAGTAACCACCTGAAGCTTCTTGTAGCATATCACCTATGTTAATAATTAAGTTTCCAAAATCGCAGGGAACATCGATCCACGACCCATCTTGTTGCTGTACTTGGAGACCCGGTTCATTAGCGGCAGGTAATATGGTTAGTAAATTAATATCTTCATGCGCAGCAGCTCTTACAGCACCAGGTTCTTCATCACCTTTAAGTGGTGGGTAATGTAAAACCCGCAATAAAGTATTCGGTGTATCTTTGATCATATGTGATAGTTTTTCAGAATATTTTGTAGATACATTTTCAGGACTGTATTTTTCTACCCAATCGAGTAATTCTGCAGCAAGCTCGGAAGCATTTTTGTAATAAGTAAGTATCTCATCTTTTAGTTGCTGAGGTATTCTTCCCCATGGGTAAACATGAAAATATTCTTTTATGTCTTTTTTAGCGTGGCCTTTTGCTGTCTCTGAAATTTCTGAAGAAAAATAGCCGTCTTGCGCTTTAGGATCAAAACTCAACTCATGTTTTTCTTCACTGAAAAAGTATTCTTGCCAATTTTTATAAATAGATTCAACAAGCTCTTGCTTAATAGGGTGATTAATTAATACACCGAAACCTGTTTCTCTTAAGCTTTGAACAAATAATTTTCCGGCGTCTTTATCTTTGTAGTCGACAATCTGAATTTTCATGATTGATTCCCTATATCTTATTATTAGTCATGATTATTGTAATATACCATAACCTAACCAAATGGTCAGCTTTAAGATTTAAAGTAAAAAAAACCTCGGTTATAAATATAACTGAGGTTTACGATTTAATAATTTGGCTATTTATTAGCGATTATAATGTTGCGATAGCATCTTCAGGAGTTACGTAATCGTAACCTAAAACATCAGCAACAGGCTTATAAGTAATCTTGCCACCTAAAACGTTTAAGCCATTCATTAAATGAACATCATCAAGCAATGCTTGTTTAGCGCCTTTATTCGCTAATGTTACTGCGAATGGCATCGTTGCGTTAGTTAGTGCCATTGTTGAAGTACGTGCTACGCCACCTGGCATATTAGCTACACAATAATGAACTACGTCATCAACTACATAAGTAGGTTCTTGATGAGTTGTGGCTTTAGAGGTTTCAAAACAACCACCTTGGTCGATAGCAACATCAACAACTACAGCACCTTTCTTCATCATTTTGATGTGTTCTTTAGTTACTAATTTAGGCGCTGCTGCACCTGGAATTAATACGGCACCTATGACTAAGTCAGCTTCGACAACTAAATGGTTCATTGCATCAGCAGTTGAGTAAACTGTTTTCAAACGACCATCGAATTCTGTATCTAATTGACGTAAACGAGGTAAAGAACGATCTAATATAGTAACGTCTGCGCCCATACCAACAGCCATACGCGCTGCTTGAGTACCAACAACACCACCACCAACGATTAACACTTTAGCGGGAGCAACACCTGGAACACCACCTAATAAAGCACCTAAACCGCCTTGCGCTTTTTCTAATGCATGAGCACCGGCTTGAATAGACATACGGCCAGCAACTTCTGACATTGGCGCTAATAAAGGTAAACCACCTTCAGATGCGGTAACTGTTTCATAAGCGATACATGTAGCGCCTGATGCTACTAATAGCTCTGTTTGCTTTGGATCTGGTGCTAAATGTAGGTAAGTGAAAAGTATTTGACCTGGGCGAAGCATCTCACATTCAACAGTTTGAGGTTCTTTTACTTTGATTATCATGTCAGCTGTAGCGAAAATTTCTGCAGCAGAGTTGATTATTTTTGCACCAGCAGTTATATATTGCTCGTTATCAAAACCAATTGAAGCACCACCATTGTTTTCAACAATAACGTCATGGCCATTAACGGTTAATTCTTTCACGCCAGCAGGAGTTAAACCGATGCGATACTCGTGGTTTTTAATTTCTTTAGGAACACCAATGATCATAATCTTCTCTCTTTTTTATAGTACTGTTGTAATATTTGCGGCTATTATAGGGCGTTTTTCTCGAATTAACCTGTCGTAGTAAGCTTGAATGCGATATATTATGCTATAAAGTTAAGTAAATGCAGAGTATTGTAAAGTGACAAGTCCTCAAAATAAAAGTATTGATCGAATCGACAGAAATATTTTAGTCGAACTACAAAAAAATGCCCGTTTATCAAATGTCGAATTATCTAAACGGGTAGGGTTAAGCCCAACGCCTTGTTTAGAAAGAGTTAAGCGTTTAGAAAAAGAAAATTATATTAAAGGTTACCAAGCAATACTCAATCCGCAAATGCTTGAATCTGCTTTACTTGTACTTGTTGAAATAACATTAACAAAGACTAGCCCTGATGTTTTTGATGATTTTTCAAAAGCGGTGCATGAACTTGATGTTATTCAGGAATGCCACTTAGTTTCGGGGGATTTTGATTTTTTACTTAAAACCCGCGTCGCAGACATGGCCGCTTACCGTGAGTTATTAGGAGATACTTTACTTCGCCTTCCTTCAGTCAGTGAAAGTAGAACTTATGTGGTGATGGAAGAAGTTAAATCGACTAATTATTTACCAATTAAACGTTAAATTAAGAAAATGACTTTAGTTAAGCATTAAAACATATAATTCTGCACGATATTTTGATACTTTACTGTATATAACAACAATACATTTCCTATGGCGACTATATTGTCTTTACATTCTTCTAAATTAAATGGCGTACAGCGACTGCTTGAAGCAGGTTTGTTGGTTTCTTTTCTTTTCGCCATGTTCATCATGTTAGCACTGTTCAGCTTTGATCCCGCTGATCCAGGTTGGTCGCAAACGGGCTATCAAATACCGATCCGTAATTTAGGTGGCGCAGTTGGTGCTTTTCTTTCTGATTTATTGTTAAATTTCTTTGGCCTTATTGCCTATACTTTACCTTTTGTTGCTGCCGTTACGGGTTGGTTATTGTTTCAAAAATATCACCGCCTCATTCAGCTTGATTATTTAACACTCGGTCTAAAGCTTATTGGTTTTATTCTTTTCTATATAGGTATAACGTCTATTGCTAGTATGAATTTTGATGATGTATTTTATTTTTCTGCTGGAGGTATTCTAGGTGATGTATTAAGTAATACCGTCTTACCTTATTTCTCTTTTGTTGGCAGTACCTTGTTATTTTTAACCTTCATATTTTCAGGATTTGTGTTGTTAACAGGTTTTTCTCTCATTGCTTTTATCGATAAAACAGGGGCTTACACGATAAAAGCCGCACAATATTTATTAACAGTCCCTGGACAAATAAAACAACATTTTGGTGATATTAAAACATCAAAAGCACATTCTAAAGTTGTTCTCGAAGCTGAAAAAATTAATGAGCAACCTATTCCTTTACCTGACATAGAACAGAAAAAAAATAATGAAATCGTAGAAAACATAGAAAGTGAAACAGATGAAGTACAGCATGCATTTCATTCAATAACCGAGCAAGATCATGACGATATTATCGCCCCAAGTAAAAATGATCTTCCTTTTGAGGATGAAGAGGGGATTGAGCATTTTGTTGCCATCGACGACCTTATAGGGGAGCCCCTAGCTTTTAATGTTCAAGAACATGTTAGTGAAGACGAAATAACAGCTGCCTTTGAACAAGTTGAAGCTATTGTAGTAGAAGAGCCGGTAACGCCAGTATCCATTGATAATAATGAATTAAAGCAAAGACTACCTTCTCTTGAGTTACTAGAGCGCCCCGACAGAACTAAAAACCCTATTGATGAAAAAGAACTTGAACAAGTAAGCCGATTGGTTGAAGTGAAGTTGTTAGAATTTGGCGTAAAAGCTGAAGTTGTCGGTGTGTTCCCTGGCCCGGTTATAACAAGATTTGAATTAAATTTAGCGCCTGGTGTTAAAGCGAGTAAAGTCAGTGGTCTATCACAAGATATTGCGCGTTCGTTATCGGCTAAAAGTGTGCGTGTTGTAGAAGTAATTGAAGGTAAGTCAGTTATTGGTATAGAGCTGCCAAACAAATACAGAGAAACGGTATTTTTTACTGATGTTATATCAGCGCCTATTTTCGCTGAATCGAGTTCTCAGCTAGCTATGGCGATTGGTAGTGATATCTCAGGAAAGCCTGTTATTGCCGACTTAGCTAAAATGCCACATTTACTCGTTGCTGGAACTACGGGCTCAGGTAAATCTGTAGCTGTGAATACAATGATCGTCAGTATCTTATATAAATCAACCCCTGAAGATGTTCGTATGATTATGATTGACCCTAAACAGGTTGAGCTTTCAGTTTATAACGGCATACCTCATTTGTTGGCAGAAGTGGTTACCGATATGAAAGAAGCCGCCAATGCACTGCGCTGGTGCGTAGGTGAAATGGAACGTCGTTATAAATTAATGTCAGCGTTAGGTGTGCGTAATCTAAAAGGATTTAATGATAAAGTTGCCAAAGCAATAGCAGGAGGGGAGCCGTTAATAGACCCTTTATGGCAACCTAATGATGCCTTTACTCAAACACCACCATTATTAGAAAAATTACCTGCGATTGTTATTCTTGTTGACGAATTTGCTGACATGATGATGGTAGCGGGTAAAAAAGTTGAAGAATTAATTGCCCGTATTGCCCAAAAAGCACGTGCTGCAGGTATGCATTTGATCTTAGCCACTCAACGCCCGTCAGCCGATGTAATTACGGGCCTTATTAAAGCGAATATTCCAACACGCATGGCACTCCGAGTCCAATCAAGAATGGAATCGCGTATTATACTCGACCAACAAGGTGCTGAGCAATTACTTGGCATGGGAGATATGTTCTATTTACCTCCAGGCGAAGCTGTATCGGTACGTGTTCACGGTGCATTTGTTAACGATGATGAAGTACATGCTGTTGTTAAAGACTGGAAATCTAGAGGTGCTCCTGATTATGTTGACGAAATATTATCGGGCGATACTGACAATGAGATATTATTACCCGGCGAGCAAGCCGAAGGTGAAGAAGGGGTAGAGCTTGATACCTTATATGATGAAGCCGTATTATTTGTAACAACCGGTCGACGTGTATCTATTTCAAGTGTACAACGAAAATTTCGTATTGGTTATAACCGTGCCGCTCGTATTGTTGAGGACATGGAAAACCAAGGTGTTGTAAGTTCGCCTGGCCATAATGGTGCCCGCGAAGTACTAGCGCCACCACCTATAAAAGATTAAGGATCACCAAGTGAATTTTTCCGTAAAAAAAACAGTAGTCATCTCATTATGTATGGCTGTGTTAGCAACAAATATCAGTTTTTCGGCTAGTGCTTTGCAAACCAAGCAATCAATCGAAACTGTTAAGCAATTATCAAGTAACGTCAGTGATGCTAAAACTACACTAATGGAAAAGCTTGCTACCATTAAATATTTTACCGCTGATTTTTCACAACAAATACTCGACGCCGATGGTAATGAACTAAAGAACGCTTCTGGAACTTTATCGGTCAGAAAACCTAATTTAGTGCATTGGAGTACAGCAGAGCCAGATGAGTCATTAATTGTTTCAGACGGAGAGACGCTATGGTATCTCGACCCTTTTGTAGAACAAGTCAGCGCCTTTCTTCTCGATAAGGCGTTAATTAATACCCCTATTTTGTTACTAACCAGCAGCGATCCTGCACTTTGGCAGCACTATAGTGTTAGTTCAATGAATAAAAATTCCTATCTTATTCATGCTAATGATACTAACTCGCAGGTAAAGACCTTAGAATTACGCTTTAAGGAGAATATCAATGAGCTTGATAGTTTCTCTATATTAGATGCAACCGGGCAGTTGAGTATTTTTAAGCTTTCGAAACTTGAACAAAAGGTTGCTCCTGATAGTGCATTATTTGATTTTATTATTCCTGAAGGTATTGAGTTAGATGACCAACGTTAGTGGCCCCGCTAACGGCTCATTGTCTTTAGAGTTTGCTCCAGAAGAACATAATGATGTCAGCTTCCAACCTTTAGCAGCGAAATTACGCCCGTTAACCTTGGCTGACTATCAAGGACAAGAGCATATTTTGGCAGCGGGTATGCCGTTAACAATAGCAATTGAACAAGGAAAATGTCACTCCGTTATATTTTGGGGCCCGCCCGGAACAGGAAAAACTACCTTAGCTGAAATTATTGCTAGTCATGCCAATGCCGAAGTAGAACGCTTGTCAGCGGTAACTTCTGGTATTAAAGATATTCGTCAAGCAATAGAAAATGCTAAACAACGTTTATTGCATCAGCAAAAACGTACGGTATTATTTGTAGATGAAGTTCACCGTTTCAATAAAGGTCAGCAGGATGCCTTTTTACCTTTTATCGAAGACGGTACTATTATTTTTATTGGCGCGACTACTGAAAATCCCGCATTTGAATTAAACCAAGCAGTATTGTCTCGGGCACGTGTTTATACACTAAAAAAGTTAACTCGTGTCGACCTGGCTATTATTTTACAGCGCGCTTGTGAAAGTGAACAAAAAAACCGAAAAATTAGTATCACTCTTGAAGATAAAGCAAAGCAACAATTACTAACCCTAGCGAATGGCGACGCACGTCGTCTATTAAATGTCTTTGAAAATTGTATTGATATTCTTTCAGGTGAGCGAAAAATTATTACGTTGGAGACTGTTGTTCAAGTCGCGGGTAATAAAATCGCTTTATACGATAAAGGTGGCGATGCTTTTTATGATTTAATCAGCGCTTTTCATAAGTCGGTAAGGGGCAGTTCACCTGACGCCGCGCTTTATTGGTATGCCAGAATATTAGCCGGTGGTGGTGATGCTTTATATGTTGCACGTAGACTATTAGCTATTGCCAGTGAAGATATCGGTAATGCAGATCCTCGCGCGATGCAATTAGCGATAAATGCATGGGATACTTTTCAACGTGTTGGACCAAGTGAGGGTGAGCGCGCTATCGCACAAGCTACGGTTTATATGGCGTTGGCGCCTAAAAGTAACGCGGTTTATATGGCCTTTAGTCAGGCAAAAGAATTAGCTAAAAACACCGCTGAACTTGATGTTCCTTTTCATTTAAAAAATGCGACGAGTAGTCTCACTAAAGAATTAGGGCACGGCATTGAGTATCGTTATGCTCATAACGAAGTAAATGCGTTTGCTGCTGGAGAGTGCTATTTTCCTGAACCCCTTAAAAACACGTCATTATATCAACCAAGTGATCGGGGCTTAGAAAAACAGTTAAAAGATAAACAGAATTATCTTAATGAATTGAACCGCCAAAGTAATGAACAACGTTATGACTAATACCATCAGCACTTTCTCTTTATATATGTTCATCGCTCTTGGTGGAGCATGTGGTGCGAGTTTGAGATTTTATTTTTCACAATTAATCTTAAATTGGCTCGGAAAAGGTTTCCCTTTTGCGACGTTGGCGGTTAATATTTCCGGCTCGTTAGTCATGGGCACCTTATATGGGCTCATAGAAAGTGGTGTAATTGAAGTCAGTGTTTATCGAACCTTAATAGGTATCGGCTTTCTTGGCGCATTTACTACATTTTCGACCTTTTCACTCGATACCTTATTATTAATGCAGCAAGGTGAGTTCTTAAAGGGCATGATAAATATATTACTTAATGTCAGCTTGTGTGTATTCGCGGCTGGCATAGGACTCTATTTAGTTACTTATGCGACTAAATAACTGAACCAGAAAACACACAAAATATTAAACCATTCAACTTGTAGATGTGAATAAAAATGCTTGATCCAAAATTATTTAGAAATGATATCGAAGCCACTGCGGCACAATTATCTAAGCGTGGTTTTACCTTAGACACCGCTTTATTAAAAGAATTGGAAGAGCAACGAAAAGCTTTTCAAATTAAAACCCAAGAATTACAAAATCAGCGTAATACACGTTCGAAATCTATTGGGCAAGCTAAAGCTCGCGGTGAAGATATACAACCACTGCTTGCCGAAGTTAGCCAATTAGGTAATGACTTAGATGCAGCAAAAGCTGAACAAGATGAAGTATTAGTCCAAATTAATAACATACTTTCTGCTGTTCCTAATTTAATTCATAGCTCTGTACCTGAAGGAGCAAGTGAAGACGATAATGTAGAAATTAAGCGTTGGGGTACTCCACGTGTATTTGATTTTGAAGTAAAAGACCATGTTGATGTTGGAGCGGGCATAGGCAATGGCCTAGATTTTGAAAGCGGCGCTAAACTTGCGGGTACACGTTTTGCCGTTTTGCGTGGGCAAATTGCTAAAATGCATCGTGCACTTGCGCAGTTTATGCTTGATGTTCATACAGAAGAGCATGGTTATCAAGAAATGTACGTGCCTTATTTAGTGAACCAAGACTCTCTATACGGTACTGGACAATTACCAAAATTTGGTGAAGATTTATTTCATACCGAATTAAGCAGTAAAAAGTTTTCTTTAATCCCAACTGCTGAAGTGCCATTAACCAACTTAGTTAGAAATGAAATTGTAGAAGAAGCCGACTTACCAATTAAAATGTGTGCTCACACGCCATGTTTTAGAAGCGAAGCAGGCTCCGGCGGTCGCGATATTCGTGGTTTAATTCGTCAACACCAGTTTGATAAAGTTGAAATGGTACAAATCGTAAAACCTGAAGATTCATTAACTGCACTTGAAGCGTTAACGGGTCATGCAGAAAAAATTCTTGAAAAACTTGAATTACCTTACCGTACCGTTGTTTTATGTACTGGCGATATCGGCTTTAGCTCAGCTAAAACCTTTGATATTGAAGTTTGGTTACCTGCGCAGAATACTTATCGTGAAATTTCTTCGTGTTCAAGTATGGGCGATTTTCAAGCACGGCGTATGCAAGCGCGTTTCAGAAACAGCGAAACGAACAAACCAGAGCTATTACATACCTTAAACGGTTCAGGTTTAGCAGTAGGTCGTACTTTAGTGGCTATTTTAGAAAATTACCAACAAACTGATGGTAGTTTAAAAGTTCCTACGGCATTACAGCCATACATGAATGGTTTATCGCAAATAGGTTAATTCACAGCGATTACTTTTCTAAAAATCCAGCTATCATCTGCTGGATTTTTTTTGCCTCTAATATTTTGTCAGAATATTTCTCTACGTTTATATACGCGTGTTGCTTCACTTTGATGTAAATATGAAGTAAGTCGAAATTTATATCTTATGCTCGGGTCTATAAAGATAAGATGTTAGTTTTAATTACAGGTGCCCTTTGCTTAAAAATTTATCGATTCAAGTTGCTGTGTTTTTAGTTATCTTCCAAGGTCTATCGATGTTTAGAGAAGTCAGCATGCTACCAGCGGGTAAGCCCATTGCTTCGCAAAGTATCTTGTTAGATACCTTAGACAATAAAACTATTGAACTTACCAATCTACCAAAAACAACGGTTATCTATTTTTTTGCTCCTTGGTGCCAAATCTGTCATGCAAGTATTAGTAACCTACAAGCGATATATGACAAAAATGAGCATATCAATGTTATAGCTGTAGCCCTAGATTACATCGACAAGAAGGAGGTCTATGATTTTTCTAGTCAGCACCATTTAACCTTCCCTATTGCATTAGGAACAGAACAAGTAAAAGCAAAGTTCAAAGTGATTGGTTACCCTAGTTATTATGTTATAGACGAAGAAAATACCATTATTTCGAAATCTATGGGGTATTCGTCTGAAATTGGACTTCTTCTTCGAACACTTTAACGTATATTACTTCTGATCTTTATCGCGTTTGTGTACACTGTTGCTATCATTTTTAATACAACAGATCCTGTTATGCAAATATCATCAAACTTTGATAGTGGAAATATTCGCGTTATTGATGCAAGCCAAGCCAATAATATCCAACTTGAAATAGTTAAAGACAACCAATCAGACTTCTATCAATGGTTTCATTTCAAACTTCATAATACCGAGCGTTGCGAGCATACTCTTCATTTAATGAATGCATCAACCTCAGCTTATCTTGAAGGTTGGACAGATTATCAAGCCGTTGCTTCTTACGATCGTGAACATTGGTTTCGCGTACCAACAGAATTTGATGGCGAAAAACTAAGTATCACGTTAACGCCTGAGTTCGACTCTGTTTATTTCGCTTACTTTGCACCTTATAGCTATGAGCGCCATCAAGATTTACTCCACCAAGCACAATTAGATATAGACTGTCAGTTGCAAGTATTAGGACAAACCTTAGACGGTCGTGATGTTTCTATACTTAAAGTGGGGGAAGAAGGCGAAGGGAAAAAAGTTATTTGGTTAACTGCTCGCCAACATCCAGGTGAAAGTATGGCTGAATGGTTTATGGAAGGTTTTATTGATCGTTTGTTAGATGAAGACGACGGTGTTGCACGTTCATTACTCAATAGTGCAGTATTTTATTTAGTACCAAATATGAATCCAGATGGTTCAGTACGCGGGCATTTAAGAACCAATGCCGTCGGTACTAACTTAAACCGTGAGTGGGCTGAACCTTCAATGGAACGTAGCCCTGAAGTTTATTTAGTGCGTGAAAAAATGTTAGAAACTGGCGTTGACATGTTTCTTGATATTCACGGTGATGAAGCGTTACCTTTTAACTTTGTAGCCGGTTGTGAAGGGGTGCCCGCTTACGATGCTAAACATCAAGCACTTGAAGAGAAGTTCAAAGCTATTTTATTAGCAGTGACTCCTGAATTCCAAGATGATAAAGGTTACGATAAAGATGAACCAGGTCAAGCAAACTTAACCGTTGGCGCTAACTGGGTCGGCAATAACTTTAAATGTTTGTCATACACTGTAGAAATGCCATTTAAAGATAATGATTTATTGCCTGATTATAGTGTCGGTTGGTCTGATAATCGCAGTAGTTTATTTGGTCGTGATTTCTTAACGGCTATTTATCATGTTGTTGGTGAGTTACGCTAACCTTAAAAAAGAAACGTCATCTCAGATAGGTTAAGGAATCTTTATCAAATAAGGTTCCTTAAAACTGAGATTGCTGTCAAATATTTGTAATATAAAATTATAACTAACGAAATATATAATAATAATAAACTTAGGAGTGTCGTGTGCAAGAAATTGTAAATAATATTAATAACTACATATGGAGTGATTATTTAATTTATCTCTGTTTGGGAACAGGTGTCTTTTTCTCAATTTTAACGCGCTTTGTCCAAGTACGTCAGTTTCGTGAAATGATCCGCTTATTACTCTCAGGTAAAAGCTCTGAGAAAGGTATATCACCTTTTCAAGCATTAGCTGTTTCTTTATCAGGTCGTGTGGGTACCGGTAATATTGCAGGTGTTGCCGCTGCTATAGGTTTTGGCGGACCCGGTGCAGTGTTTTGGATGTGGGTCGTTGCGTTTCTAGGAGCGGCTACCGCTTACATTGAATCAACCAATGCTCAAATTTATAAAGAAGAAGAAGATGGTATATATCGTGGTGGTCCAGCTTATTACATTGAAAAAGCACTAGGCCAAAAATGGTATGCATGGATATTTGCATTATCAACTATTCTTGCTTGTGGTGTTTTATTACCGGTTGTTCAATCAAACGGCATCGGTGATGCGATGGTGAATGTGTTTGGCTCAGGTGGTTCTGTAAGTTCATTTATGGGCGACTTACCATTAACTAAGGTTTATACAGCTACATTTATTGTTTTATTACTGGGCTTCATCATTTTTGGTGGCGTTAAACGTATTGCAAGATTTACCCAAGTTGTTGTGCCATTTATGGCTTTAGCTTATATCATCATTGCTTGTACAATTATTGCACTTCATATTGATCAACTACCTAATATCTTTATGTTAATCATTACTGATGCATTTACTCCTATGGCTGGTATAGGTGCCGCGATTGGTTGGGGCGTAAAACGTGGTGTTTATTCTAATGAAGCGGGTCAAGGTACGGGCCCTCATGCAGCTGCAGCGGCAGAAGTTGACCACCCAGCACAACAGGGTTTAGTACAAGCATTCTCAGTTTATATTGATACTTTATTTGTTTGTTCAGCAACTGCATTTATGATTTTAATTACTAATTCATACAATGTTATGCCAGAAGGTTCAACAAGCTTAGTCGTACAGAACTTAGCAAGTGATGTTGTTATCAACGGTCCTGCGTTTACACAAATTGCTGTCGAGAGTGTCTTAACTGGATTTGGGTCACCATTCATTGCTATTGCTTTGTTTTTCTTTGCATTTACAACAGTTTTAGCTTATTACTTTATTGCTGAAAACAACGTTTCATACATTAATAAAACTATCAAGATGCCAGTACTTAAGTTTGCACTGAAAGTGATACTTATGTCGGCAGTGTTTTACGGCACCGTTGCAGAGCCAAGTGCAGCTTGGGGTATGGGCGATATCGGTGTAGGCTTAATGGCATGGTTAAATATCTTTGCTATTATTGCTATATTCTTTATGGCTAAACCTGCTATTAAAGCGCTTAAAGATTATGAACGTCAGCAAAAAGACGGAGTAAAAAATTACACTTTTGACCCGAAAGCACTGGGTATTGAAAAAGCTGACTTCTGGGAAGATCGTATTAATAAAACCAAGTAAGTGATTGAATATTTGATCTAGTTTTATTTATATGAAATAAAAGTTAACTAACTTCAAAAAAACGTCTGAATAGACGTTTTTTTTTGCTTAAAATTAGGTAGAATATTCACACTAATTATTTTATAGAATATCCCCCCTCAAATGGCTGTAATTAATTGTCCTAAGTGTAAGAAAAAGATTTCCGATAAAGCAAAGTCTTGTTCCCATTGCCAAGTCGATTTAGTGAATATTGATGTCGAACAAATAGCATCAATGAATAAAGTTCACAAAATAAGTAAATCACAAAGTCTGATGAATCATTCATTTATTGCTATGTTACTTTTTTGTGGCGGTTTTCTATTTATATTTTCGCAAAATCCGCAGCAGGGAACATGGCAATACATCAGTAGTGTAAGTTGTACTGTCATAGGTTTTATTTGGTATATCGCTACTCGTGTACGTCTATTACTACTTAAATATAAAAGTTAAAACTAAGGTTGTTATCAAACAATGGATATTATTTCATTAGTCGACAATATGTCAGAAGATATGTACTTACGGTTAAAGTGTGCCGCTGAAACAGGTAAGTGGCCAGAAGGCACTGTTGTTGATGCCGCACAGAAAACATCCGCACTGCAAATTACAATGGCGTATCAATCAAGGCATTTAAATTCAGACGAAATATTAACAATTGGCGCTGATGGCCATATTGTTGATAAAACGAAACGCGAATTAAAAACAGAATTTGCCAACCTCAAAAACAAACCCGAAAACAACATTGCTAGGTTCTCAGATTTATGATTTTTTCAAATTTTTTCAAAGCAAAGTGGCAACACAAAGACCACAACGTTCGACTTACTGCAATTAATACTGAATTGTCTTCAAGTACCGCTGATGATATACAGATATTAACTAAATTAGCACAAAGCGATAAAAATGAATTAGTACGTCGTGCCGCTCTAATTAAATTGTCAAGCTTCGCTAGCTGGCAAAAAAATAGCATCGACAACGATAATAAAAAAGTACGTGAATATTGTGTCAAACAAGTTGAAAAAATTCTTTTGGGCCAGCATGAAATTACGATCAGTAGCGAAGATAAGCTCGCGTTGCTAAAAACGGATAACAAATTGCCTGCATTAGATTTGTGGTTACAAAATGAAACTCAAACTAATGTTGTTATCGCCTTGTTTGATAAAATAAATAAACCACAATTAACGCTTTCAGTGTTTTCTAATAAACAAGACGAAAGTATTCAAAGCTATTTACTTAATCAAGAACTGTCTGTTGAAACATTAGATAAACTAGTAAAAAAAGCATGCAACGAAACGATTAAAAATAATATTGAACAAAAAATAATTTATTTGCATGAATTAACTCAGAAACCTGAAAAAATCAAAAAAGGTGTTCAGTTAGTTTTAGCTAAATTACTAGCTTTAAAAGATACTAAGGATTATCAGCAAGTTAAAGTAAAACAGGCCGCTTTGGAAGAACAATGGCATGGTTTTCACCAAGATTTTACTTGTTTAACCTCACTTGAATGTGAAGGGTTTAATACTAAGCATCAAAATATTAGTCAGCAGTTAACAAAACACTTCGCTCCTTTACATGAAGCGTTCGAACAACAAGTTATTGCCGACAAATTAATTCAAGACAAAAAGTTAGCAAGCGAAGGTTTTAACCAGCAGCTCAAAACCCTTAGTCAGCAATTAACGACTACTATATTTGAAAGTGGTGATCTTGATGAGAAAAAATACCAAGGCCAACTTGAAAGCTTAACGTCTGATATCAAATCATCAGTGCTTAATCTTACCGAGCAAAATACGTTAATTTTATTAGTTGAAGCACAAAATAAAAAACTTTCAAAGTTACCTGATATTGCTGAATCAGTAAGTGAAGCTACGCATTTAATTTCTAAAATATCGCAAGTGGCTTTACCTAAAGATATTGATGAATTAAATATTCGTAAGCCTTTATTTGATCAATGGTTACAAGAATGGAAAAGTGTTGAAAAGAAAGCCGCTGGTGTCCTGCCAGAGTCAATTGTTAGTGCTTTTAAAGAAATACATCAAGACTGGCAAAAAGGCCTTAAGCCACTGATGAAAGAGCAGGGCATTCTATTATCTCAATGTCAGAAAAAAGTATCAGATGTTAATCGTTTAATCGTTAGCGGAAAATATAACGCTGCGTTTGGTGTCTTTAAAAAGGCCAGTAAGCAGTTTCAATTATTGTCAGATAAACAAAAAACTCGGATGCAAAGAGACTTTGATGAAGTATCTAGTCAAATTTCTGAGCTCAGTGATTTAGAACACTCTATTGCTACACCGAGAAAACAAGAGCTTTTAGCTGATATTCAATTATTAGTCGAGCAGCCGTTTGATAATCCAAACGACCAAGCGACTAAAGTTAAACAGTTTCGTGTCACCTGGAATGCTTTAGGCCATGCTGACGAAGCCTTAGATAAAGATTTAAACCATAAATTTAATGCACTTTGTGAACAAGCTTTCGCACCCTGTCGATTATTTTATGCTGAGCAAGAAAAACTACGTGATCAACACCTTGAAGCACGTAAACAATTAATTGAACAAGCTAAAAGTTTCACCGATAATTTCTTGGCAACACTTAATGGTATGGTTGAAAATAAAACCGTTGATTGGAAGTTTACTGATGGCAAACTTAATAAGTTACAACAACAATGGCAAGGTTCAGGTCAAGTTGATAAAAACAAATTTCAATCACTAAACAAAAAGTTTATTGAAAGCTTACAACCGGTTAAAGCTGAATTGATAAATTATCATCAGCGTAATACCGACAGTAAAATGTTATTGATTGAACAAGCCAGACAAGCATTAAATATTGATGATGTTTTTACTGCTATTGAAAATGTGAAAAAGTTACAAATACAGTGGCGAAGTATTGGCTATAGTGGTCAGCGTGAAGAAAATCAACTTTGGCAACAATTTAGACGCTTAAATGATCAATTGTTTGAAAAGCGTGATGAAGCGAAACAAGCTGAACAATCACAACGCCAGCAACAGCAAGTTGAATTTTTTCAGCAATTAGAAGACTTTCAACAACAGCTATCTGAACCTTTATCAGAAGTGGCTCTTCTAGCTTTAAAAGAAAATATTAACGCAGTACTTACAGAAATAGTTAGCCAAAGACCTGTAGTAAAAGCTGCCGCGAATCTTGCTGATAAATTACTCATTCAAATCTCAAAGCAACTAGAGCAGGCTGACCAAGACAAACAAGCAATTACTTGGCAGAACGTTTTCACTTGTTTAGAAACGGTAGCAACCAATAATGCATTAACGAATGAGGCGTTTACTCAATCACTGGTTGATCTCCCCATAGTTTGGCAAAAACGATTACAAGAATGCTTTCAAAATACTGATGTTATAGATCGTAGCGATAAAACGTTAGAGCTAGAAATATTAGCAAGTAAAGATTCTCCTGTAGAATTGAAAGCACAGCGCATGCAAGTACAGGTTTCACTTATGCAGAGCCAAATGTTGTCAGGTCAAAATATCGACTTAACTAAATCTCTAATTGAGTGGTTAAAATTAGGCAAGTTATCAGAAGTTGACCTGCCTTTATTGGCGAGAGTTAAATCAATATATTGTTAAAAAATTTTGAATAAATGTAAAGCCACTGATTAATCAGTGGTTTTTTTTTGCCTTTGAAAAAAAATATAATTAATACCACTTAACAATTAATGACTATAATTAATGTCATTCGTAGTTGTTGTTAATAGGAAAGCTGATGAAAATAATCGTTACTACTTTCTTACTAAGTATGTCTTTTAATGTATCTGCAATTAATGTGGTGTTAGTTAACCCGTCTGTACCTGGAACTCCGTTTTGGGATCGTGTCACACTTAGTGCCGAGCGGGCAGCACAAAGTCTTGATATAAACTTAACTGTTATCTACGGAAAAGATAATCGTATCTACAATTACAATGTATTAAAAGCATTAGTGAATCAAAAGAATAAACCAGACTATGTTATCTTCTCACCATTTGATGGAACCGCTGAGAGCTCTTTCGCTCTACTCAATAGTAAAAAAATTCCTTTTGTTACCTTAGAGCGAACTTTACATGAATCTGAGCAAGCGAGGGTAGGTTTACCTCAAGAGAATTACGTCTACTGGTTAGGTGAGGTTTTTCACGATAATGTACAAGTAGGGCGGTTATTAACAACAACGTTAATTGATTTAGCCAATAAGAAACTGCCACACAAAAATCAAAAATTTAACGTGATTGGTATTTCTGGCAGCTTCAGCGGCGAATCAGCAGATAGAACCAAGGGTCTGCTAAATAGCACTAAAAATCAGAAAAACATTCAAGTGTTGCAAATAGTTAGTGCAGGATGGAGCCGTGAAAAGACCCGCAGTATTTTTTTCCAATTTAATGAACGTTATAACAATATTGATATTATCTGGACAGCTTCTGATGGCATGGCATTGGGCGTTATGGATGCTATCGCGAGTGGTCATAGTAAAATAACCAGAGAGGCCGTTGTTATAGGAGGTGTCGACTGGACTCCGGAAGCTATAAGAATGATACAAGATAAACAAATAGATGCTTCTGTTGGAGGACACTTTATGCAGGCCGCATGGGCATTAGTGAAAATTTACGATCATCATTATGGTATCGATGTATTTATAAAATCAGCCGATAATTACAGTTATGACCTTGAAGTGATCACTGCCAAAAATGTAGAACAATATATGCCAATATCGAAACAGGTAGATTGGTCTAGCGTCGACTTTAAACGTTTTTCACTTTTTAATCAGAAAAATGTCACAGACTACGACTTTAGGTTTGAAAGGATCATTGAGCAAATGAAATGATCATTTTAGACGTAGTCTTGTTCTTAATGTGAATTAATTTACTGAGCGTTCACCACGTAAATTTTCTTGTAATAACCTGCATACTTCAGATTGAGTAAGGTTTTTACTGAGTAAATAATGAAGTTTAGTTAACGTAGCTTCTAAGGTCATATCGCCACCGCCAACAACACCACATTTACCTAACGCAACACCAGTTGCATAGCCATCCATATTAACGGTGCCTTTTATACATTGACTACAATTAACCACAACAATACCTTTTTCGTATGCTTGTGTTAAGCATGCAAGAAGTTTCTCATCTTGTGGGGCGTTACCTACGCCATAACTACGAATGATCAAAGCTTTTACCGGCTGCTTAATAATGTTTTCAATCAATTCACTCGATATACCAGGGTACAAGTGTACAACACCAATGGGTTGCGGAGTGATCTGTGCGAGTGTTAATGCTTTATTTGTTGGTGTGGATATTTTTCCCGCGACTAACTTTATATTAATGCCCGCTTCTAAAAGTGGTGACATGTTTGGCGAGTCGAAAGCGTTGAATCCGTCAGCATACGCTTTAATACAGCGATTTCCGCGAAACAATTTATTATTAAAGTACAAACTCACTTCACTGATCGGATAATTTGCCGCAATATAAAGCGAATTTAATAAATTAACTTGTCCATCAGAGCGTAATTTGCTTAATGGAATTTGGGAGCCAGTAACAATAATGGGCTTTGCTAAATTTTCAAACATAAATGATAGCGCTGAACTGGTATAAGCCATCGTATCGGTACCATGTAATACAACAAAACCATCGTATTGATCATAATTCGCTTTTATATCATCAGCAATCCGTTGCCAATCGGCAGGTGCCATATTTGACGAATCAATCAAGGGGGCATATTCATTGATGGTAAAATCAGGCATTTCTTCACGATGAAAATCTGGTGTACTATTAATTGATTCGGTCAAATGACCTTTTACCGGTACATAGCCTTGACCATTATCTTTCATACCAATAGTCCCGCCAGTGTAGGCGATATAAATGCGTTTTCTCATTGTGTTTACCTTCGAATATTACGTTATGAAACTCTGTTGCCGTAGTGAAAATTTATGCTTCAACCTGGAATTTATTCACATGCACGTGACAATGACATTGCGTACATGCATGGTTGTACTTATGATTTACTCGGAACATAAATCATGCCCGTTCATCCTCATCATCATCATTCTTTCACATCCATGTGATCAGGACATTGCATACATGGATGTATGTACTTATGATTTCTCTGGAACATAAATCATGACTGTTCATCCTGAACATCGTCATTCTTTCACATCCATGTGAGCAGGATATTGCATACATGGATGTATGTACTTATGATTTCTCTGGAACATAAATCATGACTGTTCATCCTGAACATAAAACGGGGCTATCATATACGCTTAGTACAAGGCTTACTAATTAATTTCACAAGCCATGCACAATGAATAAACACCCTGTGGATCATTAAGTAGATTTAAATGAGAAAACTCAGCGTTAAGTTGCATGAACAATTTTTCCGTGGCACTTAAGCTTATCGGTGAAGTTTCAGGAAGGAAACTTACCGCCTGGCCAAATAAACCTTGTAAAAATAAATCTTTTGGAGATATTTCTTTCTCTATTAACAAGGTATCAAAGTGTATTAATTCAGCTAATTCAGCTGCAGCACTAATCGCTGCATTTAGACCACCTAGTTCATCAACTAAACCTAATTCTTTCGCTTTTAAACCAGACCAAACTCGCCCTTGAGCAATACTATCTACTTGTTCAATACTCATATTTCTATTGTTAGCCACTAAGCTAATAAAGTCTTGATAGCCGCGATTAATATTCAATTGAAGTATTTTAGCCATACCATCGCTAAGTGGTCGAGTAACACCAAAACCTGCGATATCCGTTGTACCTACGCCATCAGTATGAATACCTAGTTTACTTAATGTATTTTCAAAGGTCATAAAGAAAGCATAAATACCAATAGAGCCAGTTATAGTAGCCGGAGATGCAAATATTTTATCAGCAGGAGCTGATATCCAATAACCACCAGAAGCGGCATAAGTACCCATGGAAGCGATTACTGGTTTGCCTGCTAGTTTAATTAATTCAATTTCTTGTCGAATAACTTCTGAGGCGTAAGCACTGCCACCAGGGCTATCGACACGTAGTACTACGGCTTTAACATTTTTATTTAAACGAGCCTTTCGTAACAATTTAGCGGTACTGTCGCCGCCTATGGTACCAGGCTTTTGGGTGCCATCTAATATGGTTCCTTTAGCCACTATAACCGCGACTTTATCGGAATTTGGATTAACTAATGGAAAGAGTGGCTTAGTGGCTGTTAAATAATTTTTGAAACTAATCTGATTATAACTGTCACCCGTTGCATTACTGCCAACTAAACCGATTAACGACTCTTTCATATCTTGGCGATTTTTAAGTGCATCTACCCATTGATTGTCTAGAGCATACTGTGCGATATTTCCGTTAGCCAGTTCAAGTTTTCTTACTAACACGTCAGCATTTTCATCAAAATTATCGATGGAAAAACCACGAGCATTAGCTACGTCATTTTTATATTGTGACCATAGATCATTAAGCCATAACTTGTTAGCTTCCTTTGCTGCTTCAGACATATCATCGCGTATATAAGGTTCAACCGATGATTTATATGTACCAACTCGAAAGATATGTTGGCTGATAGATAATTTTTCTAAAGCTGATTTGAAATAAAGCTGATAACGACCATAGCCCTCAAGCATTAACCAACCGCGTGGATTAAGCCAAACTTCATCAGCGATACTGGCTAAATAATATTGGTCTTGCGAATATTGGTCGCCGACGGCAATAATTTTCTTTCCTGAAGCTTTAAATTCTTCTAACGATTTGGCAATATCTTGAAGTTTACTTAAGCCCGTACGATTAAGCCCTTGTAGTTGCAGCACCATTATTTCAATTCGGCTGTCATTTTTAGCTC
>Ga0209396_1000114_pt1 | contig 107770 bp, 107 predicted proteins | sample GOMGulsemesocosm_6_FD_184638 | JGI IMG/M metagenome (GOLD analysis project Ga0209396, IMG submission 184638) | Methane-oxidizing microbial communities from mesocosms in the Gulf of Mexico - GOM8C Gulf of Mexico (SPAdes) (version 2) | ecosystem: Environmental > Aquatic > Marine > Cold seeps...
ATGAAATTAAATAGAGATGAAATTAAATAAAGATGAAATTAGATAGAGGAGCTAAAAGATAAAACTAAAAGACGATTTGCAGTGAAAGCGAATAAGTTTTAATTTAACATGTTCATTATTTTTATGCCCTTACGACTTAAGCTAATATGCTAGGTCAAACTCATTTACCTTGTATGGACAGATATTACTTATGCGAAAATTTGACGACTCTTTGCCCCTAAAATTACTCAAAGCGAGAGAAGCAACCATGGTATTTTTCAGACCACTGCTACAAGAAGTGGATCTGACAGAGCAGCAATGGCGAGTCATACGTGCATTAAATGAACATGGAGAACTAGAGTCTAAGCAGCTGGCGGTACACTGCTGCATTTTAAGCCCTAGCCTAACGGGAATATTAAATCGCCTAGAAGCTCAGGGTAATATTCTAAGAAAAAAATCTACCGAAGATCAAAGGCGAGTTCTTATAAGTTTAAGTACAAAAGCACAAACTATGTTTGATGACATTAGCCCTAGGCTAGAAGCTAAGTACGCACAAATGACCAGCCAATTATCACAAGATAAAATGGATCAGTTAAATGATCTCTTGAATCAATTGTGCAATATTAAACCTCAATAAGGCCTTCCTCTTCATAAAATGTCCCCTTCGGGATATAGATTCCCTCCCCCAAAACCCTAGACTAAATGGCATCTTCACGAAAGATAAAGCAAGTGAAAATGCCAGTTCTTATCTCAGTAAGTTGAATGCTATATGACTAAGTATCAGCTTTTTGAGAACAGATGTTTATCCGCCACCCCAATTTAGGCTTTTAAAACAGGCATCATCATTTGCATTAATAACACTCTTTTCCCTGCATTAGAGTTATTAGATTATCGGAGCAAATAATGTACGAAAAATATAAAACAGCACAAAAGAATTTCTGGCATCCAATGGGGCCCACATCACCCGGTAATAAAGGGGATACATTAATAATCACAACCTCTGATGGTAACTGTGTCACTGATGCGGATAACAATACTTTAATCGATGCTGTTGGTGGTTTATGGAATGTTAACGTGGGTCATAACCATCCCCTTGTTAAAGCGGCCATTAATAAACAAATGGATGAGCTTTCTTATTATCAAATGTTTGATGGCATTGCTCACCCTAGAGCCTATGACTTGGCCGATAAGCTCATTGAAATGTTTGAACAAGAAGATATGTCACGTGTCTTATTTAGTAGCGGTGGCTCCGATGCGGTAGAAACCGCACTTAAAATGTCTCGCCAATATTGGATTGCCGCAGGAGAACCTCAGCGTACTAAATTCATCTCCTTACGTAATGGTTACCATGGCGTTCATATTGGCGGCACATCCATAGGTGGTAATAATGTTTTCCTTCTCAACCATGGCCCCTTAATGGCAGGATGCATTCAAGTTGATACACCATGGTTATACCGTAACCCTTGGAACTGTGAAGACCCAGAGCAACTAACTCAGTACTGCCTTAAACAACTTGAAGAACAAATTGTATTTAATGGTCCAGATACTATCTCTGCATTCATCGCTGAACCTATTCAAGGTGCTGGTGGCGTCATTGTACCACCAGAGGGCTACTGGCCTGCCGTGCGTGAATTATTGAATAAATACAATATTTTGATGATTGCAGATGAAGTAGTAACCGGTTTTGGCCGCTCGGGTTGCATGCTAGGTTCTCGTGGTTGGGGGGTTAAACCTGACATTCTATGTTTAGCTAAAGGCATTTCTGCAGGTTATATTCCACTTGGGGCAACCGTCTTTAATAAACGTATTACCGATGCCATTGAAAACAGCCAAAGTTTTGCCAGCATGATAATGCATGGTTACACCTATTCGGGTCATCCCGTTGCCTGTGCCGCTGCACTTGCTGTGCTTGATATCGTTGAAAAAGAAAACTTACCCGGCAATGCAAAAGTGGTGGGTGATTACCTAAATGAACTACTACAACCTTTGGCGCAAAAATACAGTGCTGTAGGTGAAGTTCGTGGTAAAGGTTTGATGTTAGCCATCGACCTAGTGCAAGATAAAACAACACGTGCACCGGTAAACCCAATGGAAGGTTACGCCAATAGAGTGGCTGATATTGTTAAAAATAACGGTGTATTAGTCAGACCTGTTGGAACCAAAATTATTTTATCGCCTCCTCTAACACTAACCATGTCAGAAGCCGATAAAATTGCTGAAGCTCTTGATATTGCTTTCCAAGAAGCTAGCTAGTCCATAACTCTCCCGAGCGTCCCTCGGACACCCTTTTAGCCTAATCAATAATTGATTAGGCTATTTTTTAAATAAAAAAAGCGCCTAAACCTGACGGCTTAGACGCAAATGCTCCAATCGATCTAAAAGACAAAATGGAACCTTGAATGAAAGGTACTTTTGCTGATTTTGCTAAAGTTATGCTTGGACTCTCGCGAGCAAGAGCCCAATGATAACGTCAGATAATCGCTAGGCGTTTATTCAAGCTATCAAGTTACGCTTAGAAAACGTAAACAGCACCTAGTGCAGTGAAAGAGTCTTCTGATGAACCCGTTTGACCGGCTTCAGCATAAACATAAGCATTGCCATCGTAGTCTAGGTTGTAAGTAGCGCCTGCTGCATATTCTTCATAGTCAGAACCAGTCTCAACAGATACTTGCTGAGCTGAACCATAAATACGGCCTTCAGAGTAATCAGAACTAAATGCAACACCTATGTTAGTTCCTTCACCTGAATTGTCTTCGTATTTAGCAACAACATTTGCCATACCTAGATCATAACCAGCAGAGAAACCAATGGTTGCGTCAGAATCAATAACATTTTCTAGAGAGTCATAACCTGCAGCAAAACTTAGGTCACCCATAGAGTATTTAACAACAGCAGTTAGTGCTGTGCCGTCTTCTTGAGTTGGCGTAGTCGCTGTAACTTCTGATTCACCATCACCTGTGATTTGAGCCGATACATGAACTTCTAGACCGTTCATATCAGGTGTGAAGAAAGCAATGGTATCGCCTTCAGTTGTTTTAGCAGAGTTAGTGAAACCAGCGTATTCAAATTGATCGATGCCGTCTTGGATAGCGTTGTTGTAGATACTATCAAATGTACCCACTTGAACTTTACCAAAGTCACCTTTAACACCAACATAAGCTTGGTCTAAGTTAACAGCAATATCAGATGTTTTTTCGTCAGCGTCAGCTTCAAGCTCATATTTGAAGAAACCAACAAGGTCATTTTTAAGCGCTGTTTCGCCTTTAAAACCAAAAGTAGAACCGTTATCAGTTAGTTCAGAAGTATCTTCACCCGCTGCATAAACTAGTTGGATGTTACCGTAAGTATCGACATTAGTGTCTGCAGCTTGTGCAGAAATGGCAGTAAAAACAGCAGATGTAACTGCAACTGCAACTAAAGTTTTTTTCATTTCAAGATCCCCGTTTGGATTATTTTCACTCGTTATTTGGTTTCTCTGTCTTTTCTCTGAAACAGAAAACAACACCAATGTAACCGCAGCTGAAATTAACTCAATAACAGGGAGCTTGCTTTCATCCTTCTTCACAGATACTTGCTAACTAATTGAAATTTCACATAAAATAAGGATTCATTAATTATTAAGTTATTATTAAGTTTTTCATTTAAAAACAGTAACTTATAACAATACTTTACAAAGAACCCTTTCAAAACAAGATCTTATTTTTTGCTAATTTGAAAAGAGATTAAACATCTATTTCTGCACGAGAAATGCTCATTCTTCAATAAAAAATGGCGCTCTAAATGAATAGTAGCGCCATTATTCAATAACATTTAATGGGTAAGGGTTTACCACATTAGGTCATCGGGTATTTTGAAGTCCGCATAAGGATCGTCTTCATCAATCTCTTCGTCTTTATCCCTATCGTTACAAACTAGGATATAGGATTCATCTCTTTGTGCAATTTTAGCGGCAACTTGTTCAGGGATAATCTCATAACTTTGCTCAAGTTTAACAATCGCAAGACGTCCAATAGAAAGGTCTTTATGAATGTTTTCACTAACGTAAATCTTTTTAACTTTTTTCTCATCTTGAAAGTTATAAGCGACATCACCCTCTTTATGTTTCAGCCTATTAAGCTCAATCATTTGACGGATTTGCGCTTGTACCGCCTTAAGTTGCATGGCCTCTTGTTTTGCCTTATTAAGCGCCTTGTCTTTTTCTATTTTATCTTCACGTTGTTTTTTTAACGATTCCTGATGAGCAGAATCATCTTCGGCAACAGCCTTACCTGTTTTTATTTTCTGCTTTTTTTGAAGCTTCTCAGCCTTTAATTTATTGGCTTTCTTTTTGTTAATTAGACCCGCGCTTAGTAATTGGTCTTGTAGAGATTTTACGGCCATGAATGCTCCTTTATGTTATTGTCACGCCCATCAATGAAATAATATTGCAGCATGAGTTTCGAGACGAGTGCAGCCTCAACATACCACTTCTTATGTATAGGATAAGCTTTAATGGACATTAGCTTTTTTACAGTAAGCCTGTTGATAGGAACAGGTTTTATAGCAGGTATTATAAACACTTTAGCGGGCGGTGGCTCAAATTTAACTCTACCCGCCTTAATGGTAATGGGAATGCCTGCGGATATCGCTAATGCCACAAACCGTGTTGGTGTTATTATGCAATCTATAGTCGGTGTTTTAGGCTTCAAGAAAGCAAAAAAACTCGACTCTTCCGATATAACACCTGTTTTAATTCCCACCTTAGTGGGTGGCTTAATTGGTAGTTTATTGGCCTCATATGTCGATCCTCAATACCTCAAACCACTGCTTCTTACCTCCATGGTTGGCATGACGTTAATTATGCTCATTAAGCCCAGTATTATTTCACCACCGATTGGGACACTTCCTCATAAAATAAGAGAAAAACCCAGCGCCTGGATTGCTCTGTTTATTGCGGGTATTTACGGTGGTTTTGTCCAAGCTGGGGTTGGCTTTATTTTAATCGCCGCACTCGCGGGCACATTAAGATATGATCTGGTCAGAACCAATGCCCTTAAAATGTTATGTACTATAGCTTTTACCATAGTATCTTTGGCCGTCTTTATTTGGAATGATCAGATTATGTGGATACCAGGCTTGCTGCTCTCTATTGGGACCATGGTAGGCTCACATTTAGCTGTGAAATTTGCGCTGAAAGCAGACCCAAAAACACTTAAATGGTTCCTGTTTGTTATGACAGTCTGTGGCAGTATTGCTGCGCTACTAACTTAAGCCTCAAATAATCAACATAGAAATACGCTTATTTAAAAGCTAATGAGCGTTTAACTAGCCCTCTCCCTGATAGAATATCACTCAATCTTAGCTCCTTTTAAAATAAGGCTATCAGGGAATCATTTAAACCTTTGCACATACGCCTAAACAATAGCCATTAATAAAGCCCCAGCACTTCATCTCAGATTAGCTCAATACAATAATAGAAGATCATCACACTTAAAGCCTCGCCAGACTTTCTCTAGAAAATGATTCTTATGAGGGGAAACAAGTAAGGAGTGGCAGCAATATTAATCTGATACCTGAATATTCATCCAAATAAAACACACATCTCAATGATTGATATTATGATGAGTATTTTCAAGGCATAAAAAAAGACGACCTAAGTCGTCTTTTTTAAAAGTCTACACCCGAGATTTTATTCTCGAACGTTACTTCCTTTGTCTCAATAAAGAGATCTTATAAAGGAGTTACGTTTTGTGCTTCAGGACCTTTTTTGCCGTCTGCTACTTGAAACTCAACCTTTTGGCCTTCAGCAAGAGTTTTGAAGCCGCTAGAGTTGATTGCAGAGAAATGAACAAAAACGTCTGGACCTTTATCCTGAGTGATGAAACCGAAACCTTTAGTTTCGTTAAAGAATTTTACTGTACCTGTTACTACTTCAGACATAACGTTATCCTGTATTAAATATAATTAACTCATCCACATATCCAAAATAGAAATGCGTAAATAAGAGATTGCTGAAAAACTCGGAATTACTTATGACGAACAGGACGCGAAATTACTTAAAGGTAACATCGTAACTCTGGACATAAATACATTGCCAACTCTTTTCTAACGCGAACATTGTATCTCCCTAAAATTCACGGGTCAATGAATTGTCACGCTTATTTTTATAAACAATTGGTCAAAGACTAATCTAAAAACATAGAAATCTATCAAATTAGCTCACTTAATAGAAAGCCTACTGCTTCTATTTATAAATTGAACCCTCATACATTTAGCGCCAAGCCTTTCGATTATAAATTTTTCTTATAATTCAATGAGTTTTTGAGCGCTTTATCTCATAAAAACAAGCAAATATGCTAAGTGTGCTGATATTTATTAATTAGGCAGGATAATATCTTTCATACACTAAGCATAAAGTTTTGAAACACACATAAACTAAATTTGGAGTAGGACGCTCATGAAAGTTGCTGTTTTTTCTTGTAAACCGTATGACAAAAGAACCTTAATCAAAGCCAATCTTGACAATGAAATGCAACTCCAATTTTTTGAAAGCCGCCTCAGTGAAGAAACAGTCAGTCTAACAGTAGGATTTGATGCTGTGTCTTGCTTTGTTAATGACCAACTTAATACTCAAGTACTTAAACAACTAGCCAAAAATAAAATAAAAAGTATCGCCTTACGCTGCGCTGGTTTTAACAATGTCGATTTAGAAGTAGCTGAGAAATTAAGCATTCAGGTATTTCATGTCCCTGACTATAGCCCTACGTCTGTAGCAGAGCATGCCGTTGCTCTTATTTTAAGTCTGAACAGAAAAACCCATAAGGCTTATCACAGAGTCAAAGAAGGTAATTTTTCATTAGAAGGTTTAATGGGGTTTAATTTATCAGGTAAAACAGTTGCCTGTATTGGCACAGGAAGGATTGGGTTAGCCTTTATTAAAATCATGCAAGGTTTTGGCTGCAATGTCGTTTGTTACGACCCTTTCCCCAACCCTAACCTAATTGAACAAGGCCTAAGCTATCAGTCTTTAGAACAGATCTATCAAGTCGCAGACATTATTAGCTTACATTGCCCTTTAAACAAAGACACTCAACACCTGATTGATACTCAAAGTTTGGCGCAGATGAAAGATGGCGTCATGATTATTAATACCAGCCGTGGTGCATTAGTGAATGTGCAAAGTGCGGTGGATGCCTTATATAAAGGTAAGATTGGTTACCTAGGGTTAGATGTCTATGAACAAGAAGGCGAGCTCTTCTTTGAAGATATGTCAGACACCATTATTCAAGACAGTGTTTTCCAACTTCTATTAACTTTCCCAAATGTCATGGTGACAGGCCATCAGGGCTACTTTACTGATATCGCATTAAGCCATATTGCTCAAACAACAATTGAGAACCTTACTAGCTTTCGTCTAGGCGAGCCAAATAATCGGCAACTCACAAGTTAAAGGGTGTAGAATCCAAGCATTATCTCGATTATTAGTTTAAGGGTATTATGAGGATTACATTACGCCAGCTCCAAATTTTCGAAGCGGTTGTTCATACAGGTTCAGTGACTGCGGCTGCAGATCTGGTTGCGATAAGCCAACCTGCAGCTAGCCAAGCACTACGAGAACTTGAAGCCCTGTTAGGCCGCCCTTTATTTCGACGCCATGGTAAACGTTTACAAATAACGCCCCAGGCCAGAAATTTATTACCTCAAGCAAGAGCGGTTCTATCTCAAATAGATCAAATTGAAAGTATGGGCACCTCTGATGAACTGAGTGGTTCCCTTCACCTCGCGACCAGTGTCACGATTGGAAATTATTTACTACCCGAGCAAATGGCCTCTTTCAGTAAGCAACACCCTGAAATACGTTTTAACCTAGATATTGGAAACACACAAAGTGTGATCCAGCAATTATTAACAGGTAAAGCCGAAGTGGGTTTTATCGAAGGTTATTGCCAGCATGCTGAACTGACTGTTGAACCTTGGTTACAAGATGAGCTTGTCGTATTTGGCTCAGCAAAAGAAGAAAGAGAAGATGAATTAACCTGGGAAGACCTTGCCCAATCAAGTTGGGTCATGCGTGAAGGGGGATCAGGAACAAGGACCATACTTGAACAGGCAATATCAGAGCAACTAACACAATTAAAAGTGTCTTTATCATTAACTCATATGGAGGCAGTAAAACAAGCCGTGATACACCAAATGGGACTCGGCTGTCTCTCAAAAATCGCCCTTTCTCAAGAATTAGATGCAGGTCATATACGTTTATATAAAACACCGCTAAAACTTAACCGTAACCTGCTTATTGTGACACCCAAAGGGTCGGCACTCACACAGAATGCTCAGTGCTTTGTTGATCAATGCCGTAGCCTGAGCAATATTGATACCATGGCTTAATAACTTTCATTGTGTTGAGGAAGGTCATCCAGAATAGGATCCCATTGCGCTTTAGACTTCACAAAAATATGGCATTGGGGGGTAATACTCGGTTTAGAGTCTAGTATCCCCAAGGGAATATCGAGATGATTTGGATGATCTTTGTGATAAAAATATATATTCGTTCCACAGTCTTTACAGAACCCTCGCCTTACTCGCTCTGAGGAGGCAAATTTCCTAACCCTTTTCTTTCCCGACAACCACTCAATTTCAGATTTAAGCGCAACACCATAAGCAACGTTTGCAGCCCCATGGGACTTCTGACATTGCTGGCAATGGCAAATACTTGAACTAATAAATGCCGTTTTTATTTCTAGTTTGACCTGACCACACAAACAAGATGCGTACATATTAAGCCTCTGCTAACGTCGATTTTGTCGACCAAATGCTCGCGCTTAAATAAGCGCCCATAATATTATGTCGGCATTATGCCAGAGCGTAAGCATTGCTCCAAGCCATCTTAAACTCGTTTCGCCTTAGAGAGTCAAAGGGTCAAATAAAAAGGCCTAAATTAAACACGAAAATATTGTTAAGCCATTTTCCTAAAAGTATGATCTACTTAACAAAATAGTTTTACGAAACTAGAACTGTCATTTTTATCTCTTCTTCTTTGTCACTGTATACGTTCGAAGCAAGAAGCTAATTAAAATGACATATAATTCAAGCTCACCTCACTTTTGGATATTAACTGCAAAACGCTAATGAATATAAATAAAATTGACCTTAATCTGCTTATTTATCTCGACGTGCTACTACGTGAATGCAATGTCACTCGTTCGGCTAGCAAGTTAAATATCACGCAACCTGCTATGAGTAACGGCCTTAAGAGGCTAAGAGATTTACTGGGTGACCCATTACTTGTTCGTACCAGCGAAGGTATGAAACCCACTGAAAAAGCACTAAGACTCCAACCAATTGTACGCAAGGTATTATTAGAACTAGAAGAAGCACTACAGCCTGAAGCAGACTTTAATGAAAGAACCAGCACCCGCGTGTTTCGAATTATGGCCAGTGATTATGCCGCATCGACGGTTATTCCAGGCTTATTAAACAGATTAAGAGAAAATGCACCAGGCATTACCTTGGACATCATGACCCCCAGTGACGTCACCTTTCATGATGTTGAAGCGGGCAAAATTGACATGGCAATTAACCGCTTTGAAGAATTACCTCAATCCTTTCATGAAAAAAGCGTTTGGCATGACACCTTTGTCTGCATGATGAGTTCAGATAATCCATTAAAGAACAACTTTAATCTTGATGCCTATCTTGAAGCTCAGCATATCTGGGTCAGTAAAACAGGATTTGGTGTCGGTGTGGGAATGGACCCCAATGACGTACAGAAATTAGGTTGGGTAGATGAAGCACTGCAAACCATAGGTAGAAAACGCAGCATTCGTGTTTTTACCCGCAGTTACCACACAGCGATGCATCTGGCGCATGAACAAGACTTAATTGCGACCTTGCCAAGAAAAGTGGCCATGATAAATAAGAACAACCCTGATGTTGTCATTCTTGAACCCCCTTTTACTATCCCTCCGATTGAACTAAAAATGATCTGGAGCCCATTACTTCACCATGACGCGAGCCATAACTGGTTCCGTAAACAAGTTATTTCCTTAGCCAATGAACTACAGGCACAATCTAAGAGATGACACTCTTTTTTAGTCATAAAAAAGCCGACAATTAAGTCGGCTTTTTTATTGCTTAAGCAAGGACTATTATAGACCTTCGCTGCTCTCAGCTAAGTAAGATGCAACACCTTCAGGTGTATTTACCATACCTTTGTCGCCTTTGTTCCAACCAGCAGGACAAACTTGACCATGTTCTTCGAAGAACTGAAGCGCATCAACGATACGAACTAGTTCATCCATGTTACGGCCGATTGGCTCGTCATTCACGATTTGTGAACGAACAAAACCTTTTTGGTCAACAACAAAAGACGCACGCATAGCAACGCCAGCAGGGTAGTAAGAATCGCCACCTTCTGATTCAATGCCATATGCCTGAGCAATAGAATGATCCATATCAGCCGCTAGTGTGTATTCAACTTGGCCAATACCACCTTCATTTACTGGTGTATTTCTCCACGCGTTATGAGTGAAGTGTGAATCGATAGAAATACCAACAACTTCAACACCCATTTTACGAAATTCTTCCATGCGGTTAGACATAGCAATGATTTCTGAAGGACATACAAAAGTGAAGTCCAAAGGATAAAAGAATACGACAGCGTACTTACCTTTAATTGTGTCAGCTAGGTTGAAAGAATCAACAATAGAGCCATCAGCAAGTACGGCTGGGGTAGTGAAATCAGGTGCTTTTTTACCAACTAAGATAGACATCTTAATACTTCTCCATTTATAAAATTGGGGTATTTAACATAACAACTTGGGTCTAGTTTTAACGACTCAATATGGTTTGGCATTATACCTATTTATCCTAATCAAGCTGATTGAAACAATTTATTAGCTTGATTAAAAAAGGCTATTATCCTTCCCGTAGGTATGAACAATAGCCTATACACAAATTCAGATTTTGCTAAGTACAAATCTCGAAATTATTCTGCAGCTTCGTCAGATCCGCCAGTTGCAGCTTTAATAATAGGCGTCAATTCACCATTGTTAGCCATTTCTACCACTATGTCACAACCACCGATTAGCTCGCCGCCAACCCATAGTTGTGGGAAAGTAGGCCAATTGGCATATTTTGGTAGCTCTGAACGGATTTCAGGATTTTCTAAAATATTTACAAAAGCAAAACGCTCACCGCAAGCCATTAAAGCTTGAACCGTTTGAGCAGAGAATCCACACTGAGGCATACGAGGCGTACCTTTCATGTATAAAAGTACGGTGTTGCTTTCAATCTGTTCTTTAATCGTATCAAGTGTGCTCACAATAAAACCTCATTCAAAATATCTAATTAAGCTAACTGACCTTTATACCATTTTAAAACGCTATTCATTCGTTTCAAAATTAAAGGCGATTGATAGCAGATTATGGGGTGCCTTTTTATGATTACAAGGTTAAATTATCATAACTATCAACAAAACCTTCTTTACTCAGGGTTTTGACTGTATTACATTCGCCGATCCACTATTAAAACCCTCAAGGAGACTATCGTGTCGCCAAGACATTTTCTTACGCTTACAGACCTTTCTTCTGACGAGCTAAAGCAGCTACTTTCACGCGCAACCGAATTAAAAAAAATGCACCGTGACGGCACTCAACATGAGCCGCTTAAGAATCGCGTCATGGCCATGATTTTTGAAAAGTCATCAACCCGAACACGTGTCTCTTTTGAGGCAGGTATGGCACAGTTTGGTGGTCATGCCCTCTTCTTATCACCACGCGACTCTCAGCTAGGTCGTGGTGAGCCCATTGAAGACAGTGCTCGTGTTATATCACGCATGGTTGATATCGTGATGATTCGTACCTTTGAACACGAAAAAATTGCTCGCTTCGCTGAGTACTCATCTGTACCTGTCATCAACGCACTGACCGATGACTATCATCCTTGTCAGTTACTCGCTGATATGCAAACTTACCAGGAACACAGAGGCTCTATCCAAGGTAAAAAGGTTGTTTGGGTCGGCGATGGCAACAATATGTGCCACTCATACATTAATGCCGCATATTTGTTGGACTTCCAACTGGTTGTCGCTTGCCCTAAAGGTTATGAACCTAATGCAGAGCTTGCTGCTAAACATGCAGATAGAGTCACAATCACGCAAGATGTTAAAGCCGCTGCGACCGATGCTGATCTTATTGTGACAGATGTTTTTGCATCAATGGGACAAGAAGAAGAGCAAGATGCTCGTTTAAAAGATTTCGATGGCTTCCAAGTAAATAAAGAACTTATGGCCCTTGCCCATGATGATGTTTTATTTATGCATTGCCTACCCGCTCACAGAGGAGAAGAAGTCACTGCCGATGTGATCGATGCTTCTGACTCTGTTGTCTGGGATGAAGCTGAAAACCGTTTGCACGCACAAAAAGCGCTTCTTGAGTTCTTATTGTGTAGCTAACCTCTACCAAGGGCTGTAACATTACCTCAGCCCTTACTACCACCCTTTGAGCAAGATCTAGTTCAAACATGAGTATCATTGAAGTTCGTCACCTAAAAACCCTAACTGCACTGCGTGAAACAGGCAGCTTAGTCGAAGCTGCAGAGCGTGTTCACCTAACTCAATCCGCCTTATCCCACCAATTAAAAGACTTGGAAGAGAAGCTGGGATGCCCGCTTTTTATTCGCAAAACTAAACCGGTTCGATTTACCAGCTCAGGTTTGCGTTTATTACAATTAGCGGATGATGTTTTACTGTCTTTTCGTTCTGCACAAAGAGATATTCAACGCTTTGCCGAAGGGGAAAGTGGACGCCTTCATATTGCCATTGAATGCCACTCTTGTTATGAATGGTTAATGCCTACCATTGATCACTTCAGAGAACACTGGCCTGACGTGGAATTAGATCTATCGAATGCCTTTAGCTTTATGCCGCTACCTGCTTTGGCGCGTGGAGATCTTGACCTTGTTGTCACCTCTGACCCAACAGATTTACCTAATATCGAATACATCCCTCTGTTTCAATATGAGTCTCAGGTGGCACTGTCACGACACCACCCCTTGGCTAAAAAAGAGTTTTTTGAGCCAGAAGACTTCATAGAAGAAACCCTGATAAGTTATCCGGTTGAATCTGAACGCTTGGATGTTTTCAAGCACTTCTTGTCTCCTGCGGGTATTGCACCTAAAAAAATCAGGCACAGTGAACTAACTCTAATGATGATGCAACTTGTCGCCAGTGGTCGTGGTATTTGCTGCCTCCCAAACTGGGCCCTGACAGAATACACCAACCGTCAATACGTGATTACTAAGTCACTTGGCGAAGAAGGTATCTGGTGTAAGCTGTATCTTGCGGTACGTAAAGACCAAAGACATAACGCCTATATGGAAGATCTAATCAATACCGCCAGAAATACCTGTTTCAAAAACCTCAAAGGAATTTTATCCGCAGACCTTTAAGCTGACAAAATATAACAGTATAAAAACCAGACATAAAAAAACCGCCTCTCGGCGGTTTTTTTTATGTCTAACGAAAATTATGAAAGCGTTTCTTGGTGCTGATTCCGGGACCAAATAAGGCTAAATTTCGCTCCACCTAATTCAGATTCATCCACCAGCACTGCACCACCATGCCAAAAAGCAATTCTTTGGACGATTGCCAAACCTAAACCATAACCACCCGATGCACGGGTACGGCTATTATCTAAACGCTGAAACGGAATAAACACCTTGTCCCTATCTTCAAACGGAATACCCGGGCCATCGTCTTCAATATCAACCTGCCAACGTTCTTCATCTTGATGAAAAATCACCTTTACTCTGGTATTTGCATACTTTGCAGCATTTAAAATTAAATTTTGTAATGCCCTATGCATATGATGGGCATCCGCTAAAACACCTGATTCTTCTTCACTAAATACGATCTCGACTTTAAGATGGGAAAGTAATAAAGAGTTATGTTGTAGCACGCCATCCACAAGTTGACGAATATTGGTCGCTTCAAAATGCAGGTTCAATGAACCTTGCTCCAACTTACCATAGGTCAATACTTCATCGACTAAGGTGTTTAGCTCTTCTACATCACCTTCCAGCGCTTCAATGGTCATCAGATCATCTTCACCCAACTCATCCTTAATTACCTCTAAGCCAAAGCGTAATCGTGCAATAGGGGTTCTTAATTCATGGGAGATAGCATTGATCATCTCTCTTTGTACTTTCAATAATCTCTGGATATGAGACGACATTGAGTCAAATGAATAAGCTAATTCTTTAAGCGCCCCACTTCCGTCAGGAATTTCATCTGGGATTCGACCATTACCCTGGGCAATTTTACGGGTGAAGTTCTCAAAACTTTTACGACGATTCTCTAATGACGAGAACTCTTTCCAAACAAAAACCAACATAATTAACATCGCAATGGAGATTATGGTGATAATAATGGCGGTTTGATAATATTTTTTATAGGCAATGGAGACTTGAAAAATACGCTCATCAGATAGTTGCCATAGAAAGCTAAAACCCTCGCCTTGAACAAAAGCATGAATAATCGGTGCCGGCATAGTGCGCTCAAGCATGTCTAATTCAGAATAACTTACACACTCCATCCACCCCATTATTTTGATTTTTTGGGATTCGCTAATAAGTGGTGTTTTTAAAAACTGAGTAAATAGACTCGCGATTGGCAATATATTGTCGCCTTTGAGACTAATAAATTCTGAATATTTGGCCTCGTCTGGCAATACAATTGTTGACACACCTAAAGAGGAAGTCATGATTTTTTTATTTAACAGGATTTTTTCAATTTCATCATCTGAATAAGGGGCAGATGCGACAAGAGAGTGCCAGTCAAACTGAGAATCGTAGGTATGTTCGAGGGGGATGCCATGAAGGCTTAAGGCCAAACTTAATTCAACATCAGCACACACATTACTTTGAGTTAATAATGTATTACGTTGTACGCTGGAAAAAAGCAGAAAAAGTATACTGGTAAGGATTACCAATATACTTCCAAAGATTAAGTGGCGATATAATCGCCAAAATTCGGGTCGCATTGCGACTTTAGACTTCTTTAACAAATAGATAGCCTTTGCTACGAATTGTTTTAATTCTTCTTGGATGAACTGGGTCATCACCAATTTTCGAGCGAATACGTGAGATTCTCACATCAACAGACCTATCTTGTCCGTCATATTCAATACCACGTAATTCACCAAAAATTTCTTCTCGGCTCAAGATACGACCGGCATTACTCGCCAACAACCATAACAAATCAAACTCAGCACTTGTCAGTTCGATCTCTTCACCATGAACCCAAGCTTCGCGACGAGTATTATCAATCACCAGTGGTCCAAAAGTAAGGTTTTGCTCACCTTGACTACCACCCGCTTGCTTACCAACATCCATCACACTACGGCGTAATAGCGATTGTACGCGTGCAAGTAACACTCTTGGTTTAACAGGCTTAGACACATAGTCGTCTGCACCTATTTCTAAACCTAGTATCTGGTCAACATCATCACTGCGTGCGGTTAGCATCAAGATAGGCGCTTTATATCCTTCTCGAACACTTCGGCATACGGTAAAACCATCAGCACCAGGTAACATTAAATCTAGAATCACTAAGGATGGCTGGGTCTCAATAATGCGAGTGATTGCACGACTACCGTCGGCTTCCACTTCAACTTGATAACCATTTTTTTGTAAATATTCCTTGGTGAGTAACGCTAATCTCTCATCATCTTCTACGATAAGAATCGATTGACTTTCTTCGGCGTTCATTGCCAGCCCTCATCCTCAATATTTTAATGACTCAAACCTAGGTTAAGTCCATGTTTAACATACCAAATTACTTTACAAGAGCGGCAGCGATTTGTCTAATCCGGTTTCGATTAACATCAAAATCAGAGAAGCCAACACGTGACGCAGATCGAATATGGATTACGTTTTCATCTTTCGGTAAATAAAATTCAACATCATCAATAAAGCCAATTAAATCGCTCTTCACTTCCGTATGTAGATAACCTAATTCACTTTTAACGATTCGATATTTAGTCGTCGAAAGTAAATATCTTTCAAGTGCTAACTGCATATTAGGGCGACTAACATGATAACTGATCGCCTTAATAAAATGCTGTTTGTCACTAATATCAGACTGACTTGATACGCAATTAGGAGAATCTGGACACATAATCAACTGTCCATCTACAACACCTAATTTTTCGGGAGTACCATTATTAATATTGATATAAACATAAGCTGCCACCAATAAACTAATTAATAATATCGCCAACCAACGTATCATAAACTTCCTATCCTATTATCTAAAAGTTCGCTTACCTGATTTTTTCGGTTTAAACTCAGGTTTATCAGAAGACTGCCAGTCAAAACCTTTTGGTTTGCGGGCACTCATAGATTTTCCACCTTGGCGCTTAGCTTCAGACTTTTGCTGCAGCGTCTTAGGTTTTGAAGCCCCATGCGCAATACCAACAAGGTCACATAAGCTATTCACTTCAGACTCATCCATTTCTACATTACGACCCACTTTCGCTTTGGACGGTAAGAAGACTGGACCGAATCGAACACGCTTAAGACGGTTAACTTTAACACCTTGTGATTCCCATAAACGCCTAACTTCGCGATTACGGCCTTCCATCACACAGACATAGAACCAGCGATTGATACCTTCACCACCACCATCAACTACATCCGTAAATTTTGCCATGCCATCATCTAATAGCACCCCTTTTTTAAGGGTTTCAATATGATCTTCATTGATCTCACCCATCACACGAACAAGATACTCACGATCTATTTCAGTTGATGGATGCATTAATTTGTTGGCCAACTCACCATCAGTGGTGAAAAGTAATAAGCCTGATGTATTAATATCAAGGCGACCCACTGCTATCCAGCGCTCACCTTTCAGTTTTGGCAGCTTATCAAAAACAGTAGGACGTCCTTCAGGGTCTTTACGTGTACAAACCTCACCTTCTGGTTTGTTATAAATAATGACTCTGCGGTTAGCACCAGCCTCGGTTGTTTTAACTTCATAACCGTCAAGCTTAATAACATCCGTTACTTGAACCCTGTCACCCAAGGTAGCAACTTCATCATTTACAAGAACGCGTCCATCACGAATACGGGTTTCCATTTCGCGACGTGAACCTTGTCCTGCTCGTGCCAATACTTTTTGTAATTTCTCGTCCATTACGACCTCTTTTTGGAATGCTTCTCAGCAACCTTATTTCTAAAATTCATGTATATCATGCAAAACGAATGCAAGTTGCGCGCATTATAAGCGCCATGCCCATTAATACCAATAGATCAAGTGCAATTAAATAAATGCAGAGGCATCACCAGCGCCTTGACGCAGTACAGACATATCCTCGGAATCCATTTTTATCACAGTTGTTGGTTCCATTCCGCAATAACCACCATCAATAACCAGATCGACCTGATGCTGCAAGGTATCACGAATATCATAAGGGTCCATCATCGGCATGGTCTCATTGGGTAGGATCAAAGAAGAACTCATGATTGGCTCGCCTAATTCATCCAGCAGCGCTTGTACGATTTTATTTTCAGGAATACGTATACCAATGGTTTTACGTTTTGGGTGCAATAAACGTCTTGGGACGTCTGAGGTAGCGCCAAAAATAAAGGTGAAAGGTCCTGGCGTATGGTGTTTAAGTAATCGATATAAGTGATTATCAAAACGGGCATAGGTGGAAATTTCAGATAAATCCTTACACACTAGCGTGAAATTGTGTTTGTCATCAAGCCGTCTTATTTGACGTATTCGATCCAAAGCAGATTTATCACCTATGTGGCAACCTAAGGAGTAACCACAATCTGTAGGGTAAACAATGACCCCGCCATTACGAATAATATCCGTCGCTTGACGAATCAATCTCGCTTGAGGGTTCTCTGGATGGACTTGAAAAAATTGGCTCATTGTTAAATCGCTCCCGCCTCATTCCTTGAGAATATATTTAAACATCAATTAGATACTAGCTTATTAAAAGCTTAAAATCCGATTTATATCATCTGACCTAGATTTATAACCATTTATGCCAAATAGGATTTAAAGTCGCTTCTTGTATCGGTGTAAATTTTCCCACCTGACACCATGGTCCGTAGGGTCCATGAAAATCACTACCCACAGATGCATTTAACCCAAGATCTCGACAAATGGTTTCTAGCATTCGCACACTTAGTGGGTTTTCATTGCCCGATGACACTTCCATTGCATTCCCCCCTAACGCGGAGAAGTGCGCCATTAGACGTTTTAGCTTGGTTAACGTAAGAGGATATCTTTTTGGATGAGCCATAACGATGTCACACGAGGTATGAGCCAGTGCAGGAACAATGTCTTCGATATTTGGCCACACATCACGCAACTTGCCTAAACGTTTATTACCCAAGTATTGATCAAACGCTTTATTATCATCTTTCACCAACCCCTCTCGCACCATAACACGTGCAAAGTGAGGCCGCCCTATTTGACTAGGACCAGCTTCTTCTATGGCTTTTTCATATAAATCAGGTAAACCCTGTTTTATTAATAATTGAGCAATGCGCTTGGCCCTTTCTAATCGTGTAAATTGATTATTGGCTACGACGGATTCAAGGGCATCATTACTTTTATCAAAGCCAAGCACCACCATATGCAAAGGGATGCCGGCCCATTGAACCGAAAGTTCCACACCGGGAATCAGTGTTATATCAAGTGCTTGAGCGGCAATTTGAGCTTCTTCAATTCCACTTAAAGTATCATGATCTGTTAGAGAGAATAGCTCAACCTCTTGCTCTTTTGCTTTAGCTAAAAGCTCAGTTGGCGTTAACATTCCATCGGAACAGGTTGAATGTGTGTGTAAATCAATACGGCGATGTAATAAAGACTCTTGCATGTCACTCTTGTTCTTTAGGGCTATAGATAGGTATTATGCGTCCAGCATACATAATTTGGTTTTTATATGAAAATTTTATTCGACTTCTTACCCATTATCATCTTCTTCTCTGTATATAAATACACAGGGGATTTAATTATGGCAACCGCGGTTCTCATCCCTGCGACTATCATTCAAGTGGGTTACAACTGGTTTAAAAACAAAACAGTAGAAAAGATGCACTTGGTTTCTCTAGTGCTTGTTATCTTACTAGGGGGAGCTACCATCTTATTTGGCAATAGCGACTTCATCAAATGGAAACCGACTATCGTCAACTGGCTATTTGCTATCGTTTTCTTTGGCAGCCAATTTATTGGTCAAAAAAATGTTATGCAACGCATGATGGGCGACAAGATCCAACTGCCATTTAGAGTTTGGCGTACGCTTAACCTTGCTTGGGTTGCCTTCTTTATCGTATCAGGTACTGTAAATCTTTATGTTGCGTTTCAATATAGCGAAGAGATTTGGGTTAACTTTAAATTATTCGGCCTTTTGGGAATGACCTTTGTATTTGTTCTTGCCCAAGGTATTTATTTATCGTCTCATATTCAGAATAAGGAAGACTAAGCATGCTCTACGCTATTATTAGCCAAGATATAGAGAATAGCCTTGAAGGTCGCAAGTCGGCTAGACCTGCTCACCTTGAGCGCTTACAAGCTTTACGTGATAACGGTCATTTAGTCCTTGCTGGACCTCACCCTGCGATTGATAGCAATGACCCTGGCGATGCTGGATTCAGTGGTAGTTTAGTGGTTGCGGAATTTAGCAGTTTAGATGAGGCTCAAAGCTGGGCTGATTCAGACCCTTATATCGCCGCAGGCGTTTATCAATCCGTGATAGTTAAACCGTTTAAACAGGTTTTTTAAGTTTAAACATTCTTAAAGAGCCCAGTTTATTACTGGGCTTTTTTGTCTTTATCTAGATGTCCTAAATCTCTTTCTGGATCAATCAAATCACGTAACCTTTGTTTGAGCGTTTTCGCGTCAGGAAAACCAGACTCTTGCTTGCGACACCAGATCTCAGTGCCATTTGCTCTTACTTTAAAGACGCCCCCTTGTACCGGTATTAATTTAACGCTTTTAACGTCCTCATCAAAGGTAGAGAGCAACTCTTGGGATAACCAAGCAGCACGCAACATCCAACGACACAAAGTACAGTATTCAATTTCTATATCAACATTACGCATGCATCATCACTTCTATCAAACATCATTAATTTTTCCATTTTTAGCCTTTACTATTGGCTAGACGGAATCGAATCACTACTATAAAGCAAATTTTATAAGGAAGTCCGACTCTATGAAACAACTTATATGCCTAATGCTACTCACTTTATCGAGCTGGTCAGCTTTTGCTAGCCAAGTAAACATCACCACCAACTTAGGCAATATCGAAGTTGAACTCTATGATCAAACATCACCCATAACAGTAAAGAATTTTCTATCTTATGTAGATGAAGGTTACTACTCTGGCACAATTTTTCATCGTGTTATGCCAGGTTTTATGGTTCAAGGTGGTGGTTTCACTAAGGATCTAGTACAAAAAAGAAGTAAAAAACCAATTAAATATGAAGGTCAAAATGGACACTTTAATGACAGGGGAACTCTCGCTATGGCAAGAACAGGGAACCCAAATAGCGCTACGTCTCAGTTCTTTATTAACCATGTAGACAATCCTTTCCTAAATCATGGCGCTAGTGGGTATGGTTATACAGTGTTTGGTAAAGTCACTAAGGGCATGGACATTGTTGATAAAATTGCAGCTCAAAGTACAGGCAATGTCGGCCCTTATCAGAATGTCCCTCATACACCGGTTATTATTCAGCAAATCACCCGTCTCTAATTTCCTAAAAAGGCTATCTCTGCTTGAAAAGCTATAAAATTGAAGCACCCCAACTATCTTGGGGTGCTGATGGTGCTCCCCGTTCGAATCAGTTTGATGATATTTACTTCGATCAGGCATCTGGTTTAGAAGAAACAAACTATGTTTTTCTAGAACATAATCAGTTAAAAGTTCGATGGCAGGCACTTGCATCTCAAGATAAAACAAGCAGTTTTACCATTGCAGAAACTGGGTTTGGTACAGGCTTGAATTTTTTATGCGCTTGGCAACTTTGGCAAGAAATTTTCCAGCAAGACAAGTCACAACTTAAACACCACCGCCTGCATTTTATTTCGGTAGAAAAATATCCTTTAACTCCAGAAACGCTAAAGGATGCGTTAAAAATGTGGCCTTCTCTGAGTCATTTAACCGATGAACTGATCGCCAAATATCCTACCTTATGCAAAGGCCTACATAGAATTGAACTGGATCAAGGAAGAATCCAACTTAGTTTGTATTTTGGCGATGCTGCGGATGGCTTTAACAGCATAAATGCTAATGTTGATGCTTGGTTTTTAGATGGTTTTGCGCCTAGTAAAAATCCGGATATGTGGAATGATGAACTATTTAAACAGATAAACCGTTTAAGTAAGCTAGGTACCACTTTTTCTACTTTTACAGCGGCAGGGATAGTGCGTCGAGGGCTCAAATCAGCAGGCTTTGAGGTGAAAAAGGTCAAAGGCTTTGGGCATAAACGAGAAATGGCGATAGGCACACTAAACGAGCAAACATTGAGTTTTAGCCAACGCCAAAATGATGGTGAGGCCTGGTATAATAACCGTCAATCAAATACGCCCAAGATAAACCGCGTTCTGATCATAGGCGCAGGGCTTGCAGGTTGTCACACAGCTCGCGCTCTTGCCAACAAAGGAGTACAAGTCGATTTATGGGATTCCCACCAAAGTGTTGCACAAGAAGCGTCTGGTAACGCTCAGGGCATGCTCTACCCCAAACTTGCCAGCCAAGACTCTAGTGTTAATCGCTTCTATCTCAGCTCCTACCTTTATGCGACCAGACTGCTTAACCAGCTTGAGCAAAAGCAGGATTTAATCTGGCAACAAACAGGGTTAGAACAGCGAGCGACAAGTCAAAATGAAAAAAATAAATTTGAGAAACTGCTTAAACAAGGTTTATACCCAGACAGTGTAGTAACAGGGCATAAGTCTGGAACGCCAGATGGTCAGGCTATTTTCTGGCCCTTATCAGGCTGGGCCAGCCCTAAAAAGTGGTGTATGCAACTCGTCCAGCATGAAAATATACACTTTCACCCGGGCCACACCCTGAGCGCATTAAAGCAAACTAATTTGACCTGGGAAGCAAGTGCGACTGGTGACACGATAGGGACAGTTAAAACTGAAAACTATCGTCATATCGTACTTTGTACAGCCAATCATAAAGACATCACAGATCGCTTATTAAGCTTACCGACCAAGGCGGTGCGTGGCCAAGTATCTGCTCTAACACTAACAAGCCCTCTGAAGCTTGATAAGGTGTTATGCCAAACAGGTTATGTCTCCCCTCCGATTGATAATGTGCTGAATTTTGGCTCTTCTTATAATTTTGATGACAACAACCAAGAAGTCACTTTAAGCGACCATCAAAGCAACCTTAAAAAGCTTGCGGAACTAATTCCGAGCCTTAATTGGCTAAACAAAGAGACCAACTGCATTGGCAGAGTCGCTTTTCGATGCACAGTACTAGACCATGCCCCCATCATTGGCCCTATTCCAAATAAAACAAAATTTTTGGAATCTTATAAGATGCTAAGTAAAAATGCTAAATGGTTAACCGATGATGTCGATGAAGGCTTAACGGGTCTCTATATCAATATTGGCCATGGTTCACGAGGCTTAATTTCCACACCATTAGCAGGTGAGTATCTAGCAAACCTAATTCTGCAAGAAACTTCAGTATATGAGAGGCAGGTTGAACGCTGTATTCATCCCGCCAGATTTTTAACACGGGAGCTAAAAAAGGCTCAATAACAAACAAAAAGCGCTTACCCTAAGATAAGCGCTTTTTTTGAATCAATAGAAACAGATTAACCTGCTTTGCTTTCAAATAACTCGCAAGCAAGAGGTATAAGTCGCTCAAGGTTATTGATTGTCTCAGTTCTAAATATCAGGGCATCTAGTTTTGGTAAAAGCATTTGAAGCTTATCGCTTAAATGAATCACTACAGGATTGATAAATTCATAAGGGTACTCATGATCCTGCATACTTAGCTTATGCAATTCATCAAGCTCATCTTGCAACATACACTTCATTGCAAAAAACATATCCTTATTATTTATGTCATTTATTTCCCAATATGCATTAGAAAACTCACTGTTTAATTCGTAAAACACATGCAAAGCATCTGCAACAGTCTTAATAGTCATACTCTCTCCAACTTAGGTGAAGTCGCAATCATTGCACTCCCCCTTGTTTTGTTACATTCTACCCCTATTAAGCTTTATTCTAGCTTCAAATTCAAATAGGTAGACAGATCTTGAACCATTCAACAACGTCCTCTGTGACTTCAAGCAATTTATGGTCATCTTTAAAAGATGAAGCCAAATATTTAGCACAGGGTGAACCGATCCTAGCCAGTTTATTCAACACTACCATACTTCGCCATGATTCATTAAGTTGCGCGTTGAGTTTTTTACTCGCCAGTAAATTAGACAGTATTTCGGTACCGGCTTTAGTATTACGCGAAGTCATTCAAGAATCCATGTCTGACCCTAGCTCAGGAATTGTAACAGACATCGAAAATGACATTCTGGCTATTCGAGAAAGAGATGCCGCATGTGAATCTTTAACAACACCGCTGCTCTTTTTTAAAGGCTTTCATGCCTTACAAACTTATCGCGTTGCTCATTGGTTATGGAATAACGGTAGAGAAAGTTTAGCACTTTATTTGCAAGGACAAATGTCTATTGCGTTTAGCGTTGATATTCACCCAGCCGCAAAGATCGGCTCAGGCATCATGCTAGATCACGCCTCAGGCCTTGTCGTTGGGGAAACCTGTGTCATTGAAGATAACGTTTCAATTCTACAATCCGTCACCCTAGGCGGAACAGGCAAGCAACACGGTGATCGTCATCCAAAAATAAGAAGCGGAGTCCTGATCGGCGCGGGTGCCAAAATTTTGGGCAATATCGAAGTGGGTGAAGGTGCTAAGATAGGCGCAGGCAGTGTCGTGCTTGAAGCCGTTAGAGCACACACAACCGTTGCAGGTGTTCCAGCAAAAGAAGTCGGTCGTAATACCGAAGCGGAACCGGCACTCGGTATGGATCACAACATCAATCACTGTGTGCGTAATCAGAACTGTGACAATAACTAAATCAAACTGCCGCAAGTAAGTACTCACTTGCGGCATAGCCTGCAGATTAAAAAGTTAATCTAGGTCATATTGTGCCATTTGATCGCGACTAATCAATTTAATTGTTTCGCTTTCAGTATCAAATATCAAAAACGCTTGCTGGCTTTTTAACATTTGCCCTGCCTGCTGACATTTCTGCTCTAACGACAAATCATACTCTCCGTAATCAGTGCCATCACGTGTCACTACCTCCACCAAAATATTATTTAACGTTTCCGGTGTAAGTGAGTCAAAGGGAATTAAGGTATCCATTATGCGACTCCATGCTCTTCTAATAAAGCCAGCATGCCAGCTTCATCAAGGATTTGAATACCAAGATCCTGAGCCTTAGTTAACTTTGAGCCGGCTTTCTCACCCGCTATGAGGCAATGGGTTTTAGCAGACACTGAACCACTTACCTTGGCTCCTAAGGAAATGAGTTTTTCTTTTACCACATCCCTCTTAAGGGCAGTTAACGTGCCAGTGACAACATAAGTTAATCCTAACAGAGGTTGTTCAGAAGCGGTTTCCAAAGTCTCTTTTTCTTCCCAATGAATACCTGCATCCAATAAAGCCTGCACCATACTCTTATTGGATTCTTTAAGGAAAAAGCGCCTGACATGCTGTGCCACAATAGGGCCAACATCGTCCACTTTAATTAAGGCGTCAGAATTCGCTGCAATAATATTATCTAATGATTTGAAGTGACTACTAAGCGTTCTTGCCGTTGCTTCGCCAACCTCCCTAATTCCCAAAGCATAAATAAAGCGATGAAATTCTGTTTGTTTTGACGTTTCTATCGAAGCCAATAGTTTATCTACTGACTTTTCGCCCATACGCTCAAGCGTTAAAAGTTGTTCACGCTTATCGACAAGGTGATAAATATCTGCAGGGGTTTGAATGAACTCTAACTCCACTAATTGTTCAATTAACTTATCACCTAAACCATCAATATCCATGGCTTTACGAGAAACAAAATGCTTCAACGCTTCTTTTCGTTGCGCGGCACAAACCAAACCGCCACTGCAACGTATAATCGCTTCGCCAGTTACCTGCTCTAATTCAGACTGACAAATAGGACACACATCAGGAAAGGCAACCGAGCAAACATCATCACCACGCTTATCAGAGATAACTTTCACTACCTTTGGTATGACATCGCCGGCTCGGCGGATGCTAACAAAGTCTTTAACCATCACACCCAGACGGTGTATTTCATCTTTGTTATGCAATGTTGCATTTGAAACCGTCACACCACCGACAAAAACAGGATCTAAGCGAGCGACGGGCGTAATTGCCCCTGTACGTCCTACTTGAAAATCAACATCAAGAATTTGAGTTATGGCCTCTTCTGCTGGGAATTTACGAGCGATCGCCCAGCGCGGCGCTCTTGCAATAAAACCTAATTCTTGCTGTAAAATAAGAGAATCAACTTTATAAACAATGCCATCAATATCATACGTCAGCTCAGGCCTTAACACTGAAAGGCGCTTATAATAGTCAACACAAGCTTGAATACCCTCTACTTTTTCCATTAATGGGTTGGTTTTAAAGCCCCATTCGGACATCAGTTTCAATGATTCAAAATGACTATCCGGCTGAGTCCAGCCTTGCGAATAACCAATGGAATAAGCACACAATACCAAGGGGCGCGTTGCAGTAATGTTGGGATCAAGTTGCCTTAAACTACCTGCTGCCGCATTTCTTGGATTAACAAAGGCTTTTTCACCTTTTTCTTGCGCCTGCTTATTAAGTGCTTCAAAGCCCGCTTTGGGCATATATATTTCACCACGTACCTCAAGTACCGGCGGGGGATTTTGTGTTCTAAGCTTTAACGGTATGGAGTTCATTGTTCGAATGTTCGATGTGATATTCTCCCCAGACACACCGTCACCTCGCGTCAAACCTCTTACCAAAACCCCCTTTTCATAACGTAAACTAATCGCTAATCCATCAAGTTTAGGTTCACAGCAATAATGAATTTTCTGTGATCCGGCCAACTTAATCAGCCTTTGCTCAAACTCCACTAACTGCTCATCACTAAAGGCATTATCAAGAGATAACATGGGGACAGTATGTGCCACATTTTGAAAACCGCTATCTGGCTTCTCACCCACTCGTTGGGTCGGCGAATCGGCTTGAATCAATTCAGGTGACTTGCGCTCTAATTCAACTAATGCTTGATAACTAAGGTCATATTCAGCATCCGATATTTGCGGCTCATCTTTAACATGGTAGGCATAACTAAAGTCATTTAAACGGTTCACAAGCTCACTAATTTGAGCTGCAATAGAATCAGACATGATGGGGAACTCTTTTAGATAAGAAGGAAGCGGTAAAATAAGATAGGGGTTCATGGCTCTTAATTAAGATTAAGAGCCATGAATAGAGTTAATTACTTTTAACTCGCATGAGTCGACGGCGTTCAAAATCACGAATACGCTGACGGCAATGCTCGATGCTTTGCTCACTCATAGAAGAGCGCCTTTCATCACGCAATTCGCCATCGAGATTACGAACCAAGGTTTGTGCTGTTTCCAGCATGAAGTCAAAGGCTCTCATACTGTTTTTAGGGCCAGGTAAACCCATAAAGAAACTCACACCAGGGGATGTATTATCGCCCATGGTATCCAGATTAAAGGTGCCAGGCTCTACTGCATTGGCCATACTGAACTGGACTCGACCTTGATCAAAGCCATCCTCATGTCGATGAAAAATATCCATATCACCATAGCGCATACCGCAATTTAGCACTAGCTGTAGCAGCTCCATCCCAACAAACGGTTTTTCTTCTGCTGCGAACACATTAATAACAATAACTTCTTCGATTTCAGCATCAAAATCGTCATCATCTTCAAACGTTTCTGTCGAGCCATGAGGCGTAACCTGACTAACATCAACATTCGAGTATTGTCTCTCAAAATTCTCTTCTTGGTAATCGTCACCTTGCGAAAAGGGATCATCTTGAGCAAAAGGGTCATCTTGAGCAAACGAGCCATCTTCAACAGGATTATCCCCATAGTCTTTTTGACTATCAAGATCGCCCTCTAAATCGAATCTCTCAGGAACAAGAGAGGCTAATTCATCAAACTGCAAATCATCCGTTTTATCAATTTCAGGCCCAGCATCTACCTTATGAGGTAAATCGGTCAATGGTGCATTGACCGATTGCTTAGCATTTTGAAATGCATTCGTCACAGGATCCGATGATGTTCTGGCACCGCCATTTGGCAATTCACGCCTCAACATCGCCTCTTTTAAAAGCATGTCCTGATCGACATAATCATCATCACCTGCTTCATCAAATTTTTGCGATTTTTTATATCTTCGAAATCCGTCGACTAAAATCACAACTATGATGATTACACCGATTAAGATTAGCCATTCGCGTAAGCTAAATTCCATTATTTATTCCGACTTACATCAATAAAGTTAATGATATTATCAAGCTAAGTCCCGTCAGTTGCAATTACAACTCGATAGAGATATGAAAAACTTTGTTCTGATTGACTAAAACATCCGTTAATTTCGCTATCTCTAAGCCTTTGGTCAAGTCTTGATCTGTTGCTTTCGCTAATTTTACAACTAAATCAACCTTTTCAGCTTGGGCAAGTGTCATTCCAGGCATAAGGTTATCAATGTTTGTTAGCTCAACTTGAGCCAGTATTGCTTGCTTATCTAATCGCTTTATCGCAATCGGCATAGGTCTCATAGGCATTTTTGCGTAAACTAAGAAGACAGCGTCAGCGGCCAGTTTTTCAGGGTTAACAATACTAAAGCTTAATTTGATTTTATGACTAATCAAACTGGGCACCTGATCATTGCCTATGGCACCAATTTCTCGCGCCTGCTGAATACCTTGCAGCAAACCTTCACGCTCAGAAATACTGGCTCCAAATTGAATGGCTTTCTGCCAAACAATAACAGCGTCCTTATAAGCACCTCGATCAAATTCAACAATACCCTGCAACCCTAAAGCCGTTGAGTTATTCGCATCAATGGCAAGAATTTGATCAATGATCTTTACCAGCTTAGGAATTACTTTACGCTGATTCGCAAAAAACACACTTTGCGCATACTCAGTTAAAATAACAACAACATCTTGCGGATCTTCGGGCGGATTAATCAGTGCTTGCTCAAAAGCATATTGAGCACCGACATAGTCTTGCTGACTAATCTTATCTTGTCCTACAAAAAACCAATCTTGAGCTCGTTTGTTTTTTTGTGCACGAAAGACGAGGAAATCACTCATCCCCTCTTGGGTAATCGTTCCCTTTGTTATTTGATCGGTAAAAGTCACTTCACGGGGAAACCCTAGAGATTGGTATAAAGTAACGGACCCTAATGTGGCAAAAACAAGTATAAAAGCAAACACTTGGCCTGGTAGTCTGTTGGAAGCTAAGACCCTTTTAGTAAAGTCCTGCCCTTTTCCACTCTCAACTAAGCTTACTTCTGTTGCTAAATCAGCTTTTAACTGTGTTGCTTCAACTTGACTAATACGGCCAGATTGACACTCTTCATCTATCTCAATTGCCCTGATATTAGAAAAATCAGTTAAATCAGGTTCAGCGCTTTCCAACATTGTTCGCTTAACATAATAGGCAACATAAGTAAGGGACAAAATTAATATCGCCCCCATTATAATCCAACTAAACATTAGCCTTGCGCCCTCTTATTTCTACGTTTTGCATTACTACGAATGACTAAAATAAAACCTAACAACCCTATACCTAAAAGAATAAAGGGTCCGTACCATAAGATAAAGTTGGCCCCATTTTTTTGGGGACGGTACAGAACAAATTCACCATAACGAGCAACCATATAGGCTAAAATTTCGGTATCACTGGTGCCTTCATTTATCATGTCATATACATGAGTTCTAAGGTCTATCGCAATTTGAGCATTCGAATCAGCTAAATTTTGGTTTTGGCATTTAGGACAACGAAGCTCGCTGATCAGATCATTGTACCTAATCTGGTCGACATCAGATCTGAAGTTCAATACTTTTTCAGTTTCTGCACTCAAAGAAACACTTATAAATGCCAGCAGAGCAATACTAATAAAACGAATAACACTCATTCTAAATACCCTTTCATTGTCAGCCAAACATCGGCATTCACAATTCCTTGATGTCGATATGTAATCTCACCTTGAGAGTTCACAACAAAGGTTTCTGGTGCGCCTGTTACGCCCATATCAACCCCAAAATTACCCAACTCATCTAACAACACAGCGGAGTAAGGATCACCTTTTTCTGCTAACCATTTAATGGCTTCAGCTGTGTCATCTTTATAATCTATGCCGATAATATTGACGCCCTGAGACGCAAGTGTCATTAAGTAATCATGTTCAAAACTACAGGCTGGACACCAGGTTCCCCAAAAATTAATAAGATAACCCTCATTCCCTAAGTCACTTTTATTCACTAACTTATTCGTTTCAAGATTAACAAGAGAAAAATCAGGAAGCGGCTTACCAACCAAGGCTGATGGCATATATTGAGTGTCTTTACCTAGCTGAGAAAAGAAAACACCTGCTAATAAAGCAAAAACTAAAAAAGGTAAAAATAATGCGACCTTTTTCACTTTATTCTTCTTCACTTCACTCATATTCTTGCCCCTGAAACTTTTCTGTAACGTTTATCCAATGCAGATAGAAGGCCACCTAACGCCATCAAAATACCGCCCAACCAAATCCAACGGACAAACGGTTTTACATGTACTCTGACGCCCCAAGTTGTTTCATCTAGCTGTTCACCAAGGGATATATACAAATCTCGGAATAGTCCAGCATCGATAGAGGCTTCTGTCATCATTTGAGTACGAGCTTGATATACCCGTTTTTCAGGTTCCATCGAGGCAACCTGGCGTCCATTTTGAAACACAGAAATATTTGCTCTATTCGCCACATAGTTTGGCCCTTTAACTTGAGAAACACCGTTAAAGACAAATTCATAACCCGATAAGGTGACAGAGTCATTTTGAGCCATACGCACCATTTCTTCTTGGCTTTGAACACTGACAAATAAAATACCAATCAAACTAACTGCCATACCAAGGTGCGCAATCAACATGCCGTAGTAGTTACGAGGAAGCCTTCTTGCTTTTTGTAACCAGCCTGCACTTGAATTACCTAACTTTGCGAACCAGTCAATCAAGACAAGTAGCATCACCCAATAAGCGACGAATAAGCTAACCATGGTTATCCATTCAAATGTCTGCCAGATGAGCGTCACGCCAGTCAAAATGACAGACAACACTAAAGGGAAAATCAACTGCTTTAACAAGGTGTCCAGTTTGGTTCGATTCCATCTCAGAAGCGGTCCCACCGCCATTACCAACATAAGGAATAACGCAATTGGTGAGAACATCGTATTGAAATAAGGCGCTCCAACTGAAATTTTACCCATATCAAGAGCATCAAAAAGCAAAGGAAATAAAGTGCCAAGTAAGACGGTCAAGGACAAGGTAACTAAGACAATGTTATTAATTAATAACCCAGCTTCACGTCCAGTTAGACCAAATGAAACATCAGATTTAACGTCTGCCGCTCGCATTGCATAGAGAAGTAAACTTCCGCCCACAAACAAGAAAAGCAATACTAGAATAAACACGCCTCGTGTTGGATCAGCTGCAAAAGCATGAACCGATGTCAATACGCCCGACCTTACTAAAAAAGTACCCAGCAAACTCAGACTGAAGGTAAATATTGCTAATAAAACGGTCCAGCTTTTAAATACGCCACGTTTTTCAGTCACAGCAAGAGAGTGAATTAATGCCGTACCTGCAAGCCAAGGCATGAATGACGCATTTTCAACTGGATCCCAGAACCACCAACCACCCCAGCCAAGCTCATAATAAGCCCACCAGCTACCTAGACCGATACCAAGCGTCAAGAAAGCCCATGATACGGATGTCCAAGGTCTTGCCCATCTCGCCCAGGACGAATTCAAATTACCTGAAATAAGTGCCGCGATAGCAAACGCAAACGCTACAGAAAAGCCCACATAGCCCATATAAAGCATAGGAGGATGAATAATAAGACCCACATCTTGTAATAATGGATTAAGGTCAGCACCTTCCTTTGGCATATCGGGTAATAAGCGGATAAAAGGGGACGAGGTAAATAACAAGAAAGCGAGGAAACCTGTGGTTACCATACCCAAGGTTGCTAATACCAAAGCTCTAATGTCTTCGGGTAAGCTCTTACCCTTATAAGCAACCGCTGAAGCCCACCCACATAAAATCAATACCCATAAAAGTAAAGAGCCTTCATGGCCACCCCAAACAGCACTTAATTTAAAAGCAACAGGCAATAAACTGTTGGAGTTTTGGCTGACGTACAAAATGGAAAAGTCATCAATCGCAAAGCTATATGCAAGAATGAAGAAACTAAACAGCACCAACAAACTCGTCACATGAGTTAAGGGTACTGAATAGGCCATTAAGACCTTATGCTTTTTTACGTACCCAAGGATAGGAACGAAAGATAAAGCAACTGCAAAAAACAGCGATAGAATTAATGCAAAGTGACCAATTTCAGGCAACATGAAAGATACAACTCACTATAAAATTAAATTCGTTAACGATTAGATTGATCTATTTTCAATCTGCTTTTTTCTTGGCTTTATCCAATGCATCAGCAATTTCGGGAGGCATATATTTCTCATCGTGTTTTGCCAACACTTCTTGGGCGATTAGAACTTTGTCTTGATTTAGTTTACCTTGAGCAACAATACCTTGCCCTTCTCTAAACAAATCGGGTAATAAGCCTTTGTACTCAATTTTAACTGCATGCGCATAATCCGTTACTTCGAATTGAACTGCCAAGCTGGAAGGGTCTCGATTGACACTACCTTCAACTACCATGCCACCAACACGTATCATCACATTATTAGGGGCTTCACCTTCTGAAATTTGACTTGGTGAATAAAATAAATTGATGTTTTGCTGTAGTGCGTAAAGCATTAAGCCAACCGCAGCACCAATAATGACAAGAATTGCGCTAATTGTTATTAAGCGCTTTTTTCGAACTGGATGCATTAACTCTTCTGCTCCCTTAAATATCTTTGTTTAAGTCGTTTTATCTGATTTTTCTTAGCTTTAACACTCGAAAGATAACTTCCAAAAAGTAAAATCAGAGAAATGCCATATACAGACCACACATAGGGCCCATGAGTTCCCATAGAAATGAACTCATTTATTGATTCAAATGCCATTATCTAAAATTTCCTTCTTAACCCAGTTAGATCTGTGCTCACGGATCAATACTTCAGTCTGCATTCGCCACATAGCGACAGCCGCAATAAAGCCATACATACCAAGCGTGGATAACAACAAGGGCAACCACATAGCCATTGGCATAGCCGGCGCCTCTGTAACAGAAAAAGTCGCAGGTTGATGGAGTGTATTCCACCACTCAACTGAATATTTAATGATAGGTAAGTTAATTAAACCAACCACACTTATGACAGCGACCGCTTTATCGGCTAATTGCAAGTCATCCAAACTGTTTTGAATTGCGATAACACCCATATAAAGTAAGAATAAAATCAATACGGATGTCAGTCTTGCATCCCACACCCACCAAGCACCCCAGGTTGGTTTACCCCAAATAGCACCTGATAAAAGCGCAATCAACGCCATAACAGCGCCCAAAGGTGCAACGGCTTTTATAAATACTGGCGCCATCTTCATTCGCCAAACTAAAGATACGAGCCCAGCAACACCTAACCCCAGATAACAAGATTGCGCTAAAATGGCCGTTGGTACATGGATATAAATGATACGAAAACTATTGCCTTGCTGGTAATCTGCTGGTGCAAAGCCCAATCCCCATACAATGCCAATAGAAAGCATGAGTACACCGATGACAAAGGCAAATTTACTCCACTTGTTTGCCCATTGAAAAAACCACTTGGGTGATCCCAATTTATGAAACCATATCCAATTCATTAATTTACACTCGCTTTTATAGAGACCGCCGCCATGATGGGCGACAAGGTCAATGTCATTAAAGAAATCGCTGCTAGGATAGCCAATTGACCATTATAAGGCTGACCTACTTGCGCAGCACCGATGGCACCGGTTGAAAAAATAATTACCGGTAGATAAAAAGGCAAAATAATTAACAACATTAAAACTGCACCCCGTCTTAATGACACTGTCAACGCAGCTCCTATTGTACCAATCAAAAACAACGCAGGGCTGCCTATAATTAGGGTTAAAATCAAAACCCACAATATCTCCCAATTTATAAATAACATTTGTGACAAAATTGGCATCAAAATAAGTAATGGCAACATAACAGCGCACCATTGCACTACTAATTTCAACAGAATTAAAACGGGTAAATATAGACCACTCACCACAAGTTGCTCAAGAGAGCCATCGTTATAGTCTTCCTTGAACATACCCTCCACAGACATGAGTATCGCTAACGCGACCGCACACCAAATGATGCCACCTGCAGCCGGCTGTAAAAACTCTTTCGACGGGCTTACACCAAGAGGAAATAAGGTAATCACAAGTAAGAAGAAAACCAATGCATTTACAGCATCCTGCTTTCGACGAAATATCGCTAATACTTCAGAGTTAAAAAAGGATAAATAGGTCATGAGACTAGCTGAATTTCCTTAACACATAAGGCATCACTGAGAGATTGATGTGTTGTTAAGATAACCATGCCGCCATTATTAGTATGCTGTTTAATTTTACCCTCCAATACAGACACCCCTTTCACATCTAGGGCGGTAAAAGGTTCATCTAACAACCAAATTTTTTTGTCTGTCAACCATAACCTTGCTAACGCGATACGCCGCTGCTGCCCCGCTGACAACTGATGTGCAGGGGAATCTGAATACCCAGCTAGACCAACGATGGCTAGCGCTTCTTCAATCGCGTCAATATCTTTGTTAGGGCAATACCATTTCAGGTTTTCAGCCACACTGAATACGGACTTGATTCCGGCATGATGACCCAGATATAACAGATGCTTTTGCAACATATCCCGGTGGAAACTAATATCTTCCCCAGCAAATAGAATTTTGCCTTCGAGTGGTTGCAATATCCCTGCGATAATTTTTAGTAACGTGCTTTTTCCGGCACCATTTTCACCCATGATTCGCGCCACTTCACCTGCTTTAATCAGGCAAGAGAAGTTTTCACAAAGGACGCGTTCTGATCTCTCAATAAATAAGTTCGAAATAGATAAATCTAGATTTGAGTGCAAAGGTTTACCTAAGTTAGCCGATATTATGGAGTAAGACGCTAAACTATCTTACATACACGCATTTGATTTGTTCGTTTTACAAGTGACATTGTCATTATTCAATCAAAAAGCGACTTATTATAAAAGAAAGCGATATAAATAACGACTCTATTGGAACATGCAAATGGCCAACCTAATAAACTCAATGACAAATGACAAGCTTAATCCATTAAATGGCGATTCAGTCTCATTAAAGGAGCTGGGTAAACTGGCAAAAATAGTCAGTGAGATCAAATTAATTGAAGGATTTCAGCCCATTAAAGTCACTGCCAGTAGAGATATTTTTATAAACCAAAAACCGGCTCAACTACTTGAAGCGAGGACCATAGACAACAAGGGATTTTCTCTCATTATCGAAAATAAAAACACATCGATTGAAGGAATAAAGCAAGTCGGTCTTGATATGGATAGCAAAAATAATAGCTTCAAGCTAAGCTTTATTGAACCCAATACAAACCCAGCACCTTCAAATAAAGCAATAAATAATATCAACCAAAACAGAAACTTAGAAGAAATTAGTCAAAAAAATAACAATATTAACAAACATTATTCAGACGCAATCAACCCACCACCTAATCAAGTAAAACGCGCCACATTAATGCCAAATCCAAACAGAACTGAACGTCTGGTACACCTAGCGTCTAAGGTTGAATACCTAAGCATTCTCGCCAAAGTAGCCACTCAATCGCCTCCCATTCCAAAGGCTCTAGATAGCCCCAGAGAAACAGCCTGGCAAACTCAAGCTAGTGAGCGAAATGTCAGTCATAAGCCAAGTTTAACAAACCACTCTGTGGTAATTAATCCCGCTCAAGTACAAAATAAAACGACGCAAAACAAAGATACGACAAGATTACCAGAGGTAAACACTGTTAATAAAAGGTCAATTAATCCACAAGCAAACAACAACAGCATTCCACCTCCTGAAATCAAAATACCGTCTAAAACAAGTATCGAAGATAAAGTACCGCCGATGACAGCACGAGATGCCAAGGTGGAACCGAAAAGTGATACTCAAGTACAAAGCAGTAATCATCAAATTTCAGACAAATATAAAGTGATAACACAGTCAGATTTCACTCAAAACAGTGTCAGCAATACACCAGCACAGGTTAAACAAACAGACGCCAAGGCAACTCTGACCCTAGAGCCAAGGGGGCAGGTCAATACCCCAATAGAGAAGAATCAAAAAACACAGACTATCGATCAAGCGAATTCAACACAATACCGAGTAAGCAAGGAGGCTGGCGAGTTCATTTTAGCGTCAGAGGTACCGCTTAAAGTTGGGGATAAAATTCAAATTTTTACTGATTCACTGGGTAATATACAGTTACTACCTAAACAGACCGTGGTCAGAGAAAGTACATTAAACGGTGAATTTGCAAAAAGCCTACCTCAGCAGATCACTAAAAATGAACTAGTTCAACTCATTCAGAACTTAAGCAAAATTCAGGGAAGCGAGAAGCTTGATAACAACACACAAAAACTCATACAACAACTTTTAACCAGTATTCCACAAAGGCAAGATTTAGATACACCAAAAGCAATAAAGCAGGCCATCTTTAACAGTGGCCTATTCTTAGAGAACAAACTGCTCAATAATCCGGTCAACCTGACACAAGACATAAAAGCTAACTGGCTAAACTTTCAAACAGTCACATTACAGAACCCAATGAATGAGAGCGCTGTACAAACATCTATTAAAGAGAGTGTTGCACAGACATCTATTAAAGAGAGTGTTGCACAAGCATCTATTAAAGAGATTCTAGACCTAAAAACTGGTGAAGCCATCTCCCAAGCGGTAGAAAGAATCACCTCGTCACAAATCAGAAACTTATTAGAATCTAATAAGCTCGATGCTCTTAATTTCCCCCTCGTCATTGAGCTCCCTATCCAAGACAAAGGCAGCACGTCAATATTTCAACTTCAAATAGATAGGGATAAAGAGACAGAATCAAAATCGACTAAAAAGAAAAAGTGGTTAGCCAAGTTACTGTTTGATTTCCCTGAAACGGGAAAATTTGAAGCTAGATTGAATGTAGAAGGGAACAAGGTGTCTGTCATTTTTGTCGCTGAAGACAAGGATACTGATAGTAAAATCCGAAAGCGAGGCCGTATTTTAACAAAGCAATTGCAAGACAAAGGCCTAGAAGTTAGTCAACTTGATAGCTTTAGCAAGCCTATCGAAAGACAAACAAATAATACAAAGAAACATAGCCTAATTGATGTGAGATCCTAAATGAGAAATAAAGCAGTCGCATTACATTACGATTACCAAGGTGCACCAACCGTTGCGGCAAAAGGCTCAGGCCTGATTGCTGACAGAATCATGAAAGTCGCAAAAGAAAACAATATCATACTACATAAAAGCCCAGAGCTGGTCGAGGTACTCAGTGGGCTAGACATTGGGGATGAAATTCCAGAGGCCTTGTATTTAGCTGTGGCAGAAATCATCGCTTTTGCTCACACATTAAAATCATAAAAAAAGGCCCTTAGGCCTTTATTCATATCGGTGAGAGGTACTACGTTTTGATTCCTTATACAGTAAATCAATCAATTCCGCTTCCGCGCGAATTAAACCACACTTGGCCACCAAATCATCGACTGTAGCACCCATTTCTAATAACTCCATTGCTCTGTTATAAGAAACACCACCTTCCTTTGATAGGATTTCAGACTGCCTTTCCACTGCAATATTAAGCTTTTTTTCAATTGCAACTAAGCGTCTTCCCATGCCAATCGAACCAGAGGCCAATACTTGCACTTGCTTCTTTTGATTGCTTTCACTTTCAGCTTGAAAAAGTAACATTTTTTTCAATTTTTGAGAAATTAACAGTATCCAAAAAGATAAAGCAACAACCAATATAAAAGACAAGACTAACAGCAGATTAAATAGCCATTGTGATTCCATTAAACACTCATACTCAACTTACATGGTAGAAATATCAGACCATTCATCTTCAGAAAGCAGTCGATCTAGATCAACCAAAATCAACAAAGTGTCATTCTTATTACAAACACCTTGAATGAATTTTGATGATTCGTCATTACCTACATTCGGTGATGGCTCAATTTCTGACTGACGTAGATAAACTACTTCAGAAACGGCATCCACTAAAATCCCAATAACATGACCATCAACTTCTAGGATCATAATACGGGTTGAATCAGATATCTCTCCTGTCTCAATATCAAAACGTTGACAAGTATCCATGACAGTCACAACACTGCCTCGTAGATTAATGATACCCAGCACAAAAGACGGTGCTCCAGGTACAGGTGCAATTTCACTATAACGCAGAACTTCTTTAACCTGCATTACGTTAACACCATAAATTTCATCGCCTAATCGGAAAGTTACCCATTGTAAAACTGGATCATCCACTTCCTGTACCGCTCTACCTGTCGTCATATTATTTCTCCAAGTCTGGTATGTCTGTATTAACTTGCATGGTTATTTAAGATGAGCCTTAAATCCATTAATAGGGTCATCTAGTAACTCGATAAAACCTTGAACATCCAATATGGCACACATATGTTTAATCACAGTGCCAGCCAGCCAAGGTCGCTTACTTCTATCTGACCGCCACTTCACATCAGAAGGCTCTAACGAAATAGCTTCTGCCACATCCTCACAAGCCAAACCCCAATTAGATCGATCTAACTGAATTATAAACTTAAATGAGTCATGTAACTCACCTTTATAATGATTTGGCATTACCCAGCGGGCAGTGTCTACGGTTCTTATACGTAAATCATTAACACTTGATACGCCAATAAACCAATCAGGCTGACTAAAAATCTTAGTCACCTTCTCATAATCAGATTTTTGAATGCCACCAAGTTCAACTAGAGGCACCGCCATTTTTAAACCGCCGACATGAAACAATAAACATTCAAACCTGGCTTCCGCCCAAGGTAAAGGCTTGGTTTTGTCAGATTCAACCACTGGCTCAGGCTCAACCTGCAAGACTAGCTCTTGCTCTAAATTGAGATCAGGTTCCTTGATGGTTTCGGTAACCTGAGGTGCTAAAGCAACTTCTTCATTGTCTATCTTGTGTTCAACTATTTCAGGTACGTTAACTTGGGCACTATCAACATCAGCAGTCTCACTTGTTTCTGTTTTCCCTAAATATTCAGCTTCCGTTTCTAATGCCGCTACGGCAAACTCAAAAGCCGCAAAAATATCATCTTCATTTTCAACTTCTTGAGAAACAAGTTCATCTTGCTCTTGATGTTTAGCCTCTTTTGCAGATTTTACGTCTGACTCAGAGAGCACACTCAACACTTCATGCGGAGTACCTTCCTCAACGCTAACATCCGCTATCTCAGGATCTTGCTCTGTATCAATATGCAAAGTAGCATCTTGGAGCAACTCATCCAAATATCGCTGGACAGCAAGTTGGGGGGCAATCAACAATTCTGTTGATGGTTTTTCTTCTTTCATTTAACTTATAGGCTCCAATAAAGTAGTCACAAGACTAGTATAAGCCTTAACTCCTCGAGCATTTTTATCCAAAGCTGATGGTGCAATACCAGCCGTACTCGCATCCCTTAGTTTGGTATCAATGGGAATAACTGAATGCCAAACAGACTCATCATACGTCTCTTTCAAACTACGTAAACTTTTATTAGATGCCTGTGTTCTACGATCAAATAAGGTGGGAACAATGATATAAGGAACAGGACGTTTTCTGGCCCTATTAATCATGGTTAAGGTTCTCACCATTCGCTCTAGACCCTTTATCGCTAAAAATTCAGTTTGCACAGGTATAATTAATTGCTGACAAGCGGCTAAAGCATTAATCATAAGCACACCTAATACAGGCGGACTATCAATCAGTACATAATCGTAATCATCCCACAAAATTGCCAGTGTTTTAGAGATAACAAGCCCCATACCACCTTGCGCTTGAGCATGCCTTTCTAAGGTAGCAAGCGCAGTAGAAGAAGGTAAGAGTGATAAATTTGGATGCCCTGTTTCAAGAATTAATTCTTTTGGTAACGATTCCTGAATTTTGCCATTACCTAAGAATAGATCATAAGCACTGTGTTCTATAGAATCTGGGTCAAAACGAAAATAGCTTGTTAATGAACCATGTGGATCTAGGTCGATCATCAACACACGATGACCCGCATCAGCAAGTAAGCCTGCCAGTGTCACTACGCTCGTTGTTTTTCCTACGCCACCTTTTTGGTTAGCTACAGCCCAAATGTGCACCTATTATCCCCTACTAATGCCTATACTATTATTTTACTTACAGTTTCTCTGATTATCTCATTGAAGTATATAACTATTCAAACAAGTAGTCGTATAGGTTTTCTGCTTCAATTTTACCTATTTTTAAAGTCACTCGTCGATTCCTAGCACGAGAAAAATCATTTGAATTCCTGACCTTTGGCTTTTCGCTACTTAACCCCAATACGGCAACCAGTTGTGGGTTGATACCACTGCCTATTAGCTCATCCACTACCGAGGATGCACGTGCACTCGAAAGCTGCCAATTAGACGAGTAAGTATTGTTTAATACAGGTAAATTATCAGTATGCCCTTCTACAACAATAGGGTAACTGTACTTTTTTAGCACTTGCGTTATTGAAATCAAAACCGCAACGGCTTCATTTGTTAATTCAAACTCACCGGAAGAAAATAGTAGTCCAGCTTTTAGTTCGATCTCTATCCAAAGTTCACTCTCATTAATCGAGATTAAACCATTTTGTTGGTACTCTCCTAGGTGAGTCAAAATCATTTGATTGAGCTCTTGCACCACCTTAAGTTCCTTCTTAACTATCGTCGCTTGATTTTGTACAGGACTGGGGCTGGGGTCACTATCTCTATCGGGTGTTAACTCTTGGAACGCATCATCAACCGCATTACCCGTTGTCACTTTCCCAAGACTTATTGGCTTGACGGATAATTGAACCGCTTGCAAAACCCCTTCTAAGGTTTCTGTCAGTAATTTTGAACTACCTTGGTTCTTTAAAGAAATGGAGTAAAGCGCAACGAAGAAAGCAAATAAAAGCGTAATAAAGTCAGCATAGGATAATATCCAGCGATGTTTATTCTGATTTGTATTATTCCGTGCGCTTATATGCCGACGCCGTTTAGACATACGTTTTGAGCCAGTACTATCATTGCTCATAGCCACTTAACTCTATATCAAGTCTGTGGGGGTTTTTACCTGTCGCTATACCATAAACACCATCTACAATTAACTGATAATAAAGCGTTTCTTTATCAACATAGTTTGATATTTTTTTCGTGACAGGAAAAATAATTAGATTAGCAAATCCTTGGCCATACAAGGTAGAAACAAAAGCAACTGCGATTCCATGCCCTAATGCTTCTGGGCTATCCAAATTTGCCATTGCCTGAATAAGACCGAGCACAGACCCCATAATCCCAAGCGTGGGCGCATAACCACCGATTGATTCTAAGAAATCAATACTGGCCATACGCTTGTCTCTAAACCTCAAAACTTCATCATGCAATAAATCTGAAAAGTTTTCAGGATCAGCGCCATCGATTGCCATTTGCAGCGCTCTCTCAGAAAAACCGTCATTCATAGTATCAAGCTCAGACTCCAAACTCACGACTGAGTGACGTCTTGCCTGAGTCGCTAATTTATAGATTAGCTCTCTTGCATTACTAAATTCGAATACCGGAGGAAATAGAGCCCATCTAAGTAAAGATAAAGAGCGTGTTGCTTCAGCAACACTACTCTGTACAAGTGCGGCACCAAGACTACCAAAGATAACAATTATGGCGGAAGGAAGGTTAATAAGTAGTATCATTTCACCGCCACCAAGGAGGTTAGATAATACTACCGAGGAAAACGCAAGGAAGAGGCCTGCAATGGTCAATAGATCCATTAACCAACCTCTTTAACAATACGCTCGCCTATTTGTTCTAAATGAATAACATCATCAGATAAATCAGCTTTCTCTACTGCCATAGGCATACCGTAGATGACACAGGTTTCTTCACTTTGGGACCAAACTCGTGATCCCGCATTCTTTAACATCCTTGCGCCTTCACGACCATCAACTCCCATGCCTGTCATAATTACAGACAAGACCCTACCTGGGAAGCATTTAGACGCTGAGCCAAAAGTAACATCTACAGATGGTTTATAGTTAAGTCTCTCGTCACCATCCAAAATTCTGACACAACCACCATTTCTTGGATCAACCATCATCTGCTTGCCACCCGGTGCCAATAAAGCAACACCTGCTTGCAATTTATCACCATCCTTTGCTTCTTTAACGGTAATCTGACAAATTTGATTGAGCCTTTCAGCAAACGCACCGGTAAAAGCAGCTGGCATATGCTGAATCAAGACTAGCGGAGCAGATAGATTCTTAGGCAATTTGGTTAATACGGTTTGCAGCGCCATGGGGCCACCTGTAGAGGTCCCTATAGCAATCAAACTCACATTTTTACGTCTACGCGGAATAATAACGCCTCGATCCAACACAATAGGTGCGGGAGCCGCTTTTCTTTCAACGGGGGCAATTACTTTTGTTTGCCCCATGAATCGTGTTCGAGCAACAATTAAAACACGCTCAATTAATGTTTTCTTAACCACAGCAGAATCACGCGATATATCTTCAAAGTTTTTAGGCATGAAATCCACAGCACCTGCTTCAAGTGCATCGAGTGTCACTCGTGCACCTTCATGTGTTAATGACGAAAACATTAACACAGGTGTAGGTCGTAGCTTCATGATACTTGTCACTGCTGCGATACCATCTAAAACAGGCATCTCATAGTCCATGGTGACAACATCGGGCTTCAAGGACTGAACCTTATCTACGGCCTCTTGACCATTTGTCGCAGTGCCTATTACTTTTAAGCGAGGATCTGCGTCAAAGATCTCAACTAGACGTCTGCGAAAAAAACCAGAATCGTCTACCACCAGTATGTTCACTGGCATAAAGCGTCTCCTAAAAATCCAATTAACCTAGCGAGAGGCATAGCTCTTAAGCATGCTAGGAACATCCAAAATCAGCGCAATTCGTCCATCACCCGTTATTGTTGCACCCGCCATTCCAGCAGTACCTTGCAACATTTTGCCTAAAGGTTTTATTACCACCTCTTCTTGGCCAACTAACTGATCCACTACAAACCCGACTTCATTCATCCCTACTTGAACAACCACAACATGGGCTTCTTCAGGATTTAAGTCTGCTGATTGGCCTTTTACTAACCAGTGTTTCAAGTGGAAAATTGGTAAGGTTTTACCCCGTATAACTACCACTTGCTGTCCATCAACAATGTTTGTCTTTTTAAGATTTAATTGAAAAATTTCATTCACACTAACGAGAGGGAATGCAAAAGCTTGATCTTCTAACATAACCATCAAGGTTGGCATAATCGCAAGCGTAAGCGGCACTTTAATGGAGAAGCGTGAGCCTTTCCCTAAGACAGATTTAATGTCTAATGTACCGTTAAGCTGAGAGATCTTAGTCTTAACCACATCCATGCCGACACCACGTCCCGACACATCAGTAATCTCAACTTTTGTAGAGAAGCCTGGTGCAAAAATTAAATTGAAGGCTTCATCATCAGACAAGCGCTCTGCAGCATCAGTATCCATCAAACCTTTTTCAACTGCTTTTAATCTAAGCTTATCCGCATCCATACCTGCGCCATCATCTTCGATGGACAGCAATATATGATCACCTTCTTGCTCAGCAGAAAGAATAACTTTACCGCCTCGAGGCTTGCCGTTAGCTTCTCGTACATCAGGTGTTTCAACACCATGGTCAACCGAGTTTCTAACCAAGTGAACAAGTGGATCTGCTAAGGCTTCAACAAGATTTTTATCTAAATCTGTATCCTCTCCTCTAAGCTCAAGATTAACTTCTTTCTTTAACTGTCTAGCAAGATCTCGTACAACACGAGGAAAACGTCCGAATACCTTTTTAATAGGCTGCATTCGAGTTTTCATAACGGCGTTCTGCAGGTCACCAGTAACAACATCTAAGTTTGCTACCGCTTTCCCCATTGACTCATCTTCACTTTGAAGACCTAAACGAACAAGGCGATTTCGAACCAATACGAGTTCACCGACCATATTCATAATATCGTCTAGACGCTTAGTATCAACTCGTACTGTTGTTTCTTGGACAACCGGAGCATTTGCCTTATCTTCTTTTTCAGACTTAACAGGCTCTTTAGCAACCACCTCAGTTTTCTTAGGTTTTGGTTTTGCTTTAGCTTTTGGTTTTGCTTTTGGTTCTTCTACTTTCTTTTTGGGCTCAGCTGTTTCTTGCTTTTCTGCATGCAAGCTGTCTAACAAGGATTCAAACTCATCCTCTGTAATAGTATTTGCATCAGGACCTGCAGCAGCCGTTACAGGTTTAGCGTCATTCGCTTTTGCTGCATCATTTGCATTTACATCTTCGGCTTCTCGTCCAGGAGCACCACTACCATGTAATTGATTTAAGAGCTTCTCAAATTCATCTTCAGTAATTTCATCTGTGGCAGGGCCCTTATCCTCTTCAACGGGTGCAGACGACTCAGACTCAGTAGTGGATCCAGGAACACCCGCACCGTGCAATTGATCTAAAAGTGCATCAAACTCACTTTCTGTGATGTCATCATTGCCAAGGCCCGTCGGTTCATTTTCTGAAGCAGGCACCGCATCGCCAGTACTCGTATCTGTATCATCACCTAGCGCATTTAATAGTGATTCAAATTCATCATCAGAAATATCAACTTCTTGATCATCATTTGAAGAAGTTACTTCCTCAATATGATCTTCAGAATCAGCGTCAACACTCTCTTCAGTGTCATCGCTCTCAACTTCATCTTCGCTGGCAGGACAAGCATACTTGCTTAATGCCGTAATAATCTCTGGGTCAGCAGCCTCAGGCTCACCACCAGAACGCACAACTTCAAACATTTCATTTACAGCATCTAACACCTGTAAAACAACATCCATCAGTTCCGGTGTGACACTTCTTTGACCATTACGTAATATATCAAACACGTTTTCGGCATAATGACAGCAGTTAACTAATGTATGTAACTGTAAAAAACCGGCACCACCTTTAACTGTATGAAACCCTCTAAAGATTGCATTCAGTAGACCCATATCATTTGGGTTTTGTTCTAAATCAACAAGTTGTTCAGATAGCAGCTCTAGGATTTCACCTGCTTCAACTAAAAAATCCTGCAGGATCTCTTCATCAATTTCGAAACTCATCCTCAGCTCCTCTAGAAACCAAGACTGGATAGCAAGTCATCGACTTCGTCTTGGCTATTCAATACTTCAGGGTTGTTATCGCTATTAATAGCTGGGCCATGACCTTTAGTGTCATCAATTTCAGCATCTTCGCTCTCATGCTCCATGCCAGATATGCTATCAACACGTCCTGCTACAGCAACGAGATGAACAAGTTTCTCCTCAACATCACGAATAAGTTCCGTGACACGAGTAATAACTTGCCCAGTAAGATCTTGATAACCTTGCTCTAATAGAATGGCATTCAAATTAGCATGAAGGGTTGTTGCGCTTTCGTCTGTGGTCTGTAAAAAGACATCGATTCGTTTGTATAGTTCACGAAATTCAGCAGGCGTCAAATCACGTTGGATAAGTCGCCCCCAGTCTTTCCTTAAGTCTCTAGCTTGATCTTGCAATTGACTTGCAACAGGCACACTACTATCTACCATGTCCATAGTAGTATTCGCGGCACTATTAGTCATATCAATAACATAATTCAAACGATCGGTAGCATCAGTGATTTTTGATGCGCCTTCAACCTGACCAACAATTTGATCAACTGAATCAACTTTAAAATCACGAATCGCATCATGAAGACTACGAGTCAGGTAACCTACTTCGTTATAGAAGTTGTTATGCCTCGCTTCACTTAGATCTTGAATAACTTTAATCGCCCCAGCAAAATCACCAGTTTCAATGCGATTAATTAAATCTACTGCACCATCTTTTACCTGAGCCTCAAATTCACCAAGCCGTAACTTAGAACTATCAGACATTCTCAGCCCCTATTTTCCGGCGTCAATTCGTTCAAAAATCTTTTCGATTTTTTCTTTTAACGCCACTGCAGTGAATGGTTTTACAACATAACCATTTACCCCTGCCTGAGCGGCAGCAATAATTTGGTCACGTTTCGCTTCAGCTGTAACCATCAATACAGGAATGGTCTTAAGTTTTTCATCTGCACGAACGGAACGTAATAATTCAATGCCAGTCATACCCGGCATATTCCAGTCAGTCACCAAGAAGTCTATGGTACCCGTTTGCAATATAGGTAAGGCTGTTGTCCCGTCATCAGCTTCAACTGTATTGGTAAATCCCAAATCCCTTAGTAAGTTTTTGATGATGCGTCTCATTGTTGAGAAATCATCAACGATTAGGATCTTCATGTTTTTATCCAATGCAACCTCCACAACCAAAAGGTAGTCTATCAAAGCTCATATTTAGTCTCGCCAATCACTTAATCTAGCTTTTAGACGCATAGCTGCTTGACTATGTATCTGACTCACTCGAGATTCACTTACACCTAACACAGAACCGATCTCTTTCAAGTTAAGTTCATCATTGTAATACAAGGATAAAACTAACTTTTCTCGTTCTGGTAAAGAATCTATTTCTTGCGCTAATTGTTTTTGAAAACCAAAGTTTTCAACAAAAGAGTAAGGCGCACTATCCTCTTCCGTATCTGTTTCAATATTCAACCCTTCTGAGTCAAGCAACTCTTCAAAGCTAAATAATTGAGTAGACATACTTGATTGCAGCATCTCATGATATTCATTAAGACCAATATCCATTGCTTGAGATACTTCTAGATCACTGGCCTCACGTCCAAGTGTAGCCTCCAATTCTTTAATTGCATTTGCGATCGCTCGTCCATTACGACGTACAGATCTCGGTGCCCAGTCGCTTTTTCGAACCTCATCCATGATAGAACCACGAATTCGGATTCCTGCATAAGTTTCGAAGCTTGCACCTTTAGTCGACTCAAAGCGTTTAAACGCTTCAATCAACCCCATCATCCCCGCTTGAATTAAATCATCCAGCTCGACACTGCTTGGTAATCTTGCAAGCAGATGATAGGCAATTTTTTTAACCAAGAAACCGTAATCATCAATAACTTGATTTACTGATGGTGCCGGTTTTTGATTATAGGCATTTAGACCAGTTCTGGATTGCATAATCAAAGAAGAACGTAACCTTATATTTGTTAAACCAAAACTCTTGAAATAACTGTACTATATTGTTCTATAACTTACTGGTTGAAATAACATAACGTTACTAACTACCGTATTTCAATGAGCTGTATATGTGACTATATTGTTCAGCAGTATACACTGCTCGACTTATTATATTGTGCGCTCTTGCGGGCTGTATATCATCTGGTATTCGTTGACCATCAGCGATATATACTACTGGCAATCTCTCTTCAATGACAATACTTACAGCTTCACCTAACGAAGCAGATTCATCTAACTTACTCAACACACAACCGTCTAGTTGAACTTGAGCATACACATCTACTACTGTTTTTAAAACTTGTCTTTGACTTGTACAGGGTAACACTAATAATTTCTTTAAACTTGAATGCGCCCTTTTCATCATTAACAGCTGACGCTCTAAGTTTCTATCTCTTGGGTTCATCCCTGCTGTATCAACTAAAACCAAGGAAAAATCAGCGTATTTATCTAACACTTCATTTAGGTCTGAATACTCGTTAACCACTACAACAGGCACATTCAGAATACGCCCAAAAGTACGTAACTGTTCATGCGCTGCAATTCTATAGGTATCAGTTGTGACTAAGACCACGCTATCTGAACCATGTTTTAGCACATGCTGAGCGGCTATTTTACCTATGGTAGTTGTTTTACCAACACCTGTTGGCCCCATAAACGCATAACAGCCATGCATTTCAGAACCTTGTTTTTTTACTGGTATATGTTCAGCAAGATGAGATAAAACGCGATTCCAATCATCTTCTCGTCCATGCAACTCAACATCATCCAAAATGCCAGAAACTATAGTTGATGATAATCCAAGAGAGGTCAATCTCTCTTTTACTTTTTCTTGTGCAGGGTCAAGATCGTTTTTCTTTATATCACTTAACTTTCGCTGTTGCTCAAGAAGCTCTTTTACTTTTTCTAGTTCAGCTTCCATCTCTTTGAGCTGAATATTTTCTTTTTGCTGAAGATCTTCTTTAAGCTGAACATTACCTTCAGGCTTACGAATAGATAAAGTCTCTTCAATAATGGGATCTTCGTCCATCATTGAAACATACTTATTAGCAGGTACTGACGACATTTTAGCTAAATCAGCTGGTGTAGGGCTGCTCACCTCAGGCTGTTTAGCCTGTTCAATTCGATCTTGATAACTTTGTTGAGGTGCGGTTTTAGGGGTGACTGGCGCTTCTACCTTCGCCTGACTAGCGTAGTTAGAAGGTAAACTACCGTCATAATCTAAAGCAGCAACAATTTCTATTTCACCACTTGCAAGACGTTGATTTGACAGAATCACGGCATCAGGGCCTACAGCGTCGCGTACTTTGCGAATCGCTTGGCGCATATCTGGTGCTCGAAACCGCCTTATTTGCATTAAAGATCTACCCTTTAAAGTTAATTTCTCTTACAAATCCATAGCTTACCCGAAAGAATTTGATAAATATAGAAAGATATCAGGGCAAGCATCGCAATTTTACTGACCAATAACACCAACAACGGTAATTCGCTTATGATCAGGCACCTCTTGGTAAGATAAGACCGCCATATTTATACCACCATAACGCATAAATCTCGCTAACATTGGTCTTATTGGCGCTGAAACAATAAGAATAGGTGTGTTTCCATTGCTTTCTTGCTGCTCTGAAGATTGCCTTAACGAAGTTTGCAGCTGCTCTGCCATAGATGGCTCCAAGATAAGAGCCTCTTCATTTTTCACGCCAGCCTGCTGACTTTGCTGAACCGTTTGCATCAACATTTTTTCCAATTCGGGATCTAATGTGAGCACAGGAATTTCATCAACACCTTCCGCCAACGTTTGAATAATCAATCTAGAAAGCGATGTCCTAACGGCAGCAGTTAATACCATAGGATCTTGTGACTTGGGCACTACACCCATAACGGATTCTGCAATAGTACGCATATCTCTTAATGGCACACCCTCAACCAAGAGGTTTTGCAACACTTTAAGTAGCACACTGACAGGCACAGTATTAGGCACTAACTCTTCAGCAAGTTTTGGGTTATGTTGCTTTAGCAACTCAAGCAATTGCTGCACTTCATCATGGCCAATTAACTCATGGGCATGCTTATGCATTATCTGGTTAATATGTGTCGCAATCACTGTACTCACATCCACCACAGTATAACCATACGTTTGGGCTTGATCCCTTTTCTTGGGATCAATCCAGATCGCATCTAAACCAAAGGATGGGTCTTTATCAGGAATACCATCAAGCTTCCCAAACACCTGACCTGGGTCAATTGCCAACTCTTTATCTGAATGCACCTCTGCATCAGCCAAGCTCACCCCCATAAGCGTAACGCGATAGGCATTAGGCAAAAGATCTAGATTATCTCTTATATGAACACTGGGAACCAAAAAACCTAAATCCTGCGATAGCTTACGTCTTACGCCTTTAATTCTGGCAAGTAACTCACCACCTTGAGACTTATCCACCAATGGAATCAATCGGTACCCCACTTCCAAGCCCAAGATATCGACTGGAGCCACATCATCCCAACTAAGGTCTTTTGACTCAGGCGTTTGAGGTGCATCTGATCCATCGGCTGACGTAGAACGGCTTCGTGTTTTTGTTTTTGTTTTGCTTTTTTCCTTTTCTCTATAATCAAAGAAATAGGCAAGACCCGCCATTAATGCCGATAGAGATAAGAATGAAAAATGAGGCATACCAGGCACAATACCCATAATCCCCATAACGGCTGCAGCAACATATAACGCCTTTGAGCTTGAGAACATCTGGCGCACAACCTGGCTACCCATGTCTCCCGGCTCATTAACACGGGTCACCATAATCGCGGCAGAAGTCGATAACATCAATGACGGTATCTGAGCAACCAGTCCATCACCTATTGTCAGCAATGAATATTTTGTAATCGCATCTCCGAAAGTCAAATCATGCTGAGCCATACCAATGGCAAAGCCACCAATGATATTAATTGCTAATATCATCAAACCAGCAACAGCATCACCTTTAACGAACTTACTAGCACCATCCATTGAACCGTAAAATTCTGCCTCAGAGGCAATTTCTGCCCGTCTTAGCTTAGCGTCGTCAGGGTTTATCATGCCGGCATTCAAATCCGCATCGATTGCCATCTGTTTACCCGGCATAGCGTCCAAAGTAAAACGAGCACTTACCTCAGATATACGACCTGCACCCTTAGTAATAACTGCAAAATTAATAATCATAAGAATGGCAAATACAACAAAACCAACAACGTAGTTACCACCTACCACTACCTCACCAAAAGCCTCAATAACCTTACCGGCAGCATCACCACCCTCATGACCATAAAGAAGAACCACTCGAGTTGATGCGACATTAAGTGCCAGCCTAAGCAAGGTGGCAACTAATAATACAGTGGGGAAAACAGCAAAATCCAATGGCCGTAATGAATAGATTGAAACTAGAAGAACCACTATCGCAAGCGCAATATTGAAGGTAAATAAGACATCAAGCAAAAAAGCAGGAATCGGCAAGATCATCATCGCCAATAGTGCTAATAGGACAAAAGGTACCCCTAAATTTCCACTCGCAATACCCCGGGCTTGTCCCAATACCTGCTGACGATCAAATTTCAATATAGATTCCTAAAAATAAAACAGTGTATGACGTTTTAGTAACAAAACATTACAGACAACTTAAAACTCGCCATCCCAATAGTATTCTTGAGGCACATCAACATCAGGAACTTTATCAGGTGCTTTAGCGCCAAATAAACGAGACTGCTTCAATTGATGTACATACGCTAAAATTTGCGCAACAGACTGAAATAAGCCAGTTGGTATTTCTTCACCAATATCGGTGTACTGATATATTGAACGTGCCAGAACAGGAGATTGTACCACAGGGATATTATGGAAAACGGCTATTTCTCTTATTTTCAAAGCAACAAAGTCATTCCCTTTTGCCAGCAATTTAGGTGCACCCTTAACACCAGCCTCATATTTCAAAGCAACAGAGAAGTGTGTCGGGTTAGTAATGATAACATCGGCATTGGGTATATCCTCCATCATACGCTGCATAGAGGCTTGACGCTGAGCTTGTCGAATCCGCGCCTTTATCTGTGGATCACCCTCTGCATTTTTATATTCATCTTTCGTTTCTTGCTTGGTCATTTTCAATTTATCCCTATGAGTCCAAGCCTGATAAGGCACATCGATAGCCGCAAGAAGCAATACCGCTAGGGAGACGTAAACAAATGCCCATATAACAATATTGATAGCATGCTCTAGTGCTAGCTCCAATGTCTGAAAAGGCACCAACAACATCTCTGGCAGATATATTTTCAATACAAAAAATGCCACGATCAAAACCAAAGAAACCTTGGCTATTGATTTAAACAACTCAACCAAAGAATTTAATGAAAACATCCGCTTAAGGCCAGATATTGGGTTCATCTTACTCAACTTCGGAATCACTGGCTCCCAAGAGAAATTAAAGCCACCTAATGCAACACTTCCGACAATTCCCGCGACGGCCAAAACAGACATCATGACCAACAATGAATCCATCATGGCACTCGAAGAGTCCGATAAATGACTGATCATTTTAGAAGTATCAAACATATCAGCCTTGCTCAATACAAAATTGAACTCAAATATATTAGACATATCACTGGCTAAAAGGGAGCCAGTTGCATATAAACTTGCTGCCGCTATAAGGAGTAATAACGCTGAACTAAGGTCCTTCGATCTAGGTACATTACCTTTATTTCGAGCCTCGTCCAGCTTCTTACTACTGGCGTCCTCCGTTTTTTCGGAGCCATCTTCATTTTCAGCCATCTAACCTGAGCCCCCACTTATCTTTCATCCACGCCGTTAATTCACCGAAAAACAATCGATAAATTTCTAAAAAGTCTTCCAACATAATCCAGAAGAAAAACAAAGAAAACAACATAATGACAGGAAAGCCCAATGCAAAAATATTCAATTGGGGTGACGCCTTAGCAACCACACCAAAAGACAAGTTCATAACAAGTACAGCAATCGATAAAGGCAATACCATCAATAAGGCCTTTTCAAACATCCAGCCACCTAACAAAACTATGTCATAATAATATTCAGAATTAAATCCCTGCCCAATTGGCCAGTACTCAAAACTCTCAACAAGGTATTCAAACATAACATGATGACTGTCTGTCATTAAAAATGCCAAACCTGCCATGGTGAGATAATACTGACCCAATGTCGCGACGGATATGCCATTTGCAGGATCATTAGACATAGCAAAACCTAGACCTGCTTTCATCGCTGCCAACTGACCTGCCAATGAGAAAATTTGAAATAAAACACTAACGATAAAACCGAGCACTATGCCAACAATAATTTGCTCAGCAATAATAAGCACAAAATATGGGGAGATTGGGTCGTATTCAGGCACAGCAACCGATGGCGTTACTATGACAGCAATAGTAAAAGCAAACGCGATACGAATACGAGTACTGACGAGTTGCGTACCAAATAAAGGCAATGCCATCAGGAATGCCCCGATTCTAAAAAAAGGGAGTAAGAAGCTTACCGTCAACCCAAGAAGTTCATCCGGATAAATTTGCAGCATCAACCTATCATCAAAGGAATATTAATAAAAAGTTGAGTAGTGAAATCGACCAGCTTTTGCAAAAGCCAAGGACCCAGATAGATTATGACAAGAATTGTCACTATGAGACGAGGCAAAAAGGTAAGAGTTTGCTCATTAATTTGAGTGGCCGCCTGAAACACACTCACAATCAGACCTACAATCAAAGCCGGCACCATTACAGCAGCCACCATGATAACAATGAGTAAAAATGCTTGCCCATATAAATCTAATACAACTCGTGGATCCACGTCAGACTCCAAAGCTGGCAGCAAGAGTACCCATAACCATAGCCCAGCCATCAACCATTACAAACAACATGATTTTAAAGGGCAATGAAATAATGATAGGCGACAACATCATCATACCCATTGCCATAAGAACACTCGCCACAACCATATCCAAAACAAGGAATGGGATAAAAATCATAAAACCGATCTGAAACGCCGTCTTCAACTCACTTGCCACAAAAGCAGGCATAAGAATGGTAAAAGGCAAAGTTTCTAGCGATTCAATCTGACCCTTTTTACCTGCCAGCTTAACAAACAGAGCAATATCACTTTCTCGAGTTTGAGCTAGCATGAAATCTCTAATCGGCTTAGCCGCCGCTTCAACCGCCTGAATAGACGTTATTTCTTCCTCTAAATAGGGCTTTAGGGCTACTGCATTTATTTCATCAAGAGTAGGCGTCATAATGAACAAAGTTAAAAACAACGCCATACCAACCATAATTTGATTTGACGGTGTCTGCTGCAACCCTATCGCCTGCCTAAGAATAGCCAATACAACGACAATACGCGTAAAAGCAGTCATCATAGTCAGGGCAGCTGGCAGCAGGGTCAAGGCCGTCATAACAAATAGGATTTGCAAAGACACACTATAGTCTTGCGTTCCATCATCATTCGTTGTGACCGTTAGCGCCGGTAACCCGACTTCCGCCAACGCATGATTAGATAAAAACAGGGAGAGAAATATTAAGATGTAAAAATTAACTCGCCTCATTCAGCTGTATCCTTAGGCTGAGCTTGGGGCTGCACTTGCGGTGTTATATAGTCAGAAAATTCAACTTTTTTTTCCGACAAGGTTTTGATCAAAGAAATAGACTGAGCCGTCACGCCTAACAATAATTTTTGTTGATCAACCTCAATAACCACCAACTTCTCTTTGGCACCAAGTGCTTGAACATTCAGAATTTTTATTGGAGCGTTACCCAATTTACCTTGAACTTTTTGAAGTTTCTTCATGGCTAAAATTGAGAGAGGAATGAGAGCAATAACAAACGCCAAAGAAAGGAGCATCTTCCAAATAGAAGATGCGGTCATCAGGTCATTTATACCAGAAGCGAATAGCAGGCCAGGAAATATAAGAATACAGGCGAATAGAACCCCGACAACTTGCCTCACTTAATACGCTTAATTCGTTCACTCGGACTGACAACATCCGTCAAACGAATTCCATATTTGTCATTCACGACAACAACTTCACCATGAGCAATCAGGGTACCATTAACCATAACGTCCAAGGGCTCACCTGCAAAACGATCCAACTCAACAACCGATCCCTGGGTTAGCTGCAACAGGTTTCGAATCGCAATAGATGTACTGCCAAGCTCCATAGAGAGCGTCACAGGAATATCCATTATCAGTTCCATACCTGCCGGGGCTTCTGGAACACCAATTTTGGGCGTTAGTTCTTCAAGCTCAACAGGTTTCGCATCTTGTTCGGACATGGCCGCAGCCCATTCATCCTCAACGTCATCCCCACCGGTTTCACCGGCTTCTGCCATTGCTTCAGCCCATTCATCGGCTAAATCTTCATCCATTCCTGCTTGATCTGGGGATTCTTCAGACATCTATCTAATCTCGTTACTTTGGTAGTTTATAATTTTCAATAACTTGAACTGAGTATTTCTCATTACTAACACCCAGCTTACCTTTAATTGTGGGTAAACCATTAGCCTTAACGGTAATAAATTCAGGTATTTCCACAGGAATGATATCACCCGCTTTAAACTTCAGTACATCTTGTAAAGGCACCTCCACATGAGCAACTGCGGCTGAAAGCTCTACATTGAGGTCTTTTACATCTTGCTGTAACGATTTACCCCAACGATCATCTTTTTCATCAACATCACTTTGTACACCCGCATCCAGTAATTCTCGAACAGGCTCTATCATAGAATAAGGCAAAGTAATGTGAAGCTCACCACCGCCGCCATCTAGCTCAATATGAAATGTCGAAACTACGACCACTTCACTTGGACTTACAATGTTTGCCATCGCTGGATTAACTTCGGAGCTAATATAGTCTAACTCAACCTCTAATACAGGTGCCCAAGCCTCTGTTAAATCAACAAACACTTGCTCCAACATCAATTGTACAATACGAATTTCTGTCGGTGTAAACTCTCGACCCTCAATTTTGGCATGACGACCATCGCCACCAAAAAAGTTATCCACTAATTTAAATACTAACTTAGCATCAAGGATAAATAAGGCCGTACTTCGTAAAGGGCGAAATTTAACAAGGTTTAAACTGGTTGGAACGTAGAGAGTATGAACGTACTCACCAAATTTCATTATCTGCAAACCACCGGATGATACATCCGCCGTTCGCCTTAATAAATTAAACAGACTTATTCTGGTATAGCGTGCAAACCTTTCATTAATCATCTCAAGAGTTGGCATCCGACCACGAACAATACGTTCTTGGCTGGTAATGTCGTAGGAGGAGACACCGCCTTCATCGGCGTTATCGTCCTCTTCTGGCTTTTCATCTGCACCATGTAAGAGTGCATCAATCTCGTCTTGTGATAATAAATCTTGAGCGGACATATCGGGCTACTGCATTACAAAATTAGTAAACAATACATCTTCAACACCACCAGCATTCGTTTCCTGCTGTAAAATAGTATTAATAGACTCTACCGCTGACAATTTAAGCGCCATCTTTCCTTCTGTAGATTGCAATTCATTAAACTCTTGGCTAGAGAAAAGCAAAACCAGACTATTACGAATTAAAGGCATATGAATTTTAATAGCATCTATTTGTCCTTGATCACGAGATTTAACAGTCAAGTTCAATTGCAAATAACGCTGCTTTCCACCAACAATAAAATCAACAACAAACGCAGGATCAAGCTTTAGATAAATGGCGGGGCCGCTGCTAGAAGCACCAACATCTTGGCTCACTTGCTCAGTCGCAGCGGCAGATTCATCCTCACTACTATCACTCAATAAAAAATATGCGGCACCACCACCGACTGCAAGCACTAACACCGCAGCAACAATGATAATAATTAGCTTTGCCTTGCCACCTTTAGCGCCGTCTTCAGCACTTACATCTAAGTCATCAGCCATGAAATACCCTTAAATTTTCATAAAAAATTATGTATTATCAAATTGATACAAAGACTAATACAAGGTTAATAAAATCTATCTCCATTCTACTAGGTTTTAGGCCCAGTATCATAGTTTTTAACTAATCTTGTCTGATCAAGCATAAAAATCGACTTTAGATTTAGACACCCTTGCTTCTTGAGGTTTTAGTTCAGAGTCTAATTCATCCCCTTCTTGGCCATTTCGAGCAAACTGACTATCAGAATCATCTTCTGACTGACCTGACCCAGAACCTTGTTGAGACACATTCACATCGACCTCAGCAAGCTCAACACCCTGTTGAGCCATCATTTCCCTCAATCGCTGAACCTGCCCTTCGAGCAAGTCTTTCACCTGGGCAGAAGCCGCCACAAAACTAACGCTTGCCACATCTGCATCGATAGTCACCTTAACTGTTAGGCTTCCTAGCTCTGGCGGATCGAGGTGAATTTCTGCTTGCTGAAGGCCCTGCTTATTCATCCACATCATTTTTTCACCCATCTCAGATGACCAATTAGGATGAGTTGGCGGCACTTGCATTGTCATATTATTTTGATTGTTGTTTGCGTTTACCGCTAAACCTAACTTTATATCACTTACCCCTGACTGCGTCGCTGGATTAATCGCAGTACTTGCAAGAGTGCTATCTCCAAGACCCGCTTTAACGCTAGACCCCCCCTCGACCTGCTTTAAGGACTCAGCATCCAACTTAGTCATAGCAGCTGAGCCACCACTCACTTCTACAAGAGCATCTGCATCCTTAGAATCAAGCAATCCAGACTCTGCAGTAGCCATCCCCAAAGAGAGAGGTGCGAGCTGCTTTATTGACTGCTCAGCGTTCTGCCCTACTACTTGAGCCGAAGTTATGGGGATTTGTTGTTTTGCCGATTCCGACAGCAATGTCGTTTCACTAGTCATTCTTGAATCATTCGACATCTGCTGCATAATCCAATCAAGGTCAGCACTCTCTTCAGAGACATTACTCGCGACTGCTGCACCACTAGCCACAACAGCACTATTTGCTACAGTGGAGTCTGCCGCAATAGGTGAGTTTTGATTTACACCTGCTGTAACGTCCTTAGTTGTCATCGATTTGTTTTTTTGTGATACAGCACCACCCGCAATCATTGCCAAACCTGCCGCTATATCTAACTCACCGCCATCGCTTGCACCTTTTTGATCAACCACATGGTTAGCTCTTAATGATTGAGACACCTTAGCATCCAAGGCAGCGCTCTTTTCCCCAGTCAATTCTAGTTCAATCGACTTACCCCCTACTCCCGAACTCTCCACCATCTCACTTGAAGTGACGATAGGCGTGGTAATCGCATCACCACCTGAAGTAGCGGCAACTGAATTTTGCTCTCCCCCTAACAACTTACCTTTGATAGTGTCGACAGGAGTTCCATCAATTACTCCTGCTGTCAGCCCGGCAGAAGCGACTCCGGCCACTTTTAACTTATCACTTGATTGCCCAACAAGATCTAAACTGGCAACTTTTGCCCCATCACTTTGCAAAGAATTGCCACTTGAGCTGGGAGCAGCGTCTAACACCATATCTTTGTTAGGGTTATTAGAATTCGCTGTCGTTTTAACATCCAAAGTGCTAGATCCAGTCTGAGTCGCAGCTACTTTCTCCTCAGAAGATTTATTAATAGTACTCGTTACAGCAGCCCCAGCTCCAACTAATGACAGATTGGATTTAGCCTCTGAAGAAGTGAGTGTATTAATACCATCTTGGGAAACAAGGGTCGCAGCCTCTTTATTATTAGAGTCGAAAACAGGAGGCGAGTCATTTGTGACAACAGCAGCACCACTAAGAACAACAGGAGCGTCATCTGTGACAGCAGTACCACTACTAAGAATAACAGGAGCGTCATCTGTGACAGCTGTAGCACTACTAAGAATAGCAGGAGCGTCATCCGTGACACCAGTAGCAGCGGTAGCAAGAATAACAGGAGTGTCATCTGTGACAGCGGTAGCGCTACTAAGAACAGGAGCGTCATCTGTGACAGCAACAGAACCATCTAAAGGGACTAACTTAATATTTTCGTCATTAACGGTAACTGAAGAGCTAGATTCTCCCGACAAACTATCATTTGCTTGTTGAAATACAGCATCAAATGACTCTGTATTAGCAGCAGATCCTCCGCCAGTATTTGATATATTTGCACTAGATTTAGATGGAATTATTGATAAATTTGAATTTGCTAACATAGAGCCCTCCGAGTCACACTAAGTACATGCAATTCAAAGGCCAATTAAATAGAGCTATTTATCCCATTGATACTGGACACCAACACGATTCCCCTTATCAGAGAAATCTATAGATTCACACAACTGCCCAAGCAAAGGTAAACCTCTGTTATATAACTCGTCAGAATCCTCTAGCTTTAATTTAATTTGGGACGTATCAAACCCCACCCCACTGTCCTCTAACTCGATATTCAATACACCACCAACCTCATTTGAAGAGATGGATACCTTGATTCTTATATAACCAGACTCCAACATACTTAAACGCGTTTCACGCTCCATATAATAGAGTACAAAGCCGTCATTAGTGGCTTTCAATTTAGAGTTTAATTGTAAAACCCCATGCTCCAACGCATTAGAATACAGCTCAGATAACATCATAAAGACCTGACCAGAGTAATGCTTCAGCCCAGAGACTGTCATGATGATTTGTAAAATATAAGGTAGAGGATCGGTATTCTTCAAAGACTCTGCATTCAAGGTATATTCGAATGAAAAGTCAGAGGGAGTATCAAGCTCCTCTATCTTAGAAACACTCGATTCCTGCTCAACACCAATAGCATCACTCAGGTCTATTTTTAAACAAGAGATATCATCATGGGCAGAATCAAGTACGCCTTCAGTTTCTAACTTACGTCTTAACCAAGGTAGAAGGTTATCTGAATCCACTCGCCCCTCAATAAGTGGATTAAGCTGGCACTCAGAAAACATAACCCCTTTTGAGTCTATCGCTTCATAAATACCATCTGACCAAGCTAAAAACGAATCACCAACTTCAAAACCGACTATTTCTGTTGAGTAAGTAAATTCTGATTCTGACACTATCCCTAAAGGCAAGTTATGAGATACTAGAGGTTGAGGCTTCTTCTGTCGCTGAGAAAAGAACAGCGCATCTGGCAAGCCACCATTCCATACCTCTAATGTTTTATCAGTAATATTAATATCTACAAACAAAGCACTACAGAACATATCTGCCGGTAGAATCGCTTTTAGCCTTCTATTTATCTCAGGCACAATTTGCCGCATGAGGAAACCTTTTCGGGTCCACTCGAAAAAAATATCTGCCAGAGGCAAGGCCCCAATAGCAGCAGACAAGCCGTGCCCTGTAAAGTCACCTATTAATAGATGCATGCCGCCATTGGGTTTATAAGCAGCCAAAATCACATCACCATTAAATAGATGATGTCCATAAAAGAAGGTATTTAAACAGGGATCAGAAAGACAATTAGAATGGGTAATATTTTCATAAACAACTTTTGCAACTTCTTGCTCATGTATCAGTTGCTCATTATAAGAAGATAGTTTATCTCGCTGAGCCTCAAGCCTCTTCTGCAAAGTAAGAATTCGAATAATAGCATCAAGTTTTGCCGCTATTAAAACAAGATTATAGGGTTTAGATATGAAATCACTTCCCCCCACCTTTAAACAGTTTACAAGTGAAGAAGTGTCAGAAAGGCCAGAAAGAAATACAATTGGGATAAATCTTCCACGACTCATTTCTTGTATTTTAATCGCAGCCTCTAGCCCATCACATTCAGGCATGACTACATCAAGACAAACCAGTTGCGTAGATTCTGGGTCAAACTTTTCAATTGCCTCTAATCCATCTTCAGCAACGTCAACATTATGCCCCAGACCGCTAAGCATCGCTTTAAGCAAAAGTCTGTCAGACGGATTATCATCCGCTATTAATATATTTAGAGAAACTAAGGACATAGTTTAATGCAGTGAAAACAGCCTATCAAAATTAGCAATCCGTAGGATTTTTTCTACCGCATCATTACAATTATTTAAGACTATCTCTCCTTGATCGCCTCCAGCATAGTCTCTTAACAGCAACAACATCCCCAATGCAGAGCTATCCACATAAGTGACCTTTGTCATATCTAACTCAAACTTACAGTTACTATCAACTGAGCTGTAAGCATCTTTAAAAGCCTTATGACAACTAAAATCAAACCGCCCTTCAATCTGAATTGTTAAGACGTGTTTTTTTTCATCGTATTGTGTCTGCATGATCATACTAATTAAATCCTATAAAGTCTTTTCATGAAGTAATGACATAAACAATTACAACTTCATTTTTAATAATTTGCCTTCCTTGACGTTCACGACACTTAAAGCAAATTTGAAATTAAGAGAATTGAATAACAAAAAGAACCTTGTTACCAGATAAAATCTCTCACCATTACATTTAAGTACATTAACAAACTAAGGCTTACTCTTTTTTATTAAGCCATCCAACACATCATCTAACTTAAATACATCAATCATCATACTCTCAGATTGTGAAACCAGTTCAATATCCTTATTTTTCTCACTGAGTTCTTGCATACTATTTTTTGCTTGAAGTGAGCGATTTTGACAAGATTCAATATCGCCTTCCAATACAGATAACGCCTCTTTTTCTTGCTGTAGCGACGACTGCAGCATTTGAGAAACAGTATCAATATCATGGCTCAAATCAATAGCAGCACTTTGTAACACATCTTTTTCAATAACCCTGTCATCCTTATCAATAATGGCATTTAACAAGGCCACTTTTACTTCAGACATACAATTATAGCTATCTTGTAACGCAGAGACACTTGTCTCCACCCCTTTATATACAATAGTCAAACTTCGCGTTAAATTCTCGTAACCAATTAACAAATTTGCTTCTAAATTTTTTATTAATTCAAGGTTTTGAGCGCTCACCTGAGAACCATAAAAAATACTGCCTTCGACTTTTTGCCTTAGGCTCTGGGTGACGTTTTTTAACGGCTCTAAGTCTAATGAGTCATCTGCATCACCTTCAATTTCAATTTCAATTTCATGCAATCGTCGCTCTTCATTAAGCTGCTCTTGCTCATTCAATTGAGTCTCGGTTTCCACTAATGATTCGCTAAGGGAAATAACTAATTCGCTAATATCTTTTAATGACGCAGTTTTTTGAGGTTCACCCTTAAGCGTCATACCGTCAAATAAATTTAACAGGCTCTTCACTGTCAGCCTGATTTTTTCAAGTTGAGTTGCTAACGCCCCCACCCTTGAACCTTCCCGCATAACCCTTACTGGAGCATTCCAAACATCGACTGCCATTAAAGAGACCAGCTTACTCACAGCTTCATATTCTAGCTCTTCAGAGACAGGTGAAAATTTCAACAGATAACCAATCAAGCGACCTTCATCATGAATATCTTCTTCCGTGAGAGAATAGGCAAGCCCATTAAATCGAAATAAATGCGGCAAACTTTCATTGCCTTCAATCTCTGCAACCCTAATATCCATAAGCTCAAGTGTTGGCTCATCGTGATCACACAAGTCAACCTCTAACTCAACTTGATATTCTGACCAGATAAGTTCAAATAGCTTATTACAAAAAACGTAACGCCTATCGGTATTAAGAGCTAAGCAAGGCTCCTGAATATTCTGGAAGTAATGCTCTAATAGCCGCTTATCCCTGTTAATAACGCTGGCATTAACCAAGCTTGATTCTTTAAGCTGCTGAAGATGAAAGAAAATCTCCCTAAACTCATCATTATGTGACCAATCAGGCGTAAAAGAATATTGCTTGTGGTGATACTTTTTCACTAGACCCAGTACATTATCAAGCCCAAGAAAAAGCCTCTTTCTTATCAGTATGAAGGTTAATATCACCCCCAAAAGCGTTATCAAGGTACTAATAAATACTAATTTTTGAAACAGCTGAAAGTTAACCAGGTACTCTTGTTTCTTTAACCACTTAAATTCATGTAAGACAGTTCTAGCCATTTCCAATCGTGCTTGAAAAACCTCAATGATTTGCGTCTTCCTTTTTACATCTTGCACAGTCAAAAGGGCTTCTACATCAAGTTCAATGGTTGGGAAACCATCTATTTCTTGATAAATTTTTACCATTTCATCTAGCTGAGCCGTTAACCCCGACTCTAATGCCTGTTCTTTTTCTGAGAGATTGAGCACACTATCAAGATCATGAGAAATAAGGTTGTTTGAATAGATAAATAAGCCTAATGCCTCAAGTTGTAATTCATGCAAATGCTCCATCATCAATTCAACATGCTGGTCAGCTGTCATTTTTTTATTACTTTCTTCTGTAATAAAGAAAAACAGACCAGAAACGACTAAACAAATCCACAGCACAAGAACAACCACGGCACGTGTCATAAAAGTCACGAGATTATTGCGACGAGCATTCAAATTAATTTCATTCATCTAGCATCCTAAAACTTAGGCTTAAACTTTAAATAGCGCTAATAATACACAATAATTCATTATAAAAAAAAACACTAAAAACTTTTAGCATCAATTACATATAATACATTTTCGGTCTTTATTTCATCAATCAACGAAAGATCGTACAAGGCTAACCTTTCTACATTTTCGGTCTCTAATAAAATGTCATTTAAACCTTTCTTGTAATAAATCGAGTTAACAGACAAACAAACCCTGCTGCCTTGCCACGTCAATAAAAGCAAGGATAGAGCGGATCCTTTGGCAAAATCAAAATAGGGGTAACACCACTCATCTAACCTAATAAAAGGTAAATCAACATATGAAAGGGCTAACCTTTCCACCTTATCGGCCGTTAAATGCCTTTCGACAACCTCAGGGTGTATAAATAGTGTCTTATCGGCTATTTTGACAACCCACCCCTGCTCAGCCAGTAAGGTAGGCTCCTTCTTCTGGGATACTAGATTCTCACTTTCAGCATTCATAAGTGCAAGCGGATTAATTTCTGCGACCACTCCGACTTTGTCAAAATACCAAAGCATATTTATAGAGGGACTTAAGCCGAGCGAAGGCACTTTATAAACATGATACCTAACCGCTACTGTCTCAACCAATATGCCATAAATAACACCCAAATCATTAATCAGAATAACATTTTTTTCAATTTTGGAGTCTAGTATTTCACTATTGCCAATAAATACATCGACTTGACCAACGCCCTCCAACACCACACTGATGGCGTTCTGCGCGGCGTCAACAGTTAGTTCCCGGTTATCCCATACCTGTATAGAGTGAAGTTTATCGTCAGGAACACAAATCAAGCCATCCGAAGCATTCAGCAACCAAACCTTGTGCCCTAGCACACTAAGCCCATAGGAAGCATTGAAGACAAGCTCACTATCCTTATATTCAGGATTCTTTAGCCAATGTCGCTCGAATTTAGTATCCAACAAACCAGAAACAATAATGAGTCTTGAACCACCCGATACATCTTGAGAAAAGAGAGTGAATACTTGGTCACTTAATACAGAATATGAGCTAAATAGCGAAAATATATCATCAAACAGAGTCGATACATCTAACTCACTTATATAAAGGTCAGATTGAGCAGGTAAACTAAAGACAGAACAACCTAGCTTCTCGGTTAATTGAGCGGCAAGATTAGCCAAGGACTCAGCTTGAGTTGCTAAATAAGCGGCTTCAAGTACTTTATAACTAGAGTGGTACGCAAAGTTCTTTTGATCTTGTTCATGAATAAGCATTTTAGCCTGCCTAAGCACGCTAAATACAGGCCTAAGATCTTTCGTTTTCAATCTGACAGCCGGCTTTGAAGCTGACCATTTAAATTGATCAAAATGACACTTCATCCATGCTAAGGACTGTGCTGTCTTAACACCAATCGTTAAAAGTGGAGCAAGTCCAGCCTGACTCAAGAGTCCATCACTCTTCGCATTTGTATCGAATTTATATGTTAATTTTCCATCAAATGTATATTCACCCACCCTCGAGAAACGCTCAATAAAATCCAACACAATGCTCAGCCAAGCATCATCATCTTGCTCTAATATAGCCTCAAATTGATTTAATTCTCTAGTTGGCTGAATAGCACCCGCCGTCTCTTTCTGAACTCTCTTAATAAGTTGAGTAATTTGCTCAGATTTTGCCGATAAATGAAAGTCAGAATAAGCATAAAAACCCTGCTCTAATACAAGCTGTCTAACCAGGTCAATAAACTCAAGAAATACATCACGATAATCAGGTGAGAAAGGGGAGAGCCTTTGCTGCAAGCAAGACACTAACTGGGAAAGTTGCATTAGTAGCGATTCTAATTGCGTCAAATAAGGAAAGTCAGCGCTTGCATCTTTCAACCAGACTAACCCTTCCTTAATATCAATTAGACTATCTAAGGGGTAGGTTTCATAGGAAAGGCAATAGCTTTCCATTTCATAAAGGCGATAACTGAGCTTACTCAATAGCACTTCCATGTTAATCAATTAGTTAGAACACTTAATAATCTGATCTCATAAATTTAAGCATAGCAAACTCATCAATTTGCTTTTGCTCTTGTTTATCTTCGATTTTCCGCTCTTGTTCGGCATGCTTCCCTTTCACAAGGTCCATGCTTTTAGTTTTAGCTCTTGCACTCAGCCATTGATTTTGCGCCTGATTAGCCTGATGTTCAGACTGCGAAATAGCGCCTTTTTGTTGTTGCATAGCCTGCTCTAAACGACTAACAAAGTGCTGGTAGTTAGTCACTAAATAAGGGCTTAAACCCAGCAAATTACGCTCAGATTCATATTGAGATGCATACTCTTGAAGCTGCTCTAACTTTTGCTTCTCTTGCTCAACCTTAGCCTTTTGACGTGCTAACAGGCGCGCCACGTTATCTTCTTTTTTTTGAGATAACTCAACTAACTTTTGAATACGTTGGGATCGCTTCATCGCATCATCCAAATAGATACTTTAATAAATATAATGCCTAATCTAAGGCGATAGGTCTAGGGATGGTGCGATTAAGTCACCTTTTCTCAGTCTTATCAGAAAAAACGTCACACAAGACGTCACTTTGATGCAATGTAGGCACCTTTAGAGAAAGGACAACACAGGGTGACATTTTTTAAGACCCGTAGGGTGTGACCTAAAAGCCCTACCTCTAAGTTGGGGGCCTAATCAATAGAATCACTATTAAGTGGCGCCCCTCGCCTTAAATTTCAGCTGTTTTACCCACGCGCTAAGGCGGGAAGACTAATTTACACCTTCCCTAGGTCATTGCTTTAACTAAGGCTTCCAAACTAGCATCTATATTAAATTGCTCATTTAAACCTTGCTGAAGAAACGCTTTAATTTCTGGCATCAGGGTTATCGCTTGATCTGTATCCGGATCAGCACCTTTGACATAAGCCCCAACCGCGATCAAATCTTGATTTTGTTGATATTTAGAATAGAGCTGCTTCACCCTAAGCGCCCCTTTTAAGTGGGCATCACTTACAATGTTTGGCATAGCTCGAGAAATAGAGGCTTCAATATCAATGGCGGGATAGTGTCCCTCTTCGGCAAGACGACGTGATAACACAAAGTGACCATCCAATATCGCCCTAGAGGCATCAGCAATAGGATCTTGTTGATCATCCCCTTCGGTTAGAACCGTATAAAACGCCGTTATTGAACCACTACCTTCAGCGCCATTACCCGCCCTTTCAACTAATTGTGGAATCTTAGAGAAAACAGATGGTGGATACCCTTTGGTTGCCGGGGGCTCGCCCACAGAAAGTGCAATCTCCCTTTGCGCTTGTGCATAACGGGTTAATGAGTCCATCAGTAACAATACACTCTTACCTTGATCTCTATAATATTCTGCAATGCGAGTCGTCAACATAGCAGCCCTTAATCGCATTAACGCTGAGTCATCTGCAGGAGATGCTACCACCACCGAGCGGGCCAAACCTTCAGGCCCGAGAGTTTGCTCAATAAATTCTTTAACTTCTCGCCCCCGCTCACCAATCAAGCCCACTATCGTTATATCGGCTTCAGTAAAACGAGTCATCATACCTAGCAGCATACTCTTACCGACACCACTACCTGCAAATAAACCTAGACGCTGCCCTTTACCAACGGTCAAGAGACTATTAATGGACTTAATACCGACATCTAAGGGCTCATTAATAGGCTTACGCCTCAAGGGATTAATGACCTCCCCTTGCATTCCAATACTGTCCTTAGCTTTAATAGCCCCCTTGCCATCTAAAGGGTACCCTAAGCCATTTACCACCCGCCCCAATAATTCGGGCCCCACTAACATCATACCTTCACCCGCCAGAGGTTTAACCCTCGCACCAGGTGCAATTCCATTTATGGCTTCGGTAGGCATTAGGTAAGTGAGGTTTCCGGTAAAACCAACAACCTCTGATTCAACCCATTTTTTAGCTTTTACCTGAACTAAGCAACGATCACCTAACGCAACCTTACACCCTACAGCTTCCATGGTGAGACCCACCATACGAGTCACTTTACCCTCTAACACAGGGTTCAAATTCTCAGTTGTAAATTGGTTTAATTTCTCAAGGCGGGAGAGTAAATCAGACGCCATCAGAATCTGACTCCGGGTGGGGATGAAGCTTACTAAGATCAGCTAATATTAATTCGATTTTATGTTCAATTGAGGCATCAACAAACGCCCCTTTAGAATCCAATACAAAGCCTCCTGGTAACAGGCTGTCATCGTTTTCAATTTTAATCGAAACTCGGTCAAAAACTGAAAAAGTTTGAATAAGTTCAGCACTGTCAGGGTGTAATCGGATTCTAATTGGCTGCTCCAGTTCCTCTAATTCGCGACTTAAGAACGCTACTTGGGAAGAGAGCAATGATTCAGATACTTGGGTTAATTGTGACTGGGTAATACTGTGCACCATAGTTGCAACACTTTGATAAAGAATCGTTTCAACCTGATCTTTACAGACTTCTATTGGGCTCTGTAATGCTTGAGCAAGCTGACTCAATAAAGCTTCAACCGTGGCTAATTTTTCAGTGGCTTCTTCAACAGATTGATTAAACCCTTTTTCATAACCTTCTTTATAACCTAACTCTAAGCCCGCTGCATGCCCTGCCTCTTGACCCTGTAATTCACCTTTTTCATATCCGGTTTGATGGCCTTCTTCCAAGCCTTCGACATAACCTTCATCATAGGCTGCAAGACGAATTTCTTCTAATTGAGACGCAGTGAGAGGCTCATATACCAAGGAGTCTTCATCAACCTCCTCTATGATAACGTCTTCTTCCGGTTTGCGAATTAACAGGGAGGTACCCGTGTCTTCTCTGGGTGAAGCATCTTCTAAATGAGGTAATTCCCAACGCTCATAAGCGGTTAATTTACGCTCATTTCCTTTTGTGCTTTCTGACATAGGTTAAACCATTTGTTCACCGCCACCGCCCAACATAATCTCACCAGCATCGGCAAGACGTCTAGCAATAGCAAGAATTTCTTTTTGTGCAACTTCCACTTCACTAACACGTACAGGACCTTTAGCATCTAAATCATCCTTAAGCATATCAGCAGCACGAGAAGACATGTTTTTATAGATTTTTTCTTGCATATCTGGGTCTGCACCTTTCAAGGCTAATATCAGAGTTTCAGATTCAACTTCACGTAAAATAGCTTGAATACCCCTATCATCAACATCAATAAGGTTATCAAAGACGAACATCATATCTTGAATCGTATTGGCCAAATCTTCATCAACATCCCGAATAGACTCCATCAGATCTGCCTCAACAGAGCTATCGATAAAGTTCATAATATTGGCCGCAGTTCTAACCCCACCAATATTTGTTGATTGTGACCCTTGGCTACCCGAGAACTGGCGCTCTAAAATAGTATTTAATTCTTGTAAGGCCGCAGGCTGTACCGTCTCTAACGAAGCGACACGTAAAACGATATCAAGACGTACGCGCTCATCGAAGTTCGACAGAATACCTGCCGCTTGGTCAGAGTCCAAATAGGAAATAACAATCGCTTGAATCTGTGGGTGCTCATAACGAATAACGTCAGCGACCGCTCTTGGCTCCATCCACTTCAAAGTATCTAAACCTGTGGTATTACCGCCCAATAATATTCGATCTATTAAGCTACCCGCTTTCTCTTCACCAAGGGCCTCTTTAAGCATGTTGCGGATGTAACCATCAGCACCTAAACCTAGTCCGGTTTGGTCACCTACAAGCACAAGAAAGTCATCTAATACTTTCTCAACTTGGTGTCTTTGCACATTTGCCAATTGCGCCATGGATTGTCCAATTTTTTGTACTTCTTTAGGGCCCATGTGCTTCAAAATTTGAGCAGCATCTGACTCACCTAAAGACATAAGCAAAACCGCGGCTTTTTGTAACGATGTTAAATCGTCATTCTGCTCCGTATCACTCATTTAACTATCCAGCACCCATTGTTTAACCACTTGTGCAACTCGCTCTGGCTCTTCTGCTATTAAGCCTCGAATCGCGTTAAGCTGCCTCTCAATTTTTTCAGGTGATCCCGGTACCAAGATATCTTCAGCGCTAACAAGCGACACTTGATCATCCGATATTTCATCTGTTTCGTCTGCAAATATTGATGCTTCAGCATCTTCAGCAACCGCAATTTTATTCTGTTCGCCCAAGGCCTTAAGTATCGGCCTAACCACGACCATAAGTAAGATAAGTACAAAGAAGCCCACCAAGGTCGGCTGAATTAAACTTAAGAACCAAGCTTGCTGATAAAAGGGAACCTCTTCAGGTATAGGCAGAGGTTCAGGCACAGCAAAAGGAGAGTTAATCACACTCACACTATCACCTCGGGCAGAGTTGTAACCAACCGCATTACGAACTAATAAGGTTAAGCGTCTGAGTTCATCATCACTCCAAGGCGTTCTGACTAAACCTGAGGTCTCGGGATCAATACTCACCAGATCATCTACCACAACAGCAACAGATAAACGCCTGATAGTCCCCTGCTGTCTTCGGGTATAACTAATACTTCGATCCAGTTCAAAATTACGCGTCGTTTCCTGTCGAGATTCCCCATTACCGCCTGATGTGGCGTCAGAACCGTTCGATACTTCTGGCGCGGTAATAGCACCAGGTGGCTGATTAGTTAAAGAACCAGGAATGCCTGAATTTGACGTGCCATTTCGACTTTCATTGAGAGTTTGTTCACTTCTTAGTGCCAACAGGTCTGGATTGAATTGTTCATCAGTCTGCTCTACTGAGGTAAAGTCCACATCGGTTGATACTTCAGCTTTAAAGCGTTCAGCCCCGACTACAGGTTCTAAAATACTATTAACCCGTCTCAGGAGTACGTCTTCAACCTTACGGGTATAATCAAATTGTTTACCCGCTACAGATAACTCCGAGCTTGTTTCCTTTTCACTAAGCAGTGTACCCCTTTGGTCAACTACCGTGACACTCTTAGTACTAAGTTGCGAGATACTGGAAGAGACAAGGTTTACGATAGCCTCAACTTGACTACGATCAAGGCGACGCCCTGGAAACAGTTCTAAGAAAACAGAGGCCGAAGGTTTTCGGGTGTCCCTGACAAAAACAGATTCTTTGGGAATGGCTAAATGAACACGTGCAGATTTAATACTCTGTAGACTAGATATGGTACGACTTAACTCTCCTTCCAAGCCTCGTCGATAACGAGTGCCTTCAACAAACTGAGAGGTACCCAAGCCTTGTTCCTGATCCATTATTTCCATGCCAACAATCGTATCGTTGACAATCCCTGAACCTGCGAGCTTTAACCTAGCCTGATGATAATATTCCGATTCAACTAATAAGGCGCCTGTATTTTCATCTAGCTTGAAAGGAATATTGTTGACACTTAACACTTCAACAATTTGATCTGCATTGTAATCGGTAATACTACTAAGAACCGGTTTGTAGTCAGGTCCATCTGTCCACAAGATAGCAGCCAAGCCAATTGCTATAGACGCAGCTAATCCGACCATCAAGGCCAACTGTCTAATAACAGTTAGTTTATTGAAGCCAGTTAGTAACTCTACATAGAGTTTTTGATCAGACTGTTGTACTGGAACATTATCCATTTAGGGTCGCCAAATTTTTATACTTCTCACCTAAATTGGCATATTCATGATTTTTTCATACGCATCAACAAGTTTATTTCTGACCTGAGTCATCGCCTCAAATGAGACACTCGATTTTTGCAAACCTATCATAACCTGAGGCAGATCTACATTTTCATCGCCCCTTTCATAAGCTTGCGCCATTGTTTTAGCTTCTTGCTGTATGTCATTCACATTATCAACAGCGTCTTTAAGCATCTGAGCAAAATCTGCTCGTTCAATTTCGCCACCAGGCTCAACTTTCTGAGGGCCGGATAAGGGAGAAATTGCAGCACCTGGCTGCTGAACTTGTGACTTCATATCTCTCATTTGAGATAGAACTTGATTTATATCTGGTCTGTTACTGACCATTTTAATCACCTACGAATTCGTTATCAAATCTAGCTTAGCATAACGGCATGAAAAACAAGACAGATAAATCAATCAACTTCTAAGCCACATTCACGCATTTTAGCGATTTTGTAGCGTAATGTTCTCGGACTAATACCTAACTTTTCAGCAACATCTTTTCGCTTTCCATTTGCATCAATCAAAGCTTGGGCGATAATTCTAAATTCATGTTGCTGTACACCTTGGCCCAAGATTGAAGCCGCATTATCACTCTCTTCCGAATCATCATCCGGCTCAACCACTGCAGACATCATATCAAATGCAATATGAGAATCCTGAATAACACCATTAGGGCTCAATATTAGCGCCCTTTGAATAACATTCTCTAATTCACGAATATTGCCAGGCCAAGGATGAGACTCTAACCGACTTTGAGCAGAAGGTGTTAATGAACTACTGCTTAGTCGCATTTTTTCGGTATATTTCGTCAATAAACTTAGAGCAATAGGAATAATATCGCCTTTACGTTCACGAATTGGCAACCACCTTAGAGGAAACACATTTAAACGATAATATAAATCCTCCCTAAAACCACCACTTCGGACATAATCCGTCAAATCTCTATTTGTCGTCGCTATAATACGAACATCCAAAGGAATCGGCTTTTTGCCACCCAAGCGCTCAACTTCACGTTCTTGTATAACTCGCAACAGTTTTGCCTGAAGGCCGACATCCATCTCAGATATTTCATCCAGTAAAAGTGTACCGCCATTTGCCTGTTCAAACTTACCCGGCTGGGATGAAATTGCGCCGGTATAAGCCCCTTTTTCATAACCAAACAAAATAGCTTCCAACATATTCTCAGGGATAGCTGCGCAATTAATCGCAACAAAAGGAGCCTGACTTCGCTGGGAATGCTGATGTATATAGGTGGCCAGTACTTCTTTACCTGTACCGCTTTCACCACTGATAAGTACTGTTGAGTCTGTTGTAGCAACACGCTTTGCAAGTTCAAGTAATTCCAAACTCGCTTTATCATAAACTACAGGGCCTTTTTCTTCCGGCAAAGAATGATTACGTGCGTGCTTGGCAATCGTACTGAGCAACTCATCCGCTTGAAAAGGTTTTAAAAGATAATCAACAGCCCCTTCTCGCATTGCATCCACTGCATGGGCAATATCACCAAAAGCTGTCATCAACATAATCGGCAGGTCTGGGTATTTTTCAATAACATGAGATAACAAGCCATAACCATCCATACCCGGCAGGTTTACATCTGATACAACCATATCGAAAGTTTGATTACGTAACGCCAGTACAGCATCTTCCGCACTGTAAGCTAATACACAGTGATAGTTAGCCAACATCAAGGTGTCCTCAAGGGCCTCAGCAAGCTCTTTATCATCTTCTACTATCAATAAACTTACTTCAGACATACTAACCCTTAATTATTGGTATAAGCACTTGAGCTCTAGTGCCATAGTTTTTAACACTGTGCAATTCTAATAAGCCATGATGAGCTCTGGCAACGGCTTTTACTACCATTAACCCCAGCCCAGTACCATGCTGCTTGGTTGTTATAAAACCTTCATGCACTTTATCTAATTCATCATTAGTCATTCCTGGACCAAAATCTATATAAGTAATACTCATATGGTCATTTTGCAAATCCATTTCTAATTTCATTCTAGGATCATTATCCTGAGCATCAATACCATTATTTAATAAGTTCAACAGAGCCCCTGTTAACGTATCTTTATTGCACTGAATCAAAACATTTTTATCCATAAAGCTTTCAGCTTCAAACTGAGTATTTTTTTGCTCACAAATATCCTGAGATAAGACAGACAATTCAGCAAAAAAATCATCCGTACTTACTTTCTGATCAAGTCTGATATCACTTTTTGAAAAAATAAGCATATCACGAATCTGACGCTCAATATTTTCCAGACGCCCCATGAGCTTATCAGCAAACTTCTGACGCATAGGAGGAAGAAGGTTTTGATTCTGCAGGTGTCCAGCATACAAGGTAGCACTGGTTAAAGGAGTTCTAATCTGATGAGCAAGCGCGGCGACCATTTTCCCCATGTTGGACAGTCTTTCATGGTGTGATAACTGTTGCTGCAAGCGAAAAGTTTCGGTTAGATCAATCAGAATGATAAGCTGACCCGGAACATTCCCTAACGAGGAAGTTTCAACTCTCACTCTACGGCCAGACACCATGGTGACTTCATGCCCGTCGTTCTTTTGAGGTGCAAAGCTTTTGGGAACAATGGTCCCCCAAGAGTTACCTACTAGCTCAATATCAAATAAATTAATAGCCACTTTATTGGCCATTATTACTAATCCGTTTGAATTCAGCATTAGGACACCTACCGGCATAGATTGAAATAGCTGTTGAAATTGTGCCAACAACATTTCATTTTTACGGACTTCGTCCTGTTTCTCTAATTCCGATTGGGCTAGCTTTTGAGCAAGATCTGCGACTTGATTTTGAAGTTCATTATAGGAATGCGTTAAAATATGAGAGGTTTGGGTGAACTCTTCGAATGCCGCCTTAAGCGCCCTAATCTCTTCATCTTTTGTCACTAAAACTCCGATTTATCAATTTTATAACGACGCATTTTTTCAATTAGCGTCGTACGTTGAATTTGTAAACTGGCTGCCGCCTTAGAGACGACGCCTCGAGAAGAAGCAAGAGCCTGCCGTATCAATAGAGACTCCAAATGCCGAACATGCAAATTTAAATCTAAAACATATCGCCTAGGGAGTTTTCTTGACGCATCAATTTGCTTCAATATTTTTTGCAAATCGTTCTGTCGCCAAGGCAAGGGACTATACCAATAAAGGCCCGTAGCATATAGCTTAAATGATTGATTTAATGAAATAATTGGAACTTCAACCTGACAAGTAACCGAGCTAGCAAGCGTCCCTACTATGATAAAGACAGGAGCTCTTGTTGCACACTCAGGGTCATCTATTTCAATCCCTAAATAAATAAGAATTGCCTCAACCTGTAACGCCTCTTCAGCACTTAGACCATATAACCAGCAATTCAAAGCAACCCCTTAGAACCATTATTGAGCACATATTACATCGAAAAACTCATCCGCTGGCAATGGTTTATAAAAATAATAGCCTTGAATAAAGTCAACATTTGATTGATTAACCAATTTTACCTGCTCTTCATCTTCAACACCCTCAACCACCACTTCAAGGTTTAAATCATGAGCGAGATTTACAACATGCTTAAACACACTGCGTGACCTTTCATCATGCACTAAGTTATCAACAAACATCTTATCTATCTTGAGTTGATCTAGTGGTAATTCAAGTAGATAGGACAAAGAAGAGAAACCGGTACCAAAATCATCTAACGATATTTTAAGCCCTGTGCTTTGCAGCGCATTCAATACGGTACGCGTACCCGATTCATCTTCGACCAAGGCAGACTCAGTTAATTCAACTTTTAACATAGAGGTCGTTAAATTATGCTGTTTTAACAAACCTGTAATGTAATCAACCAATTCAGGCTGCGCCACATGCTGAGCGGAAATATTAACACTAATAGGAAAAGGCCAATCACCACCATTAGCGGTTCGCCATTCAGCGATTTGCTGTGTCGCCATTCGAACCACGCTTTCACCAAGCTCAACGATCATGCCACTCTCTTCCGCAATTGGAATAAAGTGGAAAGGTGAAATCATGCCTTTATCGGGATGGACCCAACGCACCAGCGCTTCAGCAGCACAAACAACTCCCGTTTTAGCATGAACCTGAGGTTGATAATGCAATATCAACTCATCATTTAATATGGCTTTATTGAGATCGGCTTCAAGCTTCAGTTTATCAACGACGGAAGATGCCATTGCACTATCGTAAAAGGACAAGGGCATAAACTGATTAGCTTGCAAACGAGCCACATTCGCTCTGTGCAAAATATCGGCTAAACCTTGTTGAAAATTAGGCTCAATAGTTATGCCTACTTTCATTTCTTCAGTAACAGGCACACCATCTAGATCGATACTCAATTTCGCTTGATTAACAAGTTCCTGTAAGCGGGATACCAATTCATCAGCAGACGCCATTACTTTGATAAGAAAAACAAAACGGCCTTGGGAAATGGAATAAAGAGGCCCTAGATCGTTAAAATCAGCCTGAATTCGGTCTAGTTGAATTTTCAGATAACGATCTGCACTGACCTTTCCAAGACTCGACATAAGTACGGCATACTTTTCAAAAAATACTTCGACCAGAGCAACGTCGCTGGGTTCACAATCTTGCTCAAGTTCAGAGACGATTGAGTCTTGTAATAAATACGCCTCATTAAACAACCCTGAGCTGGCATCGATAAATGTCAGCTCATTAATTTGCGCTAAAGAGCGTGTCCTTTTTTCTAAAGCCGACTTCACTCGTGCCTTTAATATAATCGGGTTAAAGGGTTTAGGTAAATAATCCTCAGCCCCTAAAGAGATACCATGTGCGATTTTTTCCAGATCATCCGCTGCAGAGATCATGATCACAGGTAAATGACGAAACTCATCTTTTAACCTCATGTATTCTAGTACTTCAAAACCATCCATGACGGGCATCATTAAATCAAGCAAGACAAGGTCATATTGATTTTTCGCCAGCATCTCAAGCGCAACCTGTCCATTTTCAGCCTCGTCACAATCCTTATAGCCATCTCGCTTCAAGCGTCGCTTCAAGGTATATCGATTATCTTCGTAATCATCAACAATAAGAATTTTTACAGACATAAAGGCACCTAAATTAAACTTTCAATTTTATGAATAAGACGTTTAAGATCCACAGGTTTGGTATCAAAATCATTAGCACCAATCGCCACAGCCTCTTTCATATAAGACTCCATTGCATGGGCAGACAAAACGATAATTGGTACCTTTTTTTGCGTTTGACGTATTTGCTCTATCGCGTCAAAACCACTAATACCGGGCAGGCTAAGGTCCATTAAAATAAGATCAGGCCGAATTGAATTTGCCAGCAACACACCCTCCTCGCCCGTATAAGCAATATGTAATTGATAACCTTTACGCTCCAGCCTTCGCTTAAGCATATATACATTATCTTCATTATCTTCTACATAAAGTATTTTCTGTTCTGACATAGCTAACGACTCAACAGTCTTTGAATTTGATTAATTACGACATCTTTGCTTATATCGTCTTTTAACATAACCCTATCAACCCTTTGATCCAGTAACTTTTGAGTTTCACTATCAAGATCATGAGATGTCATCGCCAATACAAAGACATCAGGCCAATCAGCATGCTCTTCCATTTTCCCAAGCAGTTCAAAGCTATCGCTTTGCGCCATCACAAAGTCAATGACAAGAATATCAGGCAAACCTTTAGACATATTCAACAAAGCTTCATCAGCATCACTGGCATGAGACATGGACCACCCTTGAAGACTAAATACAGATTCAAGCGTATCTGCGTCTTTATCATTAGCGTTAACTAACAATATTTTGGGTGATTTAGTTTTTAAATTCGTCTTAAGTTTATCAGCAACTTGAATAATTGCCGTTTCATTTACCGGTTTAACTAAATAAGCATCAGCCCCTAATGCAACGCCCTTTTTTCTTTCATCGTCAACAGAGATCATCACCACAGGAATTGTTGATAAATCAGGATTAGATTTTAATGCTGCCAGCGTATCCCAACCATCCATTCCTGGCATTTGAATATCAAGCGTAATAAGGTCGGGCTTAAGTTCAGCCGCCATTTCAAGCGCTTCTTTCCCGTCTTTTGTAAAAGACAATTCAAATCTATCATCTGACAAGTAACGCGCTAATAAAGTATGCATATCAGGGTCATCATCAACCACTAGAATTTTACTTATTTTGGCAAGCTTCTCATCTGTTATTAACCGCTCAGACATAACGTCATCGTCTTTCACATCAAGAGCCACTTCATCATGAACCAGTGGGATTGATAGGGTAAAAACAGAACCTTTACCTTCCTCACTTGTGACAAATATATCGCCTCCCATCATACGGGCAAATTTACGACTAATAGCTAAACCAAGTCCTGTACCCTGATGCTTCCTGACACTTGATGAATCAACTTGAACAAAGTCCTGAAACAAACTCGCACATTGCTCTTCATTCATGCCAATTCCCGAATCAGTGACCGCTATCTGTAAACGAGTCTCATCAATTTGAGCTGACAAGGTCACGACACCCTCATCAGTAAACTTGACGGCATTACTCATTAGGTTTAATAGAATCTGTTTGAGCCTTGTTTGATCATTAAAATGATCACCTAAACCTTCAAAATCCCCCTCAAGCGGAATAGATTTTTTATCAGAGAGAGGTTTGATTGAAGAAAGCACATCTTCAAGTACCATGGTTAAATCAAAGCTTTCCTTATGCAGCTCCATTTTCCCAGCTTCAATCTTAGATATATCCAAGATATCGTTAATCAGGTTAAGTAAATGTTTGCCTGCCCTTAACACCCTATCAAGGGGCTCAACATAATCCTCATCATCAAATTCAATGGCATCTTCATGCATCATCTCTGACAGTCCGATGATGGCATTTAAGGGCGTGCGTAGTTCATGGCTCATCTTCGCGAGAAACTCTGATTTTACTTCATTGGCTTTGACGGCTTCAGCACGCGCGGCCTCCGCCTCTTTACGCTCTTGCTCAGCGTCGTCTCGACTTTTTACCGCTTGATTCCTATGCCCTTGCGCATCATCACGACTCTTTTCTGCAATCACTTTCAACTCTTCTGCTTCTACTTTTTTAAGTTCAGCCTGTTGTCTGTGCTTTTCAGCCTCATCATTAGCAAATAACAGTTTATTCTCACTTTGGTTGATTTGACTTTCAATTCGACCCAACAAAATATAGAAAAAGACAAACAACATAAGAGCAACAACACTGACAACCGCACCGGTCAGTATCAGGGTAAATTTAAGGTCTTGTTTTAGTTTGGTTGTGTCTTTAGCGATTAATAAATGTGCAAAAAGATCACCCTCTGAATTAGAAATAGGAATAATACCAACATCAAAAAAACGCTTATCAACCGCCACAGTTGAGGTGTAATAAATTTCATTCCCCACATCCGCTTTATAATATGCGTCTAAGGTTTTGGCGAAAGCCTGCTGATCTAACAGCTCGTTATTATTACCGACAGAAAGGTATTCATTGAATTGATCAAACGCTAAATCGTCATTATATATGCGGTATTTTTTTTCAACTAAACTGATATCTAAGCGGCTCTTATTGACCAACATAGACATGAAAATATTTTGCCCTAAAGCCAAAGATTTGGCCAAACGATTTAAGGGTTTGTCCATGACTAGATAACCGTGCAAGCGTGTTTCCAGCACTACAGGCATAACCGCACGCAGAACCAACTCACCATTTTCAAGCAATACCAAGTCCACAACAGAGCGCTGCTCTTTGACCGCCGTTTTTACAGCACTACTATCCACTTGAGAGAAAATCTTCTCATCTCTTACCTCGCCGAGTATTTTTAAATCAGGTGAGAGGTACATGATACGGCTAATATCGATGGAGTCTTTAGAGGTTCTAAATAATTGCTGTAAGTGTTTATCAATAAGGTGGTTATCTGTTTCTTTCGAGGTTTTAAAGCGATCAGTAATCCAAAACAGATTTTGCAGCATTAATTTCCCCTGCTGCTGAGACACTTGATAAGTTTGCTCATCAAACCGGGTAACAGAGTTCACTAAATTATCTTGCTGATGTTTGTCCGATAGGTTTAATACAACCATATAAAATGCGGTACATAAGACACCGAGAGCAATAGCAAGGGGAACCAGAACAGGAATTTTAACACGCGATAAATTTTTACTGGGTTGAGCAACCTTAACCGTCATAATTTAACCTTATATTGGGCTATTTAACTGTCAATTGAGCCTAACCTCGACTGACACCAGTCCATTTAAATCGTATTTGAAACTGCAGTTAAGGACCTCAATAGTGATACTTATATCTCACCATAAAAGGCCATAAGCAAAAAGATAGGTATGAATTCTATATAAGTTAAGACTAATTAACAGTCAAAGTCACTTATTTTAGAGTTGGGACAAGATGTTATCAAACATAAGGTAGGAATCCTCAACACACTGATACTTGTCTAACTTAGCAAGTAAAGGTGCAGTAATTATGGAGTTAATTGTCGCAACATTCTCTTCATAATAAGGCATATCCTGCCCCATATTCGCCACCCAGCCCGCTATATTTAGCCCATCTCGAATGATAGCTTCTGCGGTTAAAGTCGCGTGATTAATACAGCCCAACTTCATATTGACCACGAGGATAACGGGAAAGCGAAGCGATTTCGCCAAATCCGATAACATTTCACGATGATTTAAAGGTACACGCCATCCACCAGCACCTTCCACCAAGGCAAAATCATGAGGGGTTAATAACGCGCCTTTAATCACGCCCTCCAAACGGCGAACTGAGAGACTTACACCCTCTTCTGCTGCGGCGATATGGGGAGCAATAGCCCGTTTTAATAACACAGGATTGATCTGCTCATATACTAATTTCGCACTTGTCTGAGCCATCAAAGCGAGAGCGTCATCATTGCGCCAATCCCCCTCTATCTCTTCAGCGCCCGCAGCAACTGGTTTAAGCCCCATTGTCGCCAAACCTGAGCGCTTAGCCGCAGCCAAAATGCCAGCAGCGACAAAGGTTTTACCTGCATCAGTATCGGTTCCTGTAATAAAAAAGCGCTTCTTCATTGCCATTTAATTTACTCTTTTTTCTTTTTTAAGGTGTAAATAAACCAATTGATACGTTAAGGGAATTCCCTTATCCGTTCTAAGCTTTTCATATTCCAGCAAAAAAGCACGCCACATGGCAGGCGTAACAACCTGCCTTTCATCCTCTTCAATCAGCACACTTGCACCCACTTTTTTCAGGGAATCAATCGCCGCCCTACTGGAGTCAAACCACATAGTTAAAGGTTCACACACACTTTTTACCAGCTCGAAGCCCGCCTCTTTAATTTGGCTAATTAAACGATCATAAGTAGGATAATGATTAATGTGCGTGTGGCCATCCACTTGCTGCCAACAATGTGCTAATTCAGGCATAGAGTCTTTTGATAAGGTAGATACCACAAATAGACCTTCTGGGCTTAACACCCTTTCAACCTCACTCGCAAGTGAATCAAGGTTTTCACACCACTGAATAGATAAACTGGAAAATACCAAATCAAAAACGGATGATTTAAACGGTAAAACTTCAGCGTCACCACAAACGGGGAAACTGCCTGTGTTTTTCTGCTGCGCTTTTTCAAGCATGTTTTCCGATAAATCTAAATTCACCAGCTGTGTTGAAATCGGCGCTAAAAAAGCAGCAGCATTACCTGTTCCACAACCTAGGTCTAAACTAAACCTAGGTGATACATTGGGACACATACTGACTAACCGCATCAGTACATTGGCCTGAAATTGAGAAAAGTCATCATAGGTCGAAGCCGCTCTATCGAAGGATTTAGCCACTTCTTTTTTATAACAGGGAATAATCGCTTTAGTGAGCATTAAGAAAATTTTCTATATGAGGATATACAAGGTTTAAATCTTCTAAAAAGGGTTGGTGAGCACACCCCTCAAGCACCTTATATTCGATCGGAACACAATCATTATTAATACTTTCAGGCCATTTTGAATTAACCAACACATCGTTCTCACCCAGCAGGTGAAAACTTGGTAAATCCAAAATTTCTAACTCTCGCCTTACATCTAAATGCTTTAACAGGTGTAACCCCCCTTCTAAAGCCAGTTCAAGACTAGACTCTGGGCCCACCCAAGCAGTCAATTGTTTACGAATCCTTGATGCATCTTGACTCCCTTTACTCTGTAACGCGACAAAACGCTTAATTCCCGTTTTCGCATCACTTGCAATCAAGCGCTCAAAATTTTCAAAATCGCTTAACGACATGGCCAATTGCCAATCGTCAGTTTGAACAAATGCGGGACTCGTCGAGATCGTAATCAAACCTTTCACACAACTCGATCTATGAGCTGCAACATAGCTTGAAATCATGCCTCCCAAAGACCAGCCTAACCACCAAGCATTCTTAGGCGCAGCAGAGATTAGCTGCTCAGTTAATGCATCAATATCATAATTAGGACCCACTTTAGCCTGCTTAATTAAATCAGTATCCAGTGATACACCAGGCAAGTTAACCAATACAACATAATAATTAGCACTGAGTTTTTGCGCTAATTCATAAAGGCATTCTTTTGGCATTGCCCAACCTGGCAGCATAAAAATGGCCTGATGATCTGGATTACCAAAACTCACCTGTTCTAATTGATAGCGCATATACCCTTAATTCCTTGTTGCTATTGCTGATGACAAGCTATTAACCAAGTGTGAAATTTGTTCAAAATCATGTTGTGCCGAAAGTGTTATACGTAATCGAGCACTGCCTTTGGGTACCGTTGGCGGTCTGATTGCCGTACACCAAATACCACTTTTCTTGAGCGTATCACTGACCCTGAGAGCCAGCTCGCTATCACCCAACATAATAGGCTGAATCGCGGTTTCAGATTCACCCAACTCAATGGGTAGCTTGCTAACGGCCTGTCTAAAAAAGGCTATATTAGCCGCCAGTTTATGCCTAAGCATTAAACCTTCTTCACTTCGAATGATTGCCAAGCTCGCTCTTGTCGCCCCAACAATGGCAGGGGACATGGCCGTTGTATAGATATAGGGACGAGAAAATTGCGTTAAGTAGTCAGCAAAATCATGAGAACAGGCAACAAAAGCCCCCGCCGTACCAAACGCCTTGCCAAACGTCCCGACCAATAAAGGCACATCTCTGGCAGTCAAGCCTTCTAAAGCCATAGAGCCCCTGCCGGACTCGCCACAACAAGCCAAACCATGAGCATCATCAACCATCAGTAATGCATCATTTTGCTGACACATTTGAGCAAGACCCGCTAATGGTGCCCTATCGCCATCCATGCTAAAAATACCATCGGTCGCAAGAATCGTTGATTTCTCTTGTTCTTGAGTAAAACTCGTTAATATTTTTCGGGCAGAATTAAGGTCCGAATGAAGGTAGCGCCGCATCTTGGCACCTGCGAGTTGGGCCCCATCAATCAAAGAGGCATGATTCAGTTTATCTTGAACAATGCCATTATCTTTACCTGCAAACGCGGCAATAACACCAAGATTTGCCATATAACCTGTGCTAAACAACATAACCCTTTCGTAACCCAGCCAATCAGCCAGTTCCTCTTCAAGGTTTTGATGTTCACGGTTATGACCATTCACCAAATGAGATGCACCACTTCCGACACCGTAAGTCAGCGCAGAATCATGCATGGCTTTCACCATTGCAGGATGATTAGCCAGACCTAAATAATCGTTTGAGCAAAAGGCCAAATAGTCTTTTTGATTAATGTTAACAGAGGGCACTTGCGCGCCCTCCATTACGACGGTCTGACGAAACAAAGCCTGTCTTTTACGCTCTTCTAATGCAGCAAGCACCCATTCAGGACTGTTAGACATAGATCAATACTTACTTAGCTGCGTCATAAAAGACTTTAGATTCCTGATGTGCCTGGACATCAGCTAAAATAGCCTCTGATTGCGCTTCATCTGAATGCTCTTCACGCTTTTCAGTATTAATGCCCAATTTAGTGAATAGCAGCATATCTTTGTGCGCTTCTGGGTTTGGTGTTGTCAGGAGTTTTTCACCGTAGAAAATTGAATTTGCACCCGCCATAAAACATAGCGCCTGCATCTGCTCATTCATGCCTTCACGGCCCGCTGACAAACGTACGTGGGATTTAGGCATCATAATACGGGCAATCGCAACAGAACGAATGAATTCAAAGCCATCAAGGTCTTCCGCATTCTCCATCGGTGTACCCTCTACTTTAACAAGCATATTAATTGGTACACTTTCTGGATGAGGCTTCATTTCAGATAATTGACGTAAAAGGCTAATTCGATCCTTTTGCTCTTCACCTAAGCCCAAAATACCACCACAGCAAAGTTTAATACCTGAATCACGCACACGGCCCAAGGTATCTAAACGGTCCTGATAAGAACGAGTCGTAATAATGCTGTTATAAAATTCGGCGGATGTGTCTAGGTTATGGTTGTAATAATCAAGGCCAACCTCAGATAACATAGAAGCTTGTTTGTCGTTCAAAGTACCCAGGGTCACACATGACTCAAGGCCCAATTCCTTTACGCCTTTAATCATTTCCAATACATAAGGAAAATCTTTCTCTGAAGGATGCTTCCAAGCCGCGCCCATACAAAAGCGTGTCGCCCCTTTTTCTTTAGCCAGGTTCGCTTCTTGAAGAACCTTCTCAACTTCCATCAACTTTTCTTTTTCAAGCTCGGTATTGTAGTGGCCACTTTGTGGGCAATACTTACAATCTTCTGGACAAGCGCCTGTTTTAATCGATAACAAGGTACTAACCTGAACTTCGTTATGCTTGAAATTCTGTCTGTGCACAGTTTGCGCTTGAAATAAAAGATCCATAAATGGAAGATCAAACAAGGATTGAACCTCGGCATGAGTCCAATTATGTTTCGCTTCGAAAATATTTGTGGCAGACATGGTTTCCCCAATAAAAATTGATTGCAAGGATAGCAATATTAATGGACTGGTCATTTCTGTCAACCAAAAAAATATCACAAGTTTACTATCAATATTTTTGCCATCAGTGCTATTTTTGCAAAATCAAAAGTAAGCAGCTTATTTGCCCCCATTGCTTAAATGGATTTACCTTTAACAATCAATACTGCGACAGCTGTAAATTACCAACGTCCAACACAATAGAGCGCTGTGGCCAATGCCAAAAGAGCCCTCCTCAATATGATTTGATAGTGAGCCCCCTAGTTTACTCTGGGTTCGCTAGAGCCTTAATAACAGGCTTAAAGTTTTCATCTCATTATCATGCTAGCCATCCGTTATGCCAACTCCTGGCCGAAGCACTAAAACAGACATATCACACATCAGGCAGCAGCAAATGGCCCGATGTTTTGATTCCCGTCCCTAGCCATGTAGAGCGAATCCGTGAAAGAGGGTTCTGCCATATGAATCTATTAAGCCAACACCTCATAACCCATTTACCTAAGAAGATACCTATAAACCCTCAGCTTTTACGCAAAACCCAGCATTTGGCACCGCAACATGAACGTAATAAAAAACAAAGACACACACTAAAAGCGAGCAGCTTCATTTGCTCTCAAACAGTTCCTGATCACGTCGCATTGTTTGATGATGTAGTTACCACAGGCTCTACAATCGACGCCTGCATCACAAAACTAAAAGAATCGGGAGCAAAGCGAGTTGATGTTTGGAGCCTTGCGAGAACGCCTCCTAGCGACCTCAGAGCCGACTAAATGTCTTTGTGACTAGCCCAGTGAAAAGAGTTTCGCTAAGATTGCCCCACATTTATTCAACAGAAGAAGGCGTATGTCAGCGACAACACCCCTCAATACATCAAACCACCTCAGCAACTCTGAATTGGTAGAGCTTGATAAGCAGCTTTTATGGCACCCTTACACTTCCATGAGCACCCCTATCACCCACTACCTTGTTGAGAGTGCGCAAGGCATGCAAATTCAACTGGCTGATGGCCGTAAACTCATTGATGGCACGGCATCATGGTGGAGTGTTATACACGGCTATAACCACCCAAGAATAAGCCAAGCAATGAAAGCTCAGATTGATCGTTTTTCCCATGTTATGTTTGGCGGATTAACCCACCAACCCGCCATTGAACTCGGTCAAAAGCTAATCAAATTAAGCCCTGAAGGCCTAGAGCGCGTGTTTTTTAGTGATTCTGGCTCAGTCTCTGTCGAAGTTGCTTTAAAAATGGCGATTCAATATTGGCACACCCAAGGAAAGCCAAACAAACAGAAATTTGCGACCCCAAGAAGCGGCTATCATGGCGACACCTTTGCCGCCATGTCAGTTTGTGATCCGGTCAATGGTATGCATGGATTATTTAGCCAAGCACTCACAGCACAGCACTTTGTAAGCCCTCCGCCTACCGGGTTTGATCAGGAAATTGATGAGAGCTACCTAAATGAAATTCGGGCACTATTCTTAGCGTCTGCAGATGAAATAGCAGGCTTCATCCTAGAACCTATCGTTCAAAATGCCGGCGGCATGCGCTTTTACAATCCCGACTATCTACCCAGAATCCAAGCACTTTGTGAAGAATTCGATATTCTTTTCATTTTGGATGAAATCGCAACAGGCTTTGGCCGTACAGGTAAAATGTTTGCCTGTGAGCACGCTAACATTAGCCCAGATATTATGTGTGTTGGTAAAGCACTTACAGGGGGGAACTGCTCACTTGCTGCCACGCTAACCAATGACAAGGTCGCTTTAGGCATTAGTGATAATGAGGGTGTCTTTATGCATGGCCCCACTTTTATGGGTAATCCACTTGCCTGCAGTGCCGCCAATGCCAGCCTAGATTTACTCATGGAGTATGAACTAGAGAGCCTCATCGGCGATGTTGAATACAACCTTAAAACAGCCCTCGAACCTTGCCTCGCACTTGAGAGCGTCGCCGATGTTCGCTGCCTAGGTGCCATTGGTGTAGTAGAGCTAAAAGATCCAGTCGATCAGAAAGTCATTCAACCCCTGCTAGTAGATGAAGGCGTGTGGGTTAGGCCTTTCGGTAAACTGGTTTACTTGATGCCTCCTTTCATCGCTCAAAAAGCAGAGTTAGATAAATTAGGGGCGGCTATATTTAATGTGCTGAACACCTTAAACAAATAAAACACGAGCCACAAAAAGCCCGAATCGCGTTACTGCTGATTCGGGCTTTTTTATCTAAAAATATGACTAACTTTTGAAACGTTCCGCCAGATTAACCTGGTCATAAACCTCTTCTTCAATCGCTGTTATTGCCACCACGGCATTCTCAGCACGCCCAATACTCTTAGTATTAAGCTCAGTTACTTCATTCATTTGCTGATTTAAACTGACAGCAACTTGCTCTTGCTCATGGGCCGCCACATTAATTTGGGATGTCATATCAACAATTTTCATGATGGCACCTTCAATCGAGGTCATATTCACGGCAACCTGCTCAATACGATCAACGCCTTTTTTCGCCACTTCCGTACCCTGATCAATCGTCGTCAATACAGCCTCAGTATTACGCTTAAGCTCTTCTGTCATTTGATTAATATTTTGGGTTGCCTGTTGCGTCCGTGTTGCCAGTGCGCGAACCTCATCAGCAACCACAGCAAAACCACGACCGGCTTCGCCTGCTCGTGCCGCTTCAATTGCTGCATTCAAGGCCAGTAAATTAGTTTGCTCCGCAATATCACTGATAGAGTTAACCACTTCATTAATGGTATCACTCTCTTTTGCCAACACATCAACCACTTTTTTAGCGTCATTGATTTCACTATAGACCTGCCTAATAGTAGCACCCGTCTCTTCTGCCAAGGTCTGACTACGTCTTGTCTCAGCACACACAGATTCAGTTGCTTCAGCCGCAGCATTCACATTTTGAGCGACCTCTTGAATGCTAGATAACATTTGCGCGCCACCTGCTGCGACGGCATCAAACTTACTGTTTTGCAGTGCAAATCCCTTAAGGTTGACTGACACGCCATTTTTAACCGTACTGGCACGAACAGTTAAATTCTTCGAGCTTTCCAATAATCTATGACGAAATGTATTTCTAGCAGCTTCTTGGTGTAATTGAGCAAAACTAATCGCTGCTTTTGCGCCTACTTTATTGCAATATAAATACTGCCCAACTAGATTATGCGATTCTGTTGGAATGCTTTTTAAGGTCACATGCAAACCTGAACTTTGTTGCCATACAGCCAACAGGCCAAACAAACCACTCAGAACACCCACTACCTGCGCCCAAAGAACACCGCTACCTAAACTAATCAACATCAAGACTAAAAGGGATAATACGGAAGGCAGAAAGCTATTTTGGAAAAAGGAGGCTAATTTCACAGACAAAGGTACAAGCGACTTGCCGCCATTCACTCTGTCATAAAGCGATTGGGCATGCACAGCCTCTGCAGTAGTTGCTTTTCGACGAACAGACTCATAACCAATGACACTACCATTATCAATAAGAGGACTGACATGGGCGCTCACCCAATAATGATCACCACTTTTTGAGCGATTCTTAACAATGCCGAGCCAACTATTGCCTTGTTTTAAATTTGTCCACATATCAGCAAACACAGCGGGTGGTACATCGGGGTGACGAATTAAGTTATGCGGCTGATCCATAAGCTCTTCTCTCGAATAGCCAGCTATCTCACAAAACTCATCATTTACGAATGTAATTTTTCCCTTAACATCTGTACTAGAGACAAGTACATAATCAGCTGGGAAAGCTGTTTCTTTATTTGTCGCTGACATCTTACGCATAGATTTTCTCGATATTATTTTATTATGGCCACTTCCATGAAGGCAGAAAGTGTTTATCTATTCAAATTAAAATAATTCTAAACCATTTAGTAAGCCAGATAAATTAATACCGCTTTACTTAAAAAAACGAAAATAGCCAGATTATTTTCTTATTCATCATCAAAGTCTTGATATGCATCGGGTGAAAGATCTTCAAAACGCGTGTACTTACCGACAAAAGATAAACGACAAGTTCCAATAGGTCCATTACGCTGTTTACCAATAATTATTTCGGCAACCCCTTTATAAGGCGTATCTTCATTATAAACCTCATCACGATATACAAAAGAAATGATATCCGCATCCTGCTCAATCGCTCCTGATTCACGTAAATCTGAGTTTACCGGGCGCTTATTAGGACGATTCTCCAAACTACGGTTCAGCTGAGACAAGGCCACCACCGGACATTCCATTTCTTTCGCTATCGATTTCAAAGAACGAGATATTTCAGATATCTCATTAGTACGACCTTCGGTGTAACCGGGTATTTGCATCAATTGAAGATAATCTATCATGATCATAGCCACTTTACCGTCACCATGCTCACGTGCAATTCGCCTCACCCTGGAGCGCATTTCGGTCGGACTTATGCCCGCCGTATCATCGATAAACAACTTCCTGTCTTTCAGCATTTTAACCGCTGACATTAACTTGTCCCAATCTTCCTGTAACAACTGACCTGAACGCATACGCGTTTGATCTATGCGCCCCAGCGATGAAAGCATCCGCATCATCAACTGTTCAGAAGGCATCTCCAAACTAAAGACTACGACAGGTAAGTCAGAAATCATCGCAGCATTTTCAACCAAATTCATGGCAAAGGTCGTTTTACCCATAGAAGGACGACCTGCAACAATTACCAAATCAGACTTTTGCAAACCAGACGTCATATCATCAAGGTCACTAAACCCCGTACTTAACCCGGTAATAGCGCCCTCTTGGTGATAAAGTTCATCAATTTTATCAACGGTGGCACTCAATATATCAGAGACAATACGGGGCCCACCCTTTTTGTCACCACCCTCAGCAATTTGAAATATTTTACGCTCTGCTTCATCTAATACTTCAGCTGCCGTCAATCCTTCAGGATGAAAAGCTCGTGTTGATATTTCATTTGTGGTGCTAATCAAGCGCCTTAGCAGTGAGCGCTCACGTACGATATCAGCATAACTGCCAATGTTGGCAGAACTTGGCGTAGCTTCCGCCATTTCAATAAGGTAGGCCATGCCGCCGACATGCTCAAGCTCACCACGCTTATCAAGCTTCTCACCAATAGTCACCACATCAATCGGCTCAGACTCATCCGCCAATTTAGCAATAACCGCAAAAATTTGTTGATGCTCAGGACGATAAAAGTCATCAGCAACCACCAACTCAGACACTCTGTCCCATGCATTCGGGTCTAACATCAAACCACCCACAACAGAACGCTCAGCCTCGACTGAATAAGGCGGCAACTTTATCGAACTAATATCTGAATTTTCCAAACCTACACCATCAAAATTAATTAGCTTTATCAAAGCCACTCATCTCTCACATCAGAGACTTATGACCCTCTATAACAAGACGCCACAAAAAAGGGCAGCTGACCTAAGTCAGCTGCCCTATTTTGCAGTTTGTTATTCAGAATCTCAACGATTACTGAGCAACAACTTCCAAAGTAACAGTTGCAACAACATCAGAATGCAGTTGAATGTTAACTTCAAAAGAACCAGTGTGGCGAATAGCGCCTTCTGGTAAACGAACTTCTGATTTAGCAACTTCTGCAGATGCAGAAATCAAATCAGCAATATCGCGAGTACCGATAGAACCGAATAACTTACCTTCATCACCAGCGTTAGCTTCGACAGTGAAAGTTTGGCCATTCAATTGATCAGCACGTGCTTGAGCAGAAGCAGTACGTTCTGCAGCTTGAGCTTCAAGTTCAGTACGACGTTCTTCAAAAGTTGCAATGTTAGCTTTCGTTGCCATTACAGCTTTTTTGTTCGGAATCAAAAAGTTACGAGCATAGCCTGGTTTAACAGTGACTTGATCACCGATTCCGCCTAACTTAGTAACTTTGTCGAGTAGAATGACATTCATCTCGATCACCTCTAATTAATCATTAGCTTTAGTCAGAAGTGGACGTTGCACTGGTAATACGACTGCGTATATCAACGAAACTATCAACAATCACTAAAAAGATTAGTATATTGACTATGTAAGCGTTTAATACAAACAACCCGACCAGATAAAAAGCAATCAGTCCAACTTTCCCAATATTTTTTTTCGCAAACACACCATGCACTAGCGCTAGCCCTACTAGGACAAAGATGGGTATAACTATGTGCGCAAGAAATTGTAATGAATCCTGTAAGCTTTCACCTAAAAAAACCATCGCTGCAAATATTAAGGCAACTGGAACAGTCAGCCTTAACTGCAAAAACTCTTTTGCCAAACCACCTGGGTTATATAATTTTGACTGCCAACTCCTCGCAAGGAAAACAGCCGCAATTGATATACACATTTGTGCTACTGACATAGAAACAACAAGCTCTTGATACAAGACCTCATCGGATACATCAGTTACTTGAACCTGAGAAAATAACTCTTTCATCATCTTTAAGAAGAGATCGAGCACATCAGGCATCAATATGGGAAGCATCAAAACATTTATAACTGCAATCACAACTGCGGTTATAAATAATGCCCCCCAAGACACGGTAGTTCTTAATACATAGCCAAATAAGGCAGCTTGAACCAATATTAAAAAGGTTGTCGCATCACCTTGAAAGACCCACAACAATAAAGCTGTCAGCCCTCCCCACGCAAATACAGATATGCTTTCTGCAATACCTTTTCTAAGTACCACTAGTGCTTGAATTGCACCAGCCAAAAAAACGAGTAAGGGAATTGCACTAAACGCCGCAATACCAATAACAGCATTCATTCGGCGTTTCATAACCCATTGCGCTAACTTACTCATCTGATACTTAAAACCGCCTTCTTAGTTGAAGTGGCTGTCTGTGTATGGCAATAGTGCGATATAGCGAGCGCGTTTAATAGCGGTCGCTAGCTGACGCTGGTAACGTGCCTTAGTGCCAGTAATACGGCTTGGTACGATTTTACCAGTTTCAGTAACATAACCTTTAAGTGTGTCTAGATCTTTAAAATCGATCTCAACGGTACCTTCTGCTGTAAAACGGCAGAATTTACGACGACGGAAAAAACGAGCCATGAGGATCTCCTAAATTAATTAATTACTCTGCAGATTTTTCTTCAGCAGGTGCTTCAGCAGCTTCTGTGCGCTCAGTACGTTCTGGGCGTTCAGTACGCTCTTCACGTTGAGGGCGACGGTCTTCACGACTTTCAGCAGCTTTAATTGGAGAAACTTCAGTTACCGCAGCTTTACGACGGATCACCAAATTACGGATGATTGCATCGTTGTAGCGGAAAGTGTCGTTTAATTCAGACATAACAGCTTCAGAAGCTTCAATGTTCATAAGAACATAGTGAGCTTTGTGAATTTTGTTAATTGGGTAAGCTAATTGGCGGCGACCCCAATCTTCTAGACGGTGAACTTGACCACCATCTTCAGTGATTAGGTTAGTGTAACGCTCAACCATCGCTGAAACTTGTTCGCTTTGATCTGGATGAACCAGAAATACGATTTCATAATGACGCATTGAAGCTCCTTATGGGTTCTTAGTCTCCGAAGCTCCCCCGTTACAAGCTGTGAGACAAGGAGTGTAAGATTTACGGGGAGGCGCATTATATATCAAGATAAGAAAAAATCCTAGCTACTTAACAATTAAAATTAGCTAATATCATCCGCTGTTATTTTCTCATTTATTGACAATTTCACCCTATATTAATCTGTGTATTTTTGACACTATGCGCACACTTTTGACACTCACAAACAGACACTGGAGAAAAAGGACATTTTCATGACACATTTTACCAAATTCGCTCTACTCAGCCTTTTAACCTCTTCTTCAGTGATGGCACAAACCATCCCACCCTGGACTCTTGGCGCAATTTCAACCACGAGCACTTCTGTTCACTTAGACACAGACGAAGAGACCGAAGTATGGCCTTTAGTTGTTTATCAAGGTGAGCATGTGTATTTTCAAGGCGTTGAACTTGGGTATCGTTTATTTCCCCTGCAATCTTTCCAGAACGTCAGTTTCGGTTTGAGTTTGGAGAATGAAAACTATAATCCAGATGACTCTGACAACTCTGACATGCATAAACTTGATGATAGAGACCTAACTCTCATGACTGTCGCTGCCTATCGAATTGGCCCAGTGACATTCAAAGCAGGTCAGGACATTTTTGGCGAGCACGATGGTTTTTTTGGTGAAATCACAGCAAAATTGAGATTAAAAGTAAACGACATTGGCGTTTCTCCCGCAATCTCGTATCGCTACCTAGATAAGAAGTTAAGCAATCATATTTATGGTGTCAGCCAAACTGAGTCCGATAGAACCAGCGGAAACATAGCTGCCTATGATTCTGGCAGCACCCAGAGAATTAGCTACTCTCTCGCTATGAATTACCCATTAACACAATCATTTTTCCTGAATTTTAAGTTCACCCATCACAGGTACAATGATATAAATGACAGCCCAATTGTAGAAGACGACTACAGCAACGCGGCGACCTTGGGCGCCTTCGTACGCTTCTAAACAAATAACAACTTTAGTCAATAAGTGATTTAACCCTATGACAGTAAAAAACAATAACCAACAGGCAATCATTTATGGCTTGATTTCTGTTTTTTTCTGGTCAACCGTAGCAACCGCTTTTAGCATAGCGTTAAAACACATTGAACCCGCGCAATTATTGCTGATTGCGAGCCTCACATCCTTTGGCTTTTTACTGACGCTAGTGCTGATTAAAAAACAAGGAAAAGCCCTTTTAGAAGAAGGTAGACGTAGCCCTAAAAGCTCCCTACTCTTCGGCGCCATTAATCCCTTTATTTATTATCTCATTTTACTGGCCGCCTATGATTTATTACCCGCTCAAGAAGCACAGGCAATAAACTACACTTGGGCTATCATGCTGAGCCTGCTCGCCGTCCCCATCATGAAACAAAGATTAACGCTTAATGATATGGTCGCAGCATTATGCTGCTATTTCGGTGTGCTTTTTATTGCAACCCACGGACAACCATTCAGCCTTAATTTCAGCAATTTAACTGGCGTATTAATGGCGTTATTAAGCACCATAATTTGGGCCCTTTATTGGCTTTTGAATACCAAAGATTCGCGCCCTAGCTTGATTGGTCTCACGCTCAACTTTGCTTTTGCAATCCCCATGATTTTTCTTTACTGCTGGGCCACTGGCAATTTAACTAATTGGCCCCTTGAAGGTATTATCAGCGCCCTCTACATAGGCTTATTTGAAATGGGAATTACCTTTGTGCTCTGGAATCAGGCACTCAAATTGACAGATAAAGCGAGCAGAATTGCCAACCTTATTTTCCTCTCACCCATTCTATCTATCTTTTGGTTATCTCAGTTTACGGGAGAGAGTATTCAAAATTCAACACTCATAGGTCTTGCCTGCATTTTAATCGGTCTCACAGTACAAAATTTACGTCGTAGAAAATCCCACGACTAAGTCTTTTGTCGAGTCAGGTAGGTTGTTAACAACACACTAATAAAAATTAGAAGCATACCTGATAGGGCAAGCATATCGGGTAAGTAACTCCAGATTAAAGCCCCCCAAATACCACTAAAAACAACACCAATGTAACTAACAGGTGACACTAAACTTGCTGGCGCAAAACTATAAGCTAGGGTATATAAATACATTGCAAAATACAGTGTCAAACCCACTACTAATACATGAGGAACAAGATCCAAAGGGACAAGAAGGTCACTTTGCTTATATAAGGAAATAAGTAGGGACAAAAAAGCAGAAATCAAAAAGTATACCGTCATGGTCTCTTTAGCTCTCACCCTTTTAGATAACATGCGAGTCGTTACCATGGAAAACGCCAAACCCAAAGCGGAAAGAAAACCAACCAGCTGCCAAGGATTAAACTGACTAGGAGTGGGCTTAATAATCAATGCAACACCAACAAAGCCTAAAATTAGCGGTAGCCATCGCGAAAAGGGAACCCTCACCTTGTGTAAAAGCAATACCACAAAAGGCACACATAAAGGCGCACAGGCCCTTAACATAGAGGCCTCTACCAATGGTATATGATTGATCGCAAGGTAGAAGAAGTAAAAGCCTAAGAAGCCTGCCATACTTCGATAAAAATGAGTCTTCCAAACCACCAACTCATGTCTACGCCAATGCCCTCTTTGCTGAGGAAGCAAAAGTACAACACATACAATACTTTGCCAAAATACCAGCACAGAGACAGCCACTTCCTGCTGTACAAGTTTCGCAACTAAACTGGTTACTGACATAATGAATGCATAACCTAGAGTAGCGAATATGCCCTTCACCAGAAGGTTGTCATTCAATGGATAATTCCTTTTTTAAACAAGCTATTCAGAAAACCAACACAGGCGACTTTGGCACACATCTGATATTTATAAATTTAAATAACGCGTCAATGCAGGGACATTTTCAGCTTGATCTAAGATACTCACATTATCATGCAAGACGACATTACCCTGTTCAATTAATAAAAGCTTTCCACCTACCATTTTAGCTTCATCAGGCAAATGAGAAACAATTAAGGTGGTCAATGCCAGTTGCTGTGTTAATTCAGCCACCAGCATCAGCATTTGAGCCCGTAAACTTGGATCAAGCGCACTAAAAGGTTCATCCAGTAATAATATGGGCTTTCTCTCTTCCTCTTGCTCAACCACAGCCCTTGCTATCGCCCTTGCTATCGCCACCCGCTGAGCTTGGCCACCAGATAAGGCTTCTGGCTTTTTAGCTTGCATGCTGGTTAACTGTGTACGTTCCAACGCCCAAGAAACCGCTTTCTTTTGAACCGGATTTAGCTTCAAATTTGTCGCCAAGCCTAAGCCCACATTTTGCCAAACACTCAGTTGAGGAAATAAATTATCACTTTGAAACAAAGTGGTCACAGGCCTCTGATATGGAGCGAGTGTCATTAAGTTCTGAGACAGGTACTGAATACAGCCTGAGCCCTGCAGAAAGCCACCAATAAGGTGCAGCAAGGTGCTTTTTCCTTCGCCACTGGCACCTAACAAAGTTGTCAAACCAGGCGAGAGTTGAGCCTGATAATCCGCCTCAAAATCCACCCCATGCTGATTAAACCACTGGTACCTTACATCGATATTAAGCATTTCTTTTGCCTCCTATCACTCTGCTACATAAAGAAAAAAGAACAAAACAGAGCAAAACAAGAATTACGGCAATACAAGCGCCTTGTTCAATACGATACGAGCCGATTAACTGAAATAAATATAAAGGCAAAGAGGTCAAACCTTGAGAGCCGAATAATGCAATCACACTCATATCCCCCAAACTGAGCAATAATGCATAGGCACAGGCCTGAGCAACCGCTTGACGCACCATGGGCCACTCCAGTCGAAACCTAGCGACCCCCCTAATACCTAAACTTTGGTATAACTTGCGATAGCGTTTTTCCTGCTGATAAAAGGTTGGCAGAATCACCCTTAAAACAAAAGGCAGTGCCATAATCGCATTGACCCACACAACCACCCAATAGGCTAAATCAAACGCGGCAACCCCTAGATTACGCAGTAATAAAAAAAGCCCTGTGGCCATCACTAAACTGGGCAAAACCAAAATCATTCCGCCCATATATTCCAGTTTGTTAGGCAACCAAGACCAACCTGGTTTGTCCATACAAGCACGGGCCATAACAACAAACGCCATGGCAATCACTAAACTCAAAACAGCGCTGGGAAAAGCAATCTTTATCGATACCCAAAGCGCAAGCCAGGTATTCTCTTGCCATAAGGTGGTGATAAATAAAGGGGAAAAAATGGGCGTCAATATTGCGATGAAAGGCGGCAGCAGAATCAGTAACGCCAAACATAAAAAACAGAGATCAAAACACCGGGCTTTAAGACTATCTTTAACGGGAAAACTATCTAATCGCTTCAAACTAAAGTCTTGCTGATAAACACTCGCAAAACGATAAACCAAGAAGGCCACTAAAGTGCATACAAACACCTGTAAAAGAGATAACACACTGGCTTTAGCAATATCAAATTCATACCTTAACGCCTGATAGATAGCCACTTCTAAGGTACTCGACTTAGGCCCTCCCCCCAACGTAAGCACCACGGCAAAACTACTAAAGCAAAGCATGAAAATTAATAGAAAGGCACCGGGCAGTGCTTTTCGTAAATAGGGCCACTCGACCCAACGAAACAAATTCCAACGGGAAAAACCAAGCTGATATGAGAGCCGCCACTGCCCTGCAGGTATTAAGCCATGTGCCTGTATCAGGATACGGACAGCCAGAGGCATATTAAAAAACACATGGGCTAATAGAATCCCAAATAAACCATACAAGGGTAATTCGACCCCGCTAACACCTGTCACCCAGCCACTACGACCGTATACAACGACAATGCCTAGGATGGCAACAATGGTAGGAACCACTAATGAAATTGAGAATAATTGGAGTAAGAAATCACGCCCTTTAAAGCGTCGATGCATAAGAGCACTGGTGACAGGTATCGCAATTAACAAACTAAGCGTACTGCTCAATAATGCCTGCCATAGGGAGAAATTTAACAGTCGCCATATGTAACGACTAGAAAGAACTTGATACCAATTTGATAGATCCTGGAAAAGCAGAAGAGCCGTAAAGCTCGCGATTCCCACCACGCTAAAAACAAGAATGATTAACATAGCTGGCAGCATGTTAATCACAAACATACTGCCAAAAAAAACTAGTCTCATTGAGTTACTGAATCTAGCCACTCGTTAATCCATTGTTTGCGATTCGCAGCAACTTGCTCAGCGGGTAAAGTTAGCACCTTAGTCGGTTGCTCAAGACCGCTGAATGCTTTTGGTAAAGCATCTCCTAACTCAATCACAGGAAACATCCAGTTGCCGGTTGCCACTTCACCCTGGAAACCTTGAGTCAAAATAAACTGCATAAACTGGCCCGCTAATTCAGGATTTGGAGCATCCTTCAATTGTGCAGCCACTTCAACTTGCGGGTAGAACCCCTCTACAGCAGGCGCCGCTTTATACTTAGATTCATTTTCAACAACCATGTGATAAGCAGGCGAGGTGGTATAACTCAATACCACATCCGCTTCACCTTTTAAGAACATGCTATAACCATCATACCAGCCCTTGGTCACTGTTTTAGTGTGGCTAGCCAATGTTTGCCAAGCTTGGTCGGCATCATCACCGTAAACCGATTTCATCCACAACATCAAACCAAGGCCTGGCGTACTGGTTCTTGGGTCTTGATAGATAACCGACAAATCTTGGTTTTCTACAATTTCCTTCAACGACTGCGGAATGTCTTTTAACGTTTCTGTATTGTAAATAAACGCAAAATAACCCTGATCAAAAGGCACAAACGACTTATCAGACCAGCCACCCGGTGTCGTCACCTTACTCGTATCAACATCATGCTCTATGATCAAACCACTTTCTTTTGCCGCTTCCATCAAATTTAAGTCAAGACCGAGTAGAACATCGGCTTTTGAGGAAGAACCCTCAAGCTGTACTCGAGACAAGATGCCGACAGAAGAATCAAGCGTCACATAATTTAAAGTACAGTCGCACTGTTGCTCAAAATTGGCTTTGATTTTTGGGCCCGGACCCCAATCAGAGGCAAATGAGTCGTAAGTATACACATTCAAAGTCTTGGTATTCGTAGCGGATATGGTGGTTGAGGTTAACGATAGGCTTGCCAAAGTAGCCAGCACTAGAGATGTTTTTGAAAATATTTGCATTGTGTCGCTCCTAAAATAAAACCAATAATTTGGCTTTGTGAGCGGCGTGGTTTGAAGGCAGTCCGATAATTATTCTTCTAAAAATAAAAACAGAGCATCTCAATCCCTACGCCAGCATAATCTGGATCAGGTTCATTGGGTTAGCAATTGCCTCTCAGCCCTGTATTCTTAATACAGCGCACCCCACGAGATAAAAATCGAAGCGGATTGTAACGATATTTTGAACTTAAGGCCAGTTATCCGCTCTCAACCCTCGTTTCAAACGAGAGCTATCACAAGCTCAAATAATACAAAATACGCATGATAAAGGATTATAAATTGTCGACACCTAAATTACGGAGCAGGACGCTTCTGAATCACAAATCTGAAGTGTACAAAGCATACTTATTCGACATGGATGGCACTCTGGTCAATTCAGAACCGCTTAAAGGTAAAGCTTTGGCACTCGCCTGTACGTTTTATGGAGAACAACCCGATTACCATATTTACCAAGATGTGATGGGGCAAGATTGGCCGACTGTCACACAACATTTTTTTAAAGCGAGCAAGATCAACCCTAATTCAGATGAATTTAATTTACATTTTAAAAATCACTATCAAGCACTGCTAAAAGAACAGCTTAAACTTACAAAAAATGTAAAACCCTATTTGAACCACTTAAAGTTAAAAGGCTATCAAATCGGCTTAGTCAGCAGTGCCGCAGGCTGGATGCTTGAACAAATATTGAGACAACTTGCGTTAGAGGAGTACTTTGACATTTTTATTTCACAGGAAGATGTGGATAAACACAAACCTAACCCAGAAGCCTACCTACTCGCGCTTGAAAAACTGGGATTAACCCCTGATAAGGTGATGGTATTTGAAGATTCTTATGCCGGAATCAGCGCAGCTACAAAAGCAGGTTGTGATGTCATCGCAATAAACCATGAATTTAATCGTTATAACGATCTAAGCGGTGCGAAAGCAAGTATCTCTGATTTCAGCGAATTGCTAGGTGATGCAAACAACTGAGAATGCTCATTCAACTACGAGAGGCATTACCCACTCTCGTAGTAAATAGACAAGCATAAATTAGCTTTCCACGACCTCCAGTACCCGCTCAACAGCGCCTTGATTACTTAATGCATACTCATAAGCGGCTTGCCCCGTTTCCATTACCAAGGTTTTATCTTTCGCAAAGGCTAACAATAAGTCCCCCACTAAGGTTGCATTTCTGCAACGCAGTCCGCCGCCAGAGAGTACCAAGTTTTCTGTTATATCGTTAAAGTTAAAGGTATGAGGACCAACAAGGACAGGCTTTGATAATAGCGCAGCTTCAATAGGATTATGCCCTCCTCGCTCAATCAAGCTACCACCAATAAAAGCAAGATCTGAGGCTTGGAAATAATGCATCATCTCCCCCATGCTATCACCCAACAATACATCAAGGTTTGCCCAATCTTCCATGGCTGTTTCAGAGCGTAAACCCACATTTTCAAATTTTGCACAGGCTTGTTGATAAACTTGCTCGAACCTTTCTGGGTGTCGTGGCACTAAAATTAATACTGCACTGGGATGCTGCGCTTTTAATACTCTGTGCTCCTCTAACAGCAACACCTCTTCACCCTCATGAGTACTAGCAGCGATCCACACGAATTCATTTTGCTTAAATTTCTGTTGCCAATTGTCTCGGTATACTTGACTGCTCACTTTTAAATCAAACTTTATGTTACCCGTAATACAAACATTATTAGCACCCAGTGATAAAAAGCGATCAGCATCCGCTTGGGCATGGGCACAAATTTGATCCGGTAAGGACATCAGTTGAGCTGAAAAAGAAGAGAATTTGGCATATTTTGCAAAAGAGCGCTCACTTAATCGAGCGTTGACGATATAGAGTTTTAAGCCCTTTTGTTTAACCTGTGAAAGTAAGTTAGGCCATAACTCTGTTTCTATTACCAAAAGCGTCGGGCATTCGATTCGTTTTAAAAAACGAGAGACTGAAGCAGACCAGTCTATTGGAAGATACCTATGCACTACTCTTTCATCAAAACTGTTAAATGCTTGCTCAGCCCCCGTCGGAGTCATAGTTGTAAGCAATACGAGTCCTGCTGGGTGCCTATCTAACCAAGCCTTAATCAAAGGTCTTGCCGCCAGAACTTCACCCACTGAAGCACAATGAATCCAAATGTCCGCTTTAATTACTTTTTTTTGGAATCCAAATGCTTGTGCTAAAGAATAATGGCGATAACCTCGACTAAAGCGCACTAACTTGAATAAAATAAAAGGGCTCGCTATGAGCAATAAAAACCGATAAATCAGCATCCCTAGCCATCCACATCATTAAATTGTTGCGCATGAAGATTCGCATACGCACCACCACGAGCAAGTAATTCGTCATGACTTCCTTGCTCAATGATTTGTCCTTGATCAATTACTGCAATAATATCGGCTTTTTCGATCGTCGAAAGTCGATGAGCAATGGCAATCGTCGTTCTATCTTTCATAAGAGAGTTAAGCGCCTGCTGGATGGCTCGCTCTGATTCAGAGTCAAGCGCAGACGTTGCTTCATCTAAGATCAAGATAGATGCATCCTTCAAGATGGCTCTAGCTATGGCAATTCGCTGCCTTTGCCCACCTGAAAAGAGTGTGCCATCTTCTCCCACTTGAGTGTCTAGACCTTGCTCAAGTTTCTCAATAAAGTCCCAAGCATTAGCTGCTTTCGCGGCCGCAATAATGTCTTCATCTGACGCTTCTGCCAAATGGCCATAAGCTATATTTTCACGTACAGAGCCATTGAAAAGCACAATTTTTTGATTTACCAAAGCGATATTTCGACGTAAATCGTCGAGACCATAGTCTTTGGCATTAATTCCATCAACTAGCAGGGCACCCTCTTCAATGTCATAAAATCTCGGCACCAAGTTCGCAATAGTTGACTTACCGCCACCTGAACGCCCCACCAACGCCAAGGTTTTACCCGCAGGCAAAACAAGATTAACCTTGTCCAAAATAAGCTTATCTGTATTAGGATAAGCGAAACTCACCTTTTCAAAAACTAATTCGCCCTGTAACGATTTAGCTTGAATTTCACCCTGATCTTTTTCACTCTTTTCATCAAGAAACTCAAAAATACTTTGCGCTGCGGCCAGTCCTTTTTGCAAGATGGAATTGATTTCTGTTAGTTGACGTAGCGGTTTGCTCAACATACCTGCGGCGCCAATAAATGCAACAAAGTGCCCTGCCGTCATGTTCTCACTAATATCAGGATCAAGCGCTAACCAAATAATCGTAGCCAGAGCCGTAGCCACGATAAATTGAATAATGGGAACGTTTAACGACTTAGTCAGCTCCATCTTTAATTGTGAACGTCGATTCGAATAAGCTGCATCATAAAAGCGTTTGCGTTCATACGTCTTACCACCAAATATCTTAACCACTTCTTGGCCTTTAATCGCTTCCGATGCCACATCTGTAATACCACCCATGGCATTTTGAATACGCTTACTCAGCTTACGAAAACGCTTAGACGCATACCCTACAATGACAGCAATAAAAGGAATAATCAGAATGAAGAATAAAGAAAGTCGCCAATTGGTATAAAGCATAAAACCAAACAGGCCGATAACCGTCAGCCCTTCACGTAATAAAACCCTAACAGCTTGAGTCACAGAGCCTATGACTTGTTCTGTATTAAATGTCAGTTTCGACAGGATACGACCACTTGATTCGCCATGAAAATAACTGGAAGGCAATTCGCTCAGCTTATTAAACATATCCACTCTAAGGTCAAATACCAGCTTAGTACCAATCAAAGCCATGAAATAACTACCAAAGAAAGTCCCTATGCCTCGAATGACAAAAATACCAAGAATAAAGAGCGGAATAAATATTCTATCTTCAGTCAAATTTGACCTAGCACCTTCAGACCCAGGACTCTCTAACGTATCGACGATTAACTGTAATAAGTAAGCAAGAGTGGGCTCCATGGCACCATAAAGAAGGTAACCTATGAAACTTAAAATAAAATAAGGCCACGAACTTTTGGTATAACGCAACAGACGTAAATAAATGCCAATATCTGACGTTGGCTTACTGACTTGTTTTTCCAATTGATTTCTTCCGCATTATTATGGCGAGATAAAGAATGGATTATTCCACAATAGAATAACCCAATGTTTTAAAGGTTGGCTTTTTCAATAATAGAGGTCGTCGAATAACCATCAACAAAGGTTAATACCTTCACTTCACCACCATGACTTAACACGTGATCAGCACCGACTATGGTATCAATCGAGTAATCCCCTCCCTTGACTAAAACATCAGGAGAAAGAGCCTCAATAATATCTTTTGGCGTATCTTCATCAAAATGAGTGACCCAATCAATCGCCCCGACACCTTCTAACACAGCCATTCTATGCTCAAGAGAGTTAATTGGACGTTTATCGCCTTTTAATCGTTTAACTGAGGCATCCGTATTAACCGCCACAATTAATCGATCACCCAAAGCTTTTGCCTGTTTCATGTAGGTCACATGACCTGGGTGTAAAATATCAAAACAGCCATTGGTGAATACGATTTTTTCACCATTCATTTGCGCTAACTGAATTTGTTCTAATAACTCAGGGACAGCTAATACGCCAAAATTTGTGGTTCGTGTTCTGGCAAACATAATTGCATCAAGCTGCTTAGAGGTGATCGAGGCAGTACCTAGCTTACTAATGACATAGGCAGCAGCCTGATTGGCATACTCTACGGCGTCGGTAAGCCGCTTACTGGTCACAAATACTGCGGTAAGGACTGATATGACAGTATCGCCCGCCCCAGTAACGTCAAAGACTTCTTTCGCTGCCGTCGCCAATGAAAATGGTGGCTGACCTTCTTCAAACAAAACCAAGCCATCTTCACCCCGAGTAACCAGCAAAGCCTTCCAACCATACTGCTTACGTAACGCTTCACCTCGTTCAAGAACTTGCTCATTTGTCTCACAAGCACCCACGATAATTTCGAATTCTAGTAAATTAGGTTTAACTAAGGTTGCGCCTTGGTAAATAGAAAAGTCTTTGCCTTTAGGGTCAACAAAAGAGGGCACATTGGCTTGATTACTAATGCGTATCAGTTCAGGAATGCCCGCTAAAGTGCCTTTGGCATAGTCAGAGAAAATGACAGCATCTTTATTCTTAATTTGCTGAGCAACAACCAGGGATAAAGCGTCTTTTAATTCATTAGTCGCAAAACTTTCTTCAAAATCCATTCGAATTAATTGCTGGTGTCGACTCATTAGACGCAATTTAGTAATGGTTGGCGCGCTATCGGTTCTTACAAAGTGACAATGGACTCCTGCAGCCTTGAGACATGCCTCAAGCGCATCGGCATTTTCATCATCACCCACTATGCCAATTAGAGTCACTTCCACGCCTAATTGAGCAAGACCTAAAGCGACATTTGCCGCGCCTCCGGGTCTATCTTCATTTTGAGAAACTTTTACAACCTGTACTGGCGCTTCAGGTGATATGCGTGAAGTACCGCCATGCCAGTATCTATCTAGCATGACATCACCGACAACTAGGATGTGTTTATCTTGAAAATTTAAATATGAAGAGTCCATAGCGTAATAATAATCGATTTTTTGGGACGCCCATCTTATCATATGAAACTCACAAGTTGGATATCGTCAGACAGATAAGGTTTTATTCCATCATGACTCTCTCAATCGTAAAATGTAAGCGTGACTTTCTTACGCCTTGTCACGACTATTTATATGAAAACTTGCTCTCTAAATGGTCTTTAAATGGCATTAACTCATCTCTTGGTAATAGCGCCGAAAGCCTAACCCAAGATTGGCAAATCAACCCCATGGGAAGAGTCCGATTACTGAGCCAATGCAGGCAACTCTACACTTACTCCCATGCTTATCTAATAACACAAGACCCACAATGGTTAGCAGTAATTAAGCCTTTATATCATTTTATTGTTAAACATTATCTATTCGAAGAACAGGGTATCGAGCGCTGGCGCTTTTCTCTCGATGATGCATTAGTACCGCTTGATAATGACACTGATGCCTATGCCCTGGCATTTGTTCTGTTATCCTTTAGCTTTTATTTCAAAGCGACAAAAGACAAGTCCGCTTTGACTCACATTAAGGATACGGATAACTTTCTTAATCGATATATGGTGGCTGAAAATGGCGGTTTTTATGAAGCCTACCCGATAAATAAAAAACAACAGCGGCGTCAGAATCCTCATATGCACCTACTAGAGGGTTATATTGCGGCCTACGATGCAAGCCAGGATGAAACCTACAAAAATAGAATAGTGAGTTTATTAGCATTAGCTGAAACCCATTTCTTTGATGAAAGCAGCAGCAGCTTATTAGAATTTTTCACAGAGGATTGGCAAACAGATAAAGAGGATGGCCATAAAATAGAACCTGGACATCACTTTGAGTGGGTGTGGTTACTTCATCAAGCTTACAAAATTCATGCAAAACCCAGCTATTTAAGCATGGCATCAGCCCTTTGGGAAAAAGCCTGTAAGTATGGATTTGACCCTAAAGGCGGTATATTTAATCAAATTCATGCTCAAAGTGGCGAAACACTGGATGCGACAAAACGAATTTGGCCCATTACTGAGTTTTTAAAAGCTGCCTGCGTTCAAATCGAATCAGAACAAGAACAAGCTGACACAATCCATAATGCGTTAAGCTTTATGTTCGATCACTATTTAAATCTGGATGGGCGCTGGCATGAATACCTTGATGAAGAGAATAAGGTAATCAAAGCAAATTTATCAGGAACAACAAGTTATCACATTTTTCTAGGGCTAACTGAAGTGTTAGACTGGATGCAAAGAAAAGCCCCATAAGGGAATAGGACACAGAATATGTATATAGTAACCGGCGGTGCTGGCTTTATTGGCAGCAATATTATTAAAGCATTAAATGATCGTGGCATCAGTGACATCTTATTAGTGGATGACCTAACCGATGGTAAAAAATGTATTAACTTGGCAGATTTAAATATTGCTGATTACATGGACATGTATGACTTTTTAGATGCACTTAAAAACAAAACACTTAATCTAACAGTTGATGCTATTTTTCATGAAGGGGCTTGCTCTGCTACAACAGAGTGGAATGGTAAGTATGTCATGGATGTCAACTATCAGTACTCAAAAGCAGTGCTAGATTATTGCCTCGAGCACAAAGTGCCTTTTTCATATGCCTCTTCTGCCTCTGTATATGGTTCAGGCCCTATCTTCAAAGAAGAAAGAAGCCATGAAAAGCCACTAAACATGTACGCTTTTTCTAAATTCCAATTCGATCAGTATATTCGTAATGTTTTACCCAATGCTGAATCACAAATTGTTGGCTTCCGTTACTTCAATGTTTATGGCCCAAGAGAGCAGCATAAAGGCAGTATGGCCAGTGTTGCCTTTCACTTACGCAACCAAGTATTAGCCGGTGAAAATCCAAAACTATTCGGTGCTTACGATGGTTATGACGCAGGCGGCCAAAGCCGTGATTTTATTTATGTTGAAGACCTAGTAAAAACTAAGCTTTGGTTCTTGGATAACCCTCAGGCATCCGGTATTTTTAATCTGGGTACGGGTCAAGCCGAACCCTTTAAGACAATCGCGACGACCGTTATTAGTCATTACAGTAAGGGTGAAATTGAATACATTGACTTCCCTGATCATTTAAAAGGGGTTTATCAAAGCTTCACTCAGGCAGACATAAGCAAACTGAGAAGCGCGGGCTATCAAGGTGACTTCAGAGACCTAGCGACGGGTGTAAAAGATTATATGACTTGGCTTGATGCTAATGGCTAAATTTTTAATAGTCGGCCCTTCTTGGGTCGGCGACATGGTTATGGCCAATAGCTTATTCCGTCAGATAAGACAAAATCATCCCGATGCTATTATTGATGTAATAGGACCGGCGTGGTCTGCTCCTATTCTAGCCCGTATGCCTGATGTACGTAACGCCATTACCTTACCAACAGGGCATGGTGAATGGGGCATTAGCACACGAAAAAAATTGGGCCATACTTTACGCCAAGAAAAATATGATGAAGCTATCGTATTACCAAGGTCTTGGAAATCTGCCCTTGTTCCTTTTTTTGCAAAAATCCCCAAAAGAACAGGCTTTCACGGGGAGCAAAGGTACTTGCTTTTAAATGAGCGAAGAAGCTTAGATAAAACAAATCTAGATCAGACAGTGAAACGCTTTACGTCACTGGGGCTAGAGAAAGAAAAAGCTTATCCTCCAACACCAGAGAATATGCCTAACCCTAAGCTTGAAGTTGACAAGAACAACCAAGAGCATCTTTACCAATCTCTACAGCTCCACCTTACAAAACCCGCTATTTGTCTCATGGCAGGTGCGGAATTTGGTCCATCAAAACAATGGCCTATTACTCATTTTAATGAGACGGCAAAACACTATATCGAAAAAGGCTATCAGATATGGGTGTTAGGTGGACCGAAAGACGAAGCTGATGGTGAAGCTATTATTGACGGCTTAGGAGAGCATGCATTTAACTTATGCGGTAAAACCAAACTCGTTGATGCAATCGACCTGCTTGCCAAAGCAGACTTCGCCATTAGTAATGATTCTGGTTTAATGCATGTGGCAGCAGCAGTAGGCACTTATGTCCATGGCATTTATGGCTCTACCAGTGAGAAATACACTCCTCCTCTGACAGATAAAAAAACCATACATAATTTACATCTAGATTGTTCACCCTGTTTTAAACGAGTATGTCCTTTGGGCCATACTGATTGTCAGAACAAACTAAAACCAGATATGCTAATTGCCAAAGTATCAATAAACTAACCAATGAAAGGGCGGTTAAACTGCCCTTTCATTAAAATTTTAGCTTTCGTTTTTTCGGTAGTAGCGTTTGATATTTTTCCAAAAGACTCCATTAGCATTAGAAAAAGAGATGACTAATCCAGCGGTACCATCAAGCATTCCAGCCCGTAAAACATAAGTTCTAAAAAATGCAAACAATGATTTAATAACAATAACACTTGGATGTAATTTCTTTTTTATCGTTTTAGATCTTATTTCAGAATAACGATTAATTTTGGTTAAAAATTGCCCCACGTCAGTAACTGCGGCATGACTAATAACGCCCTTTAGCTTGCTCTTTTTGCTCTTTCCATTTAAATCAATATTTTCATGCACCATAGCATCATTAAAGTTATGAGTTTGTCTATTGAAAAGCCGGATTAACCAATCATTCCCCCAACCTGAGTATTTAACTTTACTGCCTAAAAAGTAGTTATCTCTCAGAATAATACCAACAACACAGGGGTCATTACCCTGCCATTTACTTAGTTCCAAGACCAACTGCTCACTTACACATTCATCAGCATCAATGGAGAGCACCCAGTCCCATTTTGCTAACGAGACGGCTTTTTGCTTAGTCGGACCAAAGCCTAAAAAATCGCCCTGATATAGGGTTACATTAGGGTATGCAGAAATTATTTCAAGCGTATTATCATTAGATCCATTGTCATAAATAACAACATCAGAAAACGCTTTAATTGAATCTAACGTCGCCTCAAGTGTCTCTGAAGCATTTTTAGTAATGATGACGACTGAGATATTATCTATCACTATTGATTCCATTTTTAAATTAGTTGTTTTATCTGCTCTAGATATGTTTAAAGTAGAATATTCATTATCTATAGGGGATAATTAGTAGCTTATAATAGCTTAAGTATTTGATGATTATGATTAACGTATTACACATAAATTTAGCAAAAGGATTTCGTGGCGGAGAGAGGCAAACCGAAATTCTAATTAAAACGTTAACTAAAAAATCAAATATCAAACAGTTTTTGGCATGCAGAAAAGATTCACCTCTCAGACAACATTTAGCATCCGTTAACAATCTGACCTTTATTGATGCTGACAATCAGCTATCAGGCCACTTTAGCACCCCCAGCATTGACATAATGCATGCCCATGATGCTAAAGCAGTTCATTGGGCATGGCTACATAATATTTTCACTAAAACCCCCTACATCATTACTAGACGAGTCGATTATCCCGTCAAAGATAAATGGTTTAACAAGCAAACCTATTCCAAGTCAGCATCTGCTGTTGCCATTTCAAGTTTAATTAAAAACCTACTTGATGATAAGAGTTGGCACCTTAACACTCAGTTAATCCCCAGTGTTATGGCTGATTTTAAAATTGATAACAATGTGTCTCGTAAATTTAAAGCCCAATTTGAAAATAAAACGTTAATCGGTAATGCTGGTGCCCTTGTAGATAAACATAAAGGCCAAAGACTCTTAATTGAGACAGCAAGAAACCTAAAAAGCTCTCACCCTCATCTACATTTTGTTTTTTTTGGCCGCGGTGAGGATGAAGCTATATTAATGGATGAATCAAAGGACCTAGAAAATATTACTTGGGCGGGCTTTAAAGAAAACATTGCTGATTATATTGCCGCTCTTGATGTGTTCGCATTCCCTTCTAGGAATGAAGGCCTAGGCTCAACACTGTTAGACGTTATGAACGCTGACGTTCCTATTATTGCAGCCAACGTAGGTGGTATACCAGATATTGTCATACACGAAAAAACGGGATTATTATTTGAGGTTAATAATACGAAAGCATTAGAAAGTGCCCTATTAAGATTAATAGACTCTCCAGCTCTTCAGGAAAAATTTGTCATTAACGCAAAGAATCAGTTAGACAGATATTCACCTGACGCGATGGCAAATTCTTATACTGAGCTTTATCAATCACTTACCTCTAAATCTGATTAGATAATTTAAAATACTTTTCCGCTACAAGGATACCTAACGCTTCCTCTATATCGCGATCTAAGAATTGCTGTATGTAGGCTTGCGCGTTATTTATGATTTCTAAGGCTTCAGATGGATTTTCATTATAATAATGAATTTTTTCCTCTAGATTACTAAAATCATCATTCAACTCTACATAGTGAACATTGGACTCTAATCTCCCTTCCATGAACCAGGTTTCATACCTTGGCCTACGCATAAAGCAAAGTGAGTTAGAGGACATAATCCATTTAAGATTTGTTGCTACATCCTTGCCTTCCACACTAATTATATATTTATTAGAGAGTTGTTCGTCGATTGATAAAAAGCCTTTATAACAAATATCATTTGATTTTTTATCATCACAATGACCGATATCACAATGTTTATTTGAATGAAAATTATCGACTAAAATTTGCCTATGTTCTTGATAAATATGCCCTCGCCATACAGCTAAATTTTTCTTACTTTCAAATGACTTATTGTCATGAATAAATTGGTAATGCCTTATTGAATTAAGTTTTAATAAAACTGAGTTTTGATTATTTTCTGAAATCGGACGACTCTTCAAAAAACACGGAGTATCAGGGATATGAATAATATCCCCAAATAAATAGTCAAATTTCATTACTTTCGAAAAATACCTGACAATGCGCTTTGTATCCGCAAAGTAAGCAAA